>Ga0073932_1001416_pt1 | contig 45242 bp, 44 predicted proteins | sample DewCreD2012metaG_FD_76967 | JGI IMG/M metagenome (GOLD analysis project Ga0073932, IMG submission 76967) | Hot spring sediment bacterial and archeal communities from British Columbia, Canada, to study Microbial Dark Matter (Phase II) - Dewar... ...
AACCCATCGGTATCCGCGCCTGGATCAGCCCAATCCTCGTGGCTCTCCCTCCCCATGCAAGCCGCTACACCTGCGGCTCCAATCGCGCCCGCTTCTCCCCCACCAATCCCCGCTTGCCCTCCCCCTGCCCCTGCCACTCGTTCCATGCGGCCCTCCTTTGATATGGGGTCTTCTCTTCGCCGAGAAACTTACCCCTATTGTAAGGGGCCGCTCTGTCTACTTCAACTAAACGCAGGATACCGCGTCTCCCTCCACCCGATGGGCGTACCGCCAGCACGCCTTTGAGTTTCCGCAGCCCGTATTTCTCCTTGCGGGAAGAAACACGGTTCGTATCACCCTCCTGTCTCCTGTCCGTCTTGATCTGTACGAACCGAGATTCATCCGGTGTCAGTAGAAAGCATCCTTCCCCCAGCCGGAACGCTTGACATCCTCGCAAGGCGGCTGGGATAATAGGGTATGAGAAAAAGAGCGTTCACCCTCACGGAAGTCCTCATTGTCACCACCACGGTCACTTCCCTCTCGATGGGAACATACGCGGTGATGGGGCGCGCGAAGCAGACCCAGTGTCTCAACAACCTCCGGCAGATAGGCCAGATGGTCCAGATGTTTGCAGACGACAACGGAGGGCTTCCTCCCGCGAAGTTCTTCCCTTCCTCTGCCTCTGACCCGCGCGGCATCCATAACCTCCTTGCGCAGTACGGCGCCCGCGGAGAGATTCTCTTCTGCCCTTCCCTGCCTTCCCAGTTGAACACCTGCGGCACAAACTTCATCTGGAACGATACGCAAAACGGCAGGAGCATGGGAGACGCGCAGGCCTGGCTGATGACCGAGATGACCGCGGTCAGCACCTCTGTGCCTGCTCCCCATACGCCCGGTCCCGGTTATTCAATCCTTTACGCTGACGGGCACGCGGTCGCGGGACCGAGGGTGAACATCCCTGAGGCAAGGCCTCCTGTCCGTCCTCAGCCCCAGCCGCCTGTGCCACTGCCTCCTGAACAGCCGGTGCCTCCCGCAGTGCCTGTCCAGCCGCCTGCGACCCCTCCAGAGACGATGCAGCCACCGGCGAGGATGGAGCGGCTTGCGGTTGCTGATGTCCCGCAGGTGTTTGTCGCAGGACAGCCGAAAAAGGTCAGGGTGACCGCGGTTGACGCCGAAGGGAAGCAGACGCAAACGGAGACCTCGCTTCTCATATGCGATGAGAAGGGGTTGATGCCCCCGCAGAATGTGCGTCTTGAAGCGGGGAAGTGGGAGGGCGAGGTGACATTCCAGCAGGCAACTGCGGAGAACCGGCTTCTGTGCACGGCGGGAGGCAGAACAGCCGCCTCCCTGCCGTTTGCGGTCAGGGCGGGGACTGTGGCGTCGCTCTCGGTCAAGTGTCTGTCGCCGTATGTGGCGGCAGGCAAGCCGGTTCCCGTCGAGATCACCGTGAAAGACGGGTGCGGCAACATCCAGGAGGAGTTCTCAGGCGAGGTGACTGTCGAGGTTGCTGACCCGAAGGCGAGTCGAACCGTCGCCATTGCGTTTGCTTCCGCAGATAGGGGGAGGAAGAGCGTTGAGGTGGAGTTTGCGACGGCGGGTACGCAGAAGGTGCGGGCGTTCTGGGGAACCGTTGTTGGCGAGACAGACATCGAGGTGAACCCGGGTCCTGTGGACCGTTTTGAAATCGCTCCCATAGGCACGCAGACGGCAGGCAAACCGTTTGCGGTGTTCATCCGCGCCGTGGACAGGTTCGGAAACAGGGCGAAGGGGTTTTTGCCGTTGCAGCAGGAGGGCTTGACCTATGTGCGGCAGGACTTCTCGTCAGGGACGTGGATGGAGGAGATGGTCGTGACGAAGGCGCAGAAGGAGTGCGTGGTGGAGATTGCCGACACATTCGGCCATTCGGGCAGGTCACATCCGTTTGAGGTCAGTCCGGCTGCTCCAGCGAAGATTGTCGTCGAGGGACCTGCGGTGGCGGTGCGCGCAGCGCCTGTCCAATTCCGGGTCTCCGTGACAGACCGGTACGGCAACGAAGTGACGGGTTTCAACGGAGCGGTGTCCTGGACATGCACAGACGCGGGTGCGCACTTTGCCGTCCCGCAGGGCCCGCCGCCGCACACCGTGCAGGCAACCTTTGTGGAACCTGGGGTTCAGACGGTGACCGTCACCGATTCAGCCGGTGCTCTTGCGAAGGCGGAACGGACGATTGTCGTTCTTCCTGTGGAGGCGGGGAGATGAAGATCGCAGTGGTCAGCGACACGCACGGCAGCGTTGCCGGATGGCAGCGCGCACGCAGTTGTCTGGGGGAGGTTGATGTTGTCATCCACTGCGGAGACGTGCTGTACAGCGGCCCCCGCAATCCGCAGCCGGAAGGGTACAGCCCCGGGACTCTCGCGGAGATGCTCAACGCGCATCCCACGCCGCTTCTGATTGTGAGGGGAAACTGCGACGCGGAGATTGACCTTGCGGTCCTCTCCGTGCCGATTGCGTCCCCTTTTCTGGTGTATGAGGTTGACGGCGTGCGGATTGTCGCGGCACACGGACATCTGCTTCCTCACGACGAGTGGGCGGCGCTCGGGGCGAGGTGGCATGCGTCGCTCCTTTTGTCAGGGCACACCCATCGCGGAAGCCTTGTCAGGGAGAAAGGGATACTGTTTCTCAATCCGGGCAGCCCCGCGCTCCCGAAGGAACTGCCCACTGCGGCGGTCGTGGACACCTCGGCTCGGAGGGCTGCGCTTTTCAATCTCTCCAGCGGAACGACTGTCAGCGAACTGACCTTCTGATGACGGCACAGCCACACGCGGCGGTGAGCGCAGAGGTTATCTGCGTCGGCAGCGAACTCCTCATTGACAGAGTCAACACCGACCTGCTCATCATTGCCCGGATGCTGAGGAGCGCAGGCGTGCGAGTGCGCAGGGGGCAGGTTGTATCAGACGTGAGGGAAGAGATTGCCCGCGCCATCGGCGAAGCCCTCAGGAGATCAGATATCGTACTTGTAACCGGCGGGCTTGGCCCGACATTCGACGACCTGACGAGAGAGGGCGTGGCGGACGCGCTTGGCAGGCAGATGTCGTTCCGTGAGGATGTCTGGGAGGCAATCGTCCGCAGGTTCCGTCAGAGGGGAATTACTCCTCCGGACAGCAACCGCAGGCAGGCGTATATTCTTGAGGGAGCTGAAATACTCCCCAACTATGTGGGCACCGCACCGGGGCAGGTGCTGGAAGCGGAAGGCAAGACGGTGGTCCTTCTGCCGGGTCCTCCGGCAGAACTGACTCCGATGCTCGAACAGGTGCTTCCGCGCATTGCGCATCGCTTCCCGCAGGCGGCAGGGATTGAGACGCTGCGGGTTGCGTGTGCAGGCCTTCCGGAATCGGTTGTTGAGGAACGGTGCAGACAACTCATAGAGGCACACCAGTCGCCGGGACGGCTTGAGTTCATCATTCTCGCTCAACCGCAGATCATTGAGTTGCTGGTGACTTCCTGCGTGCCTGAGACGAGGGAAGAGGCGGAAGAGGTCTGCAGGCGTCTGACAGAGATATTTGGCGAGGACTGCCTCGGACTGAATCCCCCTCCCCTGCCGGAAATCGCGGGCAAGATGTGTCTTCGCGCAGGGGTGACGCTTGCGGTCGCGGAGTCCTGCACGGGTGGGCTGGTCGGCAAACTGTTGACCGACACTCCCGGCAGTTCCGCGTGGATGCGCGGGGGAGTTGTCGCGTACAGCAATCTTGTGAAGAGAAGAGTCCTGCGCGTGGGAAGGTCGACGCTGAAAAAGCACGGCGCCGTCAGCGCGGAGTGCGCGGCAGCGATGGCGGCAGGCGTGCGAAAAGTTCTCAAGGCAGACATCGGGGTGAGCATCACCGGGATTGCGGGACCGTCCGGCGGCTCAGAGGACAAACCAGTTGGTCTGGTGTGGGTCGGCATCTCCGCGCGGAAACACACGCTGGTGGAGAGATTTCTTTTCCCGGGACAGAGATGGCAGGTGCGCGAAAGGGCGGCGATGGCGGCGATAGACCTTCTGCGAAGGTTTCTCCTGAGGAGCAATGGGTAGGAATATCGTTCTTCTCGGCGTTGCTGCGGCAGGCGTCATCCTGCTGGCTGTGCGCATTGCCACATGGCCGCCGCTGCCGAAGGAAAAACTGGTGGAGATTCCGAAAGGTAGTTCTGCGCGGGAGGTGGCGGCTATCCTGAAGCGCGAGCACATCATCCGGCGGGAGTCGTGGTTCCTCTTCCTGACCAACCGGCGGAAGGTGCAGGAGAAACTGCAGGCGGGCATCTATGAGTTTACCGGAAGGACGAAACTGGGAGATGTGGTTGACAAACTCGTGAAAGGACAGACGGCGTTCCGGAAGGTCACGATACCCGAGGGGGCGACGGTTTCCGAGATTGTGCGCATCCTTCAGTCCGAACAACTTGTCACGCGAGAATCGTTCGCTGACGCCGCAGGCGGGAGGTCTCTGGAAGGGTACCTTTTCCCGGATACCTACTGCTTCCCTGTGCGCGTGGATGCCCGCACGGTCATCAACACGATGCTTGAGCAGTTTCGGAAAGAGATGGAAGTCATCCTCGGAGCGCCGCTGGCGTCGAGAACACAGGAGGATGTCAGAAAAATTGTGACGGTGGCTTCCATCGTGGAAAAGGAGGCGGAGATAGACGAGGAACGGCCGATTATCGCGTCGGTCATCTACAACCGGCTGAAGAGAAACATGGCGCTTCAGTGCTGTTCCACGGTTGAGTACGCGCTCGGGTTTCGCAGGCAGCGGCTCACCGGCGAAGATCTGCGGATCGACTCTCCGTACAACACCTACCGGCACAGAGGCCTGCCTCCCACTCCCATCTGCAACCCGGGGCGCAACTCGCTGCGCGCGGCCGCGTTCCCTTCGCAGACATCCTACCTCTACTTCGTGACCCGCGGCGACCGCACCCACCAGTTTTCCCGCACCTGGCGCGAGCATGACGCAGCGGTGAGCCGCTACCTTTCCGGACAGCGGGAAGGTTCTGCCGCGCAGTAGAACCTGTCTCAGCGCAGGTCGGGTCTGGCGTGTGCGGGTCGTTTCTGCCGCGCGGTGGGCAGCACAGAGATGGCGCGGTCAGGAGCGGGAACTTTGCCGCGAATCAGAAACGAGGCGAACAGGGCAACCATGGCGCCGTTGTCCAGACACAGATGCCGCGCGGGAATAATCAGAGGCACGCCGAGCGGCCGCAGGCACGCTTCAAGCCGGCGGGCGAGATACCTGTTGCACACCACCCCTCCGCCCGCGATGCATGACCTCGGTTTGAACCTGACGACAGCGCGCCTCATCTTCTCCGCAAGGATTTCGCCAGCCGCCTTCTGAAACGACGCGCAGATATCTGCGGGGGATGCGTTCGGATGGCGTGCGAGGTAGTAGAGAACCGCGGTCTTCAACCCGCTGAAACTGAAATCAAGGGAGTTGGCGCCGAGGAGCGCTACCGGGAACTTCACCGCGGAAGGGTTCCCGTTGGCGGCAAGCGCCTCGATGGCGGGTCCGCCGGGATAGGAAAGGCCAAGCATCCGTGCCACTTTGTCGAACGTCTCACCGCAGGCGTCGTCCCTTGTCCTGCCGACCTCCCGGATCTCCAGAGGAGAACTGAGGAGAAAAAGGGATGTGTGCCCTCCTGAGACGACCAGCCCGACACAAGGGAATTGCGCTTTCCTGTAAATGAATCCCGGCGCAAGGTGCGCGTGAAGATGGTTGACAGGGTACAAAGGGACATCAAGGGCGTAACTTAGCCCTGCGGCAAACGCGGCGCCCGTCAGAAGCGCTCCCTTCAGTCCCGGTTCAGCGGTAACGGCGACCGCAGAGAGGTCCGTGGGGCAGCACCCCGCTTTTCCCATCGCGGACTGGAACACGCGGTCAATCCGCTCGCAGTGGGCACGGCTGGCAAGTTCGGGCACGACCCCGCCGTAGGCACCGTGAATATCCTCCTGCGTGGCGACGACCGACGCAAGGATTCTTCTGCCGCTGACGATACCCACGCCTGTTTCGTCGCAGGAGGTCTCAATGCCGGCGATAAGCATCTGCGTTCACTCCAGAAGCGCACAGACCGGCACAAGTTCTACGCCTTCGGCGCGCAGGCGGGGAAGTTCCTCTCGCAGGACGCCGATGGTGGCCTGCCGGCAGTGGCAGATGGCAATGGCGCGCTTTTCCCGCAGGGCGATGCGCGCAAACTCCTGCATCTGAGCGGCGATGTCCTCCGGTCGCGACGAGTTGTCCAGAAAGATGCGGCGCCGGGCGGCAGGAATCCCCATCTCTTTTGCGAGGGCGTACCCGCACGACCTGCTGGATGTCATGCTGTCAACGAAGTACAGTCCGCGCTTCTTGAGTTCTGCAAGAAACGCCCGCATCGCCTGTGCATCCATGGTGAACGCCGAGCCCATATGGTTGTTCACGCCCTTGATGACCCCTGCGTACGGAGCCGACGCCTGTTCAAATGTCCTGGCAATCTCTTCGGGGGTCATCCGCGTCAGGAGGCAGTAGGAGCCGAACGGACGCGCGGGAGGCAGCGGTTCCATCGGCATATGCAGGATGACCTCAAGGTTGCTGGACGCGGCAAGTGTCCGGGCTATTGCCTCGCTTGTTTCCCCAAGCGGCAGCACCGCGGCGGTCAGCGGTTCCTCCAGACGGACGACCTCCTCAGCGAGGCTCCGGCTCCATCCGATATCGTCTATGATGATGGCTGCCCGGGCTGTGTCGTGCGGCGTGTCCGGCGCGGAACGCTCACTCCGCGGGGAAACCGGTGCCGCGGGCAAAGGCGGTTGAGGTCTGCGTTCTTCCGCGGAACGCAGGAGAACAACGGTCACAATGAGAATGGCAAGCACCAGCAGGATGGCAAGCGGGACAAACCATGAGAGTTCCTGCGACCTGCCGCCGGTGCGTTTCTTCATTCTGGCGGAAGCAACTTCTTCAGTTCTTTGAGCGCGACCTGTAACTGGACATCCTTCTCATCTGTGAGGGAGATCGGTTCGTCGTTTTCCGCTCTCTCCGGCAGTTTCACCTCGACATCCGGCTGGATGCCCTGTCCCTCGATGCAGATGCCCGCGGGCGTATAGTATCTGGCGATGGTCAGCCGCAGAGCGGAGCCGTCTTTCAACTGGATGATGTTCTGAACCGAGCCCTTTCCGAATGTCTTGGTGCCCACGGATCGGAACTCCTTCAGATTGTCCTTCATCGCGCCGAAGACAATCTCCGACGCGCTCGCGCTTCCTCCGTTGACGAGGAGAACCACCGGCTTTGTCCACAGCGGCTTTTTCCGGCTGTAGTAGACGTTCCGGTCTTTCGGGTCCCTTCCCTGCGTGTACACGATCAGTTTTCCCTGCGGCAGGAAACACTCGCTGACCTCGATGGACGACGAGAGCAGCCCCCCGGGGTTGTTCCGGAGGTCAAGGACGAGCCCGGCGATGGAGGAGTCGTTGAACTCCTTGAGCGCCGCCTCGAGGTCCGCCGTGGTCCGTTCCTGGAACTCCGAGATGCGCAGGTAGCCAATGGTGCCAAACGTCTTGCGCTTTACCGATTTCACGAGGATGACATCTCTCGTCAGGGTGAACTTCATCAGTTTCGGCACATTCTCCCTCATCACGCTGATGGTAACCGATGTCCCGCGCTTGCCCCGCAATTTTGCGGCGGCGTCCATCGAAGACATCCCCTTGGTGGACTGGCCGTCTATCTCCACAATCCTGTCTCCCGGCTTGATGCCCGCTCTCCACGCCGGAGTATCCTCAATCGGACTGACCACGGTCACGATGTGGTCTTTCACCGTAATCTCCATACCGACGCCCTCAAACTCGCCGGAGGTCTCCATCTGCAGTTCCCTGCGCATCTCCGGTTCGAGGAAACTGCTGTACGGGTCCAGCGAAAGGAGCATGCCTTTGAGAGAACCGTAGATGAGTTTCTGATCGCTCACATCCTCGACATACTCCTGCTTGATGGTTTTCATCGCGTCAATGAACAGTTCAATCTGCCGGTACAGTTCCTCCTCGCTCTTCCTGCCCTGGGAGTTGCGCACGTCTCCCCCGAGAATAAGGGCGAGGGCTAAGAATCCGATAATCCCAAGCGTGATATCTTTTCTCATAGCGGCTTCCTCTCCTGTTCCTCCTGCGCCTTCCCTCTATTGTACCCTTGAACGGGGATTGTTTTCCAGTGCCTCCGACAGAAGGCGCCGCACCAAGGCGGGGTTCGCCTTGCCGCCTGTCAGGCGCATCACCTGACCGATAAGAAATCCGAGAGACTCCTTCTTCCCCGAGAGAAAGTCGTTCACCGCCTGCGGGTGCGCCTCCATCGCCCGGCAGACCGCCTCCCTGAGTGCCTTTTCGTCGTCTATGCGGCCAAGATTCTTCTCGCGCACGATGGCTCCGGGCGGCTTGCCGGTCAGGAACGACTCGCGCAGGACTTCTTTGGCGACCGTGCCGGTCACCTGACCCGACACCGCGAGGCAGACCAGTTCGGCAAGCGAGGCAGGGCTCACCGGACAGTCGGAAACGGTCCTGTCCTGTTCCTTCAGAAGCGCTGCCAGTTCCCCTGTTATCCAGTTGGCAACTGCCTTGGGATGGGGACACCGCTGGACGCACTCTTCGAAGTAGTCGGCAGTTGCTCTGGTCGCGGTGATGAGCCCCGCGTCGTAGGCTGAAAGTCCGAACTCCTTTTCAAACCGCTCCCGTCTGCGCACCGGGAGTTCTCCCACCGTCTGACGCACCCGGTTCAACCAGTCGGCTGATACCTCCACCGGCACAAGGTCGGGTTCGGGAAAGTACCGGTAGTCGTGCGCCTGTTCCTTGGTGCGCATCGGAACGGTGGCCTGCGCCTCTTCGTCCCAGAGGCGCGTCTCCTGCCGCACAGCATTTCCCTCGCGCACGAGGCGCTGCTGACGCTGCTGCTCAAACGCGAGCGCCCGGCGCACCGCCCGGAAGGAGTTGAGGTTCTTGACCTCGACCTTCGTGCCGAGCCGGTCAGACCCTTCCGCCTTCACCGAGATGTTTGCGTCGCACCGGAGAGACCCCTGTTCCATCACGCAGTCGCTGACCTCGAGGTACTCAAGCATCTGCTTCAAGGAGACGAGGAACTGCTCAGCTTCTTCGGGAGAGCGGATGTCAGGCTCGGTGACAATCTCAAGCAGAGGGATCCCCGCTCTGTTGAAGTCAACAAGGGAGGTTGCCGCTGATTCCGTTGGATGCACCAGTTTGCCTGCGTCCTCCTCGAGATGGATGCGCGTCAGCCGCACCGGCGCCTCGCCCGTCAGCACCCTGCCTCCGCGGGCAATCGGCTCCTCGTACTGGGAGATCTGGTAGTTCTTCGGCAGATCCGGGTAGAAGTAGTTCTTTCTGGCGAACCTGCACCGTTGCGTAATCACGCTTTCGCAGGCCAGCGCGGCGCGCAGGGCAAGTTCCACAGCCCTGCGGTTCGGCACCGGGAGCACTCCCGGCATCCCGAGGCACACGGGGCAGACCTGAGTGTTCGGTTCTGCGCCGAAGGTTGTCCGGCAGCCGCAGAACATCTTCGACGCGGTAGCTAGTTCCACATGGACTTCCAGACCGATAACAGTTTCGTACCCGTTCATATCTTTCTTAGATCCATCCTTGCGCAGGTCACATGCTGGCAGCATCTTCTTGCGCGCGACCCGTCTCGGTCAGATACCGCTTCACTCCCGCGAAACAGGAGGTGAAATACGGACCCTCCAGACGGCTGACCGTCACCTTCTTCTCTGCACTGCTTGCGTGAATGTACCTGTTGTCTCCGAGGTAGATGCCGACATGGTTTACCGCGTCCTGTCCCCTGAAGAACACAAGGTCGCCTGGGAGCGCTTTCTCAAGAGACACAACCTCGCCGGAAAGATACTGAAGCAGGCTGGTGCGCGGCAGGTTGATGCCAACCTTCCTGAATACGCCCCACGTGAACCCCGCGCAGTCAACCCCGTCCTTCCCAGTGCCGCCGGAGCGATAGGGTGCGTTGAGGAAACTGTACGCTTCCCGCACCACGGCGTCCCGCAGGTTTATGCCGTTGCCTGTCTCGGTTTCGGCGCTGTCAGGTTCCGGCACGGCAGAGGGAATGACAAGCACCTGTCCGGGACGCAGCGCATCCCCCTCGCGCAGAAGATTGGCGGACCTCAGCGCGTCGCCGTCAATGCCGAACCGGGCGGCTATCGTCTCGACGGTGTCCGTGGCAACCACCTTGTAGTAGACCTTTTCCCTGACCTGCATAATGGGGCTTGGTGTGATGTCGGGCGGGTGAGGAGGAGGCGGCGGAGCAGACCTGACTTTCAACTGCTGTCCCTCCCTGATGATGTCTGAGCGGAGTCCGTTGAGTTTCTTCAGCGCGGCAACCGAAACACCTGCTCTGGCCGAGATTTGCGAAAGTGTATCGCCCTTTTTCACAGTGTAGTACTGACCCGTGATGCGGCTGGCTGCGGGTGCCTTCTTCGCTGTCCCTGTCTGCTTCGTGGCGCGCGCAGTCCCCGAATGGGTCTCCGCCTTCCTCACCAGAAGCCGCTGTCCACAACGGATAGTCGTTGAGGAAAGATTGTTCAAAGAGACAAGCGTGTCGACGGTTGTTTCGTACCTTTTCGCGATGGAGGAAAACGTCTCGCCGGCCTTGACAGTGTGCCACTGCGTCTGCGCCCGCGCGCACGCCGCGAGCAAGAGAAATCCCGCCAGAACACAAAACGCAGTTGTCCTAGCCATCCGTGCCCTGCCTGTCCGGTGGCGGACACCGGTCGTCCAGCATCTGCTCAATCTCCCGCTTCTTGCGCTCAAAGTACTCGTCCATGAAAGAGGCCAGTCCCTCCCTGCTTTCAACCGTTTTCAGACGTTCTTCTATCCGCTGAATCTCACTGAGGATGACCCGAAGCGCGTCCGCAACCGGGTCCGGCAGACGGCCGTGGTCAAGGTCTATCTTTGCCGGCCGGCGCTCGCCGACGACCCTGCCGGGAACGCCCACCACGGTTGCCCCGGGGGGCACGTCGTGGATGACCACGCTGCCCGCGCCGATGCGCGCGCCGTCTCCAATCGTGATGGCTCCGAGGACAACGGCGCCTGCGCCGATCACTACCTTGCTGCCAACCGTGGGATGACGTTTCTTCTTCTCGGAAGAGGTGCCGCCGAGGACGACGCCCTGATAGATCAGCACGTCGTCTCCGATCTCAGCCGTCTCTCCAATCACGACGCCCATGCCGTGGTCGATGAAGAGCCGTCTGCCGATGCGCGCGCCAGGATGTATCTCGATTCCGGTGAGGAATCTCGCGAGATGGGAGCATAGCCGCGCAAAGGTTCTCATCCGGCGCCGCCACATCCGGTGGGCGCAGCGGTGCATCCAGACGGCATGGAGTCCCGGATAACTGGTGAGAACCTCAAAGACCGTGCGCGCGGCCGGGTCGCGCTCAAAAACCGTGGCGATGTCTTCCCGTATCCGTGCCAGCATCTTTTCTCTGCCGGGAATGTCAGGTTCCCAATTCTCCGGTCTCCAGCAGTTCCTTCAGCCGGACAAAGAACCTCGCTCCGTATGAGCCATCAATGACCCGGTGGTCGAACGAAAGCGAAATGCGCATCACCTGCTCCACGACGACCGTTTCTCCCCGTGCCACCGGCGTCGGCAAAATGGCGCTCACGCCCATGATGGCGGTGCCCGGCGGGTTGATGATGGGGAGAAACCGTTCCACGCCGAACATACCGAGGTTGGAGACGACAAACCGGCAGTGTTCCATCTCTTGCGGTGTCAGGGTTCCCGCCCTCGCAGAGGAGGCAAGCCGTTTGACCTCGGCCGAAAGGGCGGCCAGCGCAAGATGCACGCAGTCGCGGATGACGGGCACGACGAGACCGTCGTCGAGGGCGACGGCAAGGCCGATATCAACCGTCGGGTAGACACGCACCTGGCCGTCGACGAACGCCGCGTTCACCAGAGGGAACTCCTGCACCGCCCTTGCGGTGAAGTACAGGAGAAGGTCGGTGTAGGTGATCTCCGCTCCCTGCTTCTTCTGCGCGTCGCGCAGCCGGGAAAGGTTGCTTGCACTGACGCTGCCTTCAAGATAGAAGTGCGGGATGGTCGTCTTGCTCTTTGTCAGCCGCTCGGCGATGATTCTCCGCAGCGGCGTCATCGGGACGACCTCGTAGCCGGCCGTTGCGTTCGCGGAGGAAGGCGCGAAGTTCGCGACATCGTCCCTCTCGATGCGGCCTCCGGGTCCGGTTCCCCTTACGAGGGAGAGGTCAATCCCGCGCTCGGCAGCGAGGCGGCGCGCCGCGGGAGACGCGCGCACCCTTCCTGTGTCTGGTGCCTGTGCGGACGACGCGGCGGGACTTTGGGGCGCGGTCGGCGTCGGCGAGGCAGCGCGGGTGTCGGCCGGCTTTTCGGGGAGAGGTTCGTCAGGGCTGTCGGCAAGGTAGCCGATGACCGTGGTGACGGGAATCGGATTCTCTGAGGGCTCAAACAGTTTCTTGCGCAGGTAGCCGGACGCGTCGGACTCCACCTCGAAGGTGGTCTTGTCGCTCATCACCTCAAACAGCACCTCACCTTTTTCCACCGCCTGTCCCTCTTCCTTCTTCCATGCCGCGAGGTACCCCTCTTCCATCGTCTCGCCGAGTTTTGGCATAATGATTTCTCGAATCATCCCACGACCTCCTTCACGCCGGCACAGATGCGTTCAACATCAGGGATGGCAAGTTTCTCAAGCGTCGGGCTCTTCGGCATCGGCACATCAGCCCCTGCGATACGCAGGATTGGGGCATCCAGATAGTCAAACGCGTGTTCCACTATCTGCATGCCGATTTCGGCGCCCGTTCCGCCGGTCTTCGTGTCTTCCTCCACGATGACGACCCTGCCGGTCTTCTTCACAGATTCCGCGACCGTGGCGATGTCCAGCGGCAACAGCGTGCGCAGGTCGATCACCTCCGCCTCGATGCCTTCCTCCGCGAGCCGTCCGGCGGCATCTCGCGCGTAGAGCGCCATGCGGGAATAGGCGACCACTGTCACATCGGTGCCCTGGCGCATCACCTGTGCTTTGCCGATGGGAACGGTGTACTCTCCCTCGGGCACCTGCCCTTTCGTGTTGTAGAGCATCTTATGCTCGATGAAGACGACCGGATTGTTGTCGCGGATGGATGACTTCAGGAGGCCCTTTGCGTCGGCAGGGGTGGCGGGCATCACGACCTTGATGCCGGGGATGTGGATGAGCCACGCCTCAAGGCTCTGGGAGTGATGGGCTCCGAGCGTCCTGCCTGCGCCCCCCTCGGTGCGGATGGTGAGCGGCACAACGCACTTCCCGCCGAACATGTACCGTATCTTTGCCGCCTGATTGTTCAACTGCTCCATGGCAAGGGTGATGAAGTCGATGTACATAATCTCAACGACAGGCCTCATGCCGGTGAGCGCGGCGCCGATACCCATGCCAACGATGGCTGCCTCAGAGATGGGAGTATCCTTCACGCGACTGTCGCCAAACCGCTTCCACAGGTCCGCAGTGACTCCATAGGCGCCGCCGTAGATTGCCACATCCTCTCCCATCACGAAGACGGACTTGTCACGCTCAAGTTCCTCTGCAAGCGCCTCGTTGAGTGCCTGCCGGTAGGTGATCTCTCTCATTCCGCTCCTTTCTGATGCCTGCCTTATGCGTAGAGGTCAGTCAGGAGTTCTTCCGGTTCAGGCCACGGGCTTTCCATGGCGAACCGGGTTGCCTCCTCAATCTGACGCGTCGTCTCCTGGTCAATGGCGGAGATGTCTTCTTCTGTGAGCATCCCCTGCTGCCGCATCTTTTCGGAGAACAGGAGGATCGGGTCCCGCTCTTTCCAGAACCGTTCTTCCTCGCGTGAGCGGTACACGCGAGGGTCGCTGCGGCTGTGTCCGTAGTACCGGTAGCAGTGTGCCACGATGAAACTCGGCCCGCCTCCTTCCCGCGCGCGGGCTGCCCACCTGCTCACGCAATCGGCGACCGCACACACATCCATCCCGTCCACCGTCTCGGCGGGCATATCGAAAGCGAGCGCTTTCTTTGAAAGGTCCGTGACCGCGGAGGCCCGCTCAACAGATACGCTCATTCCGTACAGGTTGTTCTCGCACAGGTACACGACAGGCAGTTTCCAGAGCGCGGCGATGTTCATCGACTCATAGAAGATGCCCTGGTTTGTGGCGCCGTCGCCGAAGAAGCAGACCACGATTCTGCCGTTTCCCTGCATCTTGCAGGACAGCGCCGCGCCCGTCGCGATGGCGATGCTGCCTCCGACCACACCGTTGGCTCCGAGGTTGCCTTTTGAGACATCTGCCAGATGAAGGGACCCGCCCTTTCCCTTGCACACGCCGGTCTTCTTTCCGAGAATTTCCGCCATCAGGGCGTTGAGGTCTCCATCCTTGACGATTGCGTGTCCGTGGCCGCGGTGTGTGCTGGTGATGTAGTCGTCCGGATTGATGGCGTTGATGGCTCCCACCGCGACCGCCTCCATGCCGGCGTACAGGTGCGAGCCCCCTTCCGCGATATTCCGCGCGAGGAGTTCCATAATCTTGTCCTCGAATTTGCGGATCTGCATCATCTGGGTCAGGTATCTGTGCGCGCGTTCCTTGGTGAGTTGCATACGGTCTCCTCTCTACGGAATGACGAGGGACTTCAATCCCTGCCGTTGTTCTGCCGCCGCAAGCGCGCCTGGCAGGTCGTCCAGCGGGAATCTGCCGGTGAGATACCGTCCCGCGGAGATCTTTCCCTGCGCAATGAGATGCAACGCCGCCTGATTGTGGCGCGGCGCGGAGCCGTGGGTCCCGACTACCGTCAGTTCGGCATAGTGGATGCGGTTGCTGTCAAACCCGTCGACTGCGGCGCCGGAAGGAAGCCCGCCGAAGAAGTTGACGGACCCGCGTTTTGCAGCGAGCGAGAGGCCGGTTCTCTGGGCGTCGGCCGCGCCCGTGGCGACAATCACCCTGTCCGCCATCCTGCCCGACGTTGCGTCAGCAACCGCCGCCGACACGTCGTGCGTGCGCATGTCCACCAGAGATGCTCCCGTGAACTCAGCGAGCGCCAGCCGTCCCGCGTCAATGTCGGCAAGGATGACCGGCGAGGCGCCTGCGGCCGCGGCAAGTTCTGCGTGAAGGCAGCCGATCGGCCCGGCGCCGAGGATTGCGACCGCGTCGCCAAGCCCGACGCCGCTGATCTCCTGTCCATTGATGACGCAGGCGAGGGGTTCTGCAAGAGTCGCCTCCTCAAAAGAGACGCCGTCAGGGATGCGGTTGACGCATCCGTTGCGCACCGCGTGCTCCGGCACAAGGAGGTATTCGGCGAATCCGCCGTCGTAGTGGTAACCGATGGCGGTGAGATTGTCGCACATCGTCTGCCATCCACGGTGGCAGTACAGGCACTCCCCGCACGGAACGGCTGGAGCGACTGCAACCCTGTCTCCCACGCGCCAGCCCGCGACGCGTGTGCCGACCGCTGCAATCTCGCCGCTGACCTCGTGTCCGGTGACCCTCGGGAAGACGATGTGGCGGTGTCCGTGCCGGTAGACCTTGACGTCCGTGCCGCAGACCGCGCACGCCCTGACGCGGACAAGGAGTTCTCCGGCTGACGGCGCTGGGACGGGAAGTTCCGTCATCTCGAGGTGCTCAACCGCCCTGAGCAGTCCTGCCTTCATATGTGAACCGTTCATGCCACAGTCCGATGGTTGCGCGGATACCCGGGTCTTCAATACCGCATAGCGTCCGAAGCACGGCGTCCACGCCGTCCGCCGCGATCATCTCCTGCAGGCGCGAGGCCTGCGGGTCGTCGCGGTCATTATAGCATAGAGCCGCGGCAGCAACCAGACAGACGCTGGCGGGCTGGATACCTGAAGACAGCGCTGCGGAGATGGCTCCCGAGATCCGTTCGGAGGGGCCGAGTTTGCGCAGCGGGTCTCGGGCAACGCGGCGTATGGTGTCGTCCATCAGGGGATTCGAGAATCTCCTCAGGATACTCCTGGCGTATGACCGGACCGCGTTTTGGCTGAGAGAGTGCCGTGAGGAAACCACGGCGGTCATCTCCCTCACCACACCGGCAACCACCCGCCGCACATCGGGGTCGGCAAGTGCGTCACGGATGAGCCGGTGTCCGCGGAGGAACCCGAGATAGGCGCAGGCAGCATGAGGAAGGTTGTGGAGGAACAGTTTGAGGTCTTCAAGGGGACAGATGCTTTCAACCGGCCTGAACGCGCGGACATCCGGTACCGCTCCCCTGAACGACTCTGCCGCGACAGGCAGACGGTCGTACGGTTCCGCAAGGACCGCAAGAGGGTCTCCGCAGATCTCCGCCGGAGCCGGAGCGATGACCATTCTGCTGACAACGGTCTGGACGAAGCCCACGCGCTTCCTGAGAGCGGTTGCGCATTCCGCCATCTCCAGACAGACCCTTCCGGCAAGGATGTCCGCTCCGTGCGCAAGGTTTTCGCAGACGAGAACGTTGAAGCATCTGCCCGGCCGCGAGAGAACCCTGCGCAGGCCCGCCGCGAGAGGCGGCGCCAGGGAAAGGATGCGTCCTGCGCCAACCGCGGTGAATGCGCAGACAGCCGACTCCATCTCGTTGGCAATCGCTGCCACATCCGACGCGTGGACCGCTCTGACAGGTGCGATGCGGCGGATATGCAGGCGCGAGCCGGCAACAACCAGAGGATAAGAGTGCGCGGCGTTGAGCCGGTCAACCAGTGCGGCCGCAGTGTCAACAAAGGTAACGGCGAAACCGCTGCGGTGGGCAATGTCGCCAAGGAACCCTCTGCCTATCTGGCCCGCGCCGAAAATGATGACTCTGCGCTCCATCGCCGGCTACTATACCACACAGCGTTTGATTGCAAAAAGGTGAACTTCAGGGTATACTACCATCGCTGTACGGGGCAGTAGCTCAATCGGGAGAGCGCCAGAATCGCACTCTGGAGGTCGCCGGTTCAACTCCGGTCTGCTCCACTGGCATCCCGGCAACGCGTTCACCTGTGATTCTTCAAAGGGGGCATCAGTGTCCATCACCTACAAGCCGCACAGGAAGAAGAGAAAGAAGAGCATCGGGTTCCGCGCGAGAATGCGCACGCGCGGTGGACGCAAGGTTCTCTCACGGCGCAGGCGGAAGGGCCGCGTGCGTCTGGCGGGATGATTCACTGCGGACCGGGGCGACACACGGTGCGCCGCTGCCTGCCCGCGCTCACCGTGTCAGCAAAGCCGTCGGAGCGGTATGCGGTCAGATGCGTGGCAGGCAGGCGTCTTGGCACAGCTGTCAGAAGGAACGCGCTGAAACGCAGGGTGCGCGAGGCGTGGCGGAGAAAGTTTGTGTCGGGCGACTTTACCTTTGTGCTGAAACCGCCGCTGGCGCGGATGTCGCACGCGGAGGTTTTCGCACTTCTTGACGATATCGCGAGCGCAATTCCATGGCGAAGGCGCTGATACTCCTCATCCGGCTCTACCAGCGGCTGGTCTCGCCATTTCTTGGCAGCCACTGCAGGTTTGTCCCTTCCTGTTCCTCGTATGCCTGCGACGCGCTTGCGCGATACGGCACCGCCGGACTGTTCCTCGCGGTGAGGCGGGTCTGCCGATGCCATCCGTTGTGTCCGGGAGGATACGACCCGGTGCCTGACGCGATACAATGCAAGAGACGGGGTGACGCCTGTGAAAGATGAACAGCGCATTTTTCTCGCTTTCCTTATCTCGATAGTGATTCTCGTGTGGTTCAGCGCGCGGACGCCTCAGCCGCAGAACCCTGCACCTGCCCAGATGCCGGCGGTTCCTACTCCGCAGGCGACGCGGCAGGTTCCCGCCGGATGGGAGTTTGCGGAGCGAGAGCCGGTTGCGGTACTCAGAAACGACATCGCTGACATCGTCGTTGACGGGTCGGGCGCGGTGAAGTCGTGGGGTCTGCGTCGCTACCTGCGCCCGGGTGAGGAGGCGTTTGTTATCAGCAGGGACGCGCATCTCCTTGCGGACTGCGCGGCGTCAGAAACTCCCTCAGGGCTTTCGTACCGGGCGATTGACGCGGGAGCAGCCGTGGTGCTTTCGCGGGATGTTGGGCCGGGAAGGCGGGTGACGAAACGGCTGTTTCTCGAGCGGGAAGACGGGTACCGCGTTGTCTGCGAGATGGAGTTTGCAAACGAGGGAAAGGATGAGTGGGTGCTCCCCGGGTTCCGCGTCATTGCGGGAACGGTGCCTCTGCCCCCGGTCAAGAGAGATGACGAGCACCATCTGGAGGTGCTCTTCGGCAAGGCGCACGGGTTCAGCGCCCGCACTCCCGAGCGGTTTCAGGAAGGGTCCCTCGTTTCCGAGGGAGATGCTCCGTGGGTGGCTGCCAGGTCGCGCTACACGCTGGTGTTCCTCGAAAGCGACAGGCCGGCAACAAGACCGTTTGCCTTCAGGACAGATGTGCGTGCGGTGTACGGTCTGCTCACTGACATATCGGTTGCGCCAGGCGGCAGGGAGAAGGTGGTGTTCACATGCTACGGCGGACCCGCGGACATCGCCGTGGCAGGGCGCTACGTGAGACACGAGGTGTTCGGGTCGGGTCCGTTTGCAACGGCGGGCCGCGTACTCTTTTCCATTCTCGCGGCGGTGCACCGGATTGTGCCGAACTGGGGCGCGGCGATCATCATTCTCACGCTTCTTGTCAAGGCGGTCCTTTTCCCCCTCACCTACGGCGGACTGCGCTCGATGCGCCAACTCCAGATGCTCAGGCCTTACCTCAAGGATATCCAGACGAAGTACAAGGATAATCCGCAGCAGATGCAGCAGGAGTTGATGAAACTGTACAGGGATTACAGAATCAACCCGTTCGGCGGCTGTCTGCCGATGCTTGCCCAGATGCCGGTCTTCGTCGGTTTCTTCCTTGCGCTGCGCAGTTCCGTGGACCTGCGCGGCGCTCCCTTCTGTCTCTGGATGAGAGACCTTTCAATGCCGGACACCATCTGGCGCCTTCCGTCAGGGATGCCGGTCATCGGAGGGTTCCCCATCAATCTCCTGCCTCTCTTGATGACTGCGACGGCGTACATTCAGCAGAAGATGACCCCGCAGCAGGACCCCTCTCAGAAGATGCTTATGGTGATGATGCCGCTGATGTTTCTGTTCCTCTTCTACCAGTTCTCTTCGGGGCTTCTTCTGTACTGGGTGACGATGAACATCGCCGGCATCCTCGAGCAGTGGGTAGTTTCACGAACCCCACAGAAGAAGTTGCGCAAATCACCGCGCTGACGCCGCAACCGCTGTCGGAGCATTTCCCGCCGGACGGTCTTTCCCGAGCACAGCGGCCTCCTCGCTGCCGTCTGTCTTTCTGACGGTACCGGTGACAGAAGAGAATGTCAGTTCATGTTGCGACTGCGCTGTCTTGCGGAACACAAGAGTGAAAAGCGGCGCGTCACCGGAGCCTGCCAGCACGGTTCCCGACACAGAAACCATGCGCCCGGCGGAGTCGGCAGATGCCTTCACCTTTGCACCCGCGGAGACGGCGCGGATGAACTTCACTCCGTCGGGACAGGCAACGCGAAGGTCGAAGGAAGCAACGCCTTCGGACGACGGCAGATACCGCACCGTGGCCTCGATTTCGCCCTTTGCGTTCGTCCTGGACTCAATCGCAAGAGAGCCGCTGCATATGACCGTTGCGGAACACTGTTTCTCTCTCTGCCCTGACTGCGCGCGTATGCCGACAGTGTACACGCCGGGACTCGCGGGAGAACTCATCACAAGGGCACTGTGTGGGCGCTGCGGCGTGTGGGTTGTCTTTGCAAGGACCGCTGAACATCCTTCCGGAAGCGCGTCGAGAAAGACGGTCACCGGCTCGTCATATCCATCAAGGAAGTGTACTGTGACCGGGATAACCGTCATCTTCTGCTCGGGAAGACGCGGCCGTGCCGGTCCCGCAGAGACGGAGAAGTCCTTCTGCCGGGGGACTACCTGCCATTTCCAGAGAATCCTGCTGTTGCCCGCCAGAGAGACGGACACCTTGCTGCCGGTTCCAGACGGCACTGAGCCGTACCCCTCGTATCCGACGCACACCGCCTTTTCCGTCTCGCTGAGGATGACCGTATCGTCCACCCGGCACTCGACAATCTCGCCCTTCGTGTATGTGGTGACGCCCTGAGGCGGTTTCGGACTCCCGTAGGGAGAACGGACCAGAAGCACCACTGAGTTTGAGGAACCCGCCGGGGACGGAGCCGCTGGACTCCCCGGAGTTGCGGGAGTTGTCGCAGTCCCGGCCGCAGCAGGCGCGCTGCCGCCGGACGGCGCTGAGGGCGAAGCCACAGGCAGATAGACAGGAGGAGGGATGCGCCCGGTCGGCGGGGAGACGCTCACGGCAGGACCGGGGGCACTTCCAGGCGTGCCGGAACCGGGCCGCACGGCCGTCTCGCCCCGCGTGGACTCGCCTCCTTGGCGGGGCGGCACGTTGCCTGGCTGCGCGGACGGAGATGTCTGTTCGGCGACGGTGATGTAACCGCTTGATATCTGCACGGGCACCGTGTTGCCGTTGGCGTCGCTGAGTTTCACGTCTGAAAGGGTCAGGGGCGACGAACCGACCGCCAACGGTTCAAAGGTCAGGTTGAGCAGTTGCCCTCCCTTGTTCTTGATCTCTGTCAGGTTGGTGTCAAACCCGGCGCAGGAGATGCGTCCCGGCGTCTTTGCGTCCGTGATGACGGAAAAGGTGGAGACCAGGGAACCGGTGACCGCTGAGGTGCAGATGACCACCTGCGGGTCGTAGGTGATGGAGAACTGAAACCCGCACATCCCTCCCTCATTGCTGTTTGGCGCGGCGTAGACGGAGAGGTACACGGGAACGGTGACAGATTTCCCTGGCGTTGTCCGGTAGACGCCGATGCTCATATTCGCTGCCGCGTGGAGCGCGCCCGCGGCGCAGACGGTCAGCGCAAGAACCTTTTTCATTTCTGGCCTCCGGGTCTTCTCTCCGCCACATCAGCATATCGCCTGCGCGGCGTCCTGTCCAGCCCTGTCCTGTGTCTGTGAGACAGTCATTCCGGCCGTCTGGTTCCCCGCGTTGCTCTGTTCAGACGCAGACGGTTGATCTTGGCGAGGAGGTCGCGCGCTGCCGCGAGTTCCGCTCCCCGCCTTGTTGAGTCGGTTCCTCTGCCCACGCGGCGAAGACCGGCGATTCGCGCTTCCACATGAAAGACCCTTTTGTGCTCCGGCCCGGTGACCCGCGCCACGGTGTACTGCGGGTCTGTGCCGCGCGTGCGGCGCGCCATGGTGAACAGGAGTGTCTTGTAGTCCACCAGCGGAGACATCCTGCGGCTGAGGATGTGCCGGGAGATGAAACGCCCTGCCTGTTTCCATCCGCCGTCAAGGAAGATGGCGCCGATGAGGGCTTCGAGAAGGTCGTCAGGCCTGACAGGAGACGAGGACGCGTATGCACAGGCGTCGGCAATATGCAGGCGCGATGCCACCTGTTTCAGGAACGACCGGTTCACATACGCGGATTTCAAATTCGTCAGGTACGCCTCGTCGCGGTCCGGATGCTTCTTGAACAGGAGAATGCCCACGACGGCATCAAGGACGAGGTCTCCAAGGAACTCAAGCCGTTCGAACGAGGAGTCGGGCACAGCGGACGGATGGGAAAACGCATGGCGCAGGAGCGATTTCCTTCGGAACCGGTAGCAGATGCGGCGCTCGATGGCGGTCAGTTTCTGCATAGTGCCGCTCCGGTGACGACGAGGCAGAGGAGGAACAGGGGGATATCGCCGAACTCAATATAGAGCGTCTGTCCGCAGACGCGGGGGACCACGGTCTTGAAGACGCAGGCGGAACCACGCGCGCAAGACGGACAGGTGACAGTTTCTCCGTGGGGAGAAGCGATGCCGGTGATGCCGTCTAACGAGACCTGCACGATGTGCCGCGAACTTTCTGCCGCGCGCAGGATATTGTGGCTGAAGTGCTGGGATCTGGCGAACGGTCCGTCTCCGTACCACGAGTCGTTGGTGAGGACGATGAGGTACTCCGCGCCGCTGCGCACTGACTCCCTCACGATGTCCGGGAAGATGTTCTCAAAGCAGATGAGGATGCCCGCGTGCGAACCGCCGATCCGAACAGGGGTGCTGTCAGAGCCGGGAGAGAGAAACGGCAGGTACCCTGCAAGGCGCTGGTAGACGGTACGGATGAACGCATACCGGCGTCCGGGCAGGTACTCGCCATACGGAACAAGATGACGCTTGGCGCGGATGTCCACCGAGCCGTCGCGTCTCACCAGAAATGCCGCGTTGAAGCAGCCATCCGTGGTCCGGTAAAGGCCGCCGAGAAGAATCCAGCAGTATGTGGCAGGGATGCGGCGAGAGAGCGCGCGGACGGACGCGACCGCTTCTTCTTCCTCGAGAAAAAAGTCGGGATATGAACTCTCCGGCCAGATGACAAGCGCGCGTGAGAGATGCTCGTCGGGGGGCAGCTCCTGCTCGGTATCCCTGACGAGGCGCAGCAGAACTTCGGCGGCAGGCATTCTGTCTGACGCGCGGATGTTCGGCTGAATGCCGACGACAGTCGGGCCATCGCCGGCGGGCTGGACGAACGACGGTGCAGTCCTCACGGCCGCGACGCAGAAGAGGAAGACCCCGACGGCAACCACAAGGGACACGCGGTGCTGCCTGCGGAATCCGTGCGAGAGGGCGAGGTTTGACAGGACGATGAGGAAGGAGATGCCGGCGCTGCCCGCGAGTCCCGCGAGAGGCAGGATCGACCTATGCGCGGTCTGCGAGAGGGAAAGAGGTAGCCACGGGAAACCCGAGAAAAGGTGCCGTTGGACCAGTTCAATGAACACCCACGCGCAGGCGCAGACAAACACCTTGCCCCGCGAGGGAAGTCCTGCGACGAGGAAGAAGAACAGAGCCCAGAAGCATGCGAGGTACGCGGCGACAAAGAGGTAGAGCATCCCCGCGATGGAGAAGAGCCACGAGAGGACCACAGCGTGAAGGGCAAGACCCGCCAGCCCTCCTACGGCGCACGCCCTGCCGGGACTATTGCCCGCCGCGAGGATGACAGGCACAAGGCCAAACCACGCCAGAAACCACAGCGAGAAAGGAGGGAAGGACAATGCCAGAAGGAGAGCGCCAGCGCCTGCGAGGCACAGCCGCCCAGCCCACGGGATCCCCCGCGCGTGCCGCGTCATCCTTCCTTCCTCCCAGCGGTCGGCTCATCGGCGGGAAACACGACATTGTCTATGAGGCGGACTCCTCCGACCAGGATGGCTCCCGCCGCCATGGTGCCGGGAACGACACGCGCAACAGGGTCGAGTTGTTCAATATCAACAATGTCAAGGTACTGGAGGACGACTCCCGGCTCCTCGGCAATGATGCGGCGCGCCCTGGCGAGAAGGGATTCTGTATCCGTCTCTCCTTGCGAGACCTTTTCCCGGATGAAGTGAAGCGCTCGCGAAAGGCAGAGCGCGTGTCTGCGGTGTTCGTCGGAAAGTCGCCTGTTGCGGGAACTGCCCGCAAGTCCGTCCGGCTCCCTCCATGTGGGCACGCCGACAATCCTCACCGGCAGATTGAGATCAGTCGCCATCCGGCGGATGATGATGAACTGCTGGGCATCCTTCCACCCGAAAAACGCGGCGTCGGGCAACACGAGACAGAACAGTTTCAGCACGATGGTGCACACTCCGCGGAAATGTCCCGGGCGAAAGCGTCCTTCAAGCTTTTCGGAAAGGCCCCCGACGTCAACCCATGTCCGGTACCCCTCAGGGTACATCTCGCGTTCCGTCGGGAAAAAGACGGCATCCACGCGCTCGGAGTTCAGCAGCCTCAGGTCTCCTTCGATATCCCGCGGGTACGAGGCGAAATCTTCGTTCGGTCCGAACTGCGCGGGGTTGACGAAGATACTCACGACGACGAAGTCGGCGCACATCCGCGCCTGTCTGACAAGGGTCAGATGTCCCTCGTGGAGCGCTCCCATGGTGGGAACAAATCCGATGGTGCGTCCTGACCTCTTGACCTCTGCCGCGCAGGCGGCCATCTCCTCTGGCGTCCGTATCTGCCTCATTGGGCGCACGCTCCGCAAAGTTCCGCAATCGTCCTGCCCGTGCGGGGGTCCTTCATATGCGGCGCGACGGCGGCGAGGGGCTGCAGGACAAACCGTCTGCGCGCAAACCGCGGGTGCGGTATCGTCAGGCGCGCGTTGCGCATCACGCGCGCGCCGTAGAGGATGATGTCAAGGTCGATGACGCGCGGCTGGTTCTTGCGGCGAGGAAACGGCCTGCCCATTCTGCGCTCAATGTGCCTGAGGAAAAGGAGGAGTTCTTCAGGCGGCATCTTCGTGGCGCACAGGCAGACGCCGTTGAGAAACGGTCTGCCTGTCGCTCCCTCTGCCGGCGCACTCTCAATGACTGGCGAGATTGCCGTGATGCGCAGGCGTGCGGCGAGTAGAGCAAGCGCCTTCCGGATGTTCTCCTGTCTCCTGCCAAGGTTGCTGCCGAATGCGATGCAGACGGTTTCCATTTCCCCGTTCACCCTTCCGTGCCTTGCCTCTCTGCGGGATGAAAACGCGCTGGCTGTCCTCCGGACAGGAAGTGGGTCATCACTGCCGACGGACTGCGCAGGAGACGCCAGCTCCGGACAGTCGGACGCGACGCGCCGGAGAGGAGAAACACTGCCCATGCATGCGGGGTATCGCTGTCTGCGTCGCCGTACGAGTCGAATGTCACGAGGATACGGCAGTCCCGCCTTTTCCGCGCGGAGTCCAGCACGGCAAACACCTCGCTGTCAAGCCGTTCCATCTGCCTGACAAGGAGCACCCTGTCCGCATCCTGCCTGAGGGATGACTGAATCCAGAGGAAAAGGTTGTCCGCTTCAACGCAGTCAGGCCAGAGGCCTGACGCGAAGCCGAGGAAAAAGGCGCAGTTTGCCACACGAGGATTGTCGGCGCATACGACAGGCATTCCGTGCTCCGGTCCCCAGACCGTGGCAGGTTCGCACGGCCTGCTCGCTCCCCACAGCCACACGGCGTTGGCGACTGGTTCTCCGAGGTCTTCCCGGACTCTGTTGACCGGATGCGCCTCGAGAATGTGGCGCGCGCGGGACGCAAAACGCCTCACCGGCGCGTACTGGCTGTCTCTCGGCAGAAACCTCTCAATCCTCTGTTCCGCCAGGCGCGAGGGGAACACAGTCGGCGCGATGAGGATGGGTTCGTTGAAACACGCCACACAGAAGCCGTCTCTCGGGTCAAGGAAGACCTCGCCATCTCCCGCGTCGCGTAGGGAGTCGGCGAGCGCGGCGGTTTCCGCAGAACTCAGTCCGACGCGGTAGGAGACGACTTTCCCGCCGGAAACTGTCAGGAACGAGAGCACGAACTTCGTTCCCCGCGCGTGTTCCGCTGGTCCGCCGAGCGAACGGAGATGCGCCTCTCCCGGGAACGAGGCGTCTCTGGAAAACAGCCGGACATACGCCGCCTCGAGGCTGGAGCCGAGCCGCACATGCCCCCAGAAACCGTCCGCGGCGATGAGGTCAAGGTGCGGATGCCTGGCGCAGTCAAAGAGCGTTCGTCCCCGGTACCTGCGCCTGAAAAGGTTCGCGTATCCTGTCAGGGTGACAGTGACATACGTCATTCGTCTGCCTTGGAGAACGCGTCCGCAATCGTCCTGCGCAGAGGCGAGGGGTCGAAACAGGCGTCTGCCTCCGCATCCGTCAGATACCGTCGGATGCGCGGGTTCCTGCGCACGGCATCTCTGAACTCTCCAGCGGTTCGGATGGCGTCAAATGCGCTCTCCTGAACCATCTCGTACGCTTCTTTCCTTGCCACCCCCTTCCGGAGCAGAGCGTTGAGAACCGCCTGCGAGCAGGTCAGCCCTCTTGTGAGTGTGAGATTGCGCTCGATGGCGTCCGGAAATACCTGCAAGTCTCTGACCACCGCGGTCAGCAGAGCAAGGATGTAGTCAAGGAGGATTGTGCTCTCCGGGAGAAGTAGCCGTTCCGCCGACGAGTGGCTGATGTCCCGCTCGTACCAGAGCGCCACATTGTCAAGTCCGGCGCTCGCGTTCTTCTTCACCACGCGCGCAAGCCCGCAGATGCGTTCGCACAGGATTGGATTCCGCTTGTGCGGCATTGCCGAAGAGCCCTTCTGCCCCCGCCTGAACGGTTCTGCCAGTTCCGCAAGTTCCGTCTGCTGAAGGAGCCGGATCTGCAGGGCTATCCGTTCGGCGGACGCAGCGGCGACTCCGAGCGTCGAAAGGAACATCGCGTGTCTGTCTCTGCCGATGACCTGCGTGGCAAACCGCTCTGGCTTCAGCCCGAGGAGGGCGCACGCGTGCTCCTCGACCTCGGGGGGAACCGTGGAGTGCGTGCCCACCGCGCCGGAGATCTTGCCGACGCTGATTTCGGAGATTGCTGAATCCATCCGCCTGACATTCCGCACAATCTCCTGTCTCCAGCCGGCAATGCGGTAGCCAAGCGTCAGCATCTCAGCGTGGACGCCGTGGGTTCTGCCCATCACAAGGAGGTCCTTGTAGGTCTCCGCCTTCTCTTGCAGAACCTCCGCCAGGTCAACCAGATCCTGCCTGATGATGGTTCCTGCGTCTACGAGGATGAGCGCCAGTGAGGTATCCAGAATGTCGGAAGATGTGAGCCCGTAGTGGAACCAGCAGGCGTCTTCCCCGATCGTTTCGCCAATCTGTTCCACGAACGCGATGACATCGTGGTGAGTGATCGCCTCCAGTTCGGCGATGCGTTCAGGGTTGACGCGAGCCGTCTGCCTGATTCGGGCAACGGCTTCGGCAGGCACCCTGCCCGTCTTGCTCCATCCTTCAAGGACAGCAAGTTCCACCTTCAGCCATGTCTCGAACTTTCTGGTTTCGCTCCACAATGCGCCTATCTTGTCGCGAGTGTACCTCGGTATCATATTGCACCTCGCAGTGCGACATCTCCTCGATGAGAGGATACACCACGCGGGAAGGAAACTCAAGGAGGAGAGGTGTGTGAAGCATACTGCCCGCTTCTACTTCCCCGCACGCACAACTTTTGCACCTGGCTCAGCGAGGCAAGTTCTTCGATGCGCCGCGGTCGCAGAGGAATGCGGCTGGTGTGTGTGTTCTCACTTCCCACCGGTCCTTTCTTTGATTTTCGCAATCGCCTCCGTGCAGTGCCGGCGCAATTCGTCGAACATCTCTTCTGGACCGAGACCGTCGCGGAGGCGTTCGAGAAACTGGATCACCTGCGCATCTCCCACCTCTCCCAGCGCCCTCACTGCCGTCGAGCGAACAAGCGGGTGGTTGCCTCAATCGCTCAACTGCCTTCTCCACCTCCCTCCTCCGTTCCTCCTTTTGCTTCTCCGCCTCTTCTTTCTGCGCTCGTTCCTGCTCTCTCATCGCAACCGGTCTCCTGCCAATCCTGCCGGTGAAGCCGAACTCTGCCGCGCTCAGGAGTACGGCATATACTCGTGAGGTATTCCCTTGCCGGCGGGTGAATGTCACCATCACCTGCCCGTCGAGCAACTGTATGTCAGGGTCTGTATCCTGGAATTCCCCTGAAGTGACCTGCACCGGTTTCGACCAGCTGGCGCCGTGATTCGTGGAGTAGCTCACACGGATACTTGACGGCTTTCCTATGGTTCCTTCTGCGCTCCGCGGGGTTTGGGGTATCACGGGGATTCCCTGCGGATAGCAGTCAAACGCAACGCAGATACGCCCCCTGTCATCGTCGTGAGGTCAATTCCTCCGGCACCCTCAACGATATCCCTGTCAATCTTCTCCGCGACACGAAGAATATCTTGGAAAGGAGCAGTGGGACTCTGAACGTAGATGAGGACGTTGTACCGCACAAACCGGATATACCCTCCTCTCCCTGAACCAACATCACCGCACCGCTGTTCGCCTATATCACGCTTAAGGACCGTCGGTGGTATCTGCTGCGTGGGATATGTTGAAAGAGTTCTGTGCGTTCGCGTTATCTTCGCAGATACGCACATGGATTTCCCAGCGAAACCGATTCTCAGAACTGGAGAGGAAATAGGTGGTGCCTCCTTCTGAGGGCGCAAAGGTTTCGAACTCAACCTGCCCAAAACTTTGCGCAAAGAGCTCGCGAATGTCTATCCCAGCCACCGTTCGTGGAATCGGTACCTCCTGCCCCTGCCCGGATTCCGTATCTGAGAAAGCAAGAAGGAGAATGCCTGCCATTGTCTTTCTTACCATTCCACCAGATGCTCTTTCTCCCTTACCACCACCCCGAAACTTACCAGCTCTATTCTCTTGCCTACCACCCTGTGCCCCTTTCCCCTCACCTCACTCCCTGTCTTCCCGTCATCCCCTTTCTCTTTGTCCACCACGATCACCCGGCTCTCACAGAGAGATGAGTACACTGCTCACACTTTGCGGAGAGTGGACTGGCCGAGGAAGGCGACTACTGGTTGCGCAGGTCTCTGCTGTAAACCGACCTGTTGCCGATTTCTTTGTCTCCTGCAGGCGGCAGGCAATTACCGGAGTTTTCTCCGGGCAGCGGAGTTAGTTGTCTCGGTGCACTTATGCAGGAGGGGGAGAAGCAGCAGACCTGACCAGGCGCACGATATGTTGCGCGACCATTTCTTCCGTCTCTTCCTTGATGTCAAGCCAGTCGGCCGTGTCTCGTTTAAACCACGCAATCTGTCTTCTGGCAAGGAGCCATGTCCTTGCCTCTATCCGCTCCTCAAGCCCCTGAAAGTCCGCGTTCCCCTCCAGTGCATCAAGGATGTCAGCGTAGCCGATGGGAGCCTTCTCCCTGATATAGCGAGAAAGCCCCGCGTCCCGCAGTCTTTTCACCTCGTCTACCCATCCTGCGGCAAGCATGTTGTGAACCCTGCGTCGAATCCTCTCTCTGAGGATGTCTCTCGGTCTGTGCAGGACAAGGGAGACAACCCTGCCAAACCGCCCGACGGTGTTCTGCCGCGTCTTCTGCCAGACGGAGAGGGGAGTTCCTGTCGCAAGGAACACCTCAAGGGCTCTGCGGATACGCATACGGTCGTTCGGGTGGAGTCGCACGGCGGTCTCAGGGTCAATGCGCATCAGTTGCTGGCGCATGTCTTCTGTGGTCCGTTCTTCGAGCGTCCTGCGGATGGACGGGATGCGGTCTCTCGCGTCTTCGGGGAGGTCAAAGAGCCCTCTGGCGAGCGCGCGCAGATACAGCCCGCTTCCGCCTGTGATGACCGGACACCTGCCTGACGCGGTCAGAGCCGAAACGAGGGAGTGCGCTTGCTGCGCGAAGTCGTGGACGGAGAAGGTCTCAGTGATTGAGCAGATGTCTATGAAGTGGTGCGGTATGCTGGCGCGGATGACGGCAGGCGGTTTGTCCGTGCCGATCTCAAGTTCTCTGAAAAAAAGGCGGCTGTCAGCGGAGACAATCTCGCCGCGGAGTTTTGTTGCAACGGCGCAGGCGATGGCTGACTTACCAACCGCTGTCGGACCTCCGATGATGCAGATGACCGGAACAGGCGGCCGCATAGAGGCCTCAGAGAACGATGCCTTTTCTGCCTGTGCGGCGTTCTTCTTTGAGCATCTCATCAGCGAGTCGGAACGCCTCCTGAACTGTCGGGTCGTCGCTGCGCATCGTGCGGCTTCTGGTCCGTTCCGGGTGATAGAACTCGCGGGTTGAGAGCATCCTCAGGAACCTCTCTTCAAGTTCCGGAATGCTGTCTCCGTAGATGTGGTACGAATCTATCATCTCCACATACTGGCCAACCTTTACCTGTGTGCCCGTCCTCTGAGATATCTCCTGCGCAATCATCCGCTGGAGGTCTGTCAGACCGAACAGATTCATGAACGCTGCCCGAAGCGCGTCGCGAGAGCGCCAGTGGCAGTGCATGACGAGGTGGGGGGTGTCCGGAGCGCCGATGATGCGGCACCAGACGCGCTGAAGGCACGGCGGGTCGTCAGTCAGCGGGTCAAGAAACGGGATCCATGTGATCGCCTGCGCCCGGCGCGAGTAAGGCGCCTCCGAGAGTTTTTCGATGAGCAGGGCAATCTGGTTGACTGGCTTCGTTGAGGTCTGTGGCAGTCGGTAGTTGAACAGTCGGTCGTGGTAAGTGTATGTCCACTTGCCTTCCTTCGGGTCTATCCAGGAGTCGTGGACTCCGGCGACGACCTCCTGGCGGTACTTCTCAAGGTCTTCCAGCCCGCCGGGGAACGCGAGGTGGATGCGTGGTTCTTCAAGGGGACTGTTCACTACGAGCACCATTGCGGCGTCAATGCTCTCCTGCTGGTCGGGTCTGTCGTACTCGGTGCGGATGCGCAGTCCTTCCCTCGCCAGAACAACAATGCTGCGCTCCCACGCCTCCGCGATTGTCGCACCCTGCGCCCGCAACACGGGCAGAAGCATAGTTGCCTCCTGCCGGCAGGGAGATGCCAGGGAAAAAGCGCGGTCTGCCGGCAAGCCGATATTCTACTTGGCCGGCAGACAGCCCGTCAAGCGTTCTCAGCGGGGATGCGCGAGTGTGCGGATCGGGATGTTGCTGTCCGTCTCAAGGTAGTCAACCGCTTCAACGATCGCGTCTGGCGAGAGGGACGCCTCCCATCCCGAGGGCGGAGAGGTTCGGTCGCCCGCGATCCGCACGGCGACGATGCTGACCGCAAGGACAGCCGCGCTCGCGAGGGTCGCGGCAAGGGAACGGAACCGGATAAACCTCACCGCGTCGCTGACCGCGCGCTCCCTGCGGAGGAGCCATGCTGCCTCGGGGAACTCCGGAACAGGCACAGAGCGGCACGCCTTCACCGTCGCGGAAAGTTCAGAGAGCAGGCGCGCGCATCCCGGGCAGTCGCGCAGATGCGCTTCTATCTGACTGACCACCTCCTGGGGCAGCGTCTTTTCGAGGAAATCGACCGCATACCTCTCAACATCACGACATTTCATGAAACCTCACCCCCTGTTGTTTCAGGTGCCTGCGCACCTTCTGCAACGCCTGAAAATAGGTTGCCTTCACTGTGCCTATGCGGGCTGACGTGGCAGCCGCAATCTCCTGGAACGACAGTTCCTCATAGACCTTCAGCACGAACACCGCTTTCTGCTTCTCTGTCAATGTCTCCACCGCCGCCCTGACCTGTTCCGCGAGCATCTTGTGAACGACCGCCTTCTCCCCGTCGTAGGAGTCCTTCCGATAGTCGTAGTGCTCGAGAAGTTCCAGGTGCTTTGTTCTGCTGCGTCTCCGCAGGTAGTCGTACGCGAGATTGACCACAATCCGGTACAGCCACGTTGAGACCTTTGCGCTTCCGCGGAACCTCTGCCAGTGCCGGTATGCGCGCAGGAAACTGTCATGAAGAATGTCAAGCGCATCCTCCTGGTTCTGCACCAGCCGGAACGCCACCGCGTACAACCGGCGTCCGTACTCGCGGTAAAACGCGTCAAACTCTTCGCTTTTCTGTCTCATAGGTTCTGACGGCGGCGCTTGCCCGGCGGTTTAGTTGATGATACCATACAGGCAGTCCGGCAGACAGCAGTCCCATACCATCACAGGGGAGAGATATGGCGAAAAAGCACCGGTCCGTATTGAGGAGACAGAGGAAAGAGTTGAGGCAGAGAGTCCGAAACGCCGCGGTCAAGAGCCGGCTGAAGACCCTTGCCAAGGCAGCGCGCGCGGCTGCGCGTGCCGGAGGGCAGGATGTTGCCGCCCGGCTTGCCGAGGCGATGCGGGCGCTGGACAAGGCAGTGTCGAAGGGGGTCATCCACCGCAACACGGCTGCTCGCAAGAAGGCGCGTCTTGTCCGTTTCGCAAGGAAGTATGCGGTTCAGTCGAGCAGTTGAAAGATCCGCAGTTCCACGCCGGCATCCGGCTGCACCCTTCCAGTTTTCAGCTGGGCATCAAGTTCGTGCAGTCGTATGAACCGTTCTGCAACTGAGCGGTCAGGTCTCCCGCCGGAGACCTTCGCGCGCAGGTACGAGGCGACCGCGGCGATGGCGATGGCGTAGTTGCGCTCCTTGGTGGAAAGATACTGCCTCAGCGCAAAGAATACCTTTTCGCGCGAATCGTTCTTCCGATCAAACAGGTCACTGAAAAGTTGCTTCTCGGGAGGCGGCTCCTCCACGAGATGAAGGTCAACGTGCTTCGGCAGGTCTTTCTTCTTGATGCCACGCAGTTCGCTCCCCGACAGAATCAGACAGACGTGAGGGTACGGGGAGTGCAGATACGGCAGGAGCGCCTCCCAGGAGTGTGCGGTGAAGTACTGAATGTTCTTGAAAACCGCCAGAACCTTTTCTGAAAAGGCGGGCAAAAACTCCAGCTCCTTCAAGAACTGCTCGACGTCTGTCTCATCCGCATACCCCACCTTCCGGTCAAACTCGGAGATGCCATACCTTTCCACCAGCTGACGGATGAAACACTCCGCCACATCCGGCCTGCGGTCGATGATGATGCGGACTGCGTCAGTGCTTTTCTTGCTCATCGCCTTCCCTCAGCAAATTGAGGATGCGGGTTCCCGCTCTACTCCCGACCTCGGTCAGCGTCTCGTCTTCCGCGTATCCCGCCGCGAGCGGAACCGCAATTGTTTCGGTGACGGTGCGCCGCATCTCTCGTCTTCCGCTCACCGAGATCTCCACCTCGAGGGAAAACCGCGCGACCGCAATGCGGGAAGGAGTTGTCGGCGTGCGAAAGATCGGTTCTCGCTCGAATCGCACGATGTCGCCTGACACCGTCAGATCTGCCTGCTCGGGCGCAGAGACGAGGCGGAAGTCCGGCGAGGACAGCACCGCTCTTCTTAGACCGTCAGTCACCGCCTGCTCGATGCGCGGCTGGGATGTTCTGTTGGAGAGAGGGAGGACGCAGACGGTTGCGCCGCGGGTGCGGACAAGGTGGTACCCGCATCCGGCAGCGCACAGAGGCAACAGCACGCTAACGGCCAGAAGTTTTCGCGGCCGCATGAGCGCCTTGGGGCGTGTCCGCATACTCTGCAGCGAGCCGTTGCCAGTAGGGTCTGGCAGCCGGTTCTCCCTTTGTCCGTTCGTAGAAGGAAGCGACTTCAAAGAGCACTCTTGCCGCATCGCTCCGCGCCTTCTGTCTGATGGCCCTGACTGTCTCCGCCTCGGATGCCGCGGGAAATCTGGCGAGGAACAGGTCCGCCTCCGCAACCACCTTCTGATAGGCGGACAGGTCTGTCGACACGGCAGGGATCGCCGCGCTGTGCGTCACCACGAGAAGCGCCTGCGCCCTGACCGCGTCCGGACCGTCTGGCGTCTCCGAGAGAACCCTGCGCAGAAGGTCTTCGGCCTGCGCATACTTCTTCTGACTGAGATAGTACTCCGCGAGGCGGACGGCGCGGCCGGCGGCTTCCGGACTGTACGGGTCGTTGCTCACCACCTTCTCAAGTTTCGCCGCTTTCTCGTCCGTATCTGTCAGGAGTTTTGGCAGAAACCTGTGTTTCTTCGCCGACATCATCCGTTGCGCGATGGCGTCCTGCAGGCGCACCGCATCTGCGATCAGCGGCGATTCCGGATGCTTATCTACAATGGCCTGGAGGGCATCGAACGCCTGCTCGTCTTTCCCCATCTCCTGAAAGAGGGTGGCGAGATGCCAGAGAGCCAGCGGCGCACAGTCGGCCCTCGGATAGTATTTCAGAAGTTTTCGGTACTCGCGGATGGCGTCGTCCATTTCGCCCTTCTTGCGGAACGAGTCTGCATACGCGAGTTGTTCCTCGGCGGTGTCCTTGACCGCATACTTGGGATTGATCCACCTGCCTGTTTCGGGCGTCCAAATCCAGTAGGCGCGGCAGGGGGCCGAACCGAGCATGACTGCGGCAAGAAGCACGCATCCGGTCAGTTTCGCGGATTTCATCACTGGATATTGTCGGTGAAACTGTGCGTTCTGTCAAGCGTCCGTCATGCGACCGGTTCGAGTTCGAGGTAGTCGGCTCCCCGCCGGACATCCACTCTGACAGGCACGCGCAGGGGGATAGCCGAGCACATCGCGTCCCGGACGCACGGCACCAGCCATCCCTCCTCTTCTGGCGGGGCGTCGAACAGCAGTTCGTCGTGAATCTGCAGCACAAGGAGGGACCGCGCCCCGCGGGCATCTATCTCGCGGGAGATGCGTACCATCGCAATCTTGATCATATCGGCGGCGAGACCCTGGATGGGCATGTTGATTGCGACGCGCTTGCCAAACTCCTTCTGGGTACGGTCCGCGCTTGCCAGTTCGGGGACCGCTCTGCGGCGTCCAAGCAGCGTCGAGACATAGCCGTTGTGCTCAGCCTCCTTGAGAGCCCGCGCGATGTACTCCTTGACCCCGGGGAATGTGCGAAAGTACGCGTCAATGAATGCCCGCGCCTGTTCCACAGGAATGCCGAGTTCCTTTGAGAGGCCGAATGCGCTCATCCCGTAGATGATGCCGAAGTTGATTGTCTTGGCAACGCGCCGCGGGTCGCGGTCCTGCGGCGCCATGCTGAACAGGGACCCGGAACCGAATAGCCGGTCCGCGGTCTCCTGATGGATGTCGCGGTTTTCCTCGAACACCTTCGTCAGTTCTTCGTCTCCTGACAGATGGGCAAGAATCCGCAGTTCGACCTGGCTGTAGTCGAACGAGTAGAAATAGTTGCCTGGCGAGGGTCGGAACGCTTTTCTGACAAGCCCTCCCTGCTCGGTGCGAATGGGCAGGTTCTGCAGGTTCGGATTGCTGCAACTGAGTCGCCCTGTCGCCGTGGCGGTCTGGTTGAATGTCGGGTGGATGCGTCCCGTCTCGGCGCTGATGAACGGGATCAGCGCCTCGACATAGGTTGAGTAGAGTTTGAACAGCCCGCGGTACTCAAGCACGAGCGCAGGCAACGGATGGAGGTGCCGGAGTTCTTCGAGTACAGAACTGTCGGTCGAGTAGCCGGACCTTGTCTTCTTCGTTGCCTGCAGTCCGAGCCGTTCAAAGAGAACCGACGCCAGTTGCCTGCTGGAGTTTATATTGAAGACGGCGCCGGCGGCCTGATAGATGCGCTCTTCAATCTCCTTCATCTGGCGGGAGAACTCCTCGCGGAGACTGTCGAGAAACGCCCGGTCAATGCCGATGCCTGCGCGCTCCATTCCGAAGAGAACCTCCGCGAGAGGCATCTCCACCTCAAAGAACAACCGCGTGAGGTTCTGCCGGGCAAGGTCAGTCCTGTACTGTTGGAATGCCTCGGCGAGCGTTGTGGCGCGCACGGGAGTGCCCGTCAGGTAGCGGGCGATCGCACCGTCGAACGCAAAATTGCGCATCAGCACGCCCTTGCGCCACAGCGCCGCCGCCTTCTCCTTCAGGTTGAATCCTGCTTTGGGGATGTTCGCGTCTTCCAGCACCCTGCGCCATTCGTCCGGATGGGCACGTAGCGCGGCAAAGGGAACCTCTGTGTTGTCTCCGACGCTCATCATCTCTTCCAGCGCCTGTTCGTCCTTGCCGATGGAAGGAAACAGTTTCTCTGCCGCCGTCACCAGTCGGCGCAGTTCGAACCGCTCGAGGAACGAACGCACCTGCGCGTGGTCCGGCGGCTGCACAGAGAACGACGAAGAGGTCGTCCCGGCGGGCACCGTGGGACGCAGGACGACAAGTTCCCGGCTTGCAAACGCGTCCTCCTTGCCTTCCACGAGCAGTCGGCGTATCCTCGGCGGCGTGACTTCGTGAATGTGCGCGTACAGGTTTTCCAGCGTCCCGAACCGCCTGATGAGGTTTCCCGCCGTCTTCTCTCCGATGCCCCGGACGCCCGGTATGTTGTCTGACGCATCTCCCATCAGGGCGAGGTAGTCGGGGATGAGCGCCGGCTCAAAGCCGTATGTCGCGCGGAACCATACGGCGTCCCGCACGCTGCCGTCGCCGGGAGAAAGGATGCAGATGCGTTCCCCGAGCAACTGGAAAAGATCCTTGTCCCCCGTGAGGATGAACACCCTGTCGCCCGCGCTGGCTGACTTGAGGGCGATGCCTGCGATGAGGTCGTCTGCCTCACACCCTTCCTGCTCGACTACCGCGACGCCCAGCGTCCTGAAAAACTCTTTGACCGGCTCCGCCTGCTGAATGAGGTCCTCGGGCGCAGGAGGTCTCTGCATCTTGTAGCGGGCGAACAGCTGGTGTCTGATGGTTGGCCCCTTCACATCGAAGGCAACCGCCATGCGCGACGGTTTTCTTTCCTGCAGGAGTTTGAACACAGACACCGCGACCCCGTAAAGGGCGCCGGTTGGCTGTCCTGTCGACGTGCTGAGCGCAGGCAGCGCGTAGAAACTGCGGTAGAGAAGATTGCTTCCGTCAATCAGGTAGAGGTCCGCCATCCGTCACCGCGCGGGCGCCGGCTGTCCCTTGAGCACCGCTGTTTCAAACTCGACGGTCATGAGAAACGGCTTGTCCCGGTTCTTCTTCAGCCGGAAGGTGGGGATGTACACCGGCTGTCCGCTGTCCTGCAAAGCCTGCATCAGTTCACACACCTTCTCGAGGGATATGTTCTCCGCGACGCAGCTGACCCGTTCCTGAAGCATGCCGGCAATCCTGGATTCAGGCAGGGGCTTGACCTCGCGGATGTTGTCCCGCAGCCGTGTGGCATCGATGCAGTCGCCGATGAACTGGAGAAGGGAGAAGTTGTCAGGGACGGTGGCGACGGTCTGAGGCGACCGTTGCCCCTTCATCTGCGCGTACTGCCTGCACATATCCTCAAGCTTCGCGAGGTCGGCGGTTTTCCTCCCCGCCGCGTCGCGCAGGGAGCGCAGTTGCTTCTTCCCGGGCAGATAGACAAACTGATACAGCACGGCGACCACAAGGAACGCGACGGCCGCGAGGAGCGCACTTTTCTGGTTTCTCATCTGTCTGTCATCTTCACCAGCATGTTGAACAGCACCATTTTCTCCGCATCGAATGAGAGGTCTCCCACCCTGACCCCTGCGAACCGGCCCGACTTCTCGAGGGCGACACGAAGCCGCTCGAGGGACTTGATATTGTCCGTCTTCCCGGAGACGGAGAGCAGCCCTTCTGTGAGGATGTACTCATTGATCTCGATAGGGAGGTTTTCCGGCACCGCCCGCACAAAGTCGGCCATCGTGTCCAGCACCGATACCTTTGCCGGCAGCCCCACGGGCTTGCCGCGTGCAGTGCGCAGCCGTTCCTGCATCTGGGAAAGGGGATCCTTTACCACGGTGACCTCGGGGCACGCCTGTCTGAATATATCCCGCATCTTCCTGTCCAGTTCGTCGACAGCGCGGCGCTGCTGACGGATCTGGAAGTACGGCGCGCAGGCAGCGGCAATCGCAAGGAGAGATGCGGCGGCAACCCCTGCTATCCGGCCGAGCGGTCTTCGGGCGACGCCGATCGGCCGCAGCCGCACGCAGTCCCTGCGCATCTGGCGCGACAGTTTTGCGGCAGGCAGGAAAAAGGGCGGGCTGTCGGCAGCCGGCATGCCGGGCACCGGCGCGGCGGCCGCGGAAGCGGTTCCGGGAGCCGCCGCACCAACCCGGTACGCCCGCGATGGGTGAGATGTTCCCAGCATTGAGAGAAGGTTTTCTGCCGCCTGCGTTCCCCACGACGAGTATACTCCTGCGACAGATCCGTTGCGCACCGCGACGACAAGTCCATAGGCATCGTCAGAGTAGACGAGGAGATAGTCGCGCTCCGGAATGTACGGCTGGGCAGCGCGGCACAGCACGAGCCAGTCAACCGTCACCAGAAGGTTGAACCGGTGCTGGCGGGCAAGTCCGGCCCATCTGTCCGCAGACGACCTTTCCCACGCCGTCACAGAAACGGTCGTTGCTTCTTTGTCCCGCTCGCACACCTGCCACGCGTAGAGGAACGAATCAGGCGGCCCGGGGAGCAGGTCTTCCAGTTCGGCCGGCAGCGCGAGGGAGATGTCAGAGCGCCTCGAGAATGGAAAGGAAACCTGGCGCCAGAACACGCGCGGTTTTGCCAGAATCAGATGGACGGCATCCGGCGCGCGCTCCTTCAGGAAAAGGTCTATCTCCTGTTCCGGGAATGTGCCGGTGTGCCTGCCTCCGGCGTCTTCCAGCACGAAGGCGCAATCGTTCTCTCTGAGCAGAATCGCAACTGTGGTCATAGATGCTCCATCCGGACGATGTGCGCGCGCTGGCCGCTGGATTGAGAGCCGGCTGTCCGCGCCTTTTCAACCACAGCCCGGCACCGCACGCCGACAGAACCGGGAGCAGCTGCCTCGCTTGTCACAAGAAAACTGCTGCTCTTGAATCTGATCACGCTGCGGAAGGCGAGGTACGCCTCTCTGTTCACGGAGATGAGGAACGAGTCAGAGAGAGGCCGTTCCTCCCGTTCCGCGAGGATCTGGCTCACCTGAACTTCGCCGAATCCCATCGCGCGCAGGATGAGACCCGGGCAGGTGTTGACGTTTATTGTACTATCAGAATCCGCGGTTACCAAATCAAGAAGGCCTGCCTTCTGTTCCTCGTCGTTCCCGTCAAGGATCTCTGGGGTGAACTCCTTGATGAGCCGCAGTTCTTCCGTCGAGCGAATGGTGCGGTTTGGACACCTGTACGGAACAGGCAATGCCCCGTAGTACTCGTCTTCTGCCCCGTTGAGGCGCGGCATCCTGTCGGCGTCGGTCCAGTCAAGAAAGCAGTCCATAAGATGCGAGGGCGCTCCAAGAAGTGCGAGAAGGTTGCCGAACAGGTTTTTCAGGACCGTGTTGAGTTGGCCCTGTCTGGTGAAGATGGCAGCAAGGTTCAATCTGGCGTTGAGGTCCTCAATCCGCACCGAGACGGTGTGTCCGCCTATCTCGTAGACGTGCGGCTGCGCCCACGACTCCCCGAGCCAGTCAACGATGGTGGAGTCCCGGTCGAGTATGAGGCAGGCGGTCGCCACCCCCGCCTCTGCGAGCGAGCGGCTGCGGACGAGTGTGGTTGAGGCGATGGTATCGTCGAGCCATCGCGTGCATACCGCGTGCATCTGGATGGCGGCTCCCGTGATGAGGACAAGGAACCCGATGACCGCGATGAGCACCACACCTTTTCTCTTTTTCATTGCCGTGTCGCGACAGGGAACACGAACGACCACTCCGCTGATGAGAGTTTCACGGCGATGGATGCCGGCATCTTTTCCGCGTCTTCCCAGGAGTCCGCCCACTCCTCGCCGGCCGAGTAGGAGAAGGTGACCTCGGTGTTTTGCGCGGGACGCCACGCGGGGAAGACGACGGTGCGCTGGGTGAACAGGGTCTCCTCTTTCTGCCACACCACAGGGGCCCCGTCTTCGTCCGCGCGCACGGCAAAGGTGACTCTCACCGGTTCGGGCGCGTCCGGTCTCCTGATGAGAAACCGCACGGTATCCGCCGAGCCCTCGAAGGTATCCGGTTCCTGAAGCATCAGAGAAGCCGTGTCGCGAAAGGCGGCAAGGAACCGGTACTGACCGGTCGCCTCCGATGCCGTGCTGCGGACCGCGCCGGTGACCCGGACGCAGGAGAAAAGGGTCTGCGACGCGATGGCAAACACAAGGCCGGTCAGCCCGAGTGCGATGACGACCTCAAGGAGGGTGAAACCGCGTCTACGTGCCTGCATCCTTTTCCTCTTTCACCAGAGGGATGACGAGGTCGAACGAGGCGGAGGGCCCTTCCACCGAAAGGTGGCCGAAGAGGAAGGTTGTTCCCTCCGTCTCGTCTCTCACGGCATCAGAGAAACTCAGGCGCCACCGGTAGGCCTCATACGGCGCGTCGAATGTCCCCTCGCTTTCCTCTGCGCTGTCCGGATGGGCAAGGAGTTCAGACGCCCGCGCCCGGGCGAGGATGACCGCCGTCTGCGTGTCGCGTGCGCGCGCGGCGACGGTGAGGTTGGTGCTGTAACTGTTCAGGCAGGCGATGGCGACGATGGCAAAGATGGCGAGCGCCACCATCACCTCAAAGAGGGTGAAGCCCCTCGCACGGTCAGATCCTGTCCGCAAAGGAGACCTCTCCGTCAAATGTCTCAGCGCCTGTGTACGGATTGAGAAGCACGGTGAACCGCGTCCCGGAACCCGGCTCGGTGCAGTAGAAAAACGCAAGGTCGGAGGTTCCGTCGGGGAAGAAGGCGATGCGTAGAAATCCGTCGGAAGAATCGGCGTCCCTCGTCACGATGCGGGTGATGGCGCAACCCTCGGGAAGAGCAGAGGCGTCCGGCAGGCTCTCCGCGGGAGGCTTTGGGTCTTCCTGCACCCACCACCTCTGCCGGTCCAGGTCAAGGAAGAGGTAGACGGCTTTCCCTGCCGACGCTGATTCTCGCGCCTGACTTTCGAGGAGTTCGACAAGCCCGGAGACTGGCGTCTGGTGCGCCTGCTGCGGGGCAAGACGCGGCGCCACAAGGGCGAAGAAGACGCCGATGATGAGGAGCACCACCATCAGTTCCACGAACGTGTATCCCTGCCGGATGCGCGCGTTCATACGGGTTGATGCGAGGGTGTCCTACTGCTGGGAGACCACAATGTCTGCGTCAGGGCCTTCGCCGCCCTCGATGCCGTTGCGGCCGAGACAGATAATCTGGAATGCCTCGCCGTTCCTGCCGGGCGACAGGTAGAGGTAGTCGCGTCCCCACGGGTCTTTCGGCACCTCTTTCTTTTCAAGGTAGCCGCCCTCCCTCCACTTCATTGGTATCTCGCCAACCGTGGGTTTCTCCACAAGCGCAAGGAGACCCTGCTCGGTGCTCGGGTAGAAGTTGTTGTCGAGGTAGAACAACTTCAGCGCGGTGACGAAACTGTTCATCTGCACCTGCGCCGCGGTGACCTTGGCATCCTCGACTCGCCCGAAAATGCGCGGGATGACAAGCGTTGCGAGAATGCTCAGAATGACGATGACGACCATCAGTTCAATCAGGGTGAATCCTCTGGTGGTGCGGCGGACTGCCGCGCGGGTGCGCAGCCGTATTCGGTTCATATGAGTCCTCCTTGCTATCTGAGCGCCTGACTGATCTGGAAGATGGGCAGGAGCACTGCAAGGACAATGAAGCCGACGGCGATTCCCATCACCAGAATCATCAGAGGTTCGACGAGGGACAGAATCCGCGCCGACTTCTGCGAGACCTCCTCCTCGTATGTCCGGGAAATTTTGTCAAACATCTGGCTGAGTTCCCCGCTCTTCTCTCCCGCCCCCACCAGTTGCGTCACCAGATACGGAAAGAGAGAACTGCTCTGGAATCCTCCAGCGAGGGACCCTCCCCGGGAAAGAAACTCACGGATTCTGCCGACCTCTTCCTGCAGGGACGGGCTGTAGACAACCTTCTGCGCAATGCCCAGCGCCTCCAGGATATCCACGCCGCCGTCAAGGAGAGTGCCCAGCGTCCGGCAGAAAAGGGCAATGTCCGCCTTGATGAAGATGTCGCGCAGGAATGGAAACTGGAGCCGGAGCCGGTCGAGGAACATCCTTCCGCGCCGGGTTGCGCTGAACCTCATCAGCGCGGACGGAGCGCTGACGCCGACAATCAACAGACCTACCCACGTATGTTTGAAAAAGACGCTTGTTTTCATCAGGATGCGCGTCGGCACAGGCAGCGCAACGCCCATATCCAGAAAGATGCGGGTGATGGTCGGCGTGACGAACGACAGAATGAATATCAGCACGCCCGCGGCAACGATGACCATCAGGGCAGGATAGGTCATAATGCTGATGAGACGGTTGCGGAATGCCTGTTCCCTCTCGAGCGAGTCGGCGGTGCGGCTCAGTATCATCTCAAGCGTGCCGCTTTCCTCCCCTGCCCTGACCATTGAGACAATCATCTCCGAGAAGTGGCCGGGAAACGCGCGCATCGCCTGAGAGAGGCTCTTGCCCTCCTGAATGTCGCGATGGATGGTCTCAAACACATGCCTGAGCCGCCCGTGCCGCATCTGGGAGATAAGCCCTGTCAGGCAGTCGTCAAGAGGGATGCCCGAACCGAGCAGCGTGGCAAACTCGCGGATGGCAACCGCCAGCTCCTCCGTCTGCACGCGGGCAGAAAAAACACGGGCCTGCTGTTCTCTGCTGTCGAGCGAGATGACATAGAGCCCCTGTCCGCGCAACTGTCGCCTGACAGAGGTCGCATCAGGTCCCTCCACGGTTCCTGACACCCTGCGGCCGCTTCTGTCCAGGGCGCAATAGGTGAAGGTTGCCATTCTATATGTCCTGCGTGACTCGCAGCACCTCGGCGACGGTGGTCAGCCCTGCCGCAATCTTTGCCGCCCCGTCCATCCGCAGCGTCGTCAGTCCTTCAAGAAGGGCTTCGCGCTTGATGGTGAGTGCCGACTCACGAGCCATAATCAGGTCACGCAGATGCTCGGAAAGGACAAGCGGCTCAAAGATGCCCGTGCGGCCGTAGTATCCTGTGTTGAAGCAGAAACTGCATCCTTTTCCCTGCCTGAGGGAAAGCGCGGATACTTCCCCGTCGGTCAGACCCACCTCGCGCAGCAGCGCTGCAGGCACTTCGGCCGGCTGCGTGCACTTCGGGCAGTTCATACGGACCAGGCGCTGCGCCATGATGCCGATGACAGATGACGCGACAAGGTACGGTTCGATGCCCATCTCAAGCAGCCGCGTGATGGCGCTCGGCGCGTCGTTTGTGTGCAGGGTGCTGAACACGAGGTGTCCTGTGAGCGATGCCTGAATCGCCATCTCGGCGGTTTCCACGTCGCGTATTTCGCCGACCATAATGATGTCAGGGTCGTGCCTGAGGATGGACCTCAGCCCGTTGGCGAAGGTGAGTCCCGCCTTCGGGTTGATCTGTATCTGGTTGACGCCTTCGAGGTTGTACTCGACAGGGTCCTCGAGGGTCACAATGTTTGTTTCCGGCCTGTTGATTCTGGCAAGCGCGGAGTAGAGGGTGGTCGTTTTGCCGCTTCCCGTCGGACCTGTCAGGAGGATGATGCCGTGGTCATAGTGGATGAGACGGTTGAACAGTTCGTACGGGTGGTCGCGCAGGCCGAGTTCATCCATCGTTCGGAAAAAGGTGGTGCGGTCGAGGAGCCGCAGCACCGCTGATTCGCCGAAAAACGTGGGCATAATGGAAACGCGGATGTCAATCTGCGCTCCGTCGGTCTTGATGGATGTTCTGCCGTCCTGCGGGACGCGCTTTTCCGCGATGTCAAGGTCTGACATAATCTTGACACGGGAAAGGACCGCCGGCTGGTACCGCTTTGGCAGGATGAAGATGTCGTGCAGGACGCCGTCTATCCGGTAGCGCACCTTGAACGAGTTCTCAAGGCTCTGAAGGTGGATGTCGCTTGCCCGCATCGAGATGGCGCGGTAGATAATCTGGTTGACGAGGCGGATGACCGGCGCCTTGTTCGCAAGGTCAAGCAGGTTGCCTGACTCGCCGAGTTCGTCCTGTATGTCAACGATCGTTTCATCCTTCAAATCCTCGATGATGCGCTTTTCGGATGTGGGGCGGTAGTAGTGCCGCTCGAGGGATTCGCGTATCTTTTCGGCGGGCGCGCGCGCGACGATGAACTTCTCTCCGAGCATCGCCTGAATCTCGCCAGGGTCCAGCCGCAGAGGGTCATCGATGGCGACGATGATGCCCCTCTCCTTGTCCCTCAGCGGGATGAGGCAGTTGCGCTGCAGAAAAGAGAAGGGGAACTTCGTCAGAACCTCTGGGTCAATGAACGGTTCAGGGTCCTCGAGGACAAGGATGTCATCGCGGGTCATTTCTGGCGTCCGGGGAGCAGCGGCTCTTTCTCGGCGCGCAGAGTTTCCACCTCATCGAAGGAAGAGATGATGCGGGGCGTGATAAAGATGAGGAGATTGGTCTTCTCGGAGGTCTTCTTTGTGCTGCGGAAAAGCCATCCCAGAAGAGGGATGTCGCCGAGGAGCGGCACCTTCTGGTACTGCTTGGTTTTGTCGTCCTTCAACAGGCCGCCGAGCACGATTGTCTGCCGGTTCGGCACCAGAACGGTTGTGTCAATCGCGCGCTTTGCGGTGGTCAGTTCTCCCTGAGTCCCCTGTTCGAGCACCTTTGTGACTTCCTGCGAAATCTTCAGCCGGACGTATCGGTCCTTGCTGATCTGCGGGGTAATTGTGAGAATGATGCCTACGTCCTTGTAGTCGAAGGAACGGATGGTGTCTCCTGTGGTGCCCGTGGTTGAGCCCACGAACCGCGTCTCCTTCAGAAACGGTCTGTTCTCGCTGACATTGATCTTTGCTTCCTGATTGTCCGCGGTGATAATCTGCGGGGTGGAGAGGATGTTGAAGTGCGTGTCCTGAGCATACGCCTTCAGAATGCCGCCGATCCCGGTGGTTCCCTTGACGATGCCTATCTTCAACCCCTCGGGGATGGCGGTCTCAACGCTGAAAGAAAGTTCCGCGGAACCGGTGTACCCGCTTGAACCAAGTTCGTCCGCCGCCTTCCACTCAATGCCCAGCGCCTGGTCGTTCTCGAAGGTGACCTCTGCGATGAGCGCCTCGATGTAGACCTGAGGAATCATCACGTCAAGGTCCTGGACGAGGCGGCCAATCATATCGAAGTCCTCAGGGTCGGCGTACACAATGAGAGAGTTGGTTGCCTTGACCGAGACCACGGACGGCTGAATCGGGGTCATCGGCATCCCGGGCCCGCGCGCCACGCGGAATGACCGCTTCTTCGAGAGAATCTCATTGAGGACCTTCGCGGTGTCCTCGCTGTTGGAGTTCTCAAGCCGGTACACCTTGAACTCCTCCTTGCCCGGAGGAAGAGCGGTGTCCAGCTGGGCGACAAGGTCAAGGATGCGGCTGATGTTGACTCCAATGTCCGAGATGAAAAGGGAGTTTGTCCGATCGTCCGCGGATATCTGCCCTCCCGGCGCGAGGTAGTTGGTGAGAACCTGCACGAGAGAGGAGGCTGCGCAGTACTTGAGCGGAATCACCTGTGTGAGGTAAGAAGCGAACTTGTCCGGGGGCACCGGTCCGACATTGACCTCCCTGCTTGCTGTACGCGCCTGCGCCACCGGAACGATGAAGTTGACACCTTCCCGCTTGATGACCGCATATCCGTAGAGGTGCAGAACTGAGCCGAAGATGCGGTCGAGTTCTTTCAGGGGGACGGCTTTCGGAGAGTAGATGGTAACCGTGCCCGCGACGCTTCGATCAAGCGCATAGTTCTCGCCGGTTATATCGCTCACAAACTTGATGAAGGTGCGGATGTCAACATTGTTGAAGTTGATCACAAACTCGTCTTTGCCCTGTCCGAGCGCACACAGGGAGATAAGAACGAGCGCGGCAAGCGTCTTCTTCGCCATAAAGGTCTACCGCTACTTTCAGAAGGGCAATAGCGGCGTCGGCGCCGGTTGTCCTGCGGGAGGCAACTCTCCTCCCATTGCGGGTGGAGCAGTCCTTCCTCCTCTGGTGCCTAACCTGCTTGTGGAACTGATGCTGCTGATGGCCGAGTCAAGCGCCCGCTTGATGTCAGGGTCTGTCTCCACCGCCAGCATATCCATCAGGACCTTCAGCATCGCCTCGTTCCGCTCGTTTGCCGCGATTTCAATCGCCTTCAG
>Ga0073932_1001418_pt1 | contig 45223 bp, 29 predicted proteins | sample DewCreD2012metaG_FD_76967 | JGI IMG/M metagenome (GOLD analysis project Ga0073932, IMG submission 76967) | Hot spring sediment bacterial and archeal communities from British Columbia, Canada, to study Microbial Dark Matter (Phase II) - Dewar... ...
ATCGCCGAACTCTGCGCCGACGGCACCGACAACGACTGCGACGGCGTGATCGATTGCGCCGACCCCGACTGCGGCTCCACCTGCTGCACCCCGACCGAGAACTGCACCGACGGGGTCGATAACGACTGCGACGGCCGCGCCGACTGCGAAGACCCCCAGTGCTGCACCTCCGCCCCGTGCCACGTCCTGCCCCCCTGCTGCCCCACCTGCTGCGTCCCCGGCACCGTCCAACGCTGCTACCTCCCCCGCTACTGCTCCTCCTACGGCTGGCAGACCTGCAAACCCGACGGAACCTGGGGCGCCTGCATCGAAGGCGGCCCCTGACCCCCCCCCTCCCCATCCGCGTCGGCATCGCCGCGGGCGTGCCCACCCCCGTCCGCGTCGCCGTCGGCATCGGCAACCCCCTCCCCGCCCCCTCCCGCCCTTCCCCCCTTGCACCCCGCGCCGCTCCGGGTCAGACTCGACCGCGGAGGATCACCCGATGCACACCGGCACGAAACGCTGGATCGTGGGAATCGCCGCGGCGACGGTCGCAGGTCTCGCGGCCGCACTGGCCTGCGCCGACGGAGACGACGTGTCGTCCACCCCCTGCACGCAGCTCCTGTGCGAAGGCGGCAGCCTGTACTGCTGCGACCCCGCCCTCCCGGGCACCTGGGATCCCGCCGGCCGCTACTGCAACTGCCCGCCGCCGACCGGCCCCGACGCCGACGCCGACGCCGACGTCGGCCCCGGCCCCGACGCCGACGCCGACACCGCGAGCCCCGACGCCGACGCCGACACCACCGAACCTTGCGTCTACCCCCCGGGACCATACTCCTTCACCCACACCCGCATCACGCCGCCGATGCGCTGGCCCTCCGCCGTCGCCGGACCCGCCGAAACCCTCCCGGCCGACACCGAACGCCTCCGCTGCGACCCCGCCGTCAAGTCGATCTTCATCCAGGTGACGACCACCACCTGCCCGACCTGCGCGGAACGGATGCGGACGATCGCCGGGCTCGCCTCGACCTGGGCCGCCAACGGCACCAAGTGGATCTTCGTCGTCGGCGACGCCGCCTCCCCCTCCGTCGCCAACAGCTACGTCAACCGCTACGGCATCGATTTCGGCTGGCGCACCAACGACGCCGACAACAGCGCGGGCTCGGGCACCGTCGCCGGCAGCAGCAACTTCGCCGCCGTGCCCTGGACCGGCGTGATCCGCCCCGCGACCATGGAACTGGTCTGCGACGAACCCGACGACACCTACCTCAACCTCCAGCAGATCTCCAACGCCCTGGCCGCCGACCCCCTCGCCGACCTCTCCCGCTACTGCACCAACCACTGACCCCGCCGAAACCGCGACCTCCGCACCACCGCACCGCCCCACGCCGCAATCGCGACCCGCGCGGCGCCGCGCCGGAACCTCAGCCCCGCTCCCCCCCCAGGATCACCCGGGCGTCCAGCGCCCGACACCCCTCCCCCGCCGGGAAAACCCGCACCGGGTTGATGTCGACCTCCCGGATCTCGGGCCAGTCCGCAAGACACCGCCCGAGACGCAACATCACCTCGGTCAACGCCTCGAGGTCCGCCGCACGGGCGCCGCGCGCCCCGCGCAGGATCGCCGCCCCCCGCAGCTCGCCGATCGCCCGCAACGCCTCCTCGCGGTCGAACGGAAACACCCGCAACGCCGCCTCGCGCAGGATCTCCACGAACACCCCGCCCAGACCGACGAGCACCACCGGACCGAACGACGGGTCGCGCCGGCCCCCCACGATCATCTCCCGGCCCCCCGTCACCATCGGCTGCACCAGCACCCCCTCGATCTCCGCCTCCGGAAACGCCCCCGCGATCCGCTCGTGCATCTCCGCCCACGCCTGCCGCAACCCCGCCTCGCTCCGCAGGTTGAGCTGCACCCCGCCGAAATCCGACTTGTGCGAGATGCGCCGCGAAATCACCTTGATCGCCACCGGCCAGCCCAGCGCCTCCGCCGCCGCCACCGCCTCCTCCACCGTCCGCACGTGCCGCCCCCCCACCACCGGAATGCCGTAGCACGCCAGCAGCTCCACCGCCTCGTGCAAGTACAGGTCCCGCCCCTCGGACCGCGCCCCCTCCAGCAGCCGACCCACGCAGACGCCGTCCCCCTCGATCGCCGGAACCTCCGGCACCCGCCGCACCCGCGCCGCCTGCACCAGGTAGTCCTGCGAGGCGCGCAACGAACGCACCGCCAGGTCGATGTGCGTCCAGACCGGATGCTCCAGGCTCCGCTTGAGCCGCAACGTCTCCTCCTGCGACGTCGCCACGTAGAGCACCACCGGCTTCCCGTACCGCCGCCCCGCGTCCCCCGCGTACTGCAACACCTCCCGCGCCGCCGGACCCTCCACCCCCGGCACGTACGTCAGCAGGAACAACACCCCGTGCACCTCGGGAAGCTGCAACGTCTGGTCGATGATCCGCCGGTACACCTCGAGGTCGAACAGATCGCCGAGATCCAGCGGATTCGTCAGCCGGATCACCGAGGCGCGGAAGTGCCGCTCGATCTCCCGCAGGAACTCCGCCGGAAACGGCGACAACGCAAACCCGTACCGCTCGCAGGCGTCCGCCGCCAGCACCGCGTGCCCCCCCGAACGCGACAGCACCGCCAGGTTCGGTCCCCGCATCGGCGGCATCCGCAGCCCATGCACGTACGCCGCCAGGTTCGTCGGATTGCGCACCCGCACGATCCCCGCCTGCGCGAAACCCGCGTCCACCACCCGGTCGTCGTTCGACAACGACGCCGTGTGCGACGCCGCGATCGAACGCCCCAACGTCCCCACGTTGCCCTTGATCGCCAGGATCGGCTTGTGCGAACGACGCGCCACCTCCGCCAGCCGACACCCGTCCCGCACCCCCTCCAGATACAACACGATCATCCGCGTCCCGGGATCCTCGATCAGGTACTCCAACAGCTCCTCGACCCCGACGTCCAGCATGTTGCCCAGCGAGACGAACTTGTTCAGCCCGAGGTTCTCCTCCGCCAGCATCGTGATCAGACTCAAACCCACCCCCCCGGACTGCGACAGGATCGAAACGTCCCCCGGCCGCCACCGCTCCTCGATCGGCATGAACGGCGCCGCCAACCCCGTCTCCGCGTTGATCACCCCCAGCCCGTTCGGACCGATCATCCGCATCCCGTGCCGCCGCAGCGCCGCCACCACCTGCTCCTCCAGCGCCCGACCCTCCGGCCCGTGCTCCCGGAACCCCCCCGTCTCCACCACCACCCGCCGGATCCCCTTCTCCCCGCACTCGTCCAGGATCCCCGGCACGAACCGCGCCGGCGCCAACACCACCGCCAGGTCCACCTTGTCCGGAATGTCCGCCACCGAACGGTGGATCCGCCGCCCCGCCCAGACACCCCCCGACGGACCCACCTCGTACAGGATCCCCTGGAACCCGAACCGCGTCATGTTCCCCACGATCCCCTGCCCCAGGTTCCCGGGCCGCGGCGAAACACCGATCACCGCCACCGACTGCGGATAGAAAAACTCGCGCATGCCCCCGCCTAGCCCGAACCCCCACACCCGGTCAAGCACCCCGCCCGCCAGCCCCACGCGGCCGTTGTCAACCGCCGCCTCCGGGCGCTAGCATCGACCCCGTCGCCCGGCCCCCACGGCCGCCCGCGATCCGGAGGCCCCGTGACGCCCGATCCCCACGACCCCCTGATCGGAACGATCATCGCCGGTCGCTACCGCATCCTCTCCCGCATCGCCGCCGGAGGCATGGGCGTCGTCTACCGCGCCGAACAGCTCTTCCTCAAACACCAGGTCGTGATCAAACGCCTCAACCCCGAACTGACCGGACACGGCCCCGCCGTCGAACGCTTCACCCGCGAAGCCCAGGCCGCCGTCCGGATCGATCACCCCAACGTCTGCCGCGTCCTGGACTGCGGCATCAGCGAGGACGGCGCCGTCTACATCGCCATGGAACTGCTCGAAGGCCAGCTCCTCACCGACCGCATCGCCGAAATGGGCGTCCTGCCCCTCCCCGAAATCGTCGACATCGGCACCCAACTCTGCGACGCCCTCGAACGCGCCCACAACCTCGGCATCATCCACCGCGACCTCAAACCCGACAACGTCATGCTCGTCGCCCGCCCCGACGGCAAGGGCGACCTCGCCAAGATCATGGACTTCGGCGTCGCCAAACTCCAGCACGACGCCGACGGCAAGGCCCTCACCCAGGCCGGCATGGTCTTCGGCACCCCCAAATACATGGCCGCCGAACAGGCCGCCGGCGAACCCCTCGACACCCGCGCCGACCTCTACTCCCTCGGCGTCATGCTGTTCGAAATGGCCACCGGCCACGTCCCCTTCGACGCCCCCACCATCGCCGGCCTGCTCAGCAAACACCTCACCGAACCCGCCCCCGCCCTCGAACAGGTCGCCCCCCACCTGCTCTACCCCCGGCCGTTCCGCGAACTCGTCGCCCGCTGCCTCGTCAAGGACCCCGCACATCGCATCCAGACCGCCGCCGAGGCCGCCGCCGCGCTCCGCGCCTGCTCCGGCCTCCGCGCCTCCCTCGTCGGACCACCACCCCCACGCCGGCCCCGCACCGGCCCGTCCGCTCCCACCGTCCCCGCCGCGACCGGCCCGGACGCCCCACCCCGCACCGACGAAATGCTCACCACCGGCTTCGAACCGCTCCGACCGGCCGACGTCACCCGCCCCCTGCCCCCCCGGCGACCCCTCCGCACCGTCGCCGTCCTCGCCACCGCCGCCACCCTCCTCGCCGCCGCCATCCTCGCCGTCGTCCTCCAACCCGCAGCACCCGCGACCACCCCCGACACCACCACCGCCACCCCGACCACCGACGCCTCCACGGCGGACGCCGTCCCGACCGCCGGCGCCGAACCCCCCGCAACCCCGGCCACCACCCCCGACGCCGCACCGCCTCCCGACACCTCCGACGACACCCGCTCCGACGAACCCCCCGGCGCTGCCGCCTCCCCCACCGGCGACTCCGACGAAACAGCTCCCACCGCAGCCGCACGCCGGGCCGCCGAAGACCGCCGCGCCTGGGAAACCGGCGAACCCGCCGTCCTCCAAGCCCTCGAACAAGAGGCCCAGGGCAACCCCGGCACCGCCGTCACCCTCCTGCTGTCCCTCGAAGAACGCCTCGCCGAAAACCCCCACTTCCACTTCGAACTGGCCCGCCTGCTCGCCCTCCTCGACCGGCCGATCGATGCCCTCCCCCACGCCCTGCGCGCCTCCGCCCTCGACCCGCGCTACACGCATACCCCCGAACTGCTCGACCTCGCCCTGCGCGGCCTCCTCCGCCCCGCGACCCTCGATCCCGCCCTCCTCTTCCTCGACCGCAGCCTCGACCCCGACCTCGCCCCAAGCCTGGCCGCCTTCGTGATCGAAAAACTCCGCGCCGTCACCCCCGCACGACGCGTGCGCGAATTGCTCGACCGCCGCGGCCTCACCGACCGGCTGCCCGACCACCTCCGACTCCCCCTGCTCGTCATGGCCACCGAAGACTGCCCCGAACGCCGCGCCCTCCTCGACCACATCGCCGCCAACCCCGACCCCCGCGTCGCCCCGTTCCTCGAACGCTTCCGCTCCGCAACCGGCTGCGGACCCCGCGGCCGAAACGACTGCTGGCCCTGCGAACGCCCGTCGCTGCGCGCCGCACTCGAAGCCGTGCGCCGGGCCGCCGAACATCCCGCACCCAACCCCGCACCCGACGCCGCCCGATGACCGACCCGATCCCACCCCCCGAACCGCTGCCACCCCTCGACGGCATCCCCGACCCGCACGGCGCCGATTGCGTCGCCTGCGGACGCTGCTGCCATCACGGCCCCCACACCGTCCACCTGCGCGAAACCGACGAACGACGACTCTCCCCCGACGAACTGGCCCGCCTCACCGAAACCACCGGCACCGCCGGCTTCCGCTTCCTCCGCTCCGTCGCCGGCGCCTGCATCGCCCTCGATCGCACCACCCCCGGCCGCTACCCGTGCCGCATCTACCCCCGACGACCCGACGACTGCCGCGACGTCGCCCCGGGCTCCCCCTGGTGCCTCGCCGCCCGCCGCGCCGGCCGGCTGGTGCCCCTGCCCGCGGACTGACGACGACGAACCAGACCCCAGGCCGCAACCACGGCCAACGTCCACCCGACCCACGTCGCGCCCCACGCCACGCTCCATCCATCCCAACCCCCGACCCCGTCCCGGTCGAGCGGACGCCGGAGGCGACCGCCGCCCTCCCGATCAACCGCCTCCGCGGCGCCGGCGAAGTCGAGCGCCGTCAGCGGGCGCGAGAAGCCAATCGGGTTTGGGGCGTGATGGACGTCGCGCACTGGCTTCTCCGCAATCCGCAACGGTGCCCAGGTAGCGAACACCACGGCGCCTCGCGCTGTCATTCCTACCGCAGGACCGGAATCTGCAGCGGCCCCATGGTCAACCGGCCGCCGGCGTGGATCGCATCGTGGACGGCCGCGGGGATCAGCACGATGTTGTCCGGCTCCGCGGCCAACCCAGGACAGACCGCAACGCTGCACTCATGGTGGCCCTCGTAGCCGGCAAGACGACCGTCTGCGGCCAGGGCCTCACGCTCCGCGTCGGTCAGCGAACTGGTGAACGGAGTCGCGCGACCTTCGAGCAGCGCCCGCTGCTCCAGTTTCCACGCGTTTCGCACGCCGGCGCGCCGAGCAACCTCTCGGTATGCTCCACTGATCTCGGAACGGAAGGACCCCACCATGGTCCGCGCCGCCACCGAGACCGAATCTCCCCTCAAGAGACGCTTGACCGCTTGGCCGATCGGCGGCAGCACGAATTGCAGAACGGCGCCCGCAGCCGCACCGACCGCGACCGCCTCGGCGGTGCGGAGGCCGTCATGGGCACCGCCGGATGACAGCTGGTCCACGGCGTCGAGTCCGCCGAACATGACGCCGCCCTCGACGGCCGCCGCGAGGTAGGTACCGATCCGAACCGGCAGTTGAAGCGCCTTGCCCACCGCCGGGAGCGACCAGAGGAGACCTTCGGCCGCGTGCAGGCCGATCGAAGCTGCCCCTTCGCGGCTGAGGATCGGCCGGCCCTCGACGGCGCGAGTCACGGCGTCCTCCGCCGCGAACGCCACGACGGTGCAGGCGATGCACCACGCGGCGCCGACCCCCGTCGCCGTACAGGCAACCGCGGCTGCACCGAGGACGAGATGACGGTGCCGCACGGTCCAGTCCGCGACGGCCACGGCGCCGTCCCGAACGGCGCCGGCAGCTCGTGCCGCCGTGTCGGCAACGGTCTGCCCCACCGGAACGACGACCTCGTCCACGATGTCGCCGGCCGCGTGGTAGATGGTTGTCGCGGCTCCCGCGACGGCGTTCGCGCCGGTCTCCACCACGTTCGTGGCAGCGTGATACAGGTCGCCGTACCAACTGGCCCGCGCGGGGCGCGGGCACGTCGTCCAGATCGTCGTTGCGGCGAGCAGTGCAACTCCGAACGTCTTGGCCGTGGAAACGGGGTTCATCGCAACACCTCCTCCTCCAGTATCTGTCCGACGCGCGAATCGCACCGGGTCTGACAGCGGGGCAGTTGCTTCACCACGAGGGTCGTCTGCCAGCCGCGAACCTGGGCGACGATCCGGTCCAGTTCCTCTGCCAGGGTTGCGTAAACGGTAGAATCCAGCCGCCGGATGGCGAGCCGAACGGCCTTGCGCGCAGCCCGGCCCATCTTCTGCGCCGTCGCCGCGATGACCTCGTCGCCGTTGGTACCGGTCTCGACCTGGACCTCGTACTCCTCCTCCCCAACCGAACTGCCGATTGCCTCGCCCACGCTTGACCCGAAGAGCGCTCCGACGATGCCCCCAAGGATGCCTCCGATGAGCGACCCGATGGGTCCGAAAGCGCTGCAGGCCGCCGCACCGAGACGGGCGCCGGCCCACGCCCCGCCCGCTACGCCGAGGGCCCTTCCGACCGCCCCGCCCCGCGTACGCGATCGGAAGCGCTGCTTCCCCGTTCGCGTTTCGACGTTCATCTCGAAGTCCAGTTGGTGGAGGAACTCGTCAACCGCCTCACCGATCCTCCGCCCGGATTCCTCGACGACGGGTCGAGCGTGGCGGTCAACCTCATCGGTCACCACTCTCTTGAGATGCTTGCGCAGGGCGGTGTTGGCGCCGGCCGCGTCGAATCGGCACGCGCGCATGGCGCCGTGCTTGACGAGAATCGCCCGCACCCCGGCCGCTGCCTTCTCCGCGGCGTCCTTCGCGGCCTCCTCGCCGGCGACAGCGAGTCTGGAGCGGTAGCCGGCAACCGTGGCCTGGACCGCCTCGAGCGCCTTCGTCGCACGCTCGCACTCGGCGGAGACCTTCCCGTCGAGCGCCCGGCGGCGCTTGTCGGGCCAGGCCGCCTTGAGTTGGCTGCCCTCCGTGCGCACCACGCGGGCGAGCGTCTCGCACAACTCGGCCAGCCCCGACGATCGCCAAGCCTCCCGCCAGTCCGGTCGCGGACCGCGCGTTCCGTGTGGCAGGCCGCTCTCCCAATCGCGGCCCAGCGCATCCCGCCCGAGGTAAACGCTGACGGCCTGCGGCCGCGGGTCACGCATTCGGTGGATGAGCCCGCTGTCCCTCAGCTGCTGGACGCACCACTCCTGCTGTGCACGGATGTCGTCGTTCGGCTTCCGTCGCAGTCGCCGCAGCAGTCTGTCCCTGGCATCGTCCCAGGTCTCCTCGAACGTGTCGGACTTGGTCACGAGCACGCGGCCGTCGAGCCGGGTGTTTCCCGATCGCTCGATCATCTCGGCGAGGATTCGCATCTCCGACGACTTGAAGGGCGCGTCCGAACTGCTGGCGAGAAGGATGAAGTCGGCGCGGCCGACCAGCCGCAGCGCCAACTCCTGGTTGGCGCTGGTCTCGCTCAGCACGCCGGGGCAGTCGATCCACAGGATGCCCGGGGCGCGGAATCCCTGATACTCCTTCGTGGCCTCCGTCGGCCGTTCCTCGAGCCGCTCCGCCGAGCCGTCCCCGACGAAGAACGACGGGGGAACGACGCCGGGCGGAAGATCGAACTCGGACCCGGACAGGTGGTTGGCGAGAGCCGTCTTGCCCGACTTCACCTCGCCGAACACCAGGACGACGAAACGGTCCTCGTTCTCCTTGGCGTGCTCGAGTTCCTCCGCCACCTGGTCGACACGCGCCAGCAGATCGCGCTGCCCCCGCCTGACCTTGCGGATCGTCGTCGTGATCGCCTTCCGCAACTCGTCGGGAACGCCGGGCGGGAATCCCGGCGCGACCACCGATCCGTCCAGCTGGCTGCGAAGCCGCGCCGTCTCCGCTTCCAGGCGCGCACGATCCCGCCTGGCTTGCGCCACTCCTTCCTCCATGCCCTGCACCGATTCCGCCAGCGCTCGGCGCAGATCGATCCACTCCTCGGGCGTCGTTCCGCGCAGCGAGACCACGTTCCCGACTCGGCTCCGCCGCAGGTTCGCCTCGCTCATGCCGTCCTCCCGCTCCGCAGGACCACCGGTGCACAGGCGGTCGCCTCGAGCAGACGAAGCAGTTGGGGTATTCCTGACAGCGCCAGCAGCCGATCGCGAGCACGACCCTGACACCGGCTCCCGACCCAGTACCTCTGGTTCGCGACGAGCAGGATCCGCCGCGGGATCGGTTCTCCCGGAGCGACTTCCGCGAACGGCGCGTCCGGGGAGAGGAACGGGACGCCGAACGTCGAGCGCAACTGCTCGGCGACCCGTTCGGCGACGACGAGCAGTGCGGCACGGCTGGGGACGTCGTCGGCGTGCGTCAGGACGAAGTACGTCTTCCAGACGACCCTCGGGTCCCTGCCGTAGAGGGTCAGGGCCCGGAGTTCGGTCGGGCGCAGGTCGCCCATGCGTGCCGAGTGGCAGAAGATGACGCGCTGTGCCCTCGCGGCCGTGAGCAGCGCCGTCTTCGTGTCGGTCTCGTTGGCGTCAAGCCCAGGCGTGTCGATCAGGCGCAGGTTGTTGACCTCGAAGGCGCAGATGCTTCGAGTGGCGCGAGGCACGTCGCGGGAGGGGAAGAGGTTCCGGCAGTTCGCCAGCGCGGAGAGCGTGGCCGACTTCCCAGCATTGGTGTTCCCGATGGCGACGACGTCGATCATGATTCCTCCGCCGATCCGCGGGTTCGGGCCAGCAGCCGCGCCCGAAGCTCGCGCACACCGCCGGCCAACTCCACGGCGCGGGCGACCACCGCCTCGGCCGACGACCGCCTGCGGGCGCGGGTCTCCAACTCCGTTCGGAGTTGGGCCTCGATCGGACCGGTCGCGCGGGTGAGCCACGTCGCCGCGCGGCCAAGGAACTCGTCGCGTGCCACCGATACGGCGTGCGCGGCTTTCGCGGCCGCCTCCTGACAGGCGAGTTCGCGCGCTCGAAGCTCGGCCTTGGCCTGCTGGAAGCCACGGTGTATCTCCCAGGCAGCGAGCGCCACGATCAACGCCCCGCCGATGAACCGTGCCATGGATCCCGCCCCGCGCGCCGCACCACCCTCGACGGCCGCAGTTTCTGCGGCCGCGGTTCGCGCAACCGCCCGCGATCCGGACGCGGCGATCGCTCGCGCACCCCCACCGAGCGCGCCGATCGCACGGGCCTCGGCGGCGGCGAGTTGTGAGTACACCTTGGTGCCCGCCGTCGCGGCCGCGGCGATCCTCTCCACGACGTCGTTCCTGCCGGCGAACGAGGGCACATGCGGGATGTCGCCCAGCGAGATCCGCAACGAGTCGTCGATCGTTGGTACCGGCGCGCCGGCCTTCACCACACTGAGTTGCGCAACGAACGCCTCGAACTCCGCCACCGCCCGTCGCTCCAGGGACTGCACGGCAGAGGCGAAGGTGTCCTGGAGCACGCCGGTGACCTCTGCGGCGGCCTGGTCCTCTTCGGCGGAGGCCATGACCGCGCCCCCCAGTCGCGCTCCCAGGGCATCCCGGAGGTTGGCGAAACGCCCATCGGCCGTGTTGGTCGCCGCGGCGGAGATCCGCTCCCGCAGCGCATCGAGACGGTCGAGCAGTCCGGCGATGGCGCCGGCGTCCGCCGACTCCATCCGCTGCGACTGCCCGGCCCGGACGTCGTCCAGCGCCTCCGCGAGCCGAACGAGAAGGTCCAGATCGCGCAGGATCGGATCGTTGCGGTAGAAGCGCTCGGCAACCGCGACTTCCAGAGGCACGATGCCGCTCCGGGCCGCCCATGCTTCGCGTCCCGCAAGGCGGGCGGCCTCGGCGCGCCGCGCGTTCAGCCAGTAGGCGCCTTCGGGGTTGCGTCCGGGGCCGAGCCGCTCGTCGGCCAGCCGGCGGAATCGGCCGCCCAAATCCTGCCGCCAGCGGCATTCGGCCTCGTCCGTCTCGTGAGGCTGTTTGTCGTTGATCACGACCAGGTAGGGAAGACCGCGGCGCTCCAGGAACCGGAGGTCGTCCCACACCAGCGCCTGTTCGAGGCCGCTCTGCGCGCTGACGACGTAGAGCACGGCGTGCGCCTCGCGGACGGCCGCGACGGCCCGCTGCTCGTCCTCGATCCGCGCATCGGCGCCCGGCAGGTCGACGATGTGGAACTCGCGCCAGTCGTACGCGTGCGGTTCGTGGGTCGTCGGCGCATCGCCGGTCTCCGCACAACGCTCACCGAGCAGCGCGTTCACCACGGTACTCTTGCCGACGTTGTAGCGACCGTAGATGGCCAGTCGCAGGGGGCCGGCGGCGGGGAGATCGACGGCGGCGCCGCCGTGAGCAGTGAGGAAGTCGTTGCATCGCTTCGCCAGACGCCGAACTTCCGCACGGGCCCGCGCAATCTCTCCGAGCAGCGTGTCGCGTCCTTGCATGATGCCTCCCGTGCCCTTCCATCGGGACGCGGATCAGGGCCAAGGTCTGACACCGGGTTCGTCTCCGTTCCGGCCTCCTGCGCGCCTCGACGGCCTGTCGGGCTCGCCGACTCGCCGCAACACCCACGACCTCAGGGGCAGCGGCGAAGCGCTCTCCCCAGGCGCGCCAACGATCGCCATCCCGCCGGCTGCGCCAAGGACGAGGCCGACCCACGGAGCGATCATCGACGGCGCTCCTTCATGAGTTGCTCGTACGCCGCGTTGATCTCGACCATTCGGGCATGCACTTTCCGCTGTTGCGCCGCCGAGCGTCCCGCGCGATCGGGATGCTGTTCAAAGACCTTCCGCCGGTAGGCGCGCTCGATCTCATCCTCGGTGGCCGAAGCGGAAACCCCCAGGACGTCGTCTGGCGATCGTCCGGCAGCACCGGCGGCCGCCGGTTCGGCCGGCGTGTGCCGTCCGTACGAGCCGCCGAAGTCACGCGTTCCGGCGCCGAACCAGCTGCGGCCAGGATCCGCGTAGCCCGACCAAGGCGATCCCGCGAGCCCCGCCCCGCCTGCCTCGCTGCCTCGCGGCCACGATCCACTTGGCGGCGACGCCCAGGAACCCCAGCTTGGTTGACCCGCCGGACCGTTGGACCAGCCCGGCGGGGGAGCCTCGGAACGCGAGGTACCGCCGGCACGTGCCTGCCGATACGCGCCCGCGAACCCGACGACCTCGTCGTCGCAATCGAAGAGGACTCGGCCGAGTTTCTCGATTCCGGCGCCCACGAATCCGCCGACGACGACGCAGACGTGCTCGGCCGTAACCGAGTGGAACAGGGCGTGGATCAGCCAGCCCGGCAGCCAGCCGACAAGCATGCCGATGGCGAAGCCGGTCCAGCAGAACCGGGACCCCAGGCCGGCGCCCACGTACTCGGCCCCGGCCGCGAGCACCGCGCCGGCGATGGCGTCGGCCGTTCCGCCGACCTGGCGCCGAGACAGGCACCAATGAGGCCGGCCAGATGAGCCGGTCGGCTTCGGGTCCCGGCTTCGGGTCGTTCATGCCAGGAAGACGTACACGGGTGGTCGACCCTGACGAGCCGAGAGCCGGACGATGTCCATGACTTGGTCGGAAGCCCTCGCCAACTGCGATGGACGAGGCGGAGCTGGAGCGGCGGTTGCACCGCACGCCGCGGGAGATCGTACGGAAACAACCGGCGCCCGACGGGCCGCACGGGCACACCGCGCCGCACCGTCCAGGCGTGTCCTCGCTGCGGCTTCACCCAGAACGCCGCGCGGCAAGCACCTCGTCGGGCAGCGGCACGTCACCCGCCCGCTCGAGCCGCGACAGGGCTCGCGTTGATCCACACGTCGTACTCGATGCCCTCCGCCCCCTCGGGACAGCTCTCCAGCCGCATCAGCGCCCGGCCCTCGGCGCCGATCGCGTCGCCGGCGAACCACGACGACGAACCAGACCCCAGGCCGCAACCACGGCCAACGCCCACCCGACCGCCCCTCCGCTACGCCGGCCCCCCGCCACCCCCGCCGCCCGACACCCGCATCCCCCCTCCGGCACCGGACCACCCCCCGGCGGCCAACGGCCCGTCCCGACCCACGTCGCACCCCGCGCCACGCACTCGCGAAACACGAAAAACGCCGGCTTCCCCTCCCCCTCCTCCGTCTTCAACCCCTTGTACCCCTCCGCCTCCCCGAAATAACCGCCCGCCCCGGGCGAGTCCAGGTACGACATCCACGACACCGCCACCACCTGGTTCGCCCGCAACTCCGGCACCCGCTCGCACAACTCCACCACCACCCGCCGCTGCACCTCGCTCCACCCGCCATGGTCCGAAACCATCAGGTAGCCCCAGCGCACCGGACGCAGGAACGTCCGCGACAACCAGTGCGAAAAACGGATCGCCCGGTCGACCACCTCCTCCGCGTCCTGCGGGTCGTCCCGCGTCGAGGCGCGCATCTCCTGGAACGCCACGAAGTCGGAATACGGCGCCGCACGTCCCATCGAGATCGTCAACAGATGGTCGATGTCCCAATCCCCCGCCAGCAACCCCACCTTCGCCCCCGCCGTCTCGCGCAGGATCCGCATCGCCTCGATCGCCACGTCGTTCCACCCCTCCCACCCCGAAACCCCGTCCTGGTTGAACTCGGGCTCCAACGTCACGATCACCCGGTCGCCCACCCCGCTCTCCGCCAGTAGCTGCGCCAGATGCCGGATGTCCTCCAGGAACGCCGCCCGCCCCGCCTCGACCTCCTCGCGCGTCGGATCGCCGAAGTAATAGTGGATCACGTCCGGCGTCAGCCCCGCCTCCACCATCCGCCGCACGTCGTCCGCCCCGAACCAGTCCCGCCAACCCGACCCCCCGACCCACGCCTGCACGAAATCGAGCGGCACCTCGTCCTCCGCGAACACCTCGGGCGCTGGCCGCCACCGCCCGTCGAGATGGAACGACCAGCCCCCGACCCCCCACGCCCACTCCGTGTCCAGCGTCACGAACGCCGGCTCGCGCACCTCCGCACGGTTGCCCGCCGCGTCCGCCGAGCGCAGTTCCACGTAGCCGCGCAACGGCGCTTCCCCCGCGACCCGCACCGCATGCTCCGTGACCAGCGCCACGTCCGGCACCGTCGCCTCCGGCAGGCTCGCCTCCGTCGAAAACCGCACCTGACTCGTCGCCGGCTCGCTCGTCGTCCACCGGATCGTCGCCGCCACCTCCCCCTCCCGCTCCACCCGCACGTTCGATATCACCGGCGGCGTCCCGTCCGCCGGCTCCACCGGCTCCCCCTCGAATCGGATCTCGGCGAAACCGCCCCACCCGCTGTCGTCCCCGTCGGGGGCCACCGCCAGCACCCGCACATCCACGAACGCCGTCGGATTCGCGAAGGCGAGCGGGAACGACTGCTCGCGCCGCGTCCCCGGCTCCAACGTCAAGTCGACCGTCGCGCCGTCGGCCGCCTCCAGCCGAACCAGCGTCGGCTGGTCCCAATCCTCCCAACCCTGCACGAACACCACCCGCGACAACCGCGCCGGAACCCGCAACCACATCCGCCAGTCCGCGTCCAGCATCCGGTGCTGGCAGAAGTACGTCTCCAACACCCCGTCCACCAACGCCTCCGGCGGGTTCCCCTCGTGCACGTACAGGTCGCTCTCCACCCGGCCCCCGGAGGAAACGTCCTCCTGCGCCGGAGCCGGTCGCGGCAACAACACCGGCACCACCACCACCCACCACCACCGAATGCCCCGCACCTCGGTCCACCGCCTCGCTCCCATCTCCAACCTCCCGTCCAAACCGCCCAACCCCCGAATCTACCCCGCGACCGGCCCCGCCGCCAGACACCCGCCTCCCCAAGACCCCACCGCAGCGCCCCTCCGCCCTTCCGGCGAGCGCGCGGCCCGCCCGGCGCACGGCGCCTCCACGCGCAAGCACTCCCGCACGCTCCGTCGCACCGCCCAGGGCCAACCCGTGGGCCCACGGGCCGACGCCTCGGTCGATTGGCCGACGCCCCTGCCACCCCACGACGCCCCGCAACCCGGAACCCCGTGCGATGCCGCACGCGAGACGACGACTGGCTCCGATGAAGGGAAAGGACTGGCGCACGGTCGAATGCCGTTCTAGAGTTGCGGGAACCGGCGGCCGGTGAACCAGGGACTGGACACGACCGGCCCGCACCGGAGGAGGGAGACGAACATGAGAAAAGCCCTGTTCCCATTCCTGCTCGCGGCGCTGCTCGCGCCGGCACTCGCCGCCGGACAGACCGTGACCGTCACCGGCACGGTCAACGTGCCGCCCCCGCCGACGGTCGTGGTCGATGTGGCGACACCGCCACCCCCCACCGTCGTCTACACCGAACCGGCCCCGCCACCCCCCACCATCGTCTACGCCGAACCGGCCCCGCCCCAGCAGGTGGTCTACGCACAGCCGCAACCCGTCTACATCGCCGAGGCGCCGGAACCGGAAACCAGCCCCTACTTCGCCGTGTTCAGCCTGAACCCGATCCTGATCTGGTTCGGCGGGCTGCACTTCGAGTTCAAGCTCATGGACTGGATGGCCTTCCCCTTCCAGGTCGATTTCATGTACTTCGGGGTCGGCGAGGGCGGCTTCTACCTGATCGGCGGGCTCACGGGACTCAACTTCTTCCCCGGTGGCAGGGCCCCCGAAGGACTCTACGTCGGCCCACGGATCGGCTACGACCACATGGGCCTCACCGAGGACGACTCGGACTACATCGAACTGATCCGCGCCGGCGCCGTGATCGGCTACCAGTGGATCTGGGATTCGCACTTCTCGTTCGCGATCGGCGGCGGCATCGTCTACCTGGCCGCCGTGGCCTCCGCCGAGGGCGCCAGCAGCTTCGCCGCCGACATGGTCCTCCCCTTCCTCGACGCCCGGTTCGGCTTCGGCATCTAGCCTAGCCCGCCAGCTCCTGCGCCACCCGGTCGAGATCCGCCAGCCGCCCGGCCTGCGCCGCCCGGCACGCCTCCAAACCCGCCGCCGCCTCGAACGCCGCCCGCCCCGCCGCGTCCAGCACCCCCGCCCCCACCACGATCTCCGTCGCCGCCGACGCCGCCTCCAACGCCGCCTCCCGCGCCCGCACCCGCGCCCGCACCCGCAACCCCTCGTCCCCCGACCGCACCGCCTTGCGCACCAACGCCCCCGCCGCCTCCAGCTCCGCCATCGTCTCGGCCAGCCGGAACTGCACGTGCTGGCTGCGCGTCAACCGCTGCCGCCGCGCCTCCGCCAACGTCGCCGCCAGCGCCCGGAATGCCGCCGCCAGCGCCGGACCCCCCGCCGCGCCCCCGCCGTCCAGCCGCTCCAGCTCGTCGGCCAGGTCGAGATGAAAACGACCCTTGGTCCGCAACGTGTCCTGCCAGCGCGTGAGCGCGATCACCGACATCAGGATCTCGCTCGTCCCCTCGTAGATCATCGTGATCCGCACGTCGCGCTTGATCTTCTCCACCTCGTACTCGCGCACGTAGCCGTAACCCCCGTGCGCCTGGATCGCCGCCTCCGCCGCCCGGTTGCCCGCCTCCGTCGCCACCAGCTTCGCGATCGCTCCCTCCGTCGGCAGGTCCGGCTCGCTCCCCCCGTCCAGCCGCGCCGCCACCTCCTCGATGTACGCCCGCGCCGCCGACAACCGCACCGCGTGCGGCACCAGCAGCCGATGCGTGTACCCCTGCTTCGCGATCAACGGCGAGTCGAACTGCACCCGGTCCTTCGCATACGCCACCGCCCGCGCCAACGCCTCCTCCCCCGCCCCCAACCCGAACGCCGCCACCATCAACCGCGTGTACGAAAACACCTTCGCCGCATGCTCGAGCCCCCGACCCTCCTCCAACCCCACGAGCTGGTCGGCCGGCACCACGCAGTCCTCGAGAATCACCTGCGCCGTGTTCGACGCCCGGATCCCGTGCTTCTCCTCGGTCCGCCCCGGCGCCAACCCCGGCGTCCCCCGCTCGACCACGAAAAACGACGGCCCCCCCGGCGTCCGCGCCAGGATCGTGTACAGGTCCGCGATCGCCCCGTTCGTGATGAACTGCTTCTCCCCGTTGAGCCTGTAGTGCGTCACCCGGCCGGCCCCGTCCCGCACCGGCTCCGCCGTCGTCCGCAACGCCGCCAGATTGCTCCCCGCGTTCGGCTCCGTCGCACCGTACGCCACCACCAACCCGCGCTCCGCGATCCTCCGCAACCACCGCTCCTTCTGCGCCGGCGTCGCCCCCACCCGCAACGGGTCCGTCCCCAACGCACACGCGAACAGCGAGGTCGCGATCCCCAGGTCGATCCGCGCCAACGCCTCGCAGACCCGGTACAACCCGTACGCCCCCCCGTCCATCCCCCCGTACGCCTCCGGCAGAAACACCAGGTGCAGGCCGATCTCCGGCCCCGTCAGCTCCCGCACGATCGCCTCGGTCGATTCCTCGCTCCGATCGATCGCCAGCCGCCGCTCCAACGGCAACCTCCGCGCGGCGTACTCCCGCACCGTCTCGAGCACCAGGTCCAGCGCTTCCCGGTCCATCGCAGGCTCGCCCATCCTACTCCAGCTCCCCTCCGGCGTGAGCCCCGGGGTGCGTACGACCCTTCGCGCCCTGCGAAAGACCGTCTCCCCGAACACCCCCGCCCGCACGCCGGGCCGCACCGAATGCGACCCGCCCCCGGCCGTCCAAGTCGAACCGTTCCGGATGGTTCCAACCTCCGGAACGAGCGCGTCGCCGGCCCGGCCCCCCGGGCCGCCGGCACCGCGGCCGGAGGCGGATGCAGAAGCCGTACCGGAACCAACCCAGCAGCCGCCCCGGGAATCCACCCCCGCCGCCGGGGGTTGACCCCACGAGCGGTCCTTGCGGCCGCCCGCCCGCTGTCGTATGGAACGACGCCCAGGAGGTCGGGTGACGGACTGGAAGGCCATCGAGAAGCGCCGCCGCGGCCGGGAACGCCGCCAGACGGCCGCCGCCTGGGCCCTCTTCGGCCTCGTCTCCGCCGGCCTGCACCACGTCTCCCTCCAGGCCCTCGACGCCGCCGGCCTCGGCGACATCGGCAAACGCCGCCCCCACCAGACCGTCCTGCTCGACCTGTTCCAACCTCCACCCGAATCCGTCCGACCACCACCCCACCGACCGCCAAAACCGCAGAAGGAAGCCAAGCCGATCCCCCGCCACCACCAGGCCGCGGAAAACCCGCCGGCCGATGAACCGAAACCCGCAACCACACCGGCCGAAGACCGACCGCAACCGCCCCGCCGCCCCCGACCCCCGCGCACCCCCCGAATGCCCCCGGCAACACCCCCCGACGAGACCAACGACGACCAGATGACCCTCAGCAGCGAATACGGCGACCCGTACGACCCGCTCAACCCCCGCCTGCGGATGACCGACTGGGGCTCCGACGACTTCGGCGCCGCCGACCGCTACTTCGGCGCCACCGACGCCTCCCACGGCCGCGGCCTCGTCCCCGACTCCCTCCGCTCGCCCCTCGAACAGATCGGCCCCTGGAACGATTGGGGCGGCGATGCCGCCGTCGCCGCGATGAACGACTTCTTCGCCGGCGACCCCGATGCGATCCAGCTCGCCATCAACCCCGAACGCCCCGACCTCCTGCGCTACGCCCCCGTCGACGCCACCGTGATGGCCTACCTCAACCTGCACGCGATCCAGGACGGACCCCACGCCGACGGCGTCGCCGCACTCCTGCGCGCCCTCCCCGACTACCAGACGATGGTCGGCCACATCGAAACCGAATTGCTCGAGCGCGCCGAGGAACTCTACATCACCTCGTCGGACCCCACCGACCGCTCCCGGACCGTCGTCCTCGTCCGCCACCGACTGACCGACGCCGAAATCGCCGCCCTGGTCGGCCGGCAGATCACCCTGGCCGGCGGCAAGCCGAACTGGTCGACCATGGCCCGACGCGCGGCCGTCACCGTCGATCGAGATCACGCCGAACGAACCCCCTGGATCTACCTCTTCCCCGAACCCGGCATCATGCTCGTCGTCCACCGCCTCAACGTCACCCCACTCCTCGCCGCCCTCGACGGCCAACACGGCCGCGGCAGCCAACCCCAACTCGTCTACCAGCTCCGCCGCCTGATGCAGTCCGAACAGTCCCCCGCCGAGACGCCCGACGCAACGCCCAACCCGACCCTCTTCGCCGTCGCCGACTCCGGCACCCTCGGGCCACACCTCCGCTTCCTCACCCGCGCCCTCTCCGGCGCCGACGTCGGTCGCCTCGGCGCCGGCTACCTCCGCATCACCGGCGGCCAACGCCCGCAGGTCCTCGGCGGCCTGCGCCTCGCCGCCCCCGAAGAAGCCCCGCGCTGGGCCGAACTGATGCGCCGGATCGAAGACCAGGACCTGGCAAAAACCTTCGACTTCACCTGGGCCGGCCGCGACGACCGCGTCTTCTTCCGCTTCGGTCTCACCGACCCGCTCGTCGATTCCGGCCTCGGACTCTTCCGCGTCTGGGCCGACCGCTACTACGCCTCCGACGCCGTCCCCGTCCTGCCCGAAGCACCCCCCCTCCCGGCCAACCTGATCGGCACCGGCGTCCGCAGCCCCGCCGACGCCGGCCCCGACGCCGAACCCGACGGCGGCCCCCGGATCAAGGACGAGGTCGACGCCGACCGGCCCAAGTCCGACCCCGACGCCGGCTCACCCCCCGGCTGAATCCCCCCACCCCCGCCCCGCCCTCCCCCGCCGCAGCGTCGACGCACACCGCTGTCGTCGCCGGACCCGCCGCGACCGGCGGCATGCACGCGCAGACCGTCCGCAGGTGCCGGTCCCCCCTTCGCCGGACTCCTCGACCCGGGGCGCCCGATCTCCCGGCCGTCTCGCCGAGCCGCCGCCCCCCTACGGCACCGCCATCATCGAAACCTGGCACGTCGCCGCGTTGCCGGTCACCGCATCGACCACCAGACCCGCGCACTCCGCATGCCACGCCGCCGTCGCCGGCGCCGCCGCCCGCCCGTCCACCGTCAACGTCCAGCTCGCGAACGGCACGTTCGTCCACTCCAGCGTCGTCGTGCACGCCATCGGTGCCGTCGCCAGATCGACCGCATCGAACACCACGCTCGTCGCCGGGTCGAACAGTTCGTACCCGATCTCCGCCACATCGACCGGCGGCGACCCGCAATCGCCCCAGGCCGGGTCCGTCACCTTGTCCGCCCACTCCAGCGTCACCGTCAGACGCCCGCCCACCAGGAAATCGATCTCCAGCGCGTTCTCCCCCGCCGCCGGATCGAACGCGGCCCAGTCGATCCGCACCAGCGGCTCTCCGTCCCCGTCCAGCAACTCCCAGGCCAGCTCGTAGTCGCTCGTCGAGTCCAACAGCTCGGCCGTCGCCCCCGAACCCTCCGCGCACGCCCAGTCGACCGTCGATTCCGCCCCCGCACCCGCCTCCCGCCAGTGCAGGCGAACCGTCGCCGCCAACGCGTCCCCACAGCTCGCGGCGTCCGCCGCCGCGCCCCGGATCGTCCACCGCGCCGCGATCGACGCGTCCGGCCCCGACGGAACGGGGAAATCCACCGTGAACGGGTTGTCCCCCGCCGCCATCGTGTGCGCCTGCCAGCCCGTCGCCGGCGCCGCCGCCAGCACCGCTCCCGCCGCGTCGAGCAGCGCCCAGCGCAGCTCGTAGCGCTGCGTCATGCGAAAGATGTTGCCCGTCGTGCCCCGGCCCGCCGCACACGCGTAGTCCTCACTCGTCTCCGCCGCCGCCCCCGCGATTCGGTACGTCAGTCGCACCGTCTCCGCGCCCGCCGCGCCGCACGTCGCCGCGTCCGCCGCCGCGCCGCCGATCGTCCAGCCGCTCACGACCGCCGCGTCCGGCGGCCCCGCCCAGCCGGGCGTGAAGTCGAAGCTGTACCGGTTCGTCCCGGCCCGCAACGTCACCGACTGCCAGGCGGTCGCCTCGCGCACGCTGCCGTCGCCCCCGATCAACGCCCACGCCATGTACAACGTCGCGGGCTGGAACACCAACCCCGTGTCCGCCGTCCCGTCCGCGCACGGCCAGACCCAGTCCGCTCGCCCTTCCCCGCACCCCGCCTCCCCCACCGCGCACCCGGGATCGCTCTCCGCCACCCGCAGGATCACGTGGTCGCCCCCCACCGCGGCGCACAGCGCCGAGGACGGCGCGACCCGGTGGATCGTCCAGTCGAGCGACACCGACGACTCGCTCCCCGACCAGAACGACACCGTCACCGTACACGCCGCCGCCGCCGCCACCACCACCCCGCCGATACCCAGGACCCTCTTGCTCGTCATCGCACCCTCCTCCCGCGTCGCGCCGCCGAACCTAGCACGACCGACCCACCGAGGCCACGCCGCCGACGCATCGCACCGCAACGCCCTCCCCGCCCGGAAACCGCGCCTTCGGAGGCCCGCACCGCACCCCGCCCGACCCGGCTCCGCAACCCGGTCGCCCCCACGCCCCGCCCTTGTCGAACAACGCCGTTTCGGCGAAAATCCCCTCCGACGGAGGAACTCCCGAGCCGGAATCCTCCCTCGCGGGCGGAACGGCCCGCACGGCGGAGACAGAGGCGTGCGCGAGTCGGCTGGCTGGACGGTTCGATGCCCGGGCTGCGGAGCCGCATTCCCGCTCCCATCCCTGGACGAACGCGTGACCTGCCCGCACTGCGGAAGCGCCGTCGCCGTCCCCGACGAGACCCGCCGGGCGCTCGAAGCCTATCGCAACCGCGCGGATGCCGAGCTGCGGCGCGAAGCCGCCCTGGCCCGGGATGCGGCCTGGTTCCGGCAAATGTCGGGGCCGTCGCCCCACCCGCAGCCGCCGGACCGACAATCCGAACCGGTCGCCTCGATCCCCGTCCGCTGCGCCAACTGCGGCGCGACCAACGAACTGACCGCCGGGCGGATCCTCGCAACCTGCTCGCACTGCAACGCCCCCCTGCTGCCCTCGCCCGAGGCCCGCGACCAGGGACTCTCCGCCGCGCAACACGCCCGGCGCCGCCGCGAAATCGAACTGGCGCGCCGCGAACGCGAGGCCTGGCAGCACGTCGCCACCACCTCCGGCGCCGCCGCCCGCACCGTCGCCTGGACCCTCGGAACCGCCGCGTTCCTCGGACTGGTCCTCCTCGGCTGGAACTGGCTCCCCGCCTCCGGCGCCGCCGAAACCTCCAACCGCCTGCGCGCCTCGCTGCCGTGGGCCGGCGCCACCGCCCTGCTCCTGGCCGGAACCACCGTCGTCCTCCGCACCCGGGCCCGCAAACGACGGTGGCAGGCCGCCCTCGAAGCCCTGGCCCGCCGCGTCGGTGGCCGGACCCTCGCCGGCCTCGACGACGAACGCGACTGGCTGGACCGCTACTGGGCCGATCGCTCCGGCCCGCTGGCCCCGTCGCAGGCCGGCGGAGCCCTCGAATTCTCCCTGGCGGGCTTCCCCACCCTCCTCGCCGCGGGCGTCGGCGCCCGCGGCCGGACGGGACGCGACGCCTTCCTCGAGTGCCGCGTCGCGGCCTGGATCCCGAACGTCTCCGACCGCGACGGATTGCTCGACGCGCCACCCCCGCAGGCAACACCCGGCCGCGAAGCCCTCGCCGGCGCGGGCTACTCGATCACCGCCTTCCGCCCCGGCTTCGTCGTCCGGGCCGACGAACCGGTGCTCGCCGAACTCCGGCGACGCCCCGAGGCCCTCCTCGAGTTCCACCAGGCCCTCGGCGAAGTGCTCCGCGTCGCGGCAGCCTACGGAGCTCGACCGGCACCCCCCGTCGATTGACTTGACCGGAGGCCGAAGCGCGGACCGACGTCCACAGCGCGGGAACGAGCCGAACGAGGAAGGCCGAGAAGGAAAGGCAACCGAATGGCGCGCAACGACACGACGCACGGCGTCTCGAACCCCCGCCCGGCGGACGACCCGCCAGGCCCCACGGGTCGACCTCGCCTCGACCCCGTCGGGCCCACCCCCCTGCGCCGCGCACCCCCGGAACTGCGCGCAAGGGTCGCCCGCCTGGCACGACACAACGCCGCCCCGCCGCTCGGCCATCGCCCCTGGATCCGACGACCCATCCGGAACGTGCTTCTCGGATTCGTCCTGACCTCCGCCGCCGCGCTCCTCGGTGGCGCATGGCTCTGGAACCTCGGCGTGCTGGTGCTGGACGGGTGGTCGACCCACTCGTCGCATCCGTGGTACGAACTGCTCCCCGGCTACCTGATGGTCAGCGGCATCGGCGCCGGGGTGACGGCGCTGGCTCTGGTGGCCGGCGTCCGCCGCCTGCGGCGAGGCCTCGGCGCCCGTCGCGCCTTCCTGCACCTCGGAACGGACGGAGTGGTCTGGTTCGACGGATACCGCGTCGCCTTCGCCCCCTGGCCCTCGTTGGTCCGCGCCGAAACAACCGTCCGGCACAACGAGCCGCACCTCCGGATCGTCGTCGACCTCGGTGCGACCCATCAAGACCCGACGGCGACCTGGGACCTGCCAACCGACGCGGGCGTGCCCCCCGACATCCTGGCCGACGAGATCGAGACGGCCTCCCGCGATCCGACATGGCGCGCCGCACCCCACCCGACGTTCGAGGAACCCGAACGGACGACGCCGCCCGCATCGTCGCTCGACTTCCGCTGCAGCGGCTGCGGCGCGAGCCTGCCGATCGCGGCCGAAGAGGCCGAAGTGCTCTGTGCCCACTGCGGCACCAGGTCCACCCGCAGCGCCGCTCTGGAGGCCGCCCTGGAGGAATTCCGACAGGCCGCCGCCAAGACGGCCGCACGGCTCGAACCGCTCTTCGAACGCGTGCGGCAGCTGGAACAGGACATTTCCAACGTCCGGTTGTGCGCAATCGTCGCCGGCGGCCTGTGGGCCGCGATCTTCATCTTGAGCGGCATCATGAACCTGATCTACCGGAGCGGGCCGTCCCCGGAAGCGGAAGCCAAGGTCCTTGCCCTGCTCACCGTCGGAGCGGCCGACGTCCCCGCCATGCTCCTGCTGGTGCGATGGGTCCGCCGCAAGGTGACCACCTTCCGGCGCCTGGTCACCGCCCTGCCGGCCCGCGACGCCCACGGAACCTCGCGTTGCCGCAACTGCGGCGCCACCCTGCCGGCGCAAGACGCACCACCTGCTTCGGACGCCCCCCACCCCGACCACCACCCGGCGTCGCCCACCCCGGCGATCGACGTCCGTCGCTGCGCCTGGTGCGGCATCGAGAACCTCGTGACGACAGAGCCGGATACGAGCGTGCCTGCCGCACCCCTCCCGAACCTGGCCGAGCGCATCCGCAGCGGAGCGCCGCGGTGGATGCAGGCCGAAGCGAAGGCCCACGAGGCGGTGCGGCTGGCGACGAAGGCGGCGGCCTACCTGTCGATCTTCCTGTTCGTGCCCGATGCCCTGCTCTACCCTGTCCTGAACGCCCTGTGGCTCGGTCTGCTGCGCGGGGCGGGATGACCTCGACGCCCTCCACCCACCCCCCCGCGCCTCCACCCGCCTCGGCGAAACGCCGCTCCGCGGCTCGGGCGCCCCGCCGAACGCCACGCATCGCGCCCCGGCGGATCTCGCACCACCCGCACCTTCCACCCCTCCCCCCAGCCCTCTCGAACTGCCGGCCAGGCTCCACCCCCGGGCCACCTCCCGGCCCGCCCACCCCCCAAGCGTGCCTACCCCTTGACTCGCGCCGGCAGGTCGGTTAGGAAACGCGCCGGCCGCGGGGAGAAATCCGCGTCCGGCGCGAAAGTGGCGGAATTGGCAGACGCGCAGGATTCAGGTTCCTGTGGTGGAAACACCGTGGGGGTTCAACTCCCCCCTTTCGCACTGGCTTCCCCATTTCCGAGAGCGGGCCGAGGAGACGCCGAGTTCCGCGAGAACACCCGGCGCTACCACTGCGGATCGGAGTTCGTGGCAAGAAGTGGGACCGCCGGTTCAACGGCGGATTCTTCGACCGTCGGCGGGTGCGGCGGAGCCGAGGAATCGTCGCCCCTGGTGCTGAGCACGGGCCTCCTGTCTCGCGGACACGATCAGTTCGGGAAGGCCGTCGGCCGACTGCGGTTCGAAGCGCGCGGCGCCAGCCGCGAGCATTACCGGGAAGGCGGCCTGCGGGTCGGCGTTGCGCCGTTCGGTACACTGTGCGACCCGGTCGAGGAGCGTCTCGCGCGATGCCGTGGTCGCATCGAGTGCCAGCACGACGAACTCGCCTCCGCCGAGCCGACCGACCACGTCGGAACAGCGAAAGGCGGCCCGCAGCGCCGCGGCGGTCTCGACGAGCGCGATGTCGCAGGCCCCGCGTCCGTGCGCCTCCTGAGTGCGGTCGAGCCCTTCCAGGTCGGCGCACACCACCCACATGCCCGTCGCGCGCCGCCGAGCGAACTGCGCGAGGCGGGCTCCGGCGGCGAGGCCCCCGCGCCGGTTGTACAGCCCGGTCAGCTCGTCCATCCACGCCAACGCTTCCAGCGATTGCAGCGACTTGTGCCGTTCGACGGCGATGGAGAGGGCCCGCATGATGGTCTGGCCCGACGAGCTTCTTCTGACGAGGAAGTCCTGGGCGCCCGAGCGGATCCACTGCAGGGCGACCTCGCCGGTGTCTTCCTCCCCGAACACCACGACCGGCAACGAGGGCCGCACGGTGCGCAGCGTGCGCATGAGCGTCGCGGGGTCCGCGCCGCCGTCCCAGACCACGAGCGCCACATCCGAGGTCCGGTGTCCCTGGAGTCGGACTGCCTCCTCGATGCTCGAGGCCCGCCGGACGGTGACCGGACCGTTCGACGTGCCGCACAAGGAATCTTCCAGAAGCCTCGAATCGACCGGGTTGTTCGCCACGACCAGGATGTCGATCGGAATGGGCGCGTTCATCCGCCTCGGTCCTCTCTTCAGATCGCGGGCCCGCGAGCCATGCTGCGTCCCCGCCGACTCGTCCGCGGTGACCTGCGTCGCATCGTGACACACACGGAGCTGCGGTCGCGCGACCGCGGTGCCCACCGGCGCACAGGCGGCATCGACTCTCATCACGAGCCTACCTGGACTCCAGCCACCCGAGGAGTCGGTGCAACGCCTGGGCCTCGAGTTGCCGGACGCGCTCCCGCGAGCGACCCAACCGGAGTCCGATGCTCTTGAGCGTCTCCTCTTCGTGCAGTTCGAGCCCGAACTTGCGAACGATGACGAAGTGCTCCACTTCCGGCAGCCTGCGGAGGAACTGGCGGAACGTGGCGCGCCATTGCCGCAGCAGCACCTCGTCGGACGGGTCCGTCGCGTCCTCGTCGGCGAGGTTCTCGATGGACGGCCGGGGGTCGTCGGGTCTTCCGGAGCCCGCGTCGAGGGACACGACAGTCCCGGGCGTTTCGGACCACGCCGGCAGCCCCTCGCGCGCCTCCGGGCCGAACTCCGCGCCGATCTCGGCGGCGGTCGGCTTCCGGCCATGTCTGGCTTCGAACGACGCGGAATTGTCGCGCGCGCGGCGTCGACGCCTGGCCGTCGCAACGGGAATCCGCACGAGACGCCCGGTATCCGCAACGGCGCGGCCGATGGCCTGTCGGATCCACCAGATCGCGTACGTCGAGAACCGGTAGCCCCGTCGCACATCGTACCGCTTGGCGGCCTTCACCAGGCCGATGTTGCCTTCCTGGATCAGGTCCGGCAGGGGCAGAGCAGGCCCGCGGAAGCGCTTGGCGACCGCGACCACCAAGCGCAGGTTGGCGGCCACGAACCGCTCCCGCTCGCGTTCCGTGGCCTTCCGGGCGGCGTCGATCGAGGCACGGTACCGCCGGAACGTCTCGGGGCGGACTCGGCGGAGCGGCCCGCGGCGTTGCCCGGCCTGCAACGACAGGTCGAGGAATGCGACCAGGGCCGACAGTCGCCGATGGTCCGGATCGAGGTCGTGCAACTGCCAGGCCAGCTCGGTCGCCGCCGTTCGGAGGCCGACGCGGTCGTCTCGCGACCGTCGGCCTTGGCGTCGGGGCGAGGCAGCAGCAAATCGGCGGAGCCGACGCCATGCCGAAGACCGCAGCGCGGGAAACTGGTCGTGCACCCAGCACAGAACGACCGGGAGCGCCGCGGGGCAAGAAAGGACGGTCCCCCATTCCGCGACGGCCAGTCGCTGGATCCGGTGGGCGGCCTCCGTTTCGGCCGCGGCCGACAAGAGAGAAAAGCGGTCCGTGTCCCGGAAGTAGAGGTCGAGGATCGGATTCCGCCGCCCCGGGCGCGACGCGGTCCGTCTGGAGCATCGTTCGCCGGACTCGAAGATGCGAGGCCGGCCGGAGAGCCGATCGTGGCCGCGCGAAGAAGCGTCGCCGGCGAGCGCGTCGACCGCTCTGTGAGGACGGGCTGCGCTCATCGGACGATCCGTCCTTCCGCGCGCCTGCCGATACGACAACCTGTCACCACCCGCATGGATTCGCCGGACTCCTTTCTCAGCGCGCGCAGCAGCGAAAACCGAACTCCGGATGGCGGGCGTTGCAAGGCCATTCGAGAGTGGCGCCGGCGCAACTGACGTCGCCCCAGTAGTGCACGTAGCTGCCGCCCATGACCACGCAGCGCAACTCGGGCCAATCGGCGCCTTCTTGACTGGCATCGACCCATTCGGAGACGTTTCCGCTCAGGTCGAACACCTGGTCGTATGCGCCGGGCGGAGCCTGGCATCCTTCGAAGGCTGATGTGACGGCGGGCCGCCCGCAGGCGAAGGGCCGACGGTCCGACGTGTTGCAGGCTTGGCCGTCGTAGTCTGGACCGTAGGGCCAGGACCGCCCATCCGAGGAGCAGGCGTTCATCCACTGGTTGCGCGCCGGGTCGCCGACCTCCGACAGCGCCAGCGGTTCGTCGCCCACCGGGCCGCAGAGCCGCTTCCCGACCCAGATGCAGTAGGCCTTCGCGTCGCACTGGTTTACGCAGGTCTGAGGTAGGTCGCATGCCGCTCCCATGCATGGCTCGTTGTCGCATGCCGCCCGGTGGCTGGTCACCGCCGCGCAGCGCGGGCGCGCGGGATCCGAGGCCGGCAGCTCCGGCAGGGCGCCGTGAGCCACGAACGCCTGATACTCCCCGACCGTCACCTCGGTCTGGTCGATGCACATCGTCCCCCCGCCGGGCAACGGGATCCGGCGCATCGGTCCGCCCCGTCCCTCGCCGCAACCGGGGTCTCCCCGACCGGCATGGCGGACCGCTGGGCAACCGCGGTCCGCGGTTTCGTCCTCGCTGCAGCCGACGAGCGCGGGACCCAGGGCGAGAACCACGATCGCGTGGCAGCGCCGAATCAACGGGAGCGCCGCAACGCGGCCGAGCCGGCGGCTCGGACTCCGGACTCGGGCATCGGCGGCGAGTCGCGTTGTCATGGCCATTCGGGCGCGAGCGGTTGGCGGCGCGAGGCGCTCGACGTTCCTCCGTTCGGCGTCGTGCTCGTGTTGTTCGAGACCACGCGCAGATGCTCGCGGATCGTGCGGAGGTCCCCGGCCCTCCAGTCCGCGCCCTTCAACGTTCGGACGAAGTCCTGCACCTCGGGGTCGCCGCCGGCCTGGCCGTCCGCACCGGCGTCCGTGTCCGCATCGGCATCGACCTCGGCGTGCTCGCCTGCATCAGCCTGCGCTCGCGTGTCGTCACGCGTCTCGCCGACGTCCGAGCGCCCTGTTTCGTCCCGCCCGCAGCCGTACAGCGGGCCGAGCTTGAGCGGGAGGGGAAGCACGCCCCGGCCGCTGTCTTTCGTCATCCGCTCCTCCGCTCCGGAAAGCTGCCTGGATTCCGGACGTGTTGCTGAACAGGCAAGGGCCGTACCACATTGCGAGCCGACGTTCGTCCGGGGAACCGGCTGGAATCGCTGCGGAGTCATCTGGGACTCTCGGACCGGGAGCGATCAGCGTGCCGACCAGGGTCGGCGCTGCTGCCGACCAGGGTCGGCGCTGTGGTCGACCAGGGTGCGAGAACTCCGCAGAGACTCGCGGTTCTCGTCGACGAGGATCGTGGCACGTCCGTTGCTATGTGCGAAACGGTACTCCGGCTTCGGTTTCCCGAGAAGGGAACGGAAGGAAAGGAAAGGATGGCAACGAGCCGCTGCGGGATGGTGCCTGTTCTCCTCCTGGGGTCGGTTCTTTCCGGCTGTGGGGGGGACGATGCCGTCCCATCGGACGCGGGCGAGACGGGCCGCGAGGGTGGCGCGGACGGCGATTTCGACGCGGAAACCGGCGCCGATGCCGACGGCGACGGCGACGGCGACGGCGATGCCGACGCCGATGCCGATGCCGACGCCGATGCCGATGCCGACTGCGCCATCAACCCGGTCCAGGGCGAGATTTTCGACGTGACCTGGTACGGGGTGCTGCAACCGGGAGACTGCGGGAGCGTGACGGACGCGCAGAGGCAAGCGAACCGGGACGCGATCCAGGCGGCCATCCGCGCGGCCGGCGAGGCGGGCGGCGGGACGGTGGTGATGCCGCCCGGGGAGTTCTGCATCACCGGGCCCACCGGTGGGTCGTGCATCGTCATCGACTACGACCGCGTGACCTTCATGGGGGCGGGCATCGAGCGAACGATCCTTCATACACGGAGCGAGTTCACGCCGGGAGAGGGGCGCGCCCACGGCCTGTGGATCGGCGGGACGTCGGACTGCTCGTCGCCGCGCCACAGCGTCATCATCTCGGACATGGAGTTGGACGGCGGGGCAGGCTGGACCGGGAACTACGACTGGGGGTGGGGCGGGCCTCCGGTGGAGGACGGCTGGGACATCACGCACAAGGGCATCCTGGTGTCGGTGGACGCGTGCGGCGACGACATCCGCTTGCAGAATCTCTACGTGCACAGCTACCGGGGCGAGGTGCTGTACAGCGGCGGGTTCGGCATCGACCATCTGAACCTCTGCAACGTCCACGTGGCGGACACGAACGCCTCGGACCTCAACCTCGCGGCTTCCAGCCTGGTGGTCCAGAACAGCACGTTCGGCGGGCCCTGCCGGTTCTGGGCGGAGCTGATGGCAATGACGGTCGTGGGAGACGAGGCGACGAGGGAGGGGTTCAGGTTCGTGGGCTGTCATTTCGACGACGCGCGCGGGGGCGAGCTGGCGATCCTCGGGGACTACGACTATGCGCATCCGGACATCCGGTTCCCCGTGACTTTCGATCGCTGCACCTTCGAGAACAGCCACGGCAACGGGGTGTTCTACTTCGACAGCCCGCCGGGGGCGGGGCCCGTCGCGATCACCAACAACACGTTCCGCAACATCGGCAGCGGCGAGTACAACGCGATCCTGAACTTCAACGGCGGCAACGAGACGCACCCCATCACCAACGTGACCGTGGAGCACAACACCTGCACCGGCATCGAATCCGCGACGTTCCTGAAGGCGATCTGGTGGAACAGCATGTCCCACGTGAGGATCCGCAACAACAGGTTCGAGGGTTCGAGCGCGGACGACCCGGGACGGGCGCACTCCATGTACTACGGGCAGTACATGGAGGACGTGGAGATCTCGAACAACACGTTCGTCAACTGCGAGGTGCCTCGGCAGTACGAGGCTTTGACCAACGAGCGGCCGCTGTTCGCGAACAACACGTACACCGGTGCGTACTACCGGGACGGTTCGGGCACGTTCCACCTGACCTCGTCCGGGCGCACGATCACGCCGAACTTCGAGGAGGCGATCGTGTATGCAGACGCGGACGGGCTCGTGGCGGAGATGGCGACGGACGGGTACAGGGACGGCCAGTACGTGAAGATCACGGGCGGGGCGTCGGGCAGGCGGGTGCGCTTCGCGGCCGGCCAGGCGACCTACGACGTGGCGGCCGACGTCTACCTGAGCGGCACGGAGAGCCTCTGGTTGCGGTACGCCGCGGCCGAGCGCCGGTGGCTCGAAGCCACGGCACCCTGGTGAGTCCGATGTCTCAATCGAGGGGCGAGGAGGAACGGATGAAGGCACGGAGGGGACTGCTTCTGGCGGCGTTTGCCGCGACGATCGGCTTCAACGGCTGCGGTGACGACGGTGTGGCGTCGGGAGACGACGCCGGCACGGACGCGCACTTGGACGCGGACGCCGACGCGGATGCGGATGCGGACGCGGCGGGCGACGACGATTCCGACGGCGATGGGGAGTCGGAATCCGGGTCGGACTCGGATTCGGACGGAGGCACTGCGGTCGAAGGGCACCCCCGGCTGTTCTTCACGGCGGCAACGCTTCCGGCAGTCCGGGCGAAGTTCGCGTCCGCGCAGTTCGCCGACTACAGGAGGATGATCCTGGCCGACGCGGACGAGGCCGTGACGGCGATCGGCGCGCTCTCCTCCTCACCGAACCTGGATGACGCCATGCTGTATGGCGGCGTGGCGTTCGCCTATGCGTTCACCGGGGACGAGACGTACCGTGACGCGGCGATCCGGTTTCTGAACCTCCACGCGGATTTCGAATTCCCGGACTCGGGCTATCAGCCCGAGTTCGAGATGAACCGTGTTCTTGCCTTGGCAGCGGTCTACGACATCGTCCACGACGACCTGAGCCCGTCGGAGCTCGCGGACGCGCAGGCGCTGCTGGACAGGGCGATCACCGCGTTCTTGTACTACGCCGACCATCCGACGTGGAGCTACGACAACAACATCGGCGCGGCGGTGATGGGTCCCGGCGGCATTCTGGCCCTGGCCTTGCGCGGGGAGAACGACCGATCCGATGCCGCGCTCGCGAAGGCGTTGGAAGTTCTTCGAGCCGGAAACGGCTTCCAGTGCTACACGTTGCGTCCGTTCCCGGACGGCACGTTCCCCGAGGGCAACCTGTACCAGGACTTCGCGCTCGGCGCCTACTTCGCGTTCGCGGACGCGCTCGAACGCGTGACCGGGAGCGACGAGGGGCTGCTCGACTTCGAGACATTCGCCAACAAGCACCGGTACGTGGAGACGATGTTCGGGGGCGACGACCAGTTCTTCGTCTGGGGCGACGACGTGCCGCAGCAGTTCGGAAAGGCGGTGTACGCGTTCCTGGGCAGCCGCAACGACAACGACCTGATGCGCTGGATGGCGGACCACATGGCGGCGCAGTTCGGCAGCGGCAACAACTACTACTGCCGGGAAACGGCGCGGTACGACCATTTCGCGTTCCTGTTCCGGGACGAGGCGGAGGTGACCGGCTTCCCGGGCGTGCCGACGCTGTCGATCCTCGGGGACGGGCGATGCGGCGCGCTGCGGAGCGACGGGAGCGTGCCGTCCCCGGACCTGGTCGTGGGCGTCAAGGGGACCAACGACTACGGGAGCGGTCACCAGCACGCGGACAGCGGCAGCTTCGTCCTCCAGGCGTACGGCGAGGCGTTCCTGATCGACCCGGGCTACGGCGACGGGGAGTCGGAGAAGCACAGCCTGCTCCGGATCGACGGAGCGTATCCCAACGTGTCCACGCCGACCCCGATCAGCGGCTCCGAGGACGGCTCCGTGAGGAGCATCGTCGTGGACGTCTCGGACGCGTACGGGGTGGAGCACGCCGTGCGGACGTTCGTGACGGTCGGCGCAGACGCGCTGGTCGTGCTCGACGACGTCGGAAGCGGCTCCGTGGTGAACGCGCTGCAGACGGGATTCCCGACCGCGTTCCGTTCCGGGCGCTGCGTGGTGACCGGCGACGGCGCGAGCCTGCGGATCGAGTTCTTCGGGCCGTCCTCGGCCGAGAGCGTGGAAGGGCCGATCGCGTTCGCCTGGGACTGGGTGTTTCCGCGGATGGGCGTGCAGTGGTACCGCGTGACGTCGTCCTACACGGCGAACCCGCGCGAGCCGCAGATCACGGTGCTCTCGCCGTATCCGGCCGGCGGTACCCCGGTGCCAGTGAACGTCGTGTACGGCACGGACGCCATCACCGTGACGGTCGGCCGGGAGATCGTCTCGTTCGCGCGAACCGGGGGGGAGTGGGTGCGGAGGTGAGGCCCGTCGCGGCAGGCCGCGGGGCTGCTCTCGCAGCGCTGGCGGCCAGGCGGGGCAGCGCTGTTCCGCGTGGCGGGCGCGATTCGGCGGGCGGGCGGGCGCCTTGGCCGCGGGGGACGACGGCCGGGAGGCGGTTCAGCGTGAGGCCGACGGGTCCCGGCCGCGGGGGATCCGCCGGGGAGTGCCTCGCGCCGGCGAAGGGGGACGAAGGGGGACAAGGAGCGGCAGGAATGGAGGCGAGTCGTCGGTGGTGGGCGGTTCTTTCGACCCTGGCGCTCGCCGGGTCCGGCTGCGGAGCCGGCGAGACGGGCGCGTCGGACGCGATCGATGCGCGCGACGAGGCGACCGAGGATGTGGGAGGGGCGGAGACGGGCGTCGATGCCGATGCGGACGCCGGCGCGGAGATGACGGCGGACGCGCCGGCCGACGCCGAGGGCGGCGCCTCGGGCTTCGACGACGTCAACGGGTTCCTCTGGTTCTACAACACGGCCCAGGCGATCCGCTTCGCCGACGTCGCGGCCGATCTCGACGCGCTGCGTGCTCGCGGCTTCCGCGTCCTCGGCTTCTACGCCCCCTACGAGGCCGACCCGGACAAGTGGCTCGGCGCCATCCCCCTCGACCCCTACGCGACCCCGGCGGTCAGCGGAACGCTCGCCGAATGGCGGGCGCTGGTCGCCGCGGCCCACGCCCGCGGCATGCGCGTGGTCGCCTACTTCTCCCTCACCGTCGTGGACGCCCGATCGCCGCTCTTCACCGCGGCCGAGACCCAGTACGCCGCGGGCGACCGCGCGTCCCGCGAGGTGTCGGCCTTCCGATGGGCCGCCAGCGCCGCGGAACCGCTCCCCGGGCCGGCGACGGGACCCAGCGAGTGGCGCTGGAGCGCGAGGGCGGGCGCCTACTACTGGTCCGTCTGGGGCGAGGCCGCGATCGACCCCGCCACGCCGGGCGGGCGCGCCGAGGTGGAACGCATCGAACGCTTCTGGCTCGACACCGGCCTCGACGGCTTCATGTGGGACGCCGGCCTCGCCGACCCGGCCCTCCGCCACGTCATGGCCGAGTTCCCGCGGTCCGTCGCCGAACGCGACCTCTGGCTGACCTTCGAATCGACCAATTACGAGGAGGCGGACGTCTACGCCGAATTCGGCCTGACCTCCTGGTTCAACCTCGAGGACGACGACGAGGCGAACGACTACTCCTACGTCGCCCGGGACGGCGACTCGCCCGACGACCTGGAGGAAGCGCTCCGGCGCTCCGACCGCGCGCGCAGCCGGGGCCTCCACACCCACGCCTGGAGCCTCTGGGAAGACGAAGGGCTCCGGGGCTACCCCGACGAGGATGCGATGCGCGTCCAGGAGGCCGCCGTGCTCGCCGCCGCGGGAATCCTCTACGGCATCCCGGAGAGCACGGCCTACGACGCATGGCCCGCGCCGCGCCGGGCGCGCTTCGAGCGCGTCCTCGCCGCCGTCAACGACAACCCGGCGCTCCATCCGTCCGCCTCCCGCGCGCGCGTTCCCGCGCAACCCGCCGACCGCGCCTACGCCATGCTTCGGACCAGCCGCGACGGCGCCCAGACCGCACTGCTCGCCTACAATCTCGGCGCCGCGCGGGCCACCGTGACCCTGAACCTCGCTGGCACCGCCGTCGCAACGTCCCAGACGCCCGCCGACCTCTGCGGCGGCGGAACCCCGCCGCCGATGGACGGCCCGATCTATGCGATCGACCTGCCACCCTACGGCTTCACCATCCTCCAGGTGTCCACGCGGTAGGTCCCCGGCGCAGCCGACCGCGTGGACTCGCACGCCTCGCTTCCGGCCGCCCCGGAACGTGCCCGAGGCGCGCCGCACGACCGACCCCACCCTTCACCGCCTTCGTTCTCGCTGAGCCAGGCTCCGCCATCAAGCCCGCTCCGATCGGGGACGGATCGCCGTTCCTGCCCCTCCCGGCCCCGGATGCCGTCTCGGCGACTGCGACCGCCGAACCGTCCCTCCACGTCGGGAAGCGCAACCATCGCATCCGCCGACATGCCAATCGCACCGCGCGCCACCCCGCCGCACACGACGAGCACGCCCGTCACGACGCCCCGACGGAGTCCCCGGCGGGCCGCTGCCTTCTCCGCCGGGCGCGCTTGCGCGCTTGCGCCGCGGCGATGACCCCTGCCGCTCCTCCGGCTCGGTACGGGTCGAGGTTCGACCCGCCTTCCAGATCTCCGCGTCCAGCGCCTCCAGGGCGCGGCCGTAGCGAGCCGGGTCGGGCTCCAACGTGTGCTGGAGCAGCCCGAACATCTCCTCGCCGGACACCGAGGCAATCGCGTGGATCGCCTCGTGCCGACCCAATCCGCCGGCGCGCAGTCGCGCGAGCGCACGACGGGCTTCGGGCGGGTCGTCGGCGGCGAGCTGGTTCTCCACGACCAGGTGCATCAGGCAGTGGATCGACAGCGACGGCACCCGACCGTGCGGGCGATCCCGGCGGTGATGCCGTTCGATGGCCAGCCGGTTGTGGTCATCGCCCGCTTTCTGCCACGCCACCGGGTCGGGGTCGGTCTCTCCGTCGTAGTCGACCTCGCCGAAATCGTCGTCGCCGTCGCCGCCGCCCAAATCGTCGTCATCCGGCGCGGTCCTTCCGAGGCCGGGGTGGGGCCAGGTCAGGCGCGCCACCGCCGGGCCGCCCCGCGTCCGGACGGGCACATCCAGTGCGAACGCCGCCCCGTCGCAGAGGGCGTTCGGGCGTTCCTTCGCCGCCTTCGCCACGGAGTCCAGGCAGACCGTCAGGGCGACGATGTCGTGTTCCGCGACCCTCGCAATGCGTCCCTCGGCGTCGAACACGGACGCCTTCGGGTACGCGTGGGCCGAGGCGATCTTCCAGCCGTGGGTCAGCACCTCGCGCCGCATGCCGTCCGGCAGGTCGGCGCCCCGGCCGAAGCCCACCATGCGGATGGGTACGCCGAATCCCGGCGCACCTCCGGCCGGCGTCTCCTCGGATCCGTCCTCGACGACGGCCAGGTAGTCGTCCAGCGAGTCCAACAGCATCAGCCCGGGACAGTCGGTGCCGCCGCCCGCGGTCAGCAGCACGGCGTCGGACAGGCCGACGGCGGGGCAGTCGATGCAGAACGGCGCCGCCTCGTGGAACACGGACCACGGCCGTTCGGAAAACGCCCGCGCGGCCGCCTCGAAGAAGTCCGCCACGCGCTCCTTCGCGATCCGTCCGTCGCCGAGGTAGCTGCCCGGGCCGACGCCGGGACCGTCGGCGGCCAACCGGGCCAGCAGGTGCTCGGCGACGTCCTCGATCTCCGGCACCGCCCCTACCACGACGTCCGGGTCCGTGCCGACGGCCGCACGCAGGGCGCGCGCCTGGTCCTCCTCCTCCACGCGCAGCCGCCCGGGCCGGCGCGGCGAACCCCACGCCGGTCGCTTGCAGCTTTCGAACAGCAGGTCGACCAACGCCCGCGTGCCCTCGCCGCGGTCGATCGCCTCCATCCCCACGATCTTCTGCTCTCCGGCGATGACCCACAGCACCGCCACCAGCTTCACCGCCGGTTCGTCGCGCAACTGCACCGGCAGATCCACGATCCCGCCGACCCACTCCTCGTCGCACCGAACCCCGGGAAGACCGTCACGTCGCTTCATCCGGAGCACACCGTACCACGAGACAGCACCCGCGGAAACTCCGGATGACTGCGAGGGCCCGGTCCCCCACGCTGCCGCCCCTCTCCCTGCTCGGCGCCAGGATCCGCTGCGCGATCCCCGGCTCCCGAACGAGCGGCGCCGCGATCTCACGCACCCCCAACCCGACACAGGGCGACCACCCGGCGCATCCCGTCGGGCGTCCGGCAGCCGCCGGCATGGCGCACGACGACAAGCGCAAGACGGACCCGGGATCCCGCCGCCCCGCACCCCTCCCCCCGGCCCGCAGCCGCAAGACCCCGCTCACCCTGCCGACGACGCGACGTACCGCTCGAGCCGCCGGCCGAGCCCGGCCCCCACAGCCGCCAGCGCCTCGATGACGTCCTCCATCGAAGGGAGGCGATCCTCGGGACGCCGCGCCATCATCCGGCCCACGAGCTCGATCAGCGGCTTGGGGGCGGAAGGAACCGCCGCCACGAGCGGCGCGGGACGCCCCTCCAGCACTCGGACCATCTTCCCCTCCTGCGTCTCGTCGTCGAACGGGTTGACCCCGGCCAGCGTCTCGTAGAGCACGACGCCGAGGGAGAACTGGTCGGCGGCGGGCCCCGACGGCCGCCCCCGGATCCTCTCCGGCGCCATGTACGCCGGCGAACCGAGAACCTGGTCGCGCAGCGTCAGGTCCGAACCCTGGACCGCCGCGATGCCAAAGTCGAGCAGCTTGGTCATGCCGTCCCGGCGGACCAGGATGTTGCCCGGCTTGACGTCCCGATGCACGATGCCGCGGGCGTGCGCGAAAGCCAGGGCGTCGGCGACCTGGAACGCCAGCGACACCGCCTCCTCCGCCGGCAGCCGGTGGCGCTCCTCCAGGATCCGGTCCAGCGAACGCCCCTCGACCAGTTCCAGGACGATGTATCACAGGCCGAGCGCGGGGTCCCGGCCGAGGTCGTGGACCGCGACGATGCCGGGATGGGGCAGCGCCCCCGCCGACGCCGCCTCGCGCTGGAACCGGGCCAGCAGCTCGGCGGTGCGCCCAGGGCGGTCGGTGGTCAGCCGCATGACCTTCACCGCAACAACCCGTCCGAGCAGCGGGTCGCGGCAACGGAACACCTCCCCCATCCCACCACGGCCGATCAGCTCGACAATCTCGTACCGCCCGATCCGGCCGAACGCCGTCTGGCCCGCGTCACCCGCCGGCAACGGCGGCGGCGTCCCTGCCACGGCGGCCCCGGACGGCGACGCCCCCACGGGCACGCCTCCCGGATCGGTGATCGGCCGCTCCTCCACCATGTCGATCGTCCGCACCGGGATCACCTTCTCCCGGCGCTGCCGCATCGCCGCCTCGACCGTCGCCCGAAGCTGGTCGAACCGCACCGGCTTCTCCAGGAACTCGAACGCCCCCGACTTCACCGCCCGCACCGCCGTGGGCACCGACCCGACCGCCGTCAGCACGACGAACTCGCCCGGCTGCCCGCGCGACCGCGCCTCGCGGATGAGATCGATCCCCGTCATCCCCGGCATCGCCAGGTCCGTGATCACCAGGTCCGCCGGCCGCCGCGCCAGCGCCGCCAGCGCCTCCGGCCCCGACCCGGCCGTCGCCACGGAAAACCCGAGTCGCTCGAGGAACACCCGCAGCAGATGCACGATCGCCGGGTCGTCGTCGACCACCAGCGCCGGAGAACCTTCGAACGGCCGAACCTCGGACATCGCGCGGCCCGGATTCTACCCGAGCCCGCCCCCGCTCCTCCAGCCCGGCGACCGGCCCCGCCGACCACACCCCCCGCGCGGGCCGCTCCGCGAACCCGCAATTGCCCCGCGCCCGCCGGCCGTGTACAACCCGCCACCGCGGACGGCCGAGACCGGAACCGACCGTCCCGGCGGAATACGGCAGGATGGTGCGCGTCACGGCGGCAGTGATCGAACGCGAGGGGCGATTCCTCATCGCCCGACGCCCCGCCGGCGAACGCCGCGGCGGACTCTGGGAGTTCCCCGGCGGAACGCTCGAACCGGACGAGGACCCGCGCGCGTGTCTGCGGCGCGAACTGCGCGAAGAACTGGGAGTGCTGGCCGAAATCGGCGAACTGCTCGTGCGACACGTGCAGGCCTACGAGGACGTCACGATCGAACTGTCGACCTACCGGGCACGCCTGACCGCCGGCACCCCCCGCGCCCGCGAACACGACGCGCTGGCCTGGGCGGCGCCGGAGGAACTGGACGACTACGAGTTCTCCGCCGCCGACGGACCCACCGTGGATCTGCTGCGCGGGTCCGCGAGGAACGAGCGACGATGAACCGCACGACCTCCGGGAGATCGAGAAGCCCGAGCGCCGGCGAAGGGGCGTTCCGCAACGCCGCGCCACGCCGCGCCCCGACCCGGACCGCACCGGTTCCACGCCCCTTCCCCTCCGGCCGCCGATCGCCTATACCGTGCCCCCATGGGCGGCTTCTTCGGCGTGGTGTCCCGCGACGACTGCGTCACTGACCTGTTCTTCGGAACGGACTACCACTTCCACCTCGGGACCCGGCGCGGCGGTCTGGCGGTGCTGCACGACGCCGGCGTGACCCGCTTCATCAAGGACATCTCGAACGCGCAGTTCCGATCGAAGATGCAGGCCGACCTGCCGCGGCTCCACGGCCGCGTCGGGATCGGCGTGATCAGCGACACCGACGACCAGCCGATCCTCTTCCGCTCGCACCTCGGACTGTTCGCGATCTCCACCGTCGGCGTGATCCGCAACGCGGAAGCGCTGGCCGCGCGAATCTTCGCCGAACGCTCGGGGCACTTCTCGGAGGTGCGCGGCGGGGCGATCAACCCGACGGAACTCGCCGCGGCGATCCTCAACCAGGAGGCGACGTTCGAGGACGGCATCCGGCGCGTGCTGGACGTCGTCGAAGGCTCCTGCTCGCTGCTCGTCGCCACGCCCAGGGGACTGTACGCGGCCCGGGATCGGTTCGGACGCACCCCGGTCACCATCGGCGCGAAAGACGGCGCCCGCGCCGCCACCTTCGAAACGTCCGCCCTGCCGAACCTCGGCTACCGCGTCGAACGCTACCTCGGCCCGGGCGAGGTCGCGTTCCTCACCGCCGAAGGGGACGAGACGCGCGTGCCCCCCGGCGACCGCCTGCGCATCTGCTCGTTCCTCTGGGTCTACTACGGCTACCCGGCCTCGTCCTACGAAGGGATCAACGTCGAGGCGGCCCGCTACCGGTGCGGCGAACGGCTGGCCGCCCGCGACGACGTGGCGGTCGATGCGGTCGCCGGCATCCCCGACTCGGGCGTGGGCCACGCCATCGGCTACGCCGCCGCCCGCGGACTGCCGTACCGCCGCCCGTTCGTCAAGTACACCCCGACCTGGCCGCGCAGCTTCATGCCCCCGAACCAGTCCCTCCGCGACCTCGTCGCCCGGATGAAGCTGATCCCGATCGATGACCTGATCCGCGGCCGCCGCCTGCTGTTCTGCGACGACTCGATCGTCCGCGGCACCCAGCTCCAGGACACGATCCGCTACCTGTTCGAACGCGGGGCGAAGGAAGTCCACATGCGCCCCGCCTGCCCGCCCCTGGTCCACGCCTGCCCCTACCTCAACTTCTCCCGCTCCCGCTCCGAACTGGACCTCGCCGCGCGCCGCGCCATCCGCGAGCTCGCAGGACGCCACGACGCCGACCTCGCCCGCTACGCCGACCCCGACTCGGAAGCCTACGCCGCCATGGTCGAACGGATCCGCGCCGGCCTGCGACTCACCACCCTGCGCTATCAGCGCCTGGGAGACCTCGTCGAGGCGATCGGACTGCCGAAACACAAGCTCTGCACCTTCTGCTGGGACGCCAACGGCTGAGCCCCCGCCCCCGGCCGCCGGGGCTCGCCCCGCCGACCGCCATCGGCAGATTTGCGCCGCGACGCCCTTCCGGTCATAGTAACGCCCGAGAAATACGGGAGGTCCACGATGCAAATCCATCCACTCCGGGGACTCCTCGCCGCCGCGCTCCTGCCCCTCGCGGCGGCCGCCGGCTGCGGCGACAGCACGACGACGTCCGACACCGGGGACTCGCCCGATGTCGATGCGTCGCCGTTCGAGTGCGGCAACGGGGTGATCGACCCGGACGAACAGTGCGACGACGGCGAAAACAACAGCGACACCCGCCGCAACGCCTGCCGGACCGACTGCCGGCGCGCCCACTGCGGAGACGGCGTGACGGATTCCGGCGAGTCGTGCGACGACGGCAACCGCAACGACGACGACGCGTGCCGGAACGACTGCTCGCCCCCCTCCTGCGGCGACGGCCTGCTCGACCCCGGCGAGGAATGCGACGACGGCCCCCGCAACAGCGACACCGAACCCGATGCGTGCCGCACGACCTGCACCCGCGCCTGGTGCGGCGACGGCGTGCGCGACGCCGACGAGATGTGCGACGACGGCAACACCACCGCCGGCGACGGCTGCTCGCCGGTCTGCACGATCGAGGAAGGGTGCGGAAACGGCCTGGTCGAACCCGGCGAGGAGTGCGACGACGGCCCCCGCAACAGCGACCGCCTGCCCGACGCCTGCCGCACCGACTGCCGCCGCGCCTGGTGCGGCGACGCCGTCCGCGACTCCGCCGAGGAGTGCGACGACGGCAACACCACCGCCGGCGACGGCTGCGACGCAGGCTGCCGGATGGAGGCGCCCCCCAACTGCGGCAACGGCACGGTCGACGGCGGCGAAGAGTGCGACGACGGCAACACCTCCAACCTCGACGACTGTCTCAACAACTGCCGGGCCGCGACCTGCGGGGACGGCTTCGAACGGACCGGGGTGGAGGAGTGCGACCCGGGAATCGCCTACGTCGGCGCCTGCACGACCGGCTGCGCCAGCGAAGGCCTGCGGACCTGCCGCGCCGACTGCCGGTTCGACTGCGCGCCGCCGGCCGAAACCTGCAACGGACGCGACGACGACTGCGACACCGCCGCCGACAACGGCTTCGCCTGCCCGCCAGGCGCGGCGACCGCGTGCGTCACGCCCTGCGGCTCGACGGGGAACGGCCTCTGCACCGAGGCGTGCACGCTGCCGCCCGCCGTGGAATGCGCGCCGCCGGCCGAAACCTGCAACGGACGCGACGACGACTGCGACACCGCCGCCGACAACGGCTTCCCCTGCGCCGCCGGCTCGACCGTGACCTGCCGCAGCGCGTGCCTCACCCCCGGCGTCGGCATCTGCACGGCCGCATGCCAGATCCCGACGGGCGACGCCTGCGCGCCGCCGGGCGAGGTGTGCAACGGGACGGACGACGACTGCGACACCGCGGTCGATGACGGCTTCCCCTGCGTGCGGGGAACCCCGGTCTCCTGCACCACGAGCTGCGGCTCGACGGGGACCGGCGTCTGCACCCCCGACTGCGACCTGCCGGCGGGCGCGGGGTGCGCGCCGCCGGCCGAAACCTGCAACGGACGCGACGACGACTGCGACGGCGCCGCCGACGACGGCTTCCCCTGCGCCGCGGGGTCCGCGGTGGCCTGCACCACGGCGTGCGGCTCCGCGGGAACGGCGCGCTGCGGCGACGACTGCTCGCTGCCGGCGCCCGGCGCCTGCGCGCCGCCGGCCGAAACCTGCAACGGACGCGACGACGACTGCGACACGACGACCGACAACGGCTTCGCCTGCTCCCCGGGCGCGCCGGTCGCCTGCACCACGACCTGCGGCTCCGCCGGAACCGGCGCGTGCACCGCGGCATGCACGATTCCGGCGGGAACGGACTGCGCGCCGCCGGCCGAAACCTGCAACGGGCGGGACGACGACTGCGACACGGTCGTCGACAACGGCTTCGCCTGCTCCGCCGGCGAAAGCCGCGCCTGCACCTCCGGCGTCTGCTCGGGCACGCAGACCTGCTCGGCGGCCACCTGCGACTGGGGCGCCTGCGACTTCGGACCGCCGCCCGACAACGACTCGTGCTCCAGCCTGACCGTCATCGACATCTCCTCCGGCGGCACCTTCCTCGGCTCGACCTGCGCCGCGACCAACGCGTTCACCGCCGGCGCGGCCTGCGGCGGGGGCGCGGCGTCGCCCGACGTGCTGTACCGGCTGGAACTGACGGGGGCGGCGGACGTGACGCTCGACACCGTGGGAAGCGACTACGACGCCGTGCTGCAGCTCCGGTCGGGCCCGGCGTGCCCGGGCACCCTGCTCGCCTGCGACGACAACTCGGCCGGCGGAACCCCCGGCCAGGCCCGGATCTTCCGCAACCTGGCCGCCGGCACCTACTTCGTCGTCGTCGACGGCGCGGGAACCTCCAGCCGCGGCAACTACAACCTCAACGTCACGATCGCCGCCACCCCGCCCCCGCCCAACGACGCCTGCACGGGCGCGATCGACATCTCCGCCGGCGGCGTCTTCTCCGGCTCCACGACCCAGGCGACCGACGATCACGCCTACTCCTGCAGCCCGAGCGCGTCGGGCGGGCGCGACGTCTGGTACACCTTCACCCTGTTGCAGCGCGAGGTGGTCTATCTCGACACGGTGGACGGCAACACCTGGGACTCCGTGCTCCAACTCCGCAGCGGCGCGTGCGGCTCGTCCACCGCGTTGACCTGTGCCGACGACCAGTGCCGCGCCTACTCCGGCGGCGTGAGGTCGCAGATCCTCCGCGTGCTCGACCCGGGCACCTACTTCGTCGTCGTGGACGGCTGGAACGCCGCGGCGGCCGGCAACTTCGCCCTGCGGTTCCAGCATTCGCCGTGCGTCGCCGCCACGCCGATCACCGGCAACGGCCGCTACACGGGGACGACGACCGGGGCCGGGAACGATTCGGCCGGCGCGTGCGGCGGCTCCACCGCCAACGACGTGGCCTACTACCTCGGCCTCTGCGCCGCCCGCTCGGTCACCTTCTCCACCTGCGACCGCGGCACCGCGTTCGACACGGTGCTCTACGCCCGCGCCGGCGGCTGTGACCCGGCGGCGGAAGTCGGCTGCAACGACAACTCGGCCTCCTGCACCACCAGCACGCTGCAGTCGGTGGTCACCGCGGCCCTGCCGCAGGGCCTCAACTACGTGTTCGTCGACGGGTTCTTCGGCGCCTCCGGCGCGTACGCCCTCAACGTCTCCGGTATGTAGCTTCCGGCACGCCCGGCGCGTTGGCGACCGCCGCGACCGATGCTAGGCTGCTCTCCGCGATGAGGTGCGCCATGCGACATCCGCTCGTCGGCCCGACGCTCTGCCTCCTCGGCATGCTCGCCGCCGACTGCGACTCGACGCCCGCCAACGACCCGTGCCAGTACGTCGATTGCTCGTCGCGCGGCTACTGCCGCGTCGCGGACGGCGCGCCGCACTGCGAGTGCATCGCCGGCTTCCATGCCGTGGGGCTGACCTGCGTGAGCGACGCGCCGCAGTGCGGCGACGGCTGGGCCGACCCGGGCGAAGAGTGCGACGACGGCAATACGGCGCCGGGCGACGGATGCGAGTCGAACTGCCGGTTCTCGTGCCATGCGGACGCCGAGTGCGACGACGAGGACCCCTGCACGACGGACTCGTGCGGGGCGACCGCGGCCGGCCGGCGCTGCGGTCACGCGGCGACGGCCGGGCTGCCGTGCGACGACGGCAACCCATGCACCGAACCCGACACCTGCACGCTCGATCCCGGCGGCTCCGCGCACTGCGCCGGCGGCCCCAACCATTGCGCCTGCGACACGACGGCCGACTGCGCCGCGTTCGAGGACGGCGACCGGTGCAACGGGACGCTCGACTGCATCGGCCGGGTCTGTGCGGTCGACCCGGCCACGGTCGTGATCTGCGACCGGACAACGGACACCGCCTGCGCGCGCAACCGCTGCGACCCCGCCACGGGTACGTGCCGGATGCAGGCCGAAGCCGACGGGCTGCCGTGCGACGACGGCGACTGGTGCACCCTGACCGACACCTGTTCGGGCGGCGCCTGCGCCGGAACCGGCGCGCGCTGCACCTTCCCCTGCCAGACCTGCAACGGAACCGCGTACACCTGCGAGGTCGCTCCGGGGTACTGCATCATCGAGGGCGCGTGCGTCGCGGACGGAACGGCCAGCCCGGACAGCACCTGCCGGGGATGCAATCCGACGGCCAACGTCCACGGATGGTCGGCGCTGCCCCGCGGCTCGCCGTGCGACGACGACGCCTGGTGCAACGGCCGCGAGACGTGCGACGGCAGCGGCGCGTGCGTCGCGGGCACCCCGCCCTGTCCCGTCGCCGGATGCGTCGCGGGGTGCGACGAGGCGGGCGACCGCTGCGTGCCCGCCTCGAACGCGACCGAGTGCCGGGCTTCCTCCGGCCCGTGCGACCCGGCGGAACGATGCGACGGCACCAGCCTGACCTGCCCGGCGGACGCCCTCCGGCCGACGGGCTACGAATGCCGCGCCGCCGCCGGACCCTGCGACGTCGCCGAAACCTGCTCCGGCACCAGCCCCGCCTGCCCGCCGGACTCCTTCCGGCCCGCAAGCTACGAATGCCGCGCCGCCGCCGGACCCTGCGACGTCGCCGAAACCTGCTCCGGCGGAACGCCCGCCTGCCCCACCGACGCCTTCCGGCCGTCCGGCTACGAATGCC
>Ga0073932_1001420_pt1 | contig 45206 bp, 58 predicted proteins | sample DewCreD2012metaG_FD_76967 | JGI IMG/M metagenome (GOLD analysis project Ga0073932, IMG submission 76967) | Hot spring sediment bacterial and archeal communities from British Columbia, Canada, to study Microbial Dark Matter (Phase II) - Dewar... ...
AGACGGCACCAGGCGTAGAGGGCGTCGAAGACCTCGAACTGGTGCTCGAGGTTCTGCAGATCGTCGGGGTAGCGCACGCTGTAGCCGACGGCGATGGCCTCGAGCCCCGCGGCGGGGGGATCCTTCTCCGGCTTCCCGCTCTCCGAGGCGTTCACGATCTTCGCCATCCGCAACAGCGCCCGGTCGGTCAGGTTGTAGTTGCGCAGGATCGCCTCGAAGGTGGAGAGATCCCCCTGGCGGTAGAGACCGGCCCCGGGCACGTCGAAGGGGATTGCGCCCTCGCGCTCGGCGAGGGGCAACACCTCGCTCTGGGGGACGAAGATGAATTGGGCGTCCGAATCGATGAAGCGGGCGATCAGCCACGAACAGGCCGCCCGGCAGAAATCAACATGAGATCGCGTCACCCAGAGCATCGCGTGGATTCTCCTTCGGCTACGAAAATGGTCCCCGCGGCCCGCGCCCGCCTTAGCTCGAAGGCGCCGATCCCGAGGATCGCCAGCGCCATCGCCGCGCCCACGGCGCAGACCCCGCCCCACCCCCACCCCTGGTAGGCGTGGCCGCACAGGGTGATGCCCGCCGTGCCGCCGAGGTAGTAGCCGAGGACGTAGAGGGCGTTTGCCCGGCCGCGGCCGCGGTTGAGCCTGCGGTTCAGGGCACCCACCGCGGCGGCGTGGACGGAGAAAAAGCCCAGGCAGGCGCCCGAGAGGCCCAGGACCACGGCGGTATAGAACGGAACGAGCGTCAGTGCAAGGGAGACCCCGAGCAAGGCGGCCCCGGCCGCCAGGGTGGCGCCGTTGCCGAAGCGGTTGCTCACCCTGCCGGAGAGCGGGGCGATGACGACCCCGAGGAGGTAAACGAGGTACATGCCCGTGATGCGGCCGGTCGAGGCCCGAAAGGGTTCGGCGGCCAGGTAGAAGGGCAGGTAGTTGAAGAACGCCGAGAAGACGAAGAAGGCGCCGAAGCCCGCCGCCACCGGCCGGAGGAGCGCGGGGCGCCGCAGGAGAGCCGCGAAACCGGGTTCGGCGCCGGCCACCCCCGGCCGGCGGCCCTCCCGGGGGATGACCCGCAGGGCGACCGCCGTCGCCGCGGCGGTGAGCAGCGCGGAGGCGACGAAGGCCCAGCGCCAGTGGAGGAGGGGATGGATCCAGCCCCCCAGCAGGCGGCCGGCCAGCCCCCCCACCACCGTCGCCGCGACGTAGGCCCCCAGGATGACGTTCACCCGCTCGGGCGGCAGGCGGCGGGCGAGATCGGCGGCGATGCAGGTGGTGAGCGCCGGCAGGAAGAGCCCCTGCAGGAAGCGCAGCCCGATCAGGAGCTCAAGCCGCGGGGCGAGCGCGCAGAGCAGGCCGCCCAGGGAAACGACCGCGCCGCCGGCGAGGATGAGCGGGTGGATGGGATGGCGATCCGCGAGGCGCCCGAAGGGCAGGTTCGCGAGCGCGATCCCCAGGACCACGGCGGATACGGCGAACGAGGCGGTCGTCTCCCCGACCCCGAATTCCGCCTGCAGCACGGGAAGGACGGGCTGGACGAGGTAGATGGTCGTGAACCCGCAGGCGACCAGAAAGAAAACGGCCCCCCGAAGCGCCCGCGAAACCCCCTCCGCCTCAGCCGGCACGCAGGACAAGGCGCTCACGTCACGTCTCTCCGGCGCCCTCTCACCGGGGCAGGCGGTAGCGGAACTCGCAGGACGCGGCCCCCTCGAGAATCGTCGGGCCGCGGTCGAGCCGGATCCCGGGGTTGAAGCCCGCGACCAGCGCCCCGTCCCGGGCGCAGGAAAGGATCGCCCCCAGCCCGGGGATCCCGAGCGCGCGGTACATCTCCGCGTAGCGGCAGCGCCGCACGCGGTAGGCCCAAAGATCCTCCCCCGCCGCCAGGGTCTCGACCTCGATCGCCCCGCCCCGCATCCAGGGCTCCATCGCCCGCCGGAAATGCTCGAGCGTCCGCCCCCCCGCCCGCCGGGCGAGATCGGCGCCCTGCCGCCGCGCGGCCGCCTCGATCACGCGCCGCAGGACCTCGCGCACGGTCTCCCCGCCGCAGCGGACCTCCAGGGCGGCAACCAGGGGGGAGAGGATCCGCGCCTCGATCTCCCGGCGCACGAGAACCCCGACCTCCGCGTTCAGCCCGTCGGGGGGGAGCGCCGCGATCGCCCGGGCGATCGCCTCTTCGAGCTCGTCCGTCCTCGCCGTCATGACCGGCACCTCCCGTGCGTCCGAAACCGCCCCGCCACCATAGGGGCAAGCCCCGCCGAAGGCAAGAGCCCCCCGCCCCGATTGCGCCGCCGCCCCGATTGGCGTATGCTCCGCCCAGCGCTCGCCGCCCGGTTGCGGGATCGGAGCGGACGGACCCGATGATCGGACCCTTCTTCCTCAAGCGCCTGCAGCCTCGGCCCTCCACGGTTTCCTTCCTGCAGGCCCTGCGCCGCCGCTTCGGCTGGAACCTCTGGGAGTGGCTCCACGCCTGGGTCTACGCCCGCTTCCCCTACCTCTACATCGCCGCCGCCACCGGCGAGCACCCCCTCGCCCGCCGCCGGCGGAAGGAGCCCGCAGGGCGCCCTCCCGGGCGGCCGGGCCGCCTGGCACGCGCCTTCGCCGACGGCTACCACGGCAAGGTGATCCTGCCGCAGGCCGCAGGCCGCCTGGTCACGCTGGAGAAGCCCCTGCGGCTCACCCGCCTGGAGACGGTCCTTCCCTACCCGCGGGCGCGCGACCTCGTCCTCGAGCACCCCGACCACCTCACGCTGCTCGACTGCCCCTGCCGCAGCGCGCGCCCCAACCCCTGCCGGCCGCTCGATGTCTGCCTGGTCGTGGGCGAGCCCTTCGCTTCCTTCATCGCCGAGCACCACCCGCGGCGCAGCCGGCGGGTTTCGCCGCAGGAGGCGCTCGCGGTGCTCGCCGCCTGCCGCGAGCGCGGCAACGTGCACCATGCCTTCTTCAAGGAGGCCATGCTCGGCCGGTTCTACGCGATCTGCAACTGCTGCCCCTGCTGCTGCGGGGCCATGCAGGCCTGGAGAAACGGGGTCCCCATGCTCGCCCCCTCGGGCTTCCGGCCGCGCCTCGACGCCGCCGCCTGCCGCGGCTGCGGCAGCTGCGGTGCGCGCTGTCCCTTCGGCGCGATCGCCATGCGGGGCAACCTGCCGCGCGTGGACGCGGGACGCTGCCTGGGGTGCGGGATCTGCGCCGAGGCGTGTCCGGCCGGCGCGATGCGCCTCGAGCGCGCCCCCGACGCCGGAGACCCCTTGGATCCGGCGCGGCTCCCCGAACCGTGCGTCCCGGCCGGCGCCGCCCGCGCGGCCTCACCCCCCGCCTGCGGGAGGCTCCCATGATCGAAGGCTTCGCGTCCCTGTCCCCGATGCTGCAGGCGTTTCTCGCAACACTCTTCACCTGGTTTCTGACCGCCCTGGGCGCCGGGCTCGTCTTCTTTTTCCAGGAGATCCGCCTGCGGGTGCTGAACGGGATGCTGGGCTTCGCCTCGGGGGTGATGATCGCGGCCAGCTACTGGTCCCTTCTCGCCCCGGCGATCGAGCTGGCCGAGCAGATGGGGAAGGCGCCCTGGGTGCCGGCGGTGACGGGCTTTCTCGGGGGCGGCCTCTTCATCTGGGGGATCGACCGCCTGCTCCCCCACCTGCACGCCGGGCTGCCGCGCGAGCGTGCCGAGGGGCTCCCCAGCTCCTGGCGCCGGAGCGTCCTTCTCGTGCTCGCCATCACGATCCACAACATCCCCGAGGGCCTCGCCGTGGGGATCGCCTTCGGGGCGCTCGCCGCCGACATCCCCTCCGCCTCGCTCGCCGGCGCGATGGCGCTCGCGGTCGGCATCGGCATCCAAAACTTCCCCGAGGGGGCGGCGGTCGCGATCCCGCTGCGGCGCGAGGGCGTCTCGCGGCGGCGAAGCTTCTGGCTCGGCCAGGCCTCGGGCATGGTCGAGCCGGCGGCGGGCGTTCTCGGAGCAGCGGCGGTGATCGTCGTGCAGCCGCTGCTCCCCTTCGCGCTCGCCTTCGCCGCCGGGGCGATGATCTACGTGGTCGTCGAGGAGCTGATCCCCACCGCCCGGCAGGAACAACACAGCGACTTCGCCACGATGGGGGCCATGCTGGGGTTCGCCGTGATGATGACCCTCGATGTGGCCTTCGGCTGACCGGCCGTGATCGACCTCGCCCTGGGAGACTTCCTGCTCCGCGGCACGGTGCTGGGGACGGCCGCCGGCTTTTCCCCCGGGCCGCTCACCGTGCTCGTCATCTCCGAGACGCTGCGCCGGGGGCTGCGCGCGGGGGGGATGGTGGCGCTCGCGCCCCTGCTGACCGATCTGCCGATCATCGCGCTCGCCGTGTGGCTGCTCGATGCGGCGGCGGGGCAGCCGGCGCTGCTCGGCGGGATCGCCCTGCTCGGGGCGGCCTTTCTCTTCCGCCTCGGCTGGGAAAGCCTCCGGCCGCCCCGGCTGGAGGCGGCGGCAGAGCCCTCGGCGGCCGGCTCGCTGCTTCGCGGCGTGTTCGCCAATTTTCTCAACCCCAACCCCTACGTCTTCTGGATCGGGGTGGGCACCCCGATGCTGCTCGCGGCCTCCGCCCGCTCCGTGCTGCACGCAGCCGGGTTCGCGGGGGCGTTCTTTTTCTGCCTCGTGGGCTCGAAGCTCGTGCTGGCCCGCCTTGTTCACCGCTCGCGCGGCTTTCTCGGCGGCAAGGCCTACCGCCGGGTCCTCGGGCTCCTCGGCCTGTGGCTGATGGCCTACGGGGTTCTGCTGCTCGTCGAGGGGATCCGGCGGCTCACGGCGGGGTAGGCGGAAGGGGGGAAAACGGCGCCCGCGGGCGGCGTGACCCGGTTTTCCCGGGGCCGGTTGCGTCAGCCGCAGAGGCGCTCTTCCCCGCTGTAGACGACGAGCCCCCCCTCGCCTTCCACGCCGACGAGGGCGAGATCGAGCGCGCGGGCGATCGCGACGGCGAGCGCCGTCGGCCGCGAGAGGGCCACCACGGCGGGGATGCGCGCCCGGGCGGCCTTCTGGATGAGCTCGTAGCTCACCCGCGAGGAGAGCGCAAGAACGGCCGCGCGGGAAAGGCGCCGCTCGAGAAGCAGGCGGCCCACCGCCTTGTCGACGGCGTTGTGCCGGCCGACGTCCTCGGCGAAGGCAAGCCCCCGGCCGTCGCGGTCGCCGACGAGGGCGGCGTGGGAGCCGCGGGTGCGGTGGTAGAAATGCTGGCTGCGGAGAAGCGCGCGGACCGCCTCCCGCAGCGCGCCGGGCGGAGGGAGAGGGCCCTTTCCCAGGGGCTCGAGCACTTGCAGCAGCTCCGCGAGCATCTGCTTGCCGCAGATCCCGCAGCTGGTCTGGCTGAGAAACCCCCGCCGCTCCAAGATGGCGGCCACGCGCGCGGCCCGCTCGGGCCGCAGCCGGACCTCGACCACGTTGGGGTCGAGATCGGCGCAGAAGCCGATCCCGGCGAAATCCTCGGCCGCCTCGACGATGCCCTCGGCGAGGCAGAAGCCCGCCGCGTGGGCGATCTCCTCCCCCGGGGTGCGCATCACGGCGGCATAGGGGGAGCCTTCGATCCGCAAGAGAAGCGGCTCCTCGCCGATCAGCTCGCGGGAATCCGCTTCCGGCCCCGGGTCGCCGAGGCGCCGCACGGGCCTGAGCACGCTCCGGGAAAGGGGGGGGGCGGGGTCCTCCGCCCGCGGGGGGTGGTCCGTCATCGCCGTCTTCAGGCGCGGCAGCGGCCTTCTTCCGCCGGACGGGGGCGCGCCGGTCCTCGGCCGGGGGCGGGGGGGGCGGCACCCCGACAAAGCACGTGACCGCCTGGAAGCGCTCCGGGCAGACGGCGAGGCAGGTGCCGCACTTGATGCACCGCTCCTGGTCGATGACGTGGACGCGCTGCTTGCCGCCGTCGATGGCCTCGACCGGGCAGCGGCCCGCGCAGATCCTGCAGGCCTGGCATTTTTGGGGGTCGATGTAATAGGCCGGCACTTCGCGGAAAAGGTCCGCCACCTCCTCGGCGGTGAAGTGGCCCTCGCGGCCGGCCGGGTCGGTGAGCCGCGCGGCGAGCTTTTCCCGCTTGGCGAGCTTGATCCAGGGGACGAGCTTCTGGACCTCCGCCAGCCGCGCCGCGACCTCCCCCGGCGTGAGCCCCTCGGACCGGCCCAGGGGCCCGAGCGCTTTCACCGTGCGCACGAAATCGTTCACCCCCTCGATGAAGAGGATCCCGTCCGCGGAGGACATGAACTCGATCCGCAGCCGCTCCGGGTGAAGCCCGATGTGCTTCAGGATCCGCCGCGCCAGGAGCACCATGGCGAGGGCGTCGTAGTTGCCGTGCGTGATGTAGTTGCACTCGTTCAACCGGCAGCCGCCGAGGTAGACCCCGTCCATCCCGTTCTCGAAGGCCCGGATCACGTGGGCGAGGTCCACCCTCCCGGAGCACATCACCCGGATCAGCCGCAACTCCGTCGCATATTGCAGTCTGGAAACTCCAGCCAGGTCAGCCGCGCCGTAGGCTCACCAGTGGCAGACGAATCCCAGCAGCTTCGGCTTGAAGGTCCGCTCCGCGCTCATGGCGCTCATCCCGCTTTCCGGTTCAGGGTTTCCGACGCGGCGGCGTCGGCCGCGGCGTCGATCTGGCTTGCGAGTTCCTCGTCGGTGAAGTGCTTGAGAACAATCGCCCCGGTCGGGCACTTGGCGTTGCAGAGGCCGTCGCCCTTGCAGAGCACGGGGTTGACGGCGGCCTTGGGGCCCGCCTTCGTCTCGGAGATCCGGATCGCCCCGTAGGTGCAGGCGGCGACGCAGGATCCGCAGCCGATGCAGCGGCGCTCGAGCACCTCGCAGACCGCCCCCGAGGCGACGACGGTGTCGTTGGCGAGGAGGGCGGCCACGCGGCCGGCCGCGCCGTAGGCCTGCTTGATCGTCTCCGGGAGGTGCTTGGGGTAGTGCGCCTGCCCGCAGAGAAAGACCCCGTCGGCGGCGAATTCGACCGGCCGCAGCTTGACGTGGGCCTCCTTGAAGAAGCCGTCCGGCCCCAGGGCCACCTTGAAGAGCCCGGCGATCTCCGGGGCGTCGGCCGCGGGGACGACCGCCGCCGCAAGCGCCAGGACCCCGGCGTCCATCGCCAGGGTGCGTCCGAGGACGGGATCGTCGACCACGACCCGGAGCACCGAGGCGCCGCCTTCGGCCACCGCCTCCACCCGCGGCGGCCGCTCCGGCTCGAAGCGGATGAACCGCACGCCGCGCTCGGCGGCCTCGCGGTAGGCTTCCTCGCGGAAGCCGTAGGTCATCATGTCCCGGTAGAGGATGCAGACGTCCATCGCCGGGTTGAGCTCCTTGAGCCGGAGGGCGTTTTTGACCGCGGCGCTGCAGCAGATGCGGCTGCAGTAGGTGCGCTCGGCGTTGCGGCAGCCGACGCACTGGATCATCACCGTGCGCCCCGCGCCGAGCACCCGCTCCTCGCCCCGGGCGATCGCCTCCTCGAGCTCGAGCAGGGTGAGGACGCGGCCGTCCTGCCCGTAGAGATACTCGGCCGGCCGGTACATATCGGCGCCGGTGGCGATCACCGTGGCGCCGTGGCGGATCTCTGACTCCCCGCGGTCCGAGGCGATGCGCGTGAGGAAGTTGCCGATGTAGCCCTCGGCCGAAACGACGCGTGCGCGGGTGTACACGCGGATCCGCGGGTTGGCGTAGACCCGCTCCGCGAGATCGCGCACCCGGGCCGGGATGTCCATGCCGTCGAGGCTCGTGCGCAGCCGCCGGGCCAGGCCGCCCAGGTCCTCGCCCCGCTCGACCAGGTGCACGAGATGCCCCTGGGCGGCGATCGAGAGCGCGCAGGTCATGCCGGCCACGCCGCCGCCCAGCACCAGGGCGGCCTTGTGGACCGGGAGCGTGAACTCCTTAAGCGGCTCGAGCCGGCTCGCCCGCGCCACCGACATGCGCACGATGTCCCGGGCCTTGCGCGTGGCGGCCTCCTTCTCCAGCGAATGGACCCAGGAGCAGTGCTCGCGGATGTTCGCCATCTCGAAGAAATAGGGGTTCAGGCCGGCCTCGCGCAGGGTGTCGCGGAAGAGGGGCTCCAGGGTGCGGGGGCTGCAGGCGGCCACGACCAGCCGGTTGAGGCCCTTCTCCCGGGCGATGTCGGTGATCTCCTTGGCGCAGTTGGTCGCGCAGGAAAAGAGCTGCTCCTGGGCGTAGACCACGTGGGGCAGGCCCCGGGCGTACTCGACCGTCGCCGGAACATCGACGACCCGGCCGATGTTCGCCCCGCAGTGGCAGACGAAGACCCCGACCCGCGGCTCCTCGGCGGCCACGTCCCTCTCCGGCGGGAAGACCCGCTCGCGGGCGAGCCGCCCGCGCCGGCGGGAGAGGAGCTCCCCGCAGCGGGCGCCGGCGCCGCTGGCGGCAAAGACCGACTCGGGGATGTCCATGGGGCCCGCGAAGGCGCCGCTCACGAAAACCCCGGGCCGGCTCGTCTGCAGGGGGTGGGCCGGGTCCACGCGGCAGAACCCCGAGGGGTCGAGGGCGATGCCGAAGCGCTCCGCCAGCCGCGCCGCCTCGGCCGGCGGCTTCATCCCGACGGAGAGCACGACGAGGTCGAATTCCTCCTCCCGGACCCCCTCGGAGGCCGTGGCGTAGCGGACGACGACGTTGCTCCCGGCGGTTTCGCCCACGATGGAGACGTAGCTGCGGATGAAGCGCACGTCGGGCAGGCGGGCGGCCCGCTCGCAGAAGCGCTCGAAGTCCTTGCCGAAGGAGCGCACGTCATTGTGGAAGATCGTGCAGGCGGCTTCCGGGTCGTGGTCCTTGGTGAGGATCACCTGCTTCTGGGTGTAGGTGCAGCAGACGGCGGAGCAGTAGCGGTTCTCTCCCGGGGTCACCCGGCGCGAGCCGACGCACTGCACCCAGGCGATGCGGCGCGGGGGGCGGCCGTCGGAAGGCCGCCGGATCTCGCCCTCGGTCGGGCCGGTCGCGCACATCAGCCGCTCGAAGTCCATGCTGGTGACGACGTTGGCCAGCCGGCCGTAGCCGTAGCGCCCGCTTTCCCGGGGGTCGTAGGGCTCGAAGCCGGGGGCGAGGATGACCGCGCCGACGTTCACCGCAAGCGTCTCGGGCTTCTGGCGGAAATCGATCGCCCGGTTCTTGCAGACCGCCTCGCAGATGCGGCACTTTCTTTCCTTGAGGTAGAGGCAGCTGTCGTCGATATAGGCGATGAGCGGGATGGCCTGGGCGTAGTGGATGTGGATGGCCTTGCTCTGCGAGAGCCCCTGGTTGAAGGCGTCGGGGCAAAGAGCCGGGCAGTATTCGACGCAGGTCGTGCAGCCGGTGCACTTCTCCTCGAGAACGTACCGCGGCTTGCGGAGGAGCGTGACCGTGAAGTCGCCCGCCTCGCCGGCGACGCGGTCCACTTCCGTCAACGTCAGGGTTTCGATGTTGGGGTGCCGGCCGACCTCGACCAGTTTCGGCGACAGAATTCACATCGAACAGTCGTTGGTCGGAAAGGTCTTGTCCAGCTGGGCCATGCGCCCGCCGATGGCCGGGCCGCGGTCGATCAGGTAGACCTTGAAGCCGGCGGAGGCCAGGTCGAGCGACGCCTGAATGCCGCTGATGCCCCCGCCGACGACGAGGACGTCGCCGAAGCGCGGGCCGCCCGGCGTCCGGCACAGCAAGCGGACGGTCTCGGTGAGCGCGGATCCGTTTTCCTGGTTCATCGTGTCCCCCCGTGGAACGAAAAGGCCCGGGCGATCGCACCGGCTGCGCCGCACCCCGCTACAGGGTATCCTGGACCAGCTCCGTGAGATCGCGGATTTCGATCTTCTCCGCAAGTCCCAGGGTCAGCCGGCTGTCCTCGAAATTGGCGATGCAATAGGGGCAGGCGGTGACCAGCACCTCGGCCCCGGCCTCGATCGCCTGTGTCAGCCGCAGGTCGGCGAAGCGCTCGCCCCGCGGCGTCTCCATCCAGATCCGCCCGCCGCCGCCCCCGCAGCAGAGGCTGTCGGCTTGCGTCTCGGCCATCTCGACCGTCCTGATCCCGGGCAGCCGGGAGAGCACGGCGCGCGGCTCGGCGAAGATCCCGTTGTGGCGCCCGAGGTAGCAGGGGTCGTGGAAGGCGACCGTCCGTGCGCGGCCGTCGCCGAAGGCGAGGCGCCCGGCGGCAACCAGCCCGGGAAGCAGCTGCGCGATGTGCACCACTTCGAAGGCGGCTTTGAATTCCGGGTACTCGTTCTTGAAGGTGTGGTAGCAGTGCGGCGAGGAGACGAGGATCTTGCGGACCCCGTGGTCGATGAAGGCCTTGATGTTTTCCCGGGCCAGGCGTTTGAAGGCCTCCTCGTCGCCCGCCTTGCGGATGCTTTCCCCGCAGCAGCTCTCGCGCTCCCCGAGGATGCCGAAGGCGACGCCCGCGGCCTGGAGGACCGCCGCCGTGGCCCGGGCGACCTTTTTCAGCCGCGGGTCGTAGCAGAGGTAGCAGCCCGGGAAATAGAGAAACTCCATCCCCTCGGCGAAGGCGGGCACCCCCAGGCCCTCGGCCCAGTCCGCCCGCTTGCGCCGCGGTTCGTTCAGGGGGTTGCCCTCGGCCATCAGGCTGCCGCGCACCCCGCGCACCGGCCGGGCCGTGGGCGGGAAGACGCCGTACTCGGTGGCGATGCGGCGCAAGGCGGTCCCGGAGTCGATCTGGCGCACGTCCCGGGGGCACTGCGCGGGGCAGCGGCCGCAGGTCGTGCAGCGCCACAGGTCCTCGCTTTCGATGTCCGTGAGGCCGAAGGCGGCCTCGCGCACGATCCGCCGCATGCTGAAGGCCCGGAAGCGGTTCCAGGGGCAGACCGCGTCGCACAGGCCGCACTGGAAGCAGCGCTTGAAGGCCTCCCCGCCGTTGGCGCGGATGAGGTCGACGATCTCCTGATAATCGGCCAGGTTCTCCACGGTCGCTTCCGGCTCCCCCGGGCCCCCTGCGCGCCTTAGCCTTTCCGCGCGGCCGCCAGGCGCGCGACGGCCTCGGCGATCTTCTCCAGCCCGAACTTGTCCGCCAGGGCCTCGAGGCCCGTCTCCAGCTCCTCGGGCTGCGCGGCGTTCTCTTCCTCGACCTCCTCCTCGCGCTCGACGTAGGTGAGGGCGTCGGTGATGCACCACTGCACGCACATCGGCTCTTTCAGCTCCGGGTCCTCCTGGCACATGTCGCACTTGAGCGGCAGGCCCGAGTCGGGCTCCTTGAAGAGGTCCCGCGAGGGGCAGGAGGCGCGGCAGAAGCCGCATTCGTCGTAGGTCTTGCCCTCGATCGTGTAGCGGTCACGGCCGCAGCACTCGGCGGGCGCGTAGTCGCCGGCGTAGACCGGGACGTAGAGGTCCCGCATCGGGTCGAAGAGCACGCGCACCCGCGATCGGGCGGGGTTGTTGCTGGCGTAGCGGGGCCGGGCGTGAAAGGTCGAGCAGGCCATCTCGCAGGCCCGGCAGCCGTTGCACTTGTCGAGATCGATCTGGATGGTCTTGACGATCTTTTTCTTCTTCGGGCGGTCGGCGTTCACGGCGTGTCCCCTTCGCGCATCCCCTCAGGCCTCGGCGGCGGCCGGGGCCTCTTCGCGGAGGATGCCGCGCCGCAGGAGGTCCTCGGCCACGTCGTCCAGGTCGAGCCGCGCGAGCGTATCGCGGGTCGGCACCCCTTCCGCGTTCCAGCCCTTGTAGCGGTAGTAGGTCTCGAGCAGCCGCGCCTCGAGCTCGGGGAAGCGTTTCTTCCAGTGGTCCTCGGGCGGCTTCTCGTCCTTGCGCCTCAGGCCGAGCCGGTTGTTGACCGCCCGCACCAGGGTGCGGTTGCGGTTGGCCGCCTTCCAGAGGGAGTCCTCGTCGAAGTCGATCCCCGTCGCCGCGGAAACGAGCGGCGGGAGGTTGTGGATGTGGTAGGGCGGCTTGATCGGAAACGAGGAAAGCCCCGCGCAGAGCCCGAGCGAGTCGTCCAGGTAGTGCATCATTTCCTGCCACTCGACGATCTCGCAGGTCGCCTCCGGCGGCGGATAGTGCGGAAAGGCGCGCTCCCCGCGGGGTTCCCAGTTCAGGAAATAGTCCTTGAAGCGCTCGTGGGGCACCTGGATCCAGTCGCGGACGAATTCCTCCCGCTCCTGCCGGGTCTCGAACGGCATCTGGGGCATCTGCCCCTCGATCTGGGTGATGTTGATCTTCTCGCCGGTCGCGTACATGATGAAGTAGATGGGGTTGAGCATGCCGAGCTTGATCGGGATCTGCTCGTGCTTCTTGATCGTGTTGTGATCGAAGGCCTCGGCCCCCCGGCCGATGCGGCGCGCGGCCCAGTAGACCCCGTCGGCCAGCACCTCGCCGATCCCCTCGCGCCGCACGATGCGGTCGAGCAGCCAGAAGAACTTCTCCTCGCGGTCCTCGGGCATGCCGGCGACATCGGCCGGCGTCAGGATCCCCGCCTCCAAAAGCTCCATGGCGAAGGCCATCACCTGCGGCGTCGTGTAGGCGTCGACGCCGTATTCCTGGGCGCGGCCGGCGATGCGGAAGCCGAAGTCGAGATCGTCGAGCATGGCGCCCATCACGTAGGTGAGCTTCGAGTAGCACTTCATCATGTACTTCGAGACGCCGAGCGCCGGGTAGCGCACGATCGCCCCGCACTTCAACGGGCAGTTGTAGCAGGAAATGAGCCGCTCGACCGCCTGCTCCTGGCTGCGGCGCCAGCGTTCCTCGTTTTCCTTGGTCCAGAAGTCCTTGCGGCGATGGCGCGCGTTTCCCCAGGCGAAGTTCGTCGTGTGCCACTCCTCGTCATGGATGGCCATTTCCTGGGGCGAGCCGATGCCGGCGAGAATCGCCGGCACCCCCTTGACGGGGTTGTCCCGCCGCCACTGGATGTAGCGCAGGACCTCGCGGCAGAGCTCCATGAACTCGGCCGGCCGGGCGACCGCCACGTCCCGCGTGCCGCGCACGGCGATCGCCTTGAGGTTCTTGCTGCCCATGACGGCCCCCAGCCCCGCGCGGCTGGCGCTCGAGCGGGCATGCTCGATCGAGGCGAAGTAGACGCGGTGTTCGCCGGCCAGCCCGATCGCCGCGACCTGGACGTTGGGGTCCTTGAGCTCGCGCTTGAGGCACTCGGCCGTCTCGAGCGCCCCCTTGCCCGCGAGGTGGCGGGCGTCGCGGATCTCGACGCGGCCGTCGTGGATGAAGAGGTAGGCAAGCTCGGGGGCGCGCCCGCGGAGGACGATCTTGTCGTAGCCCGCGTATTTGAGCTCCGGGGCGAAGAAGCCGCCCATCATGGAGAACGCCATCAGGCGCGTCTGCGGGGAGATCGCGGAGACGATGGTGCGGTTGGCGCCGGTCGCCTGCGTGCCGCAAAGCAGGCCCGCGCTGAAGATCAGCACGTTGTCCGGCGAGAGCGGGTCGATCTCGGGGGGGACGCGATCCCAGAGCAGGCGGGCGTTGGTCCCCAGCCCTCCCAGGTGCAGCTCGGTCAGGCGCGGATCGGTCTCCACCCGCTCGATGTTGCCGCGGCTGAGATCGATTTCGAGCTGAAACCCCGTCTCGGCGTACCTCATGGTCGGCTCCTTCCGCCCTCCCCGCGGCCGACGGCCGGGTGCGGGCCGCACCCCCCTTGCACCCCGGGCCGGGCGTTGTCAGCCGGCATCGGCCCGGCCCCGGGGCTGCGGTTCACGACCCCCGCTCCGGAAACCGCGTTACGGGGGCAAATGGCGGCCCGCTTTAGCTACAAGGTGACTATATTTTAGCTGCAATGTATTTGTATGCGCATCGACCGGGGTTGTCAAGCCAAAAAACAGCGGCTCGCCTGCGGGATGCGCGCGCCGTGGCGGAAGCGTTTGCCGGCCGGGGCCGTCCTCTGCTATAGGCGAGGGCATGCCCTTGGGCGACCGGCTCGGAGGAGGCGATGGAGGAACAGGTGCGGGCGGCGATCCGGGAGGCGGTCAACCGCGAGCCCTTTGCGCGGCAGTTCGGCATCGAGCTTGCGTTTCTCGACGACGGCCGCTCGCGGGTGGAAATGGTCTACGACCCGGCGCGCCAGGACAACATCTACGGCCGCGCGCACGGGGGGGCGCTCTTCGGCCTGATCGACGAGGCCTTTGAAACCGCGGCCCAGACCGACGGCACGATCGCCGTGGCGATGAACGTGAACGTCACCTACATCGCCAGCCCCGAGCCGGGCTCGCGGCTTGCCGCCGAGGCCCGCGAGGTCTCCCGGACCAAGCGGACCGCCACCTACGAGATCCGGCTCGCCGACGACCGCGGCCGGCTGCTCGCCGTCTGCCAGGCCCTCGCCTTCCGCACCGGCAAGCCGATCCCCTTCCTGTGAGCCCGGCTCAAATGCCGCGCTCGCGGATGCGCGGATCGTGCTTGAGCCGTTCCTGGATCCCGCGGCTGATCTGGTAGGTCCGGCTGAAGGAGGACCAGAACTCGCGGTCCTTGTCCTTCCAGCCGGGCCCGAAGCGCTGGTCGAAAAAGTCGCCCAGCCTTTCGAAGAGCAGCTTCCAGGTGGGCTCGCCGCGCTCGTGGGCGGAGAGCAGCTGGGCGAGCAGCGTGTCCAGCTCGGCGAGCGTCTCCTTGGGCAGGTAGGAAATCGCCCCCTTGCGGATCGACTCGAGGAGCGTTTCGGGCCGGATCGCGTGCGCGGTCAGCATGACCGTCGGGATCCCGCGGGCCACGGCCTCCTCGAGGAGCTTGAGCCCGTTCACCCCCATGATGTCGAGGATCGCGAGATCGAAGGGCTCCTCCCGGATCCTCCGGGAGGCGGTTTCGTAATCGCGCGCCTTCTCGACCCGCGCCCCCGCGAGGACTTCCTCGATCGTCTCCAGGATGTCTTCCTCGTCGTCCACGACCAGGATGCGTTTTCCCCGCAGCACAGGATCCAATGCCATCCTCTCCTCCCCTCTTGCGGCGGCGCAACGCCCGCTCGCGGCGGGCCGTGGCCGCGGCCGGCTCACTCCGGCGAAAGGCGCTCAGGCCGTCTCCCCGTCAAGGCCCGGGAACCGCAGCGGCAGGGTCACCTGAAACCGGGCGCCCTCCCCCTTGCGGCTCACGACGCGAATATCGCCCCCCAGCGCCCGCGCCAGGACCAGCGAGCCGGCGAGCCCCAGGCCGTGCCCCTTGCGCTCGATCCGGGAGCACTCCTGAACCTGGGTGTAGCGGCGGAAAATCAGCTCGTGGTGGGCCGGGTCGATCCCGGGGCCGTCATCGGCGACGGCGATGTCCATGAAGGCGCCGCTCACCTCCAGCCGGACCTCGACCCGCTCCCGGCGGTGGTGCAGGGCGTTCTTGACCAGGTTGCCGCAGATCTGGACGAATTTCGTCTCGTCCTGCAGGGCCTCCGCCGTTTCGGCCGCCGGCGCGACCTGCAGAAAGAGGCCGTGCGACTCGAGCAGGGCCTTGAGCCGTCCCGGGTCCTGGAAGGTGCCCAGGGCCTCGGCCGAGGGGCCGACAACGGTCTCCAGCGCCTCGCGCATGGCGCGCAGCAGCCCCTGCTTGGGCGAAAACCGGCGGCAGGCGAAACAGCCCGCCTCGGAGCGCCCGATTTCGAGCAGCGCGTTCAGCAGGCCCCAGGCCTTGCGTGTGTTTCTCAGGCTGCGGGCGAGCGTGTTCGCCTGGCGCGGGGTGAGCGGCCCGAACTGTTCCTGTTTTTCGAGAAGCGCGCGCAACCCCGTTTCGATGATCGCGATCGGGTCCTTGAGCTCGTGGATCAGGAACTCGATGCTCAGCTCCTGGAAGAAGCCCGCCTTCCGCGAGGGGACCTGCGGGTCCGAGGGTCTTGCCGTTTCCGTTTCCATCGCCCGCCTCCAGCGCCCTTCGCCTCAACGCGCCCGCTCCGGCGCGGCCTCCGCCCCCCCGGGGGGCCCCTCCTCCGCCGCCTCCCCGGCGGCCGGGAAGTGCACCACCGCCCGCGTCCCCCCCGCGCCGGCGCAGGGCCGGACGTTGCGGGCGTAGTCGCACTCCTCGACCCGGCCCGGGCACTCGTCGGTTTCGGCCGGCAGATTCGGGCAGCGCTCGGAGAAGATCTCCAGGCGAAAACCGAAGCGCTCGGCGAACATCTGCATGCGCAGCAGATCGAACCCCTTGCCGCCGGCGCGGAACTCGTAAGGGCTGCGCGTAGCATACTGCAGCGGCTCGTAGGATGCAAAAAAATTCCCGAAGATGAGATCCCGGGTCTCGGCCGTCATCCCGATGCCGGTGTCGCGGATCTCGAGCCGGCTGCCCCGGCCCTCGGGAGCCACGACGACGGCGATCGTGCCCCCGTCCGGGGTGTTCTCCACGGCGTTGCGCAGCAGGCCCTCGACCACCTTGGCCAGCACCTCGCCCGGGATCCGCACGGGCGGCGCCGGGGCCAGGTCCAGGCGCAGCTCGAGCGCGCGGCGGGCGAAGCGCGGCCGGAGCATCCCGACCAGCTCCTCGACGTAGCGGGCGAGATCGATGCGCTCGGGGCGGGCCTCCCGCGGCCCGAAGAGGTGATCGATGCGGCGGCGCAGGCGCTCGGTGAGGGTTTCCTCGCCGAACTCCTCGGCGGCGAGCGCCTCGAGCTCGTCCGCGCAGCGGTCGAGCAGCACGGAGAGCATCCGGTGGGTGAGCCCTTCCCGCTCCTGCATCAGGTCGTCGATCTTGTACTGCATGTCGAAGAGCCGCTGCAGGTTGCGCTGGGCCCGCTCGAGGGTCTTGGCCCAGCGCGCGCGCTCCGCCTCGGGCAGCCCGCGGGCGAGCAGGTTCAAGGCCGCCGCGAGGACCGACAGCGGCGTCTTCAGCTCGTGGGAGAGGTGATGGATGACGCGGTCCTTGGCGCGGTTGAGGCGCCGCACCTCCTCGAGGGACCGGGCGAGGGCCTCGTTGACGCCCGCGTTTTCGATCGGCAGCGCCACGAGGTTGGCGAGCGAGGCCAGCAGCGCCTCGTCCTCCGCGGTGAACGGCCCGCCCTTCTTGTTCACCGCGCAGAGCACCCCGATCATCCGGCGCGGCGTAAAGAGGGGCACATCGAGCATGCTGCGGGTGCGGTAGCCCGCCTCCTCGTCCACGCGGGCGTAGAAAAAGGGGCTCTGCGAGGTGTCGTTCACCCGCAGCGGTTTTCCCGTGCGGTAGACCTCGCCCGCCACGCCCTTGTCGAGCGGGAAGCGGATCTCCTTCATCCGCCGCCCCGTTTCCTGGGTGTCGAAGACCGACTGGCGGAAGAAAAACTCCCGCCGCTCCTCGTCGACGAGGATCACGCTCGCCCCCTCGACGTCGAGCAGCTCGCGCACCTCGCGGGTGATGAACTCGAGCCGCTCGTCGAGGCTGCGGATGCCGTAGAGCGCCTGGGAGATCCGCAGGAAGGCCTCGTTGATCCGGCCGGCGCGCTTCTCGCGGGTGACGTCCCGCAGCGTGATCACCTGGCCCGCGGGCCGATTGTCCTCGTCGTAGAAAATCGCGCCGTCGATCACGATGTCGAGCAGGCGCCCGTCGCGGGTGAGGCGCCGCGTCTCGAATTGCCGGATCACCCCGTCGCGGAAAAGCCGCTTGAGCCCCTCGCGGGTCTCGGCGCGGCACTCCGGCGGGACGAAGGGGACGCGCTTTCCCTCGAGCTCGGCGAGCGTCCAACCGAAGACCTGCTCGAAGGCGGGGTTGAGGTAGGAGACGGTGTGGTCGAGGTTGAAGACGAACACCGGAACGGGCAGAAAGCGCAGGAATTCGCGGTAGCGCTTCTCCGCGCTCCGCTCGGCGTCCCTGAGGAGCCCCTCGCAGGCCGGCCCGGGCCTCTCCGCCGGCGGTGGGGTCCGCCCGGGAGGCGCGCCGGGGCCGCGATCGGACGGGGTCGTTTCCGCCACGCGCCGTTTCTTCTCCCGCGGCCGGGCGCCGCGTTCAGCCTTCGCTGTCGAGGATGCCGAAGGTCTCGGCGTCGAGGATCGTGACGCCGTTTTCCCGGAGCACCTCGATCGCGCGGTCGTTGTCGCTGAAGCGAAAGATCATGACCGCGCGGCTCGAGGAGAAGCGCAGGAAGGCGTACATGAAGACCACGATCACGCGCGCGGCGGTGAGCGGCTTGAGCAGCCGGGCGAGGCTTCCCGGCCGGTCCTCGATCTCGACCGCGACCACCTCGTTCACGTAGGCCGGGATCTGCAGCCCCATGAGCACCCGCCGCGCGGTGGCGACATCGGAGACGAGCAGCCGCAGCTGCCCGAATTCCCCGGTGTCGACGAGGTTGAGGGCCCGCAGGTTGATCCCGGCGCGGCCGAGCGCCTCGCAGACCTCGTAGAGCCGGCCGGGGGCGTTTTCAATCGATACGACGATCTGCTTGAGTTTCATAAGATACTCTCCTGCTTGCTTTGCGCATCTCCCGCCGGGTCGCGCGGAGGGGGCGGCGCCGGCAAGACGGGGGGAATCGCCCCCCCTTTCGGCCCCGCGCCGCGGGGGCTCTCGGACGCGGAACACCCGCGGCCTGCCAGGGCGCCCCGGAAAGCCCGATCACGGCCCGCGGCCGGGGGGCGGGCCGGGGCCTGGGCCTTCCCGCCGCCTCGGGGCTTGCCCCAGCCATTAAATCAGCTTGACAAATTTTGCAAGATATAAAATAGCTACATTGTAGCCTGCCAGGTGTCGGGGGGAGGATGGCAGAACGGCGCGAGATCCGGGTGATCGCCGAGCGCTGCACCGGCTGCCGGCGCTGCGAGATCGCCTGCTCCATGGGCCACTGCGGCATGCCCACGCCGGAGCGCTCGCGGATCCGCGTCCTTCGCCTGCCGCCGGAGGGCGGCCACGTCCCCGTTCTCTGCCAGGCCTGCGAGGACGCCCCCTGCCTCAAGGTCTGCCCCATGAACGCGCGGGTGCGCGCGGAAACCGGCGCGGTGATCACCGAGGCCGAGGCCTGCATCGGCTGCCGCGCCTGCCTCTACATCTGCCCCTACGGCGCCCCGGCCGTGGCCCCGGAGGACGGCAAGACGGTGACCTGCGACCGCTGCGCCGACCTGCCGGGGGCGCCGTGGTGCGTCGCCGCCTGCCGCGACTGCGGCGCGCTCGAGGCGGTATGCCCCGGGGAGGCCCCCCGCCGCGCCTGCCGGGACGCCGCCGCGGCGCTGCGCCCCGTCCTGCGCCCCGCAGGGAGCCGCCGATGCGGGTCCTGATCGTCGGCAACGGCATCGCCGGGGGGGAAGTCGCCTTCGGGCTCCGGCGGGCGGGGTCGGGGGCCGAAATCACCATCCTCTCGGCCGAGACCACCCCCGAGTACGACCCCTGCTCGCTCCCCTACTACCTAGGCGGCGAGGTGCCGCGGGAGCGCGTCTTCCGGCGCCGCTGGGAGGACTACCGCGCTGCGGGGATCCGGCTGGAGACGGGCGAGAAGGCCGTGGCGATCGACCCCGCCTCCCGGTGCGTGCGGACCGCGTCGGGCCGCGAGCACCCCTACGACCGCCTCGTCCTCGCCCACGGCGGAAGCCTCTTCGTCCCGCCCATTGCGGGCATCGACAAGCGCGGGGTCCACGGCTGCAAGCAGCTCCCGGACGCGGACCTCCTCGATCGCCACGGGGGCTCCCGGGCCGTCGTGATCGGCTCCGGGGCGATCGGCATCGAAGCCGCCGAGGCGCTGAAAAAGCGCGGCTACGCGGTCACGGTGATCGAGGTGATGGACTGGATCCTGCCCGCGCTCTTCGACCCCGAGACCGCCGGCCGCCTGAAGCGGCGTCTCGAGCGCTGCGGCATCGCCGCGCTCACGGGCGAAAAAGTGCTGCGCATCGAGGGGACCGAGGCGGTCGCGGCGGTGGTCACCGACCGCCGCACGATCCCCTGCGACACGGTCGTCCTGGCGACGGGTGTTGTCCCCGGGGTCGAGCTCGCCCGCACCGCGGGCATCGACGTCGGCCGCGGGATCCGCGTAAACGAGCGCCTCGAGACGAGCCTCCCGGGCATTTACGCCTGCGGGGACTGCGTGGAAACGGTCGACGCCTGCACGGGCGAGGACGCCATGTTCCAGCTCAAGCACAACGCGCTCGAGCAGGCCCGGGTCGTGACCCGCAACCTCCTGGGCGCATCCGCGTCCTACCCCGGCGCCTGGGCCTTCGCCCGCGCTCACTTCTTCGACACCCACGCCGTCACCTTCGGCAAGACGACCCGGGCGACCCAGTGCGAGCTGGGCGACCTCGAGATCGTGGAGCGCGAAGCGGGCGACGATTACCTGCGGGTGATCGTGAAGGAAGGGGTGATCGTCGGCGGGCAGGCGATCGGCCGCTTCGCCGACGCCGCGGGGCTGCTCATCGGGGCCATGTGGCGCCGGGAATCGGTCCCCGCCCTGCGCGCCCGCCGCGCGCTCCTGGGAGACGGGCCGCACGGCACCCTCCCCTGGACGACCCGGCGGTTGGGGGAGCTCCTGGAGCTCGCGGGGTGAGGCGCAGGCCCTCCCCGGCCGCTCAGGGCTTCTGTTCCCAGAGGCCGCGGCCGATGAGCACCTCGCGCAGGACCTTCAGCGCCTGGTTGCCCGCCGGAACGCCGCCGTAGACCATCGACTGGAAAATCGCCTCCGCGATCTCCTCGGCGCGGCAGCCCACGTTCAGGGCGGCCTCGATGTGCAACCGGAGCTCCTCGAGCCGCCCGAGCACGGTGAGGCAGCCCACGGTGACGAGCTGCCGCACGGGGTGGGGGATGCGCTCGCGGGCGTACATGCGGCCGGTGATGAAGAGCGAGAGATCCCGCGCGAGGTCCCGGTCGAAGGCCTTCCAGAGTTCGTAGGGCCGGTCTTCCGCGGGCACCCCCCGGAAGTAGAGCTCGGCCGTGCGGCGGGTCTTCTCGATCGTCTCGTCGTCCATGCCGCCTCCTCCCTCCTCCCCCCCCCGGGGCGCCTCAGAGGATCGTCCAGTTCGGCCCGCCGCCCCCTTCGGGGCAGTTCCAGAGGATGTTCCGCAAGGGGTCCTTGATCTCGCAGGTCTTGCAGTGCAGGCAGTTCGAGGGGTTGAGCTTGAGCCGCGGCCGCCCCCCTTCCGCCGTCTCGATCTCGTAGACCTGGCCCGGGCAGAAGCGCGTGCAGGGGCTGCGGTACTCCTGCCAGCAGCGGGTGGTGCAAAGCTCCGGGTGCGGAATGTGCAAGTGGCAGGGCTGGTCCTCCTCGTGCCGCGTCCCGGAGAGGTAGACGCCGGTCAGCTTGTCGAGGTAGAGCGTTCCGTCGAGGTCCGCAACCGGCGCCGGCTCCCGGAAAACGCCCGGCCTGAGCGTGGAGCAGTCCTCGTGGAGCGGCATGGGATCGACGAGGCCGCGGCCGCGGCTGAGCATCTGGGCGCCGAGGTGGACGACGCGCGAGGCCGGCGGCCGGGAGAGGGCCTGGCTGAAGTTGCGCGCCTGCCGCAGTTCCTCGCCCAGCCAGCTTTCCTCCAGCCTGCGCCGGTAGCCCTCCAGGGCGGAGGCGCCGGTATCGCCGGCGGCGAGCGCCTCGGCGATCGTCTCCGCGGCGAGCATGCCGGATTTCATCGCCGTGTGCACGCCCTTCAGCCGCCGCGCGTTCAACGTGCAGGCCGAATCGCCGATGACCAGCGCGCCGTCGGCGCAGAGCCGCGGCATGCTGTACCAGCCGCCGACCGGAAGCGTCTTCGCCCCCTGCTGCAGCACCCGGCCGCCGGCGATGAGCCCGGCGACGAGGGGATGGCGCTTGAAGCGCAGGAATTCCCGGTAGGGCTCGAGCATCGGGTCGGCGTAGTCGAGTCCCACGACCAGCCCGAGGGCGACCCGCCGTTCGGCCATGCGGTAGAGAAACCCGCCCCCCTTGGTGTGCAGGCCCAGGGGAAAGCCGAAGGTGTGGATCACGGCCTCCGGGGCGGTGAGGAAAGAGGAGGCCTCGGGAAGCTCGATCACTTCCTTGACGGCGGTCTCGAACACCTGCGGCATCCGGCCTTCGAAGAGGCCGAGCCGCTTTGCCGCCTCGCGCAGGAGGCTGCCGCGGGGCCCCTCGGCAAACACGGTGACCTTCGCCAGGAGATCCACCCCTGGCTCGAAGTTGCCCTTGCGCCGGCCCTGCTTGTCGACCCCCTTGTCCCCGGTGCGCACGCCGAGCACCCGGCCGCCGGCGTCGTCGAAAAGGGCCTCGACGCCGGCAAACCCGGGGAAGACGTTCACCCCGGCCTCCTCGGCGATCCCCCCCAGCCAGGCGCACAGCTTGGAGAGGCTCCCGACGAAGGCGCCCTCGTTGTGCAAAAAAGGCGGGACCCAGGGCAGCCGCAGGGCCTTGGCCGCGGTGAGGTAAAAGACGGCGTCCCGCAGGCCCTCCTCCTCGATCGGGCAGCCGCGCTCGCGGTAATCGGGCAACAGCTCGGCGAGCGCCCGGGGGTCGACCACGGCGCCGCTCAGGCTGTGCGCGCCGAGTGCGGGGGCCTTGTCGATGACGCAGACCTCGATCTCGCGTCCCGCCTCCGCGGCGAGCTGCTTCAACCGGATCGCCCCGGCGAGCCCCGCCGGCCCCGCGCCGACGAAGACGACGTCGAACTCGAGCCGCTCGCGTTCCATGGCCTCCTCAGCCCTTCAGGGCCTTCACGGCCTCGGTCACCTTGGGCAGGATCTGGAAGATGTCGCCCACGACCCCGTAGTCGGCCTTGGCGAAAATCGGCGCCTCGGGGTCCTTGTTGATGGCGACGATCACCTTGGAGCTCGACATGCCGGCGAGGTGTTGGATCGCGCCGGAGATGCCGCAGGCGACGTAGAGCGTGGGCGAGACGACCTTGCCGGTCTGGCCCACCTGGTCGGCGTGCTTGCGCCAGCCCTCGTCCACCGCCGAGCGCGAGGCCCCGACCGCGGCCCCCAGGGCCGCGGCCAGCTCCTCGAGCGGGGCGAAGTTCCCCCCCGTCCCACGGCCGCCGGAGACGATGATGTCCGCCTCGGTCAGCTCGATGCGGCCGGAGGTGTCCATGCGCTTCTCGACAACCGCCGTGGGGATCCCCTGCAGGGCGAGGGCGGGTTTCGCGACGGCGGCCTGCGCCGGCCGGCGCTCGATCCGCAGCACGTTCGGCCGCACGGCGGCGATGCGGGGCGCCTCCGGGATGGTCACCTCGGCGAGGATCTTGCCGCCGAACATGGGCCGGGTGAAGACGAAGGCGCCGTCGCGGAGCTCGATCGCCGTGCAATCCATGGCGAGCCCCGCATCCCGCCGCGCGGCGAAGCGCGCGGCGAGGTCCTTGCCCTGCACGGTGGCCCCGATCAGGATGAGCGCCGGCGGATCCCCGGCCAGGGCCTGGGCGAGGGCCTCGGTGTAGGCCTCCACGCGGTAATCGGCGAGTTCCGGGTGATCCAGGGCGAGCACGCGGTCCGGCCCGTACTGCTGGATCTCGGCGGCGAGCGGGTCGACCCCGGAGCCCATCACGACCGCCGTCAGCGTCGTCCCCAGGGCGTCGGCGAGGCGGCGGCCCTCGCTCGCCACCTCGTAGGAAACCTTGCGGAATGTCCCGTCCCGCTGTTCGGTGACGGCCACGATCCCTTCTGCCATCTCCGCCTCCTTCGATGGTCTCGTCTAGATCAGCTTGGCTTCTTCGTGCAGGACGCGCACCAGCTCGGCCGCGACGGCCTCCGGCGTCTCCCCCGCAATCATGCGCACCGCCTGGCGCGCCGGGGGGAGCTTGAGCGCGCGGACGACGACCTTGCGGCCGGCGGCGCCGACCGTCGCCGGGTCGACGCCCAGGTCGGCGAGGGTCTTCACCTCGAGGGGTTTCTTCTTCGCCTTCATGATCCCCGGCAGCGAGGCGTAGCGCGGGTCGTTCAGCCCGCGCTGCGTGGTGAGCAGGGCCGGCAGCGGCGCCTCCACCACGACGGTGCCCCCCTCGACGACGCGGTGCCCGCGCACGCGGCCGTCGAGCAGCTCCACCTTGATCACGAAGGAGAGGTGCGGGATGCCCAGCCGCTCGGCCACGGCGGGGCCGACCTGGACGTTGTCTTCGTCCACCCCGCGCTGGCCGCAGAGGATCAGGTCGAAGGGCATCGCCTTCAGCGCGGCGGCGAGGATGCGCGCCGTGCCCAGGGCGTCCGCGCCCTCGGCCGCCGGGTCCTGGATGTGGACGGCCTTGTCCGCCCCCATGGCGAGCGCCGTGCGGAGGGTTTCCTGGGCCTTGGGCCCGCCGCAGGACACCACCGTGACCCCTCCGCCCTTGGCCTCCCTGATCCGCAAGGCCTCCTCCACGGCGAGCTCGTCGTAGGGGTTCATGATCCACTTGACGTCGTCCTTGCGGATCGAGACCCCGTCGGCGGCGATCTGGACGAGCGATTCCGTGTCGGGAACCTGCTTGACGAGAACCACGATGTTCATGGGCCGCACTCCTTTCCTAGCGGTTCGCTTTGCGGATGCCCAGCTGGTCGAGCGCGATGATCCACTTGCAGATGTTCGCCGAGCCTTCGACCATGGTGTAGGTCGGCGCGTCCCGGAAGTAGCGGGCCACGGGGTACTCGGTGGAGTAGCCGTAGGCCCCGAGGATGCGCATGGCGTAGTTGGCGGCGCGGGTCACCACCTCGCCGGCGAAGTACTTCGCCTGGGCGACGTCGAGCCCGTTGTCGAGGCGGCCCTGGTCCTTCGCCCACGCGGCCTTGTAGACGAGGAGCCGGGCGGCCTCGATCTCCGCCGACATCTGCGCGATCAGGTCCTGGTTCATCTGGAACTCGCCGATCTTTTTCCCGAACTGCTTGCGGGTGTTGGCGTACTTGACGGCGGCGTCGAGGCAGGCCTGGGCGAGCCCCACGGCGCCGGCCGCGGCCGAAAGGCGCGTCTGGTTGAGGGAGCTGAAGACGATCCGCGCCCCGTCCCCGGGGGCCCCGAGGATGTTCTCCTTGGGGATGCGGCAGTCGGTGAGGAAGACCTCGCCCGTGGGCGAGGAATGGGAGCCCATCTTGTCGAGCTGGGTCGTGCGCACGCCGGGGTGGTTCTTGGGCTCGAGCACGAAGGCCGAAAGCCCCTTGGACTCCTTGGCGCGGTCCGTGTAGGCATAATAAATCAGGACGTCGGCCACGTGCGCGTTGGAGATCCAGGTCTTCGAGCCGTTGAGCAGCCAGTGGTCCCCGCGGTCCTCGGCGGTCGAGCTCATGGACATCACATCCGAGCCGGCATCGGGCTCGGTGATGGCGAACCCGCCGAGGTACTCCGCCGTGACGAGCTTGGGGATGTATTTGCGCCGCAGGGCCTCGCTGCCGTACTTGTAGATTGTGTAGGCGCAGCCGAGCGTCTGCATGTTGATCTGCACCCGAAGCGAGCTCGAGGCGCGGGCGATCTCCTCACTGATGAGGATGGCCGCCAGGAACCCCAGCCCCTCGCCGCCGTACTCCTCGGGGATCACCGTGCCGAAGAAGCCGAGCTCGCCCATCGGCTTGATCGCCTCCTCGTAGGGGAAGTGATGCTTGGCGTCCCACTCGTCGGCGAAGGGGGCGATCTTCTTCTCGGCGAACTCCCTCACCGCCTTGCGCAGCATTTCCAGTTCCTTGGACAGCGCGAAATCCATAGGGGCCTCGTCTCCTCTCCCGAATCAGGATCCTTCCTGCCGCCCGCGGCGGCAAACGGCGCGCGCGATCATAGCCGCGCCCCCTGGGGAAGTCAACGCGCCGGTCGGGCGGGCCGGGGCTCTACAGGGCGGGGAGGCTCGTGTCGATCGCCTCCCAGAACCCCATCCACTTGGGCAGCCACAGCACGAGATCGGGCAGGTAGGTCACCAGGAAGAGGACCCCGATCTGGATCGCCAGAAACGGCATGACCGCCCGGGCGACGTAGAGAATGTTCTTGTTGGCGATCGCCCCCACGATGTACATGCTCACGCCCACCGGCGGGGTGCAGTAGCCGATGGCGAGGTTGACGGTCATGAGCAGCCCGAAGTGCATGAAGTCGATCCCGAAGGTCGGCAGCAGCGGGATCACCACCGGGCCGACGATGAGCGTCGCCGAGATCACGTCGAGAAACATCCCCACCAGGAGGAAGAAGAGGTTCATCACGAGGAGGAACACGGCCGGGGAGGCGATGTTGTCGATCACCGCCTCGGCGATTTTCCCGGGCACGTTCTCGAAGGTGAGGTAGCGGCCGAAGCAGGTCGCCCCGGCGACGATGATGAGCAGGGTGGAGGAGGTGACCGCCGAGTTGACGATGACCCCTTTCACCTCGCGCCACTTCATCGTGCGGTGGATGAAGAGCTCGACGGCGAAGGCGTAGACGCAGGCGACGACCGCGGCCTCGTTCGCCGTGAACATGCCCGAGAAGGTGCCGACGAAGATGATCACGGGCAGCATGAGCGACCAGAACCCCTCCCGCAGCACGGACAACACCTCGCGGAAGCCCGGGACCGGAAGGCGCACGAGCACGGTGTCGTTGCGGAAGAGGAGGTAGGTGTAGACGCAGGTCGCCGCCATGATCAGGATGCCGGGGACGAACCCCGTGAGGAACAGGCCCTGCAAGGAGACGTTCGTGATCATGCAGTAGAGGATCATGCTGATGCTGGGCGGGATGATGATCCCCAGGTTGGGTGAGGTGGTCATGAGGCCGACGGCGTAGCGCTCCCGGTAGCCGTTCTGGATCAGGGCCGGGATCATGAACCCCCCGAGCGCGACCACCGTGGCGACCGTGGAGCCCGAGATCGCCCCGAAGAGGCCGCAGCCGAGACAGCCGGCCATGCCCAGCCCCCCGGGGAGCCAGCTGACCAGCGTGTTCACCACCTTGATCAGCTTCTCGACGATGCTGCCGGCGGTCATGATGTTGCCGCAGAGGATGAAGAAGAGCACGACCACGAGGGCGAAGTTGTCCATGCTCTTGAAGAAGCTCTGCGTGAGCATGAGCGGCTGGGGGTCCGGCGCGAAAAAGACGAAGCCGAGGAGTCCGGTGAAAAAGAGGCTCATGTAGACCGGCACGTAGGCCGCCAGCGCCCCCAGGAGGATGAGCAGGACCGCGATCACGCTGAATTCCATGTCCGTCTCCGTCTTCTCTCGCGCGGCGAAAAGCCCGGCAGGGTCGTTTCAGCGGGCGGCCGCGGTCCGCCGGGCGCGGATGTCCGCCGTCGCCATCATGAGCACCCGCAGGACCATCAGGACGCCCAACAGCGGCAGCAGGGCGTAGAGGTACACCGTGGGGATCTCCAGGATCAGCGTCGTCTGCTCCGAGACGACCTGCAGGATGCAGAGCTGAATTCCGTAGTACAACAGGACGGCCGCGAAGACGAGGTGCACGCCGTAGCTGAACAGGGCGAGCGGGTACTGCAGCCGCGGCACGAGCTGGACGAGGGCGTCGATTCGCACCGTGGCCCGGGTGCGGATCGCCGCGCTGCAGCCGACGAAGGTCGTGTAGAGGATCACCTCGCGCACCAGTTCCTCCGACCAGGCGAGCGAGTAGGAAAAGCCGTAGCGCAGGATGACATTGAAGAAAAGCGAAACCATGGCGGCGAGCACGGTGAGAAAGAGCGTCCACTCCTCGAAGAGGGTCAGCCACCGGTCGATCCGCACAAAGCCCCTCGTCATGACCCCGTCCTTTCCCCGGAAGAACACAAAAGAGGAGGCCGCTCGGGCCTCCTCTTTGCGATGCCGCGCTTCAGGCGCTCATTTGCGGTAGCCCAGGAAGTCCTGCACCTCTTTGAGGAAATCCGCGGGCCGGTAGGTGTCGCTCGGGTGGAGCTGGTTGATTTCCTTGGAGTACTTGTAATGAACCGGGTCGCCCAGTTTCCGGAGGGAGTCCATGTCCTCCTTGGACAGCCGGAGGAAGGTGACGCCGGCGGCCTTCGCCTTGTTGATCTCTTCGAGCTCCTGGGCCTTGGTCTGCTTGCGGATCTCGGCGCACACCTCCTTCACCGTTTTCACGAAGACGCTCTGCAGGTCGGCGGGAAGCGTCTTGAACCAGGCCTTGTTGAAGATCCAGATGAAGAGCCCCTGGGCGTAGTCGAGCTGGGTGAAGAACTTCGCGTCCTCGAACTTCTTGGTGATGTTGCAGACCATGGGCGTGTGGTCCAGCCCGTCGATCACCCCCTGCTTGAGGGCCATGGGCACATCCGGCCAGGGCATGACCACGGGGTTCAGCCCCCAGGCGTTGTAGGTGAGGCGGTTCACCTCGGCCTCGGCGATGCGGAACTTGACCTTCTTCGCGTCGGCGAGCGTCTTCACGGGGATCTTCGTGTTCCAGCCGTAGCTGCCGTAGCCGGTGATGTCGAGCCCCATGATCCCCTGGTGCTCCATGGCGTTCAAGAAATGATCGTAGAGTTTCTTGTTGGCGACGAACTTGTCCAGGTTCTCGAAGGTGTCGACGAGGAAGGGGAGATTGACGACGCCGAAGCGCGGGCCGAGGTTGGTCGAGGCGACCGAGCTCACGGCCATGCCCTGGATCGCGCCCATCTTGAGCTGGTTGAGCACCTCGACTTCCCCGCCCAGCATGGAGAAGGGTTTGTACTCGAAATAGATCTGGCCGTTGGTGCGCTTCCAGAGCTCATCCCGGATGGCGAATCCCGCATAGACCCCTTTGATCGCCGGGGAGGAGACGTTCGAAACCACGACCCGGAACTTCGCCCCCGAGGGGTCGAAGGCCGGCTTCCAGGCATCGAGCGGCGACTTTTGTTGCCCGGCCGCCGGGCCGGCGCAAAGCAGCACCACCGCCAGGGCAAAGACCCCCGCACACGCCCACGGACTCCTTTTTTTCATGGATCGCCCTCCTTTCCGCGGTTAAGGAACTAAACCGGATTCAGTATCCAAAAACCATTTACAGCTATAAAACAGCTTCACCCGTTCTTGTCAAGGGCAAAGGCGGAAAAGGGGGCCCCACGGTTTGCAACCGCGGTGAAGACGCATTAGGAGTGGGGGAAACCTTCAAGGAGGGGGACGCATGGACGGCGAGCCGCTTCTGGGGGCACGGGACCGGGAACGAATCCGGGAGGCGGCGGCGCGTATCGCCCCGGGGACGACGCTTTGGCTCGAGGAGGGCGACGACGGCCGCCTTGAGGCGCTCGCGGGGTTCTGCCGCGAGCTCGCCCGCCTTCTGCCCGGCCTGCAGATCCGGCGGCGGCCCGCGTCGGCAGGCTCCGGCTCCGGCCTCGTGCCGCTCGAGCGCGTGCATTTTCTCGATCTCCCCCGCGGCCGCGAGCTGCCCGTTTTCCTCGAGCTCCTGGAAGGGGCCATCGCCCCCGCGGGCGAGCCGCTTCAGCGGGAGCTCGCGGCCCTCGAGCGCCCCGCCGGCCTCACCCTCTTCGTCGCCCCCGCCTGCGGCTTCTGCCCGCAGGTCCTGCGCAGCCTGCTGCCGGCGGTGGCTGCCTCCCCCTGGGTCCGCCTCCAGGTGATCGACGCCGAACACCGCCCCGACCGTGCCGCGGGCTGGCAGATCCGCTCCGTCCCGACCCTGATTCTCGAGGATCGCGTGCGCTGGGTGGGTGCGGTCGACCCGCGGGAGGTCGTGCGCGTCGCCGCGGCCCAGGACCCGGGGGAGCTCTCCGCGGCCTCGCTCGAGCGCCTGCTGAAGGAGGGTGAAGCGCGGCGGGTGGCCGCCTGGATGGTCGAGCGGCAAGGCCTCTTTCCGGCGCTCGCGGATCTCCTCTGCCGGGAGGAGTGGCCGGTCCGGCTCGGGGCGATGGTGACTCTGGAGGAGATCCATGCCCGCGCGCCGGATCTCGCGGCCCGGGCCCTCGCCTCGGTGGAGGCGCGCCTCCCCGCCCTTCCCGAACGGGTCCAGGGGGACCTCCTCTACCTCTTCGGGGAGATCGCCCCGGCCGAGTTTTTGCCGCGCTTGGAGGCCCTCGCCGCCGCCGCCACCGGGCCCGAGGCGAAGGCGGCGGCGCGCGAAGCCGTCGAGGCGCTCCGCAAAAAAACGCGCCCCGGCCGCTGAAGGCCGGGGCGCGAAGGGGACCGCGTCGTGCGGGCCGCGGGAATCGGCCCCGCGCGCGGGAATCAGGAGGCGGCGGGCTTTTCCTCCTTTTCGGGGGATGGCGCCTGCGCCGCGGGCTCCGCCTCGGCTGCGGGGCGGGGTTGCTTCCCGCCGGCCGCGGGGGCCTTCTTGCGCGCGGCTTCCGCCTTGCGCCCCGCGGCGGGTTTTTTCTTCCCGCGCTTCTTCTTTTTCTCCTCGCCCTCGGCGCCGATCAGCTCCACGAGCGTGACCGGCGCCCCGTCGCCGGGCCGGAAGCCGAGCTTCGTGATCCGCGTGTAGCCCCCCGCCACCCGGCCGAAGCGCTCGGCCGCCTTCTCGAAGAGACGGTGCACCACCGCGGGCTCGCGGATGACCGCCAGCGCCTGCCGCCGGGCGTGCAGGTCGCCGCGCTTGGCCAGGGTGACCATGCGGTCCGCCCAGCGCCGGAGTTCCTTGGCCTTCACGTCCGTGGTCCGAATCCGGTCGTGCTTGAAGAGCGAGGTCACCAGGTTCCGAAACAGGGCGTTGCGGTGACCGCGATTGCGCCCCAGCTTGAGTCCGGCTTTGCGATGTCTCATAAGGCCGCCTTACTCTCCTTCCTCGCTGTCCTCCGGCGGCGGCGTGAAGCCCTCCAGCTTCATCCCCAGCGAGAGGCCCATTTCCGCCAGGACCTCCTTGATCTCGTTCAGGGACTTCCGGCCGAAGTTCTTGGTCTTGAGCATCTCCGACTCGGTTTTGCTCACGAGCTGCCAGATCTTGTGGATGTTGGCGTTCTTGAGGCAGTTGGCGCTGCGGACCGAAAGCTCCAGTTCGTCGACGCTGCGCAGGAGGTTCTCGTTGAAGCTCGGCTGCTCCCCGAGGTCGATGGTCTTGCGGGCGTCGGGTTCGCGCCCCTCGTCGAAGTTGATGAAGATGTTCATCTGCTCCTTGAGGATCTTCGCCGCGTAGGCGACGGCGTCCTCGGGGGCGAGGCTGCCGTCGGTCCACACCTCCATCGTGAGCTTGTCGTAGTCGGTCCGCTGCCCGACCCGGGCGTTGCCGACGACGTAGTTGACCCGCTGAATCGGGGAGAAGACGGCGTCGACGGGGATGGTGCCGAGCGGGGCGTCCTCCTCCTTGTTCGCCTCGGCCAGCGCGTAGCCCTTGCCCACCTTGACCGTCATCGTCATCTTGAGCGCCCCCTTCTCCGAGAGGGTGGCGATGTGCTGCTTGGGGTTGAGCACCGCACACCGGCCGTCCTCGCAGGCGATGTCGGCCGCGGTCACCTCGCAGGGGCCCGTGGCGTCGATCCGCAGCACTTTGGGCTTGGCGTCCTCCACCTTGAAGCGGACCTCCTTGAGGTTGAGCAGGATCTCGGAGACATCCTCGAGCACCCCCGGGATCGCGCTGAACTCGTGCATGACGCCGTCGATGCGCACCGAGGTGATCGCCGCGCCGTAGAGGGAGGAGAGGATGACCCGTCGCAGCGCGTTGCCGAGCGTGATGCCGAATCCCCGCTCCAGCGGTTCGCAGACGAATTTGCCGTAGGTCGGGTTGCTCGTGACCTCGATCTTCTCCGGCCGGATCATCTGCTGCCAGTTGATGTGAAACAGTGCATCAGAGGGCATGGTGGCTTCTCCTCGTTGCCTCGGGTCGTGGCCTTCCGCGGGCCCCGCGCGGCCCGCCGCCGGGGGTCGGCTACTTCGAGTAGAGCTCGACGACGAGCTGCTCCTGCATGGGCATCGTCAGGTCCTCGCGGACCGGCAGGCTCTTCACCACCCCGCGGAGACGGTCCTTCTCCAGGTCCAGCCACTGCGGCACGCCCCGCCGGACCACGGCGTCCAGCGCCTCCTGGATGACCGGGACGTTGCGGCTGCCTTCCCGGACCTCGACCGTGTCGCCGACGTTCACCTGGAACGAGGGGATGTTCACGCGTCGGCCGTTGACCAGGAAGTGGCGGTGCTGGACGAGCTGGCGGGCCTGGCTGCGGGAGTTGGCGAAGCCCAGGCGGTAGACGACGTTGTCCAGCCGACGCTCGAGGGCGATCAGCAGGTTGGTGCCGGTGATGCCCTTCTGCCGCTCGGCCCGCTCGAAGAAGAGGTGAAACTGCTTTTCCGACAGGCCGTAGATCCGCTTGATCTTCTGCTTCTCGCGCAGCTGGATGCCGTAGTCGGAGCTCTTGCGGCCGCGCCGCTCGCCGTGCTCGCCGGGCGGGTAAGAGCGGCGGTCGAAGGCGCACTTGTCGGAATAGCACCGATCGCCCTTCAAGAAGAGCTTCATGTTCTCGCGCCGGCAGATCCGGCAGTCCGATCCTCTGTGAATGGCCAAAGCGTCCTCCCTCTCGCGAATCCGAATCGTTCCCGGGCCGGCCCCTGCCCGTCACCGGGCGAGCCGGGTTACACCCTCCGCCGCTTGGGCGGCCGGCAGCCGTTGTGCGGCACCGGGGTGACGTCCCGGATGGCCGTCACGTGGATCCCGGTGTTCTGAAGCGCCCGCAGCGCGGACTCGCGCCCCGGGCCGGGGCCCTTGACGAAGACCTCGACGTTTTTCATGCCCGCCTCCATGGCCTTGCGGACCGCGTCCTCCGCGGCCACCTGCGCGGCGAAGGGCGTGCTCTTGCGCGAGCCCTTGAAGCCCAGGACCCCCGCGCTCGACCAGGCGACGGTGTTGCCCATCGTGTCCGTCACGGTCACGATCGTGTTGTTGAAGGTGGACTGGATGTGCACGACGCCGCTCGAGACGCTGCGCTTGACTTTCTTCTTGCTCTGGGTCGTTTTCGTGGCCATGGGCTCCTTGCTCCCCACGTTCGCCCGCGGGCGGGCGGCGGCTTATTTCTTGGTGACGACTTTCTTCTTGATCGTCCCGCGCCGCGGCCCTTTCCGGGTGCGGGCGTTGGTGTGCGTGCGCTGCCCGCGGACCGGCAGCGACTTGCGGTGCCGCAGACCGCGGTAGCACCCCAGGTCCATGAGGCGCTTGATGTTCATGGAGACCTCGGAGCGCAGCTCGCCCTCGACTTTCACCTCGCTGTCGAGGACCTTGCGGATGCTGTTGATCTGCGACTCGGTCAGCGCGTCGGTCTTGAGGTTCGGGTCGATGTCCAGCTTGGCGAGGATCTTCCGCGACGTGGACCGGCCGACCCCGTAGATGTAGGTCAGTCCGATCTCGATCCGCTTGTTCCGGGGCAGGTCGACGCCTGCAATGCGTGCCAAGGCTCGGGCCCTCCTTATCCTTGTCTCTGTTTATGGCGTTTGTTCTCGCAGATCACGCGCACGACCCCCTTGCGCCGGACGATCTTGCACTTGGGACAAATCTTCTTCGTCGATGCCCTGACTTTCATGGAAGCGCCTTCTCCTCTCTCCCGGCCGCCGGCGGCGTTACTTGGAACGGTAGACGATGCGGCCCCGGGTGAGGTCGTAGGGGGAAAGCTCGAGCGTCACCTTGTCGCCGGGCAGGATCTTGATGAAATGCATGCGCATCTTTCCGGAAATGTGCGCCAGCACCCGGTGCTTGTTGGGCAGCTCCACGCGGAACATGGCGTTGGGAAGCGTCTCCAGCACCACGCCCTCGACCCGAATCGCCTCTTCTTTCGGCATAGCCCCCCGCTTGGCGCCCTCCGCGGTTCCGCGGCGCCGCTTACATCCGCCCCTTGATCCGGCCGGCGCCGCCCTTCAGGAACCCCTCGTAGTGCCGGGCCAGCATGTGGCTTTCGATCTGCGCCACGGTGTCGATCGCCACCCCGACGACGATGAGGAGCGCCGTGCCCCCGAAGTAGAACGGCGCGTGGAACTGCGTGATCAGGATCGAGGGCAGCACGCAGATCGCCGAGACGTAGACGGCCCCGCCGAGCGTGAGGCGCGACAGCACGCGGTCGATGTACTCCGAGGTGCTCCGCCCGGGCCGGATGCCGGGGATGAACCCGCCCGCCTTTTTCATGTTGTCGGCGACATCCGTGGGGTTGAAGGTGACCGCCGTGTAGAAATAGCAGAAAAAGAAGATGAACCCGACGTACAACAGCTCGTAGAGCGCCTGCCCCGGCCGCAAAAGATCGGCGATGCTCTGCATCCACGGCACCTTGATGAAGCTGGCGATCGTCGCCGGGAACATGATGATCGAGGAGGCGAAAATCGGCGGGATGACCCCCGCGCTGTTGATCTTGAGCGGCAGATGCGTGCTCTGGCCGCCGTAGAGGCGGCGCCCGATGATCCGCTTGGCGTACTGCACCGGGATGCGCCGCTGGGCCTGCTCGACGAAAATGATCACCCCGACCACCGCCACCATCAGGGCGAGGAGAAAGAGCACGAGGAAGATGCCGATCTCGCCCGTGGACATCAGGGTGAAGGTCTGGCCGATGGCGACCGGCAGGCGGCAGACGATCCCGGTGAAAATGATGAGCGAGATGCCGTTGCCGATGCCCCGCTCGGTGATCTGCTCGCCCAGCCACATGATGAACGCGGTCCCCGCGGTCAGCGTGATGACCGTGAGCAGCCGGAAGCCCCAGCCGGGGTACATCACGACGGCGGCCCCGCCGGGGGCGGTCATCGTCTCCAGGCCGACGGCGATGCCGAAGCCCTGGATGAAGCTCAACACCACGGTGCCGTAGCGCGTGTACTGGGTGATCTTCTTGCGGCCGGCCTCGCCTTCCTTCTTCAACTGCTCGAGGTGGGGAACGACCACGGTGAGCAGCTGCAGGATGATCGAGGCGCTGATGTAGGGCATGATGCCCAGCGCGAACACCGAGAGCCGCTCGAGCGCCCCCCCGGAGAACATGTCCACCAGCCCCAGCAGCGTTCCGCGGGCGGTGGCGAAAATCGCGGCCAGCGCCGCGCTGTCGATCCCCGGCACCGGCACCTGAACGCCCACGCGGTAAACGATCAACAGGGCGAGCGTGAAGAGCACCCGCCGCTTGAGCTCGGGAATGCGGAAAATGTTGGCCAGCCCGCCGCCGATCATGTCGTTTCCTCGACCCGCCCGCCGGCGGCCTCGATCTTGGCCCGTGCGCCGCGGCTCACCTTGTCCACCCGCACCGTCAGCGCGGGCGGGGCCTCGCCCTCGCCGAGCAGCTTGACGCCGTCGAAGGATCCGCGCACCAGCCCCGCCCGGACGAGCGCCGGCTCATCCACCGTCGCCCCCGGCTCGAAGCCCGCGAGGTCGCGCAGGTTGACCACCGCCCATTCCTTGCGGAAGGGGTTCGTGAACCCCCGCTTGGGCAGCCGCCGCTGCAGCGGCATCTGGCCGCCTTCGAAGCCGGGGTGGGTCTGGCCGCCGGAGCGGGCCTTGTGCCCCTTGTTGCCGCGGCCCGCGGTCTTGCCCCACCCGGAGGCCACGCCGCGTCCGACGCGCTTCTCCTTGCGGCGGGAGCCGGGGGCCGGCTTGAGTTCGTGAAGTTTCATGCGCCCTTCTCCTCGGTCCGCACCAGGTGGCATACGGCGTGGATCATCCCCCGCACCGCGGGGTGGTCCGGCTGTTCGACGGTCTGATGCATCCGCCGCAGGCCGAGCGCCCGCAGCACCCGGCGGTGCTTCTCCGGCCTTCCGATCATGCTTTTCACGAGCGTGATGTGCAACGTCTTCGCCATGGGCTCCTCGAATGAACCTGGGGCCTTTCGCCTCAGGCCAGCTGCTCGACGGCCACCCCGCGCCGCTCGGCGACCTGCTCGGGGCTCTCCAGCCGCGTGAGCCCGTCGAAGGTGGCCCGGACGAGGTTGTGCGGGTTGTGCGACCCCAGGCACTTGGTCAGGATGTTCTGCACCCCGGCGGCCTCGAGCACGGCGCGCACCGCCCCCCCGGCGATCAGCCCCGTGCCGGGGCTCGCCGGTTTCAGCAGCACGCAGCCGGCGCCGTAGCGCCCGATCACCTCGCAGGGGATCGTCCCCTCCTTGAGGGGGACCTTCGCCAGGTTTTTCTTCGCCTGCTCGACCCCCTTGCGGATGGCCTCGGGGACCTCGCTCGCCTTGCCCAGGCCGTAGCCGACGGAGCCGTTGCCGTCCCCGACGACCACGATCGCGCTGAAGCCGAACCGGCGTCCGCCCTTGACCACCTTGGCGACCCGGTTGATGCTCACGACCTTGTCGATCCACTGCTGCTCGCTGTCCTGCTTGAACAAGGCTTTTCCTCCTTCGGCTCCGCCGCAAACGGGCCCGCCGCGGGATCAGAACTGCAGCCCGGCCTCGCGGGCCCCGTCGGACACGGCCTTCACCCGTCCGTGGTAGAGAAATCCGTTGCGGTCGAAGACCACCTTCTCGATGCCGCGGGCGCGGGCGCGCTCGGCGACGAGCTTGCCGACCAGCACGGCCTTCTCGGTCTTCTTGCGCCCCGCCGCGGCTTCGGCCACCGTTTTCTCGAGGCTGCTCGCCGCCGCCAGCGTGCAGGCGCTGCGGTCGTCGATGATCTGGGCGTAAATGTGGCGGGCGCTCCGGAACACGGAGAGCCGCGGCCGCTCGGGCGTCCCCAGGACGCGCTTGCGGATGCGCCGCTTGCGCCTCCGCCGCATGTCGGTTTTCTGGTTCACAGCCATGACGTCACCGGCTCCTCTGGGAGATGGCGGTTTATTTGGTGCCGGTCTTCCCGGCCTTGCGCTGGATGCGCTCTTCGGCGTACTTGATGCCCTTGCCCTTGTAAGGCTCCGGCGGGCGCAGGCGGCGAATGGCCGCCGCCGTGCGGCCGAGCGCCTCCTTGTCGATGCCCGAAAGCCGGATGACGGTGTTCTTCTCCACCGTCGCCCGGATGCCCTCCGGGAGCTCGAATTCCTTCGGCGTCGAGTACCCGAGCTGGAAGACCAGGGTGTTGCCCTTCAGCTCAGCGCGGTAGCCGATGCCGTTGATCTCCAGCACCCGCTCGAATCCCCGGGAAACCCCCGTGATCATGTTCGCCACGAGGCTGCGGGTCAGCCCCTGGAGCGCGCGGGCGTTCTTGAGCTCCTGCCCGATCTGCACCCGCACCTGCCCGCCGGCGATCTCGAGCTGCATCGCCGGGTGGATCTCGCGGACGAGCTGGCCGTTGCGCCCCCGCACCGTCAGGCGCCCGTCGGATACGGTGACCTGGGTGTTTTCCGGAATGGGAATCGGTTTTTTGCCTACCCGTGACATGCCCTGCTCCCCCCCTGCCCGGTCGCGCGGCTCGCGGCGCCTCTCAGCACACCACGCAGAGCCATTCGCCGCCGAGATTTTCCTTCCGCGCCTGGCGGTCGCTCATGACGCCGCGGGACGTCGACAGGATGGAGATCCCCAGCCCGTTCATGACGGGGCGGATTTCGCTTCCCTTGACGTATACCCGCCGGCCGGGCTTGCTGATCCGCTCCAGGCGCTGGACGGCCGGGACCTGACCGGGCCCGTACTTCAGGTAAACCCGCAGGATGCCCTGCTTGCCGTCCTTGAGAAACTTGTAGTTCTTGATGAACCCCTCTTCCTTCAGAATCCGGGCCATCTCCACCTTCAGTCGGGAACCCGGGACGTCGACGCTCACGAACCGCGCCTTGGCGGCGTTGCGGATGCGGGTGAGCATGTCGGCGACGGGATCGGTCACGGCCATTCCTGTCCTCCTGTGGTCTCCGGCGCCCCCCCCGGCCCCGAAGGGCCCGGGGGGCGGGTGTCGTCACCAGCTCGACTTGGTGACGCCGGGCAGCTTGCCCCACGAGGCGAGCGTCCGGAAACAGATGCGGCAGACGCCGAAACGCCTGAGAAACCCCCGCGGCCGCCCGCAGATCGGGCAGCGGTTGTGGGCCCGCACCTTGAACTTCGGGGTTCGCAACGCTTTCAACCGCATCGACTTCTTTGCCAACGGGTCCTCCTTCGCCTCCCCCGGCCGGCGCAGGCGGGCGAGGCGGCGCATCAATTCCGGAACGGCATCCCCAGCAGCCGCAGCAGTTCGCGGCCTTCCTCGTCGGTGCGCGCGCTGGTGACGATGCAGACGTTCATCCCCTTGATCTTGTCGATCTTGTCGTAGTCGATCTCGGGGAAGATGATGTGCTCCCGGATCCCCAGGGCGTAATTGCCCCGGCCGTCGAAGGCCTTCGGCGAAACACCGCGGAAATCGCGCACGCGCGGGAGCGCCACGTTGATCAGCTTCTGGAGAAAGTCGAACATCCGCTCCCGGCGCAGCGTGACCATGCAGCCGATCGGCATGTTCTCCCGCAGCTTGAAGGCCGCGATCGATTTCTTGGCCTTGGTGATCACCGGCTGCTGCCCGGCGATGGCCTTGAGCTCCTCGGCGGCGCTCTCCAGGATCTTGATGTTCTGGATCGCCTCGCCCAGCCCCATGTTGAGGACGACCTTCACGAGCCGGGGGACCTGCATCCGGTTCTTGTACCCGAAGGTCTCGATCAGCCGGGGCACGACTTCCTTCTCGTACCGCTCTTTGAGCGCAGACATCGCTGGATTCCCCCGCCTCGTCAGGATTCAACCGCCTCGCCGCACTTGGCGCAGATCCGCTGCCGCTTGCCGTCCCCGAGCGCCCGGAACCGCACCCGGGTGGCCGCCATGCACTTGTTGCAGATCAGCTGGACGTTGGACCAGTGGATCGGCGCCTCGGTCTCGATGACCCCGCCCTGCCGGTTCTTGGCGCTCGGGCGGGTGTGCCGCTTGACGAGGTTGACCTTCTCCACCAGGATGCGCTCCTTCTTGCGCAGCACCTGGAGCACCTTCCCGATCTTCCCCCGGTCTTTGCCGGTGAGGACCTTCACCTTGTCATCCTTGCGGATGGCGACCTTGTCGAATTTCATCTGCCGTTTCCCCCGGCTCTCTCCCCCCCTGGCCGACCGCGCGCGGCGCCCGCCCGGGCCCGCCGCTAGAGGACCTCCGGCGCCAGGGAGATGATCTTCATGAACCGCTTGGCCCGCAGCTCGCGCGCCACCGGCCCGAAGATGCGCGTCCCGATCGGCTCCTTGGCCTGGTTGATCAGGACCGCCGAATTCTCGTCGAAGCGGATGTAGGAGCCGTCAGGCCGCCGCACTTCCTTCTTGGTCCGCACCACGACGGCCTTGTGCACGTCGCCCTTCTTCACCTTGGCGTTGGGGATCGCCTCCTTGACCGAGACGACGATCACGTCCCCCACCGTGGCGTAGCGCCGCCGGGATCCGCCCAGCACCTTGATGCAGTAGAGCACCTTCGCCCCGGAATTGTCGGCCGCCTTCAGCCGTGTTTCCACCTGGATCATAGCCGCCGTCCTTTCGCCTCAGGCCGCCTTCTCGAGAATCCGGCTCACGCGCCAGCGCTTGGTCCGGCTGAGCGGCCGCGACTCGGTGATCTGCACGCGGTCGCCGATGTTGCAGGCGTTGTTCTCGTCGTGGGCGGCGAACTTGGCCCGCCTGCGGATGTACTTGTGGTAGGCCGGGTGCTTGACCAGCCGTTCGACCGAGACGATGACGGTCTTGTCCATCCGGTTGCTGACCACCACGCCCACCACCTGCCGTTTCGTTCCTCTTGTTTTCATGGCCTGCCGTTTACGCCTTCGCCGCCTGCGGGTTTCGGGTCGTTTCGTTCAAGACGGTCTCCAGCCGGGCGATGTCGCGCCGGGTCTGCTTCAGCCGCGCCTTGTTCTCGAGCTGGCCGACCGCGTGCTGGAAACGCAGGTTGAAGAGCTCCTGCTTCATCTCCTCGAGCTTGCGCCGCACTTCCTCGGGCGTCATCTCGCGGATCTCCCGCGCCTTCATCGCGCCTCGCTCCTTTCCACGAACTTGGTCCGCACCGAGAGCTTGTGGGCCGCCAGCCGCAACGCCTCGCGCGCGAGCTCCCGCGGCACCCCCTGGATCTCATAGAGGATGCGCCCCGGCCGCACCACGGCCACCCAGCCCTCGGGGGCGCCCTTGCCCTTGCCCATGCGGGTCTCGGCGGGCTTTTTCGTGTAGGGCTTGTCCGGGAAGACCCGGATCCAGATCCGGCCGCCGCGCTTGACGTGGCGCGTCATCGCCACCCGCGCGGCCTCGATCTCCCGGGCGTTGATCCAGCCGGACCCCACGGCCTGCAGCCCGTATTCGCCGAAATGCAGCGAGGCCCCGCGGCGGGCGACGCCCCGCACCCGGCCCTTCTGCTGCTTGCGGTATTTGACCTTTTTGGGACTGAGCATGGATCGTTTCCCCCGCTTCTCAGGCGGCGGCTTCCGCGGCCGCCTGGTCTTTGCGCAGGACCTCGCCCTTGAAGATCGTCACCTTGACGCCGACCACGCCGTAGGTGGTCTTGGCCTCGGCCTGGCCGTAATCGATGTCGGCCCGCAGCGTGTGGAGCGGCACGCGGCCTTCCCGGTACCACTCGGTGCGCGCGATTTCCGCCCCCCCCAGCCGGCCGGAGCAGATGACCTTGATGCCGAGGGCCCCGAAGCGCATCGCCGACTGCACGGCCCGTTTCATGGCGCGCCGGAAGGCGACGCGGCGCTCAAGCTGCATGGCCACGTTTTCGGCCACGAGCTGGGCTTCCACCTCGGGCTTGCGGATCTCCTGGATGTCGATCAGCACCTCGTGGGCGGTGAGCTTCTCGAGCTCCTTCTTGAGCACCGCGATCTCCGCGCCCTTCTTGCCGATCACGATGCCGGGCCGGGCGGTGAAGATCCTCAGCCGGATCCGCCGGGCGGAGCGTTCGATCTCGATCCGCGAGACCCCGGCGTGGTAGAGTTTCTTTTTGATGAACTGCCGCAGCCGGTGGTCCTCCAGGATGTACTTCGCGTAATTGCGGCCCCCGAACCAGCGGGACTCCCAGGTCTTGACGATGCCGAGCCGCAAACCGATCGGGTTGACTTTCTGGCCCAAGGTTCCCCCTCCTCACTCGGCCGCCGGCGGTTCCGCCAGGACCACGGTCACATGACAGGTCGGTTTCAGGATCCGGGTGCCCCGCCCGCGCGCCTTGGTGCCCCAGCGCTTGAGCATCGGCCCGTCGTCGGCCCGGATGACGCGCACCACGAGGCGGTCGACGTCGACGCCCGGTTTCTGGTCGGCGTTGGCCACCGCCGAGCGGATGAGCTTCTCGAGCCGCTTGGCCGCCTTCTGGGGCATGAACTTGAGCGCGCTCAGCGCCGCCTCGACCGGCTTGCCCTGGACGGCGGCCGACACCTTCCTCACCTTCAGGGGAGAAATCCGCATGTAGCGGGCCTGCGCTTTCGCCTCCATCGCTGCCCTCATCCTTCCGCTTTCGGGTTCGCCCGGCCCCGCATCAGGCCGCCTTGGACTTCCGGTCGCCCGAATGGCCGTGGAAGGTCCGGGTCGGTGCGAATTCCCCCAGTTTGTGCCCCACCATGTTCTCCGAGATGAACACGGGGATGAACTTCCGGCCGTTGTGCACGGCGAGCGTCAGCCCCACCATCTCCGGCACGATCGTCGAGCGCCGCGACCAGGTCTTGATCACCTTGCCGCTGCGCGCCTCCTGGGCCTGCTGCACCTTCTTGAGCAGGCTGGCGTCGACGAAGGGCCCCTTTTTCAACGATCTGGACATCGGCCGTCCTCTCTGCCGCCGATCCCGGCGGGCGAAGGCCGCGCCTTCGCCCGCGGCCCGGCTAGGATCTCCGCTTCTTGACGATCAGCCGATCGCTCGGCTTGCGCTTGCGCGTCTTGTGCCCCTTGGTCGGCTTGCCCCACGGCGTGCAGGGGTGCCGCCCGCCCGAAGACTTGCCCTCACCGCCGCCCATCGGATGGTCGATGGGGTTCATCGCCACCCCCCGCGTGTGCGGGCGGCGCCCCTTCCAGCGGGACCGGCCGGCCTTGCCGATCGAGAGGTTTTCGTGCTGCAGGTTGCCGACCTGGCCCACCGTGGCCCGGCAGTCGAGCAGGACCTTGCGCACCTCGTTCGAGGGCATCTTGAGGAGCGCGTAGTCGCCCTCCTTGGCCATCAGCTGGGCGTAGCTGCCCGCGCTCCGCGCGAGCTGCCCGCCGCGGCCGACGCGCAGCTCGATGTTGTGCACCGAGGTCCCCAGCGGGATGTGGCGCAGCGGCAGGCAGTTGCCGGGCCGGATGTCCGCCTCGGGCCCGGAGACGAGCCGGTCCTCGGGCTTGAGGCCCACCGGGGCGAGGATGTAGCGCTTCTCCCCGTCGGCGTACTGCAACAGCGCGATGCGCGCCGAGCGGTTGGGGTCGTACTCGATGCCGACCACGCGGGCCGGGACGCCGTCCTTGTCGCGCTTGAAGTCGATGCGGCGGTAGTGGCGCTTGTGCCCCCCCCCGCGCGAGCGGGCGGTCAGGCGCCCGTAGACGTTGCGCCCCCCGCTCTTGCGCAGCGGCTCGAGCAGGCCCTTCTCCGGCTCGGTGCGCGTGATCTCCGAGCCGTCGTCGTAAGTCTGGAAGCGGCGGCCGGGGGAAGTGGGTTTGACCTTTTTCAGTCCCATGGTCGGCTCCTCGTCACGCCCCCTCGAAGATGTCGATGCGCTCGCCCGGCATCAGGCGCACGATCGCCTTTTTCCAGTCGCGGCGCTTGCCCTGGATCCGGCCCCGGCGGGTCGCCTTGCCGCGGATCTGCTGCGTGCGCACGGAGGCGACGCGCACGCGGAAGGCCTCCTCCACGGCGCGCCGGATCTCGATGCGGTTGGCGTCGCGGGCGACCTCGAAGGAGACCTGGTTGTAGAGCTCCTTCTGGAGGTTGGTCTTCTCCGTGAGCAGCGGCCGGATGATGATGTCGGCATACCTCATGCGCTCAGCCTCCCCTCGATCGCGGCGACGGCAGGTTGCAGGAGCACCAGGGTGTCGTACCGCAACACGTCGTAGACGTTGAGCCCCGCGATGGGCAGCACCTTGACCCCGGGCACGTTGCGCGCCGAACGCTCCAGGCCCTCGTTCGGCCCTTCGGTCACGATGAGGGCGTTCTTCAGCTTGAGGGCCTTCAGGGCCGAGACGAAGGCCCGGGTCTTGACCTCCGGCAGCTCGAAGCGCTCGAGCACGACCAGCGCGTTCTCCTGCAGCTTGGAGGTGAGCGCCATTTTCAGGGCCGCGCGGCGCACCTGCTTGGGGAGCTGCCGGGCGTAGCGCCGGCCGTCGGGCCCGAAGACGACGCCGCCGCCGCGCAGGAGCGGGGACTTGATGTCGCCGCGGCGGGCGCGCCCCGTGCCCTTCTGCCGGTAGAGCTTGCGCGTGCTGCCGGCCACCTCCCCGCGGTGCTTCACCCGCGGGTTCGCCGAGCGCCGGTTGGCCAGCTGCAGGGTCACCACGTCGTGCAGCACGTGCGGCTTGACCGGCACGTTGAACACGGAGTCCGCCAGCTCGATCCGGGCGACCGGTTTGCCGGCCATGTCGTGAACGTCCACCCCTGGCATCTTCCCCTCCCCCTTGGATCCGGGAGCCTCTGCGGTCACCGTTTCCGGACGATCTTCGGTTTGCGGATGGCGATCAGCCCCGAGGCGGGGCCCGGAATCGCCCCCCGGAGCAGGATCAGGTTCTCCTCGGGCCGGATGTCGACGATCTCGAGGTTCTGCACCGTCTTGCGCTCGAACCCGAAATGCCCCGGCAGCCCCTTGCCCTTGATCACGCGCGAGGGCCAGGCGCTCGAGCCGATCGAGCCGGGGATGCGGTGGCATTTGCTGCCGTGGGTCGTGCGGCCGCCGCTGAAGCCCTCCTTCTTGATCACGCCGGAGAAGCCGCGCCCCTTGGTCCGGCCGCTCACGTCCACCCGCTCGCCCACCGCGAAGACGGCGTCCACGGTGAGGCGCTGGCCGACCTGGTAGGCCCCCGGGTCCTCGACGGCGAATTCCTGGAGGTGGCGGAACCCCGTCCCGCCGGACTTGCGGAAATGGCCCTGGAGCGGACGGCTCACGCGGCGCGGCTTGGCTTCCTCGAAGCCGAGCTGCAGCGCGTCGTAGCCGTCGGTCTCCTTGCGCTTGATCTGGGTCACCACACAGGGTCCGGCCTGCACGACGGTGACCGGCGTCACCCGCCCGTCCTGAGCGAAAAGGCGGGTCATCCCCAGCTTTTTCCCCATCAATCCCTTGCACGTCATCGCCATCCGTCCTTCGGCGGCCGGCCGCCGCGCAGACCCGGGCCTCCCCCGCGCCGCGCGCGGGGGGCGGCGGATCAGAGCTTGATCTCCACGTCGACGCCCGGCGAAAGGTCCAGCTTCATCAGCGCGTCCACGGTCTGCTGCGTGGGCTCCAGGATGTCGAGCAGCCGCTTGTGGATGCGCATCTCGAACTGCTCGCGCGATTTCTTGTCCACGTGCGGCGAACGCAGCACCGTGTACTTGCTGATGCGCGTGGGCAGCGGGATGGGCCCCACCACCTTGGCGCCCGTCTTGACGGCCGTGTCCACGATGTCGGCCGCCGACTGGTCGAGCAGCTTGTGATCGTAGGCCTTGAGCCGGATCCGGATTTTCGTGTTCATCATCATCATGAGAACCGCCCGCCTTCAGGCCAGGATTTCGGAGACGACGCCGGCGCCGACGGTGCGGCCGCCCTCGCGGATCGCAAACCGCAGCTCCTTCTCCATCGCAATCGGGGTGATCAGCTCCGCCGTAATCGACACGTTGTCCCCCGGCATCACCATCTCCACCCCCTCCGGCAAACTCAACACCCCCGTCACATCCGTCGTCCGAAAATAAAACTGCGGCCGATACCCACTAAAAAACGGCGTGTGACGCCCCCCCTCCTCCTTGCTCAAAATGTACACCTCCGCCTTAAACTTCGTGTGCGGCGTGATCGTCCCCGGCTTGGCCACCACCTGCCCTCGCTCCACCTCGTCCCGCTTCGTCCCACGCAACAAAATCCCTATGTTGTCCCCCGCACGCCCCTCGTCCAACAACTTCCGAAACATCTCCACACCCGTACACACCGTCTTCTGCGTCGGACGTATCCCCACAATCTCCACTTCCTCCCCCACCTTGATCACCCCACGCTCCACACGACCCGTCACCACCGTCCCACGCCCCGAAATGCTAAACACATCCTCAATCGGCATCAAAAACGGCTTGTCCACCTCACGCTTCGGCTCCGGAATGTAACTGTCCACCGCATCCATCAACTCAAATATACACCGCGCCGCCTCCGAATTCGGATCGTCCGCCTCCAACGCCTTCAACGCACTGCCCCGAATAATCGGTATCTCATCCCCAGGAAACTCATACTTCGACAACAACTCCCGCAACTCCAACTCCACCAACTCAATCAACTCCGGATCGTCCACCATGTCACACTTGTTCAAAAACACCACAATGTACGGCACCCCCACCTGACGCGCCAACAAAATGTGCTCCCGCGTCTGCGGCATCGGACCATCATCGGCTCCCACCACCAAAATCGCCCCGTCCATCTGCGCCGCACCCGTAATCATGTTCTTGATATAGTCCGCATGCCCAGGACAATCCACATGCGCATAGTGCCGCCTCTCCGTCTCATACTCCACATGCGCCGTCGCGATCGTAATCCCCCGCTCCTTCTCCTCCGGCGCCTTGTCTATCTGATCAAACGGCACAAAATTCGCCAATCCCCGTAAACTCAACTGCTTCGTAATCGCCGCCGTCAACGTCGTCTTGCCATGATCAATGTGCCCAATCGTCCCCACATTCACATGCGGCTTCTTGCGCTCAAACTTCTGCTTCGCCATCGCTCTCTCCTCCGCC
>Ga0073932_1001422_pt1 | contig 45156 bp, 32 predicted proteins | sample DewCreD2012metaG_FD_76967 | JGI IMG/M metagenome (GOLD analysis project Ga0073932, IMG submission 76967) | Hot spring sediment bacterial and archeal communities from British Columbia, Canada, to study Microbial Dark Matter (Phase II) - Dewar... ...
CGCCATCCGGCACCTGAAAGCGCACGGTCGCGACGTCGTCCCCTACTTCTGCGAGCATTGCGACCACACCTGCGGCGCGATGGCCGAGCGGGCCCACATGGATTTCCAGCGATCCGGCGGCATGGGAACGTGCCGCCAGCGCTTCGTGCGAAAAACAAAGGAGTAGCCCTTCACGGAGGCTGTCCCTCGCACATCCTTCCACCTTCCTCCTGCAACTTCCCATGCTCGGCTGCCACGACTTCTGCGGTTGGTATGAATGGACGTTTCATTTCTTCCGGCGGAAATGGGGCCAGGACGCGGTCGCCCGGCTTTGGGCCGAGGCCATTGGCGGCGAGAGCCAACGGCATTACCTAAAGGCAGCCAGGCAGGCCGGTCTCCGGGGGCTTTACCACACCTGGGTGAAGACGGGGCAGGACGAGGCCTGCGACTGGACCTTTACCCTCGACGAGGCCCGAAACGTGCTTCGCTGGGACATGCGCCGTTGCCCCAGCAAGGGTTTCCTCATCGCCCACGATCGCAACGCCGACGAAGACTATTGCGACCATTGCATGGGCTGGATGATTCCGCTGCTCGACCAGGTCGGCGTGGAAGTCTGGGAGCATGAGCACAACCACTTGGGCCAATGCTGGGGAACGATGCGGCGCAAGGACCTGCCCTCGCACCCGCTGGAGGTCGAGGCTGACATCCGCCGCGACCCTCGCTGGAACACGGGCTTCGTGGACCGCTGGGAAGGGGGCCGCAAACAACCCCTCATGCCCGAGGCCAGCGCCGCCATCGACCCGTGCCACCTCCTGGTCGACTGGTTCGCCGGGTGCGACCGCTTCTTGGTGGTCGCCGACGAGCCGGTGGACGACGCGGAAGCGTGTTCAACCATGCCCTCCATCGCGGACAAACGCGACGGCGTCCTGATGACGGACCGGGCGTATCTACGAAGTTTGCCGTCGGGGGGCCGCCAGGTGGGTGTGTTGATGGGCCACGGCAGCGAAAATCTTGGCCAATTGGCAAGCAAGTATCTTGCCACGGACAAGGACCGCCGTCCGCTGCTCTTGCATCCCTACCTGCCGGGCCGGACGGCCCTGGACTGGACCGCGCTTGGGCTGCCTCGTCCAGTACCCATCCTGCCCTTGCTGATTCGAACCGGCCAATACGTCCATTTGCCAGGCAATGCCGATCCCGACGAACGGTTCCTGCTTGCGGCCCTGGGCCGCGCCCTGCAACAGAAAAGCCTCACCGACTCGTAAACGCTCACTCCACCACTTGGAGGTCCACGATCCGTCGTGGCCGAAACCAGCCCCGTCGTGGCCAAAACCGCCTCTGTCACGGCCGAAACTAACACCATGGCGGGGGCGACGGATCCACCCCTCGCGCTATTGCCCCCTGGACGGACTAAGCGATTACCTGTTTTGGTGGATTTCGTACGGAAATCAGAAGAGTCTCGGTGAGAGGTGACGCCGATTCCGAGCGTCGAAGCTGACTCCCGCGACCCTTATCGCGGCTGATCGTCCCACGACAAAACACAGCCGCCCCATTCGCCTACCGAGGCAGCGGCCGCACCGAGACCACAACCGTCAAACAGACCAAAGGGATGAGCCCAAGCAGCATCAGGATCGCGGGACCGAACATGGCGGCTGACCTCCCTCAAGAGTACCCAGTACTGGAAAGCCGGGAAGAGCCAACGGCGTGCCAGTCGCCACGCGACACGATTGGATTAGTCTGAAACTATTGAAATATAATAAGTTACGGCATCAAATCAGCCGACCGACCGAGGAAGCCAGAGTGGAGTCGATGTCAAATTGACATCATGAAGATGGCGGCCGTGTGTAAATGATACAACTCGAGGTCACGTCCGACGATCCCGTGATGTCCAATCGATTCCCGACATGGCGGCCAAGGCAAGTTGGAGGGCATGAGTGCCGTCGCGGGCATGGCCGAGCGCGGCCAAGGATAAGTACAGTTGATGGGCCAACGCGAGTCCCGGCATTGCCAAGCCCATCCGTTTGGATTCTTCCAGGGCGATGCCCATGTCCTTGATGAAGTGTTCGACGAAGAATCCTGGTTCGAAACGGTTGGCCAGAATTCGGGGGGCCAAGTTCGACAAGGTCCAACTCCCCGCTGCACCCGAGGCGATGGACTGAAGCACCTTTTCCAGGTCCAGGCCCGCCCGATACCCATACAAGAGGGCCTCACAAACCCCCACCATCGTGCTGGCGATGGCCACCTGATTCACCATTTTCGTGTGTTGGCCGGCCCCAGGACCACCTTGGTGGACGATGGTCTTTCCCATCGCCTGGAAGCACGGCATCAGGGCCTGGACGACTTCCTCATCGCCACCGACCATGATCGAGAGCCTGGCTTCTCGTGCCCCGACGTCGCCGCCGGAGACGGGGGCGTCGACGGCATGAACGCCGCGGGCCCTTGCAGCCTGGGCGATTTCCACGGCAAGGCTGGGCTGGCTGGTGGTCATATCGACCAGGATCGCGCCTTGCCTGGCGCCGAGGAGCACGCCGTCAGGTCCGAGAATGACCTCGCGGACGTCGGCCGGATAGCCCACCATGGTGAACACTACGTCGGACGCCTCGGCCACGGCGCGGGGGCTTTCGGCCCATTGTGCCCCCTGATCGAGCAGCGCCTGGGCCTTGGCCCTGGTGCGGTTGTGAACCGTCGCCTGGAATCCCTTGGCCAGCAGGTGGCCACACATGCTGCGGCCCATCACTCCGGTGCCGATCCAGCCGATCCGGGTCGTGGATGGATGAATCGTTGCGGCGTTCATTCGTGACCTCCCACTGCGGGCGTTGGCCCGGCGCACGTCAACCACGCCGGTGGCCGAGGCAATCCCGCAATCTCCGAACCACGTGTTCAGTCCGCGTTGTCCCTTTGCGCGACATCACCGAGTCCACCGTTCCTCAGGACGGCGGAGGATTTCGCTCGCGAGAATCACCTGGCGGAGCGTTGCGGGGGTGGCGAGCAGCGCGGCGACGGAGGCGGGATCGAAGGCTGAGGGGGCGGTCGTGCGGTCGGTCGGCGGGACCGCATCGACCGACGCCGCCGGGGCGGTGGCCGGCTGGACCTGCTCGCCTGCCAAGCGGCTCACCCGGTGGTCGAATTTTTCCCGAAGGTGTTCCTCGATTTTTTCGTCGGCCTGGGCGACCTCGCGCCCCAATCCGCCCGAGCCCACCGTGCCAAACTGTGGACGTCTCATGCGTTGGTCGACGTGCTCCGCCACGCTCTCTTTGGCGGCGGGTTCGGCGACCAGCACGGGCTTAGGCGGGGCGGGCGAGGGGCGCGAGGGCCGCCGGGATTCCTCGGGCAAGGGCGGAGGAGGAGAGGGACGTGGGCCGGGCTGGGCTGGCGCCGGCTTCTGACGTTCCGCCGCCCTCCGAAGGAACTCCGCGATCTCGTCCTCGAGGGGGTCGGCGCGATTGGGGGCGGGGCCCGGGGGGTTGGCTCGGCCGCGTCGGGCAACCTCGCGTTGGACCTCCTTCCATCGGGCAGCCGCCTGCGACAGAAGGCTGAACACCACGAAGATCACGAACACGACCAGACCGATCCACTCGCCGTCGGCGACCACGATTCCGCGGAGGATCATGCCGGGGCTCCTGACTTGGCGGGCGTGGCGGGGCCATGGGCGATGGCCGCGCGCATCTCCGTGTCGGCCTGGACGTTGCGCAGCCGGTAATAGTCGAGGATCCCCAACGTGCCGTCGCGGAACGCGGCGGCGATGGCCTTGGGCACCTCGGCTTCGGCTTCGACCACCTTGGCTCGGTTCTCTTCGATTCGCGCGATGTTCTCCTGTTCGGCGGCCACGGCCAGCGTGCGGCGTCCTTCGGCCCTCGCCCGCGCCACGCGCGTGTCCGCCTCCGCCTGGTCCGCCTGCAAGCGGGCCCCGATATTGTCGCCCACCTCGATGTCGGCAATGTCAATCGAGACGATCTCGAAGGCGGTTTGGGAATCCAGCCGTCGGGAAAGGACCTTTTTCGAGATCTGGTAGGGGTTTTCGAGGACCTCGAAGTGGGTTTCCGCCGAGCCGATGGCGCTGACGATTCCCTCGCCGACGCGGGCGATGATCGTCTCCTCGGTGGCCCCGCCGATGATCTGGTTCAGATTCGCGCGGACCGTCACCCGGGCGCGAACGCGGAGTTCGATTCCGTTGCGCGCCACGGCGGCAAGCGCCTGGCTGCTGGTCCGCGGCGGGCAATCGATGACCTTGGGGTACACGCTGGTTTGAACCGCCTCGAGAACGTCGCGGCCGGCCAGATCGATCGCCGCGGCCTGCTTGAAGGTGAGATCGAACTTCGCCTTATGGGCGGCGATGATCGCCTTGGTCACCAGCGGAACGTTGCCGCCGGCCAGGTAATGGGCCTCGAGGGCCTTGCTGGTGATTCCCTCCGCGTCGCCCAAACCCGCCTGGACGGCCATGACCTTGGCGCGGACGATCACCTTGGGATCGACCTTCCGGAACGTCATTCCCAACAGATCGAAAATCCCGATGCCCGCCCCCGTCGTCTTCGACTGGATCCAATACCGGAAGTAACGGATAAACACCGCGAGCACGATGATGCAGACGAGCAACACCGCGACGATAACGCCCACGGTAATCAACTGGCGAAGCTGGTCGGCAGGCATGGGGGCGACACCTGGATTGGAGGATTCAACGGACGAAACCTGGGTTGTCCGGGGCCGTGAACTCGTGACCCAGTCGAACAGCCGCCGGCGTCGCCCTGGATCAGCCACGGCGATCGGCGCGCCCGTCGACGGTGCGCGAGGCCCGGCGCGCTAACCACGCGAGGTCCATTGGACACCTGTCGAAGGAACTTTGCAATCCCCACCGTGCGGGGAGGGCGTCGGTCAAGCCTGGGATGAACGGAACGGCTCGGAGTTGTCCCAATCGACGGGCTGGGCGAGGGGGTCTTTTTGCAATTCGTCCTTGGGCTCGTCGGGCAGTCCGCGGACGACGATTCGATTGCCGCGGATTTCCACGACCCGCACCCGTTGTCCCGCCTCCACCGGCAATCCTTCGCTGATCGCGTCGAGGGTCAGTCCATCAATGGCCACCATGCCGCTGGGCAACATGGGGCTTTTGGCCCGGCCGACGCGGCCGACCAGGGCTTCGAGGGTCTTGCGCGGGCTGTTTTCGGGGAGGACGTCGTTGCTTGAGGGCACTTGGAGAAGCATTTGCTTCCCCAGCGCCGTCGAGGGCCAGTACTTCAAGGCAACGGCCACGGCCAGGACGGTGCCGACCACGGCCCCGCCCAGGACCATCACGCCGACGAGCGAATTATGCGAGAACCCCAGCCAGATCGCGCCGAGGATCGCGCCCACGGCCAAGAACGCGAAAATCCCGCCCGAGGGCAGAAAAATGTCCATCACCACCAATCCCATGCCCACCAACAGCAACAGCACTGCCCAAATCCAGGGATCCATGCGTCAACCCTGCGTTTTCGATTCTCGAACGATGATCCGATTGCCATGAACGGCTTCGACCACGACCCTTGCGCCGGGCGCGACGAACTCGCCGTCGGTGAGCACGTCGAGCAACTGGTCCGCGATCATGGCCTTTCCGGCGGGGACGAGCGGGGTGGTGGCGTAGCCCGACGCCCCAACGAGGTTTTCGAAATGGGTGAGGGACTCGCTCTCGCTGATGGCGGCGGCCTCTTCTTCCGAGGGCGGCTGGAGCACCATTTGGCTGAGGATCGGGGCGCGCGGCAGCCATCGGTTGATGGTCGCGATGACCACCACGATCCCCACCAGGGCGGAGGCCACGATCAACAGCGAGTTCTGGAATTCGGCCAACTGATAAGCGTTGCGGGGCAGAAAGAAAGTCTGGCTCGCCAAGACGAGCGAGGCCAGGATCATCGCGCCGCCGCCCAGTCCGAAGATCCCGAAGCCGGGCAAGACGAACAGTTCCAGGGCCAGGCAACTCACCCCGGCCACGAACAAAATCACCTGGAGCCAGCCCGCCGTGCCCCCCAGAAACCGGCTCCAGAAAAACAGCGCGAAGCAGAGCAGGGCCACGAACGCGGCGACGCCCAGGCCCGGCGTGTGCAATTCCACGTACAGGGCCACGCCGCCGAGGATCAGCAACAGCACGGCCGCGCCGGGCGAAGCCAGGGCGTCGACCAGCACGTCCAGCCAACGGGGCTCCAAGAGCGACGGGTCGTTTTCCAGGCCGTAAAGCTCCTTGAACTGGGCGAAATCCTCCACCACGTGCGAGGCCAAACGATAAGTCAAGGCGTCGGCGCCCTCCGCGGCGAAGACCTTGCCGGGCCTGGTCACTGGCTCGCCGGGCGTCCACTGGTCGGGCTGGGCCTGGGCGGCCAGCTCCTCGGCCGAAAAAAAGGCCGACTGGCCCTTGTGCGTGTAGCGCGTGACGGTCAGTTTCGGGTCGAACATCGCCGCCGGAAGCGACCAGGACCGCGTCTTGCGCGCGGCGATCTCGTCGCGAATCACTGTCCGAATCTGCTGGATGTCCTCTGGCGAGAGCACCGCGTCGCCCTCGCCTCCCAGCACGGCCCGAGGGTGCATGACGAGCTGGTCGCACGCCAACGCGATGATCGCCGCGTCGCAGCGGGCCTCCTTCGGGACGTAGGCGACCGTGCGGACCTTGGAGGAATCGAGGTCCAGCAGGTAGCTTGCCAGGCGGATGCTGTCGGCCGGCGAGCCCCCGGCGCTCTCGATGCGCAGGCAGAGGAAGTCGGCGTTCTGCCGGGCCACGGCGTCCTGGATCATCCCTTGGATCTTGGTCACCGAGTCGGAGCGGATCGGACCCTTCACGTCGATCCGAACCGCATGGAACACGCCGTCCAAGGCCACGTCTTCCTTGACCATTTCCGGGGCGACCTCGACGGCGCGGGCCACTTCGACGCGATCGGCGGCCAGCGCGCTGATGAACCCCTTGCGCCGGGCCTCCGTGCCCGAAAACCGTCCCGGCTGCCCCGCGGCCAGGATGACCGTCTTGTTTCCAATCGCCCGCCGCTTGGCCAGTTCGGCGAGGCCCTCCGGCGTGGTGTATTCCGTGCCCAGGTCGGTTTCCACTTCCAGGAGTTCGCGCGCGGGATCGAGCAGCTTCAAGGCGACCTCGGCGGGGACGCGCTTGCGCCGGTTGGCGATCTCGCGGTACGTGGCGCGGATCGAATCGGTGATGTTGGGTTCGTCGACTCCGGCGGGTCCAAGTTCCGCCTGGGGGGCCATGAGGATCACGTCGCACGCCAAGACGGCGAGGACCGCGTGGCCGCGAATCGTCTGCGGGACGTAGGCCACGGTGGTCGCCGCGTTGAGGCTCCCGCCGGAAAGAAAATCGGCCAGATCATAGGCGTTTCCAATCTTGCTGCCGACGCCGTAATCGCTCTGCCCCTTGGGCACGGCGAACTCGAAAATCAGGACCGGCTGGGCGCCCTCCGCCTGGGCCTGTTGGATCGCCTTGAGGACCGGTTGGCGAAGCCTCTCCGTGGTCCGACCCGTGATCGGAAGCACCACCCGAAAAAGACGCCCGACGCGCGGCTTGGGAGCCCCGCCCTCGGCGGGCGCGGCAAAGCCCACCGGCGCCGCCAGGCAAAACAACAGCCCAACGAGGGCCAGATTCGCCCACACGGGCGCTGGTCCGGCGGTCTTCAGGATTGAGGAGACCCGTCCTCGGACGCCGGCGCCTCGGTCGACACGTTCGAACTGTCTGCCCCGCGCGCCGATTGCGCCGCCGGAGTGGGCAGTGGTCTGCAACGACTTGTTCATGGCTGCCATCGCGACTCCCTCCCCGTGCCCCGAGGACCTGTACGGCTCCACTGGCCATGAAGCGCCGTCACTGGGCTCGACCAACCCACAGCAGGGTGGCAAAGCGGCGATTCCCCCCCACGCAGCGGCCTGCTCCGCGCGCCATCCTCGACGTCCGCGTGGAATTATAAGCGGCCTGGGAATTTGACGTCAAACTGCAATCCCCCTGCGGGGGGCGTTTCGTGCCCGACGCAAACCGAACGGCCACCCCGCCCACAGGGAGCCGCTTGGCCGACATTGTTTCCTCGGCTGCGCATCAGGGCCTACCCTGGCCGTCGGGCCGCCCAGACGATTTCCGTCGCCGGGGAGCCGCTTTAGCCCCCGGTCGCCCCGGCTTCGGTTGCGCTTGAGTCGCGTCCCCCCATCCCGTAGATTAACGTTTGCTGCCCACCGAAAGGATCCAACGGATTGGGAATCGCTCTGTCGCGATGACGACTATTCGTCCGGAAAATCCGCTTATTGTCCAAGGCGATCATACTGTCCTTGTGGAGGTCGACAGCCCACGCTATGAGGAGGCACGGGACGGACTCGCCCGATTCGCGGAACTGATCAAGTCGCCGGAGCACATCCACACGTACCGGATCACGCCGCTGTCGATTTGGAACGCCTGCGCGGCGGGGATCGGCACGGATGAAATCGTCCGCACGCTCCACGAGTACTCGAAGTACGACGTGCCGGCGCACGTGGCGGTGGAGATCCGGGAATATGCGTCGCGCTACGGGCGGATCCGTCTCGAGCGGGACGCGGAAGGGCTGGTGCTCTCGGCGGCTGATCTGCCCTTGGCCGAGGAAGTCCTTCGCCACAAGCACGTGGCGCCGCTCTTGCAAGGACGGCTTTCGCCGCTTCGCTTCCGCGTGGATCCGGCCGCGCGGGGACGCATCAAACAGGCCTTGGTCAAGGTCGGCTTTCCGGCCGAAGACCTTGCCGGGTACCGCGAGGGCGAGCCCCTTCCCATCGCCTTGCGGGCGGTGACCGCCGCCGGGTTGCCGTTCGCGCTGCGGCATTATCAGGAAGACGCGGCGCGGGTGTTTTACGCGGGCGGGTCGGAGCGGGGCGGGTCGGGGGTGATCGTGCTGCCGTGCGGGGCGGGCAAGACCATCGTGGGCATGGCCTGCATGGCCGCCGTGCAGGCTTCGACCCTGGTGCTCACCACGAGCGTCACCGCCACGCGCCAGTGGATCGCCGAACTCCTCGATAAAACCACGCTCCACGCGGACCAGGTGGGCGAATACAATGGTTCGGCCAAGGATGTGCGGCCCGTTACCGTGGCCACCTACCACATCATGACCTGGCGGGCGCGCCACGACGCCGAGTTCGTGCATCTGAGGCTGTTCGACGAGCGCAACTGGGGCCTGATCATCTACGACGAAGTCCATCTCCTGCCTGCGCCGGTGTTCCAGGTGACCGCCGGCCTCCAGGCCCGCCGCCGCCTCGGGCTGACCGCCACGCTGGTGCGCGAGGACGGGCGCGAGGACGACGTGTTCGCCTTGATCGGTCCCAAAAAGGTCGACGTCCCGTGGAAAGTGCTCGAAGGGGAGGGCTGGATCGCCACGGCCACGTGCACCGAGATCCGCCTGCCGATGCCCGAAAGCCTGCGCATGACCTACGCGGTGGCCGAAGCGCGGGACAAGTTCCGCATCGCTTCGGAGAACCCCGACAAACTGCCCGTGGTGCGGGAGATCCTCAAGCGGCACCCCGGCGAACCCACCCTGATCATCGGGATGTACGTGGACCAAATCAAAAAGATCGCCGCGGAACTCGGCGTGCCCGTGCTGACCGGCACGACCGCCCAGCGCAAGCGGGACGCGTTGTATGAGGATTTCAAGTCGGGGCGGGTGGGCGTGCTGGCCGTTTCGAAGATCGCCAACTTCGCGGTGGATCTGCCCGACGCGGCCGTGGCCATCCAGGTGTCCGGCACTTTCGGCTCGCGCCAGGAGGAGGCCCAGCGGCTCGGCCGCATCCTCCGCCCCAAGCCCGGCGCCAACCAGGCCCATTTCTACACCCTCGTGAGCCGGGACACGGTGGAGCAGGACTTTGCCCTCAAACGCCAGTTGTTCCTTTGCGAACAGGGATACAGCTACGAAATCCGCGACATCGGCCAGGGCGACCCATGAAGTGCTTCGACATCGATTGGACGGACTTCATCCGGCGGCTTCCGTTGTGGAACCAGCTTTCACCGCGGGCCCGCGAGGCGCTCGTCGCCTTGCGCGGCGGCCAGGGAGCGAACGCTTCGGTGTTCCAGGGCCAGGATCGGCTCCTCGCCGAGCACGACTTCGTGGAGCATTTCGCGGGCGGGGGGCGGGTCCGGTTGACCCGTGCGGGCGCGGTGTTCGCCACGGCGATCCGCGCCATGATCCGGCACGACATTTTGGCCCATCACGACGCCTCGACGCTGCTCAGCTACCTCCTGGACCATTTCTCCCGACAGGAGCTTGAAGCGGCGTACCAGGAAGTTTGCCAACCTCACGTTCGCTATTCCTACTATTCGAGCCGCAGCATCGCGCACGACTTGGCCCATCGAGTGGCTTCGACGCAATGGGTGGAGCAGTTCCTGGCCGCATCCGCGGGGAAGTCGGGCGCCGGGGTGTTCCGCAGGGTCTTGCCCTCGTGGCTGAGGAACGTCGAGGGGGCTCCGCGGGCGGACGTTGATCTCGACGCCGTGCGAAGGCTCGTCCGCCACCTGATGGAACTGGCCGAGCCGCTGCCCCTGGTCGAACTGCCCGCGCGGTGGAACGACCTTCTGCCGGCCGCGCTGGGACCGGCGATCCGGCATGGGATCGAGCGTCTCGTCCTGTTTCCCGCCATGCGCCTCCCGGACATGACGCCGATGCTCGGCCTTTGGCCGGGCATTCATCAACGTTTGCACCGGCCGAAGCCCGTGGCCCCTCCGGCCGTTCAACCGCGCGAGGTCTTCCACGGCGCCTTGATCGTGGAGGACATGACCACCGTGCTGGTGGCGGCAAGCGGCCGGCCTCTCCGCCTCCGCCAAAACGATTTCCAATTGTTCGCCAAGGCGCAGAGCGAGTTGCAGGAAGCCTTGTTGCCTTTGCCCGATTGGGCCGCCGAGACGCTGGAATATTCTCCGGACTCCCGGCTTCCGATCGCCTGCGACTGGCTTCAACGGCTGAAACTGGCCCGGCGCGCCGGAAAACACGGCAAGGACCTGCGGCTGGAGATGACTGCCGAGGGCGAGGCGTGGCTGGGCCAAACGGCGAAACGTCGCCTCCAGATCGTCCTCGACGCACTGCGTTCTCGGTGCGCAAGTCCCGTGCTCCCGACCCCTTATGCGGACGACGACTCTTACGACGACGAGGAGTACGAGTCTTACTATGATCGGGGACCGATCCCCTTCCTGCCGGCCTCCTTGCACGTGTCCCGTCGCGATCCGAAGGAAGTCGAAGCGGTTTTGCGTCGGGAGGTCGTGGCGGCCTTTGGCTCGCTCGCCGAGGACCGTTTCGTGGGATTGGACGAATTTCTGGCATGGCGGGCTCAGGAAGCCAACCCGTTGCCCGGAATCATGGGCGGCAACGCAACCAGGGCCTATCGCGACCCCTACGAAATGCTTCATGAGCCGACGATCGAAGCGTTGGAGGAAGGCTGGGCCCGATTCCTGAAGGAAATGTTGCGGAGGCGATTGGTGGTTCTTGGAGCCGCGCGATGGGGCGTGGACGAGAAAGCCGGACGCGTCTGTTTCGCGATCACCGGCGCTGGCCGATACCTTCTGGGCCTGGCCGAGGATTTCGAATACAGCCTGGGGGCGGAAGCCTCGGGCCAGTTGGTGGTCCAGCCGAACTTCGACGTGGTCTTTCTCGCCGCGTCGCCCCTGGCCGAAGTGTCGGTCGCCCGCTTCGCCGAGCGCAAGGGCCGGGGTGTCGGCACGCTGTTCACGATCACCAAGAAGTCGATCCTCGCCGCGGCCGGAAGCGGCATGACCGCCGCCCAAGTGCTCGATGCCCTCCAAAATCTCTCGGCCAAGCCGGTCCCCCCCAACGTCGCCCGGGAGATCTCCGGCTGGTTCGACCAATGCCGTCGCATCCAGATCCGGCCGGCGGTGCTGATTCACTGCCCCGACGCCGACACGGCCCTCCGCGTGGTGTCGGCGGGCCGCAATCGCGCCAAGGCCTTGACCGACACGGTGGTCGAACTGACCGAGCCCCGCTCCAAGTCGGAACTCGTGCGCAAGCTTCAAGCGGTGGGCATCTTCGTCGATCGAACGGCGGCGAACGTCTGAGCGCGTGTCCCCGTCTGGGATGGCAACGTGGAACTGCCGCCGCGCGTCTTGGGAGTCTTAAGCGGCAACAGTCCAGCGACGGCGCCGCCGCCTCGTTGCCTCCCAACCATCAGCGGAGTTATGATGAAGCCGGCTTGCGAAGCGCGTCCGCCAAACAAGAATTCGCCCAGCGCCGACCGTTTCCCTCGCTCCCCGGGCGCGGCGCGTGAAAGGCTCTTCGCCAAGCAGCGCGGGCCGAAGGTCGAGCGAGCGTCCGGGAAATCGCCAGGTTCTTGCCACAACGCAGCCGCTCGATCCAATCGTCGCACTCCACTCGACTGACCAGAAAAAGGGCGCCGTCCCATCATGCATGATTTTCTTCCCTACTTGCCGATGCTGGGAGGCGCCGTCGGGCTGGTTTGCCTGGTCGGGGCGTTTTTCGCGGGACGGCGGCGGCGCCTTGTCGAGAATCTGTCGACGTCGAAGACCACCGGCGTGTTCATCGGGCTGGTCGAGCTGAAGGGGACGGCGGAATGCGCCCGTCCGCTGACGAGCTACCTGGCCGAGCAACCGTGCGTCTGGTATCAGTGGAGCGTCGACGAACACTGGTCTCGCACCGTGACCGAGACCTATACGGACCACGAAGGCAAGACGCGCACCCGCACCCGGCACGAGAGCGGCTGGACCACGGTCGCCGACGGTGGCGAATCGACGCCGTTCTATCTTCAGGACGATTGCGGAGTGATCTTGATTCGCCCGGAAGGAGCGAAGATCGAGCCGCTGGCGATGTTCGACCGGACGTGCGGCCCGGCCGATCCGCTTTACTACGGCAAGGGCCCCGCCCACGCGGTCCGCGACTCGGATCACCGCAGGCGGTTCGCCGAATACGGCATTCCGGAACACGCGTCGCTTTATGTAATGGGCCAGGCCCGAGAACGCCAGGACATCGTCGCCGCGGAAATTGCGCGCGATCCGGACGCGCCGATGTTCCTCATCTCCACCCGGTCCGAGGAACAGATCGGCTCGGGCATGAAGTGGGGCGAGCGGGCCTGGGTCTTTTCTGGCTGGGTGCTGTTTGTGGGAAGCGTTGTGGGCCGCGACGCGGCCGCGGGGATTCCGCTCGAAACCCGACTGCCGCTTTACGCGGGCGCCACGGCGGCCTACCTCGCCGCCGCCGTCCTCGCCTGGATCTGGATGGTGTTCAACAGCCTGGTGGACTTGCGCCACCGCGTGCGCAGGGCGTGGTCGCTCGTGGAGATCGAACTCAAGCGCCGCCACGACCTGATCCCCAATCTCGTCCAGGCCGTGCGCGGTTGCCGGGATCACGAGCGAACGGTTCAAAGCGAGTTGGCGGCCCTGCGCGGCCAGTTGCGGGCGACGCCGCCCGGAGTCGAGGGCCCCGATTACCACGCGGTCCGCGACGCCGTCCTCGCCGTGGCCGAGCGCTATCCCGAACTGAAGGCCGACGCCAACTTCGCCGCCCTGCAAAAAAGCCTGATCGAGACCGAGGAGCGGATCGCCCTGGCCCGCGGCTATTTCAACGACATCGCCACGCACTACAACACACGCCTCGAACAGGTGCCCGAGCGCTATGTCGCCTGGCTGGGCGCGATGAAGCCGCAGCCGCTGATGGAAGCCGACGCGTTCGAACGAGCGCCGGTGTCCATCGGCGCCTGGAGCCATGGGAGTTCCGATCCGGCCCCCTCGGGCAAGTGAACGGCTGCCGCGGCGGGGCAACCCTCCGCTCTAAGGCAAGGCAAGCGGATCGTATCCCTCGATGCGGAACGGGGAGGGGTACCAGCGGGCGGCGACCGTGTCGCCCTGGGCCTGGAAGTACGGTTCCGTGATCGCCCGCTTCAGCGATTCCTCGTCGGTTTCCGCGGGATCGTAGACGATGCGTGCGCGAGCGGCGCCCGGGCCGGGCCACGCCTCGAGGCGGAAAAAACGAAGCGGTTTACCCACGTCGTCGCGCTGGAGAAACCACACCAGGAGATTTGCCCTGCCGCGGCAGGTCAACTCGCGGACGCGGAGATCGAGGGCCGCCACCCGGCCCGGCGGTTCGCCGTGGACTTTCACGAACGAAGGCATCGGCCGCCACGAGGCCGCCGCCACGGCCCCGGCGATACATGCGAGCACCACGGCCACCAGCGCCGTCCGCGGCCAACGCGAGTCCAGCCAGGCGGGCGGCCCCCAGCTCAGCGCTCCGCTCCCGCCTCGGGGGCAGGCGTCCACGCAGCTCAAGCAAGCCACGCACCGGGCCGCGGTCACCTCCGCCAGGGCGTCGACGGGAATGGCCATCGGGCACTCCCGGGCGCAGACGCGGCAGCCCGCGCATCCCGACGGATCGCGCTTCACCCGAGCAAACCCGAAGCGAGAAAACGGATTAAGCGCCGCGGCCAGAGGGCAAAACCAGCGGCAGAAGGGCAACGCCGTGAACAGCGACGCGACGAGGATGGCTCCGGCGACGGCGTAGGCGTACCAGGCGATGTCGGCCCCGTGGCGGCTGATCAGGGCGTAGGCCGGACACCAGGCGCGGAACAGCAGCTCTCCCGCGCGCCACGTGAAATACACGATCGCCGCCAGGACCGCGTACTTCACGCCGCCCAGCGCCCGGTCGGCCCAAGGCGGCGGCTGGACCTCCGGCACGCCCGCCCGCCGTGCGGCTCGGCGGACCCAATCGGAGATCGTGCCGATCGGGCACACATAGCCGCAAAAAGCCCGCCGCAGAAGCAGCGTCATCCCCAACACGGCGGCCAGGATGTAGAAGTTCGAGACCGCCAGCGAGCAGGTCAAATTGCCCTCGCTCCAATAGGTGTAGAAGGCCTCGACGCCGCCGAACGGACACCACGCTTCGGCGTTCGCCCGAACGGCGAACACGCCGACGACGGTGATCAACAGGAACGCTGCTTGGAGGCCCCTGCGCGCGCTTGCCATGGAAGGCCGCTTCTACTCCGCCTTGCCGCACTTGCCCCGCATCGGGCAGCCGGCGCATCCGGACCCGCCGCTGCACTTCGATTCGGCCACCTGCGATTCCGTGGCCAGCGCCTTCGCGAACACGGCCGTGGAGGCCATCAAGGCGAAGTCCGGACAACGCCTGGCGTGCTCCTTGAAGTTTTCCAGGCGGCTGGGGGGCAGGGTTTGGAAGCATCGTTCGAGCAACTTCAGGGCCGCCTCGGAATTGCCCGTCGCGCCTTGCAGCCGCGCCATCGAATAGAGCATCTGGGGGCCGGCGTCGTCGTCGAGCGAAATCGTCGCGGCCAACTTCTTGGCCTCGTCCGTTTTGCCGAGCCGGGCCAACGCAACGCCCCGCAACGCGCGGACGACCGGGGCCGAGTGCCCCTGGCGCTCCAACGCCGCGAGCGTCTTTTCCGCGTCCGCGTTCCGGTTCAGGGCAAGCTCGGTTTCGGCCAGCATCGTTCCCGAAGCCGCCGTGCCGATCTTCTCGTGCATCCGCCGCGCCACGTCCACGGCGTGGCCGTGCAGCCCTTGATCCAGATAGAAGGCATGCAAGGCACGGGCGGCGTATTCCCACCGTTCGGGGTCCTGCTCGGCCTCCAATTGTTTGCGCAGGTCGAGGATCCGGCGCACCAGTGCATATTGCTGCCGATACCCCTCGTTGTCCAAATCGCCCCGCGCCGCGGCGGCAAACGCGGACAACGCCCCGTCAAAGTCTCCCTTCTCCAAAAGCGACTTGCCGCGGGCGAATGCCTCGGCAGGCGACTCGGCTCCGACCAGCACCGGCGTCCACATCAAGACACCGATCGCCACCAAGACCGCAAGATGACCTCGCTTCATAACCATGCTCCCTGTCTACGCGGATCCAATCCCATCTTTCTATCGACACTCTACGCTTCGCCGAATGCACCGGTTTGGCCGATTTTCCCGGAGGTATGCAAATTTTGCACACCTCCCAAACCGTGCAATGCCGACATCCTGCCGTGCTTCGGCGACCAAAGCCCGGGCATCTTAAACGGCTGGTGCGTTCGGGGCAACCCTATTGTCGATCACCCGCTGGGTGAAGGCGCTGTGCCGTAAGGATCGCACGTGTCTGAAGAAGGGCTTTCGTCGTTCGGCGAGCGGGCCTCCCCGGCGTTGCCGCGGGGCTCGCCCCCCTTGGGGCCATCGCGGAGCGACGGCCGCAAAGCCGCTTCGTGAACGGTTGCCAACGCTGTGGCTGGCTCCCTATCCGCGGAAAGGATGGACCCACGGCTTGCGGTAGTCGCGCTTCAGCAGCGCGGCCGCGGCAGGGTTGTTGGGGATCTGTTCCGCGGCGGCGTCCCAGCGCACGACGGAGTTCGATTCGTAGGCGATCATGCCCAACTGCACGGTGGCGGTCGAGCGATACGCGTCTTCGATCGTGCAGGACGGCTGCCTCCGCGACCGGACGGCGGCGAGGAACTCGGCCATGTGCTCCAGCCCCGCATCCCCCTCGACCTTGAATTCCTGACGCTCCTTGGACTTGCCTCGCGGAACGACCACCCAGCGTGAGTCGGTGACGAAGAGCGTGGCCTTCTCGCCGTAGAGGAAGATGCCGTTGGACACGGCGGGATCGAACTCCTCGGCGCCCCAGATGCGGTGCCGCCAGACCAAGGGGAGTTGGTCGAATTCGAAATGCGCGGTCAGCGTGTCGGGCGTGGTGATCTTGCCCTGAAGGGCGTACAGGCCGCCGGCCGCCGTGATTTGCTTGGGCATCGAGAGTCCCAGGATCACGCGGCAAGCGTCGATCAGGTGGATTCCCCAATCGACCAGGTGCCCGTGCCCGCTGGTCCGTTCCAAGCGCCAGTTGAAATGGCCGACCTGTTCGCTGTAGGGGATCTTGGGCCCCGGCCCGCACCAGAGGTCCCAATCCAACGACGGGGGCGGCTCCTTGGGCGAGGGATCCTTGGGCGAGGCGTTGTAGTGAATCTGGGCCTCGGCCTGGAGGATCCGCCCGGCCTGACCCGACGCGACAAACTCCCGCGCCGCGCGCACAGCCTTGCTCTGGCGGCGCTGGAACCCGACCTGGACCACGCGGTCCGACTGCTTCGCCGCGTCGACCATGGCCCGGCCTTCGCGGATGTCGTAGGCGATCGGCTTTTCGCAGTAGATGTCCAGCCCGCGCTGGAGTGCGGCGAGGAATTGGAGGGCGTGCCAGTGCGGCGGGGTGGCGATGATCACCGCGTCGAGGGGCTTCGCGTCGAGTAACTCCTCGTAATGCTTGAACTGCCGCGGCCGTTTGCCCTGGAGTTTTTCCAGGGCCTCGGCCGACTTGGCCAGATGTTCGCTGTCCACGTCGCAAATCGCGGCGATCTCGCAGCCCCCGGCTTTCAACGCGGCCCGCGCATCGACCATCCCGTACCAACCGACGCCGATTACGCCCAGTTGCAGTTTCTTCTCCGCGCCGGCCGCCCGGCCGCTTCCGGCCAGCGCCATCGCGCCGGCGGCGATCGTGCCCAGAAACTCCCGTCGGTTGTTCATGCCCATGGTCCGGTCTCCCGTTGTTGTCTGTTATGCAATGGCCCGAGAATGGCGGTCCCATGCGGGGAACCTCCACGTTGTACCAGTCCCGCGCCCTTGCGGCAACCGGGCGCCTGGCGCGAGCGCGTGGACCGGGCCGCGCGGCCGCTCGCCGGCCGCGTCTGCGTCTCGACAATCGCTCCGTCGCGCGATACGGTGGGGTGTGCGAGGCGAGGGATGGGCGGAGTGTACCCTGGGTATCGCGATCTGCTGGAAAGCGGCGAGTTGACCAGGCGAGCCGAGCGGGCCGTGGCGGCGCTGGAGGACTGCGCGATGTGCGCCCGCGAATGCCATGCCGACCGCACGGCGGAGGCAGGCTTGAAGTCCTACTGCCGCACGGGCCGGCGGGCCTGGGTCAGCAGCTATTTTGCCCATCATGGCGAGGAGGATTGCCTGCGAGGCTGGCGCGGCTCGGGAACCATCTTCTTCAGCCATTGCAACCTTCGCTGCGTGTTCTGCCAGAACTACGAGATCAGTTGGCTCGGCGAGGGCCGGCCCGTCGATGCCCGCGAACTCGCCGAAATCATGCTCCAGCTTCAGGCCCAGGGATGCCACAACATCAATTGCGTGACGCCCTCGCACGTCGTGCCGCAGATCCTCGAGGCCTTGGTCCTGGCCGCGGAAAAGGGATTGTGCCTGCCGCTCGTTTACAACACCGGGGCGTACGACAGCCTCGAGGCCCTGCGCCTGCTGGACGGCGTGGTCGATATCTACATGCCCGATTTCAAGTTCTGGGACCCGGCGGTGGGCCGCGAAATGGCCAACGCCCCGGACTACGCCGCCGTGGCCGCGCGGGCCGTTAAGGAAATGCACCGGCAGGTCGGCGACCTGGTGATCGGCGCCGACGGGCTGGCCCGGCGCGGGCTGTTGGTCCGGCACCTGGTCATGCCCGGCGGTTTGGCGGGAACGCGCGAGGTGATGCGATTCCTGGCCACGGAAATCTCGGCGGACACCTATGTCAACATCATGCCGCAATACCGGCCCGAGGGCCGGGCGTCCTTGCACCCCGCCATCGACCGAGGGATCACTGCGGCCGAGTGGCGCGAGGCCCTCGCGGCGGCCCGCCAAGAGGGCTTGCGACGCTTCGCCAGATAACCGACAAAGGGAATCGCTCGCCCGGCCTCGCGTTTTCGCGGGCTAAGCGTTCACGACACGACGTGGGGGCCACGCTCCGTCGTGGCCGAAATCCGCGACCATGAGGGAGGCGACGGAGCGCGTCGCTCCACCTCCCGCTACGCCGCGAAAAGGGAGAGAGTTTCCGTGAACCGTGACTTCGCGGGAAACGAGACATGCCGCCCCCTGTCCATCACCAAACGAAGGGATCCGCGATCCAATGAACGACTTCGAGAAGAACCTTCGCAGCCAGCGCGTCCTTCAGCGGCCCGAGTGGTCCATCCAGCGGGCGGTGTACAAGTCGATGGGCTACAGCGACTACGACCTGGGGCGGCCGCTGGTGGCCATTGCCAATTCCTGGAACCGCGTCGTGCCCGGCCACTACAACCTTCAGCTTGTCGGGGACTACGTCAAGCAGGGCGTGCTTCAGGCGGGCGGCACGCCGGTCGAGTTCGGCCTGATCGCCGCCTGCGACGGGATCGCCCAGAGCCACGTCGGGATGCACTACATCCTTCCCACGCGCGAATTGATCGCCGCCGACGTGGAGATGATGGTCCAGGCCCATCAGTTCGACGCCGTCGTGCTCTTGGGCTCGTGCGACAAGATCGTGCCCGGCCTGCTGATGGCCGCGGCGCGGCTGGACGTGCCTTCGATCGTCGTGGTCGGCGGGCCGATGGAAGGGGGCTGCCCGTTCGACGGCCGGGCCTCGGACATCACCTCGCTCACCGAGGCGCTCGGCATGATGAAGGCCGGCAAGCTCAGCGCGGAGGAATACCGCGACCTGGAAGACCGCGTGTCGCCTACCTGCGGCTCCTGTTCCTTTCTGGGCACGGCGAACACCATGTGCTGCGTGGCCGAGGCGATGGGCATGTGCCTGCCCGGCTCGGCAACGATTCCCGCCACGCACGCCGCCCGACTGCGTTCCGCCCAGGAGGCCGGCCGGCAGATCGTCGAGCTGGTGCGACGCGGCATCACCGCCCGGCAGATCATCAACCGCAAGGGGATCGAGAACGCCTTCCGCCTGGGCACGGCGATCGGCGGTTCCACGAACCTGGCCTTGCACATCCCCGCCGTCGCCTACGAGGCCGAGTGCGACGCGACCATGGACTTGCTGGAAGAATGGTCGCGCACCACGCCGCACGTGGCCAAGATGAATCCGGCCGCGCCGCCCAATCTGCCCGATTTCCACGCCGCCGGGGGCGTGCCAGCCGTGATGCGCGAGATCCTGCCGCTTCTACACGCCGACGCGATGACCGTGACCGGACTTTCGGTCGCGGAAAACGTGGCAAACGCCCGCGCCGCGGATCGGCAGATCATCCGCACTCTCGCGGACCCCTGGAGCGCCGAGGGCGGGCTGGCCGTGTTGCGCGGCAATCTCGCGCCGCGCACGGCGATCACCAAGCCGGCGGCCATTGATCCGCGCCAGCACGTGTTTTCCGGCCGGGCCCGGTGCTTCGACAGCGAGGAGGCGGCCAACCAGGCGATCCTCGACGGCGTGGTTCAAGCGGGCGAGGTCGTGGTGATCCGCTACGAGGGCCCCAAGGGCGGGCCGGGGATGCGCGAGATGTACACCTCGATGAAGCTTCTTTACGGCCGCGGGCTGGCCCTTCAGACCGCGGTGGTCACCGACGGCCGCTTCTCGGGCACGAACAAGGGCTGCTTCGTCGGCCACGTCTCGCCCGAGGCGGCCGAAGGCGGGCCGCTAGCCGCCGTGCGCGACGGCGACCGAATCACGATCGACATCCCCCAGCGCCGCCTGCATCTCGACGTGAGCGACGAGGAGATCCAGGCTCGGCTTGTCGGCTGGAAACGCCCGCCCCTCCGCTTCACCAGCGGCTACCTGGCCCTCTACGCCCGGATGGCCGAATCGGCCGACCAGGGAGCGATCATCCGGCACCGCGGCTGATGGAAAACCATGCCCATAGCGGGCCGGGGGAAGCAAGAGGGGTGGCGCAAAATCCGGCGCGGCAAACAACGGAACTCGGCAACCGCTCCCCGTCCGGGGACCGTCCCCGTCAACGGCTCCCAAAACGAAGCAAGATCCAAAGCAGGGGCCAGGCAAGACGCGAAGCAACAAGCGCTCGCCCCGAGCGGCTCACCTTTCGCGCGCAGGGCCGCGATTTCCGCCTGAGCGACGTGGCGGGCAACATGGTCCGTGCGACCCTGGCCTGAACCGTTGCGGTGGCCGCTAGCGCGATCGAACGGCCCGCGTGTTGTACTGGCGGAGGTAGGCGCGGGTCGATTCGTTGTCGGGATAACGCTGGTCTGGTCCATAGGGATAGGACCGCATGGCGTGGAACGGCAGCGGCTCGACCGTCTCCCCGTGCGCGGTGTACAGGTCCATGTCCTTGCAATAGCTGTCGGTCTTGAGGATGAACGATCGCCGAAAGCCGGGCTTGACGGGACCGAAGGCGTCGGCCGGGAAACGGAGCGTCACCTCCTCCCCGTGGCCCATGATGACGAACCGGTCGTCGGCCTCGCGCAACAGTTCGGCGACCTCGCCGAACCGCGTGTACTTGCCGGCTATGACCTTCCACGGGACGGCGCGGTCCAGGTTCGCGTAGTCGAGCAAGTTCGGCTGGCGTCCGTCGGGGGAGTATTCCCGCGGGTAGCCGAGGAAGTGCAGATCGGCGGTGGACGGGGCCGCTTCCTGGATTCGCAGGGGGGCGGTGGCGTCGTGCGCGGCCACGAAGATCCGATCCCAGTACAAGTCCATGTTCGTCGCGATCCGCAGCTTGCGGTCGCCCGGCATGAGCTTGCCGGTCAGATCGAGGGTCATGACGTGCTGGAGTCCGGCCGGGTAGCCGACCTCGCGAAACAGCTCGACCCAGCGCCCCTGGCGCCAGGCGAACACGCTGGGGGCCTCCAGGCGGAGCCCGGCTTGGGCGGCGGCGAAGTTGGTCGTCGAATAGGAGTATTCGACCCAGCCGTGGAGGAACAGCACGAGCCGATCTCGGCGCGAAAAGCCGCCGAGCTGGTCGCCAAAGTCGACGTCGACGAAGTGTTTCTTGGCGTAACCGATGAACCGAGGATCGGGCTCGGTCGCCCCGGCGTAGCGGCGATCCACGCTGCGAAGCTCCTCGGTCACATCCACGCCGCGGTGGTCCACGGCGCGAACCGGCTGGATCGCGCGGCGGAGGCAAAACAGTTCGAACGGCGGCGCTGGCCCATTGACCGCCGCCATTTCATGGGGGTAGACCTCCGTTCCCTCGGGATGATCGACGGCCAGGAGCTTGGCCTCGTCGAAATAGACCACCTCTTCCAGCGGTTCGGTGACTTGCAGCACATAGTGGCCGTCCAGGGGCTGCATATGGGGAATCGGGACGTACTCGGTCGGATCGGGCACGGCGAACGTCGCCGCGCCCATCCGGTAGCCCAACCCGCCCATCCCGCCAAAATCGGCCACGAAATCGAACCGCTCCCCGTTCCAAGCGAAGAGGTGCGGGCAGGAGGCGGTCTTGCGGGGCAATTCCTCGATGCGGGTGAGGCGATCAGCGGGCAGGTCCAGCTCGCCTTGGACCACGGAATCGGGCCAGACGATGCGGAGCCAATCGACCTGGGGGTTCGGCCCCAGGCCCGCCAGGATCCGCAGCGGCGGCATGGCCACGGGACCGGAGGGGACGCCTACGACGTGTTGTTGGATCACCTTGCCCGCGCGAACCTCGACCCGCGCCCCAACCGCCGAGGCGTTGGATCGGGCCTTGCCGTCGCGCGGCCGGACTCCCAGCAGATCGAGGGCGATGTAGTGCCCGCCCGGCGTGACGTTTTCGATCAGCAGGGGCTGTTGCCCCATTTCCGCCAACAAGAGGTCGCACTTTCCGTCGCCGTTGAAATCGGCGGCCACGCACGAGGCGTCGCCTTGCGTGGTGATCGCGGCCAGAAGATTCGACGGATCCAGGTCAACGGCGTCGGTGAAAAGGCCGCGGACCGGATCATGGATGAGCACGGCCGGGCCGCGTTTGCCGTCGCGCCGGCGCGCGTCGGCGATCACGATGTCCAGCGCGCCGTCGTTGTCCATGTCGGCAAACTGCCCGCCGGAACCCCCGAGCTTCCCGCATCGTTCGGCGAACTCTCGATCCAACTCGAAGCGCCAGTCGCCGCGGTTGAGATACAGCCGCGCCTCCTTGCCGGTGAACACCAACAAATCGCGGTGGCCGTCCTTGTTCGGATCTCCCGAGGTCGCGCTCAGGACCCCCTCGACCGCCAGCCCCGCCGCGTCGGGATCGAGCGTATGATACTGCCATACGCGGTCGTTGACCCAGAGGATCGGTTTGCCAACCTTGGGGAAGACGATCAGGTCCAGGTCCCGGTCGTTGTCGAAGTCGTCGTAGACCACGGCGGCGACGGGGGTGTCGGGCAGGGCGAGACCGAGTTTCTCGCCGATCTCCGCGAACGTGTCGTTGCGGTTGTTGTTGAAGGCCGTGGAGGGCGCGGCCGCTGGCGCGCCACCGGTGGGAATCGAGCCGCTGCGGAGGCGGAACGAGACGAGGTCCAAATCCCCGTCGCTGTCCAGGTCCAACAGACGCGCGCAGGCCGTCAGCGGTCCGTCGGCCGCGGTCGGCGGCGAGGGGGCTTTGCTCAGGTTTCCCTTGCCGTCGTTCATCAGCAACAGGTCCTGCCCCTCGCGGCCAAGCCAAAGGTCGAGGTGGCCATCGTTGTTCACGTCGCCAAAACAGGCAGAGACGGCCTTGTCCGCGACCGCGGCGCCCCGCCGGAACTTGCCGGCGCCGTCGTTGAGGAAAACGACGGCTTCACCGTGATCGCCGGCGCCGGTGAGGCAGAGGTCGAGGCTCCCGTCGCCGTCCAGGTCGCCGACGGCCACGCCGGGCAGGTTCACTGCCCCGCCCGCCCATTTCCACGCCTTCGGGGTCGCGTCGATCTTCTTCACGTCCGGCGAGAAGACCACGCGGCGCGCGGGCTGGCCATCGGCGGGAAGCCTGGGGAGTCCCTCCACGCCGATCGCCGTGTAGTACTTGCCCGCCGTGCCGTACATCTGCCGGACGGTGAACGACCCGCCGCTCAGCTCCACCGCATTCAGCGCCTTGAACCGCTGGAACAAGGGCATGGCCTTGGCCGGCTGGCGGGCCCGCTGGTATTGCGTGGCCAGCCGGTAGGTCGCCGAGACGAACCCCGGGTCCAGCGTCACGGAGCGTTCGAGCATCTTGGTGCCTTCCTCGTTCTTTCCCAGCGCAAGCAGGACTTCGGCGCACTTGTAGGCCACATAGGGGTCCTTGGGATCGGCCTCGGCCACCTGCGCGAAGCAGGCAGCGGCCTTGTCGTTCTGGCCCGAGTGCTGGAAATAGATCCCCAGGCAATACAGGGCGGGCAGATGCTTGGGGTCGGCCTTAAGGATCTCCTCGAACACCTCGCGCGATTTGTCGACCGTCTGGCGGTCTTCCTGAATGTTCAGGTAGGCGACGCCGAGGTTGAACCGCGCGGCGGTCCAGTCAGGAAACAGCTCGAGCACCCGGGCAAACTCCTTGGCCGCCTCGGCGTAGCGGTATTGTTCCAGAAGCGCCGCGCCGCGGTTGTGGGCCGTGAGGGCCTGGGAGAGGCGGTCGCCGGAGGCCGCGCCTTCCGCCCCCAGCGCCGGGGCGTTCAGGCCTGCCAGGACGATCGCCGCCACGAGCGCGAAACTCCTCGCGAACGCTTCTTTTGTCCCGCCCCATCGGCCAGGCCAGGCCGTCGCTCCCAACGACGCGACCGCCGGAAACGCCGAATGAACTCCATGAACTGCCATGATTTCCAGCTCCTTCTCGCGCAAAGGATTCAGACCGCTTGGAAGACCTTCATTGTGACCGAAGCTGCCGGTCCGAGGAAGAGGCGGGCGAACCCCTTGCCGGGGGCGGTAGAATGTTGGCAAACCCTTTTGGCAAGGAGAACAGCATGACGTCGATAGAGTCCCTGGGTCTTGTGGTCAGCCTCGCGATCGTCGCCGCGCTGGGCGGCGGCGCCAACGCCGGAGGCGCCGAGAAGCCGTCGTCCGCGCTGGATTTCAAAGTGAAATCCATCGACGGCGACCAGGTCGATCTTGGCGTCTATCGGGGCAAAGTGGTGTTGATCGTCAATGTGGCCAGCAAATGCGGCCTGACGCCGCAATACGAGCAGTTGCAGGCCCTTCAGGAAAAATACGGACCGCGGGGATTCGCGGTTCTCGCCTTTCCCTGCAATCAGTTCGGCCAGCAGGAACCGGGCACGCCCGACGAAATCAAGCAATTCTGCAAAGTCAACTACGGCGTCACGTTTCCGTTGTTCCAGAAGATCGAAGTGAATGGCGACGGGGCGGCCCCGCTCTATAAATACCTGACGTCGCTGGCGACGAGGCCGGCTGGCCCGGGAAAGATCACCTGGAACTTCGAGAAATTCGTCGTCGGCCGGGATGGGCGGGTGGCGGCCCGCTTCGCCCCGCGCACAAAACCCGACGATCCGGAGTTGCTGAAGGTCATCGAGGCCGAGCTGGCGAAAAAATAGCTCCAGGCGTGAGCGGCGCCCCGCGTCCCACTTGCACGACCGGCCCTGCCGCGCCAAGATGTCTCCGTGGGCATTCGCCAGCAAGAAGGAGCCCCTCATGGAGCGTTTGGCAATGAATCGGCGCGAATTCGCGGGGGTGGCCGCCGGCATGGCGGCCAGCGCGGCCTGGTTGAGGGAAGCCTCGCCGGCCTTGGCCGACGGCTGGGATCCCGATCGCCCGATCGCGATTCCCGCCAGGAAGCTGCGCGCCCAGCCCGTCTTGATGTACGCCACCACCACGAGGCGGGAGAAGACGTCCTGGAAATCGTGGAGTTCGATCCACACGCACGAGGCCGCGAAGGAGGAGGGCGCGCGGATCACCAAGGAATTGGCGGCCGCGGCGGCCGCGGCGGATTTCGCCGTGGAGGTCCTGCCGCTGGCGACCGTCGCCACGGCCGAGGAGGCCCGGCGCGTCCACGAGGGCGATTATGACGTGATCCTCATGTATCCGGCCACGGGCGGCGGCAACCTGCTGACCGCCTGTCTTCCGCCGAAACCCGACAAGGACGCGATCGTTTTCGTGCGCCACCGTTCCGGGCCCGTCTACTACTGGTACGAGGCGCTCAGCTCGCGCTACCTGAAGAAAGGCAGCGACGAGGAAACCGCGCAGAACAGCGCGGCCAATCATGGCGGGCTGACGGTCCATGACGTGGTCGTGGACGATTACGCCGAGGTGACGTGGCGGCTGCGGGCGCTTTTCGGGCTGAAGAACTTCATTGGGCAGAGGATCGTGGCCTTGGGCGGGGCGGGCGGGAAATACGATCCCCAGGCCCCCAAGGTCGCCCGCGAAAAATACCGCTTCGAGATCATCGAGGTCGGGTACGACGAGCTGGGCAAGCGGATCGCCCAGGCCCGGGCCGACACGGCCCTGATCGCCAGGGCCGAGGAGTGGACCCAGCGCTATCTGGCCCTGCCGGGAACCAGGCTGGCCACGAACCGCGAGTACGTGCGCAACGCCTTCTTCCTTTACCGCGTCTTCAAGGACTGGATGCGCGAACACCAGGCCCCGGCGTTTACCATCGGCCAGTGCATGAGCACCGTGATGCCCCTGGCCGAGACCACCGCCTGCCTCACGTTGAGCTGGCTCAACGACGAGGGGTGGGCCGCTTTTTGCGAGTCGGACTTCGTGATCATTCCGGCCGGCGTCTTGCTGCGCTATGTGACGGGCAAGCCGGTCTTCCTGCACAACTCGACCTTCCCCCACCGAGGCGTGGTCACCTGCGCCCATTGTACGTCGCCTCGCCGCATGGACGGCCGGCGTTACGAGCCCGTCGAAATCCTCACGCACTACGAGTCCGACTACGGGGCGGCCCCCAAGGTCCAGTTCCCGGTCGGCCAGCGCGTGACGTTCATCGATCCGGAATACGCCACGGGCCGGTGGGTGGGATTCCGCGGCGTGGTGAAGGACAATCCGTTCCTCGAAATCTGCCGTTCTCAGCAAGACGTCGAAATCGAGGGCAACTGGAAGGCCCTCTTGCCCGAGGCCCGCGACTCCCACTGGATGATGGCCTACGGCGACTACCTGAAGGAAATCGGCTACGCGGCGCGCAAGATCGGCATCCGCTGGGTCAATCTGTCGGATCCGAGCTGAACCGCGTTCCCTCGGGTCGAGTCCCTCAGGTCGCGGCTCATGGTCGATTGCTGCGGCCACGTGTCCTTGGCCCGTTGCGCCGTCTCGTGTCGCCGTCGCTCGGAAAAAAGGCAGACGGGGCGCGCTCCTTCTTGCGGATTTCGCCGCGGAAATCGGGGCGGGCCCCGCGAGCGGCTAGGGTTTTCCAGGTTTTTTCGGGCTGGTCGCGGACGTTTTCCACTCGGCGAGGCGGCGTTTGGCCTCGGGGATCAAGGGACTGCCGGGTTGAGACTTGAGGAACAACTCCAACGCCGCGATGGCCTTGTCGGTCGAGCCCGCGGCGCGATGGCATTCGGCCGCGAGCATTTGGGCCTGATCGAGGTACGAGGAACCGGGGTTCACGACGGCCAACTGATCGGCGGCCGCGATGGCCTGGGCGTGGCGTTGGCGGCCCGCCCAATAGCGGGCGTACATGAGGGTGAGCAGCCCGACGATCTTGTCGCCGGGAAATTCGTCTTGCCAGCGGCGGATCTCGAGAATCGCGCGTTCGTATTCGCCAAGCTTCAAGAAGGCTTCGGTGGACCGGGCGTGGGCGCCTTGCCAGGCGGTGCGTTCGGCGTAATTGCCGCGGGCGGGGCCGGCTGCTTCGGCGTCGAGGTAGGCGCGGCGCGCGGCCTGGCCATTGCCGGTCGCGGCGTGGTAGTCGCCCCAGACGCGCCAGAACCGGCTGGCGCCCGGTCCGAGGCGGTCGCCGCCGCGCATCCGGGCGGCCTCGTCCAGCAGCGGCCGGGCGGCTTGGGGGTCGGCCAGGTCGTTGATCGCCACATCGGCCGCCTCCACAAGGCACTCCGCCCGCAACGGCCGATCCCTGATCTTCGCCGCCGCGCCTTGCCAAATCGCCACCGCGGCTTGGGCATTGCCCAAGGAGTCGCGAGCCAGCGGGCCGACGGCGCGGGCCAGACGGATCAGGTCCTCGTCTCCCGTGGCGGCCGATTCCGCGGAAAACGCCGTCCTGCCCGCCTCCACGGCAAGGGTCCAAAACCGGGTCGCCTGGGCTTTTCTTCCGGGGTCGGTCTGGCCGCGGGGCCGAAGCGGCGCGTCGGACGACGCTGAAAGCGGTCTGCCCGGCTCCTCCCCCGCTAACAGAAGCTCCGCCTTGGTTTGGAATGCCTCGACCAGTTGCCGAAGCGAGGCCGCGTCCAGGGTGCGCGGGTTGTACGTCTCCAGGACGCGCAGATAGTCGTCGAGCTTGTGCCATTTGCCGGGATCGGTGAGCTTGGGCTCGTCGACTCCGACCCGGTTGGCGATTTCCACCGTCCGGGCCCCGCGGCGCACCGCCAACCGAACGCGGTACACTCCCGGGCGCAGGTACACGTGATCCGGGTTGGGTTGCTCGCTCGTTTGGCCGTCGCCAAAGTCCCAGTGGACCTTCGCGCCCGTGGTCAGGGCCTTCGGCGACGCGTCGAGAAATTGGACTCCGATCAGCGGCCGTTCGTTGTCCGGCAGGGGGACGCTGCCCGCAAGGTTCACGAGAAAATCGGGGAGCACTTTCTCGGCGGGGGTGGCGGGCGGTCCGGGCGTCTCGCGGCCCACCGCTTCCGCGGCGAACACCTCGGGCGGGATCGGGCTGGGGCGCGGGGTGGGGTCGCGGGGGTTCACCTCCCAGGCGAGCGACATGACGGCGCTTGGGCCGGCGGCAGCGTGATAGTATTCCAGCCGATGGATCCCCGCCGCAAGGGCAACGTCGTTTCGAAAATCGGGGCGCGCCTGATGACGCGGCGGGTGCACGCCCGGGTGCTCGGTCACCAGCTTGCCGTCGATCCACACGAAGCTGCAATCCTGGCTCGACGTGATGAACCCGTAGGTCCCCGAAGCCGCCAGGTGCAAATAGCCGCTATAGCGGCTCAAGAACGGGCCGGGACGCAGCGCGAAGGGGTTGTCGGCGTGGTGGATCCCATCCACGTAGTCGCTGCCAATTCGCCTGGAACCCTCGAACGCCTCGCGGACCGAGGCGGCGCTGTGGAGGTTGCAGCTCTTGAACTCGCGGGTCTCCAGCAAGAGGCCGGCGTTGGAACTCCACGGCGGCGGCTCCTCCTTGGGCGGCTCGCCGCCATAGAAGATCTCGTAAGCGGTCTGGCCTTCGAGGGTCTGGAACGCCACGCGGCAGAAGTCTCCGGGCCCGACCTGAAGCACTCGCGAAGGCGCTGGGCGGCCCCCGCTCTTGGCCACCACGGCCAGGTTGCGGCCGTCGTCCCGGAGTTGGCCGTGATGAAAAAACTGGACGACCACGATCGCCGGTTTCTTGCCTGCCCCGATAGCCACGCCCCGCATCGCGGCGAATTCGGCGCCCAGCCGTCGAAAGGACTGGGCCTCGCTGGCCGGGCAGGCCGCAAACACGGCCGCGAGCAACCCGATGGCGCGCGCAGCGGCCTGGGCGAGCCCTGCGGCGCGGGGGGCGGAGGAATGACGTTTCGCCATGGAGGAACCGCTGCGGGGGTCGATCGCCGACGCCATTGATCCGGAGGCGTCTTCCAACTAACTTAAGGAAATACGCTTGAATTGGGAAGCAGCGTCAGCACGGAGCATTGCGCATGTCGATGGCCGGCCATGCCGGGGCGGCCGCCCCGCCGATGAGTCCCGAGGAGGCCGTGCGCCGCGTCGCTCAAGCGCGGGAAATGCTGTTGAGCGAAATCCACAAGGTGATCATCGGGCAGGACGAGATGCTGGAGCAGATGCTCATCTGCATCTTCGCCCGCGGCCATTGCCTGACGATCGGCGTGCCGGGCCTCGCCAAGACGCTGACCGTCTCCACGCTTGCCCAAGCCCTGCACTTGAAGTTCAGCCGCATCCAGTTCACCCCGGACTTGATGCCCAGCGACATCACCGGCACCGAGATCATCGACCAGGATCCGGCGACCGGGAAGCGTTCGTTCCGTTTTGTGCGCGGGCCGATCTTTTCGAACATCGTGCTGGCCGATGAAATCAACCGCACGCCGCCGAAGACCCAGGCGGCCCTGCTCCAGGCGATGCAGGAACACGAGGTCACGTCCGCCGGCCAGACCTACAAGCTGGACCCGCCGTTCTTCGTCATGGCCACGCAGAACCCGATCGAGCAGGAAGGCACCTATCCCCTACCCGAGGCCCAACTGGATCGGTTCATGCTCTCGATCCACATCGGCTACCCGACGCGCGCGGAGGAGCGGGAGATCGTCATGGCCACCACGCAGTCGGTGAAAAAGGAGATCCAGCCGGTGCTCCAGGGGCGCGACATCCTCTGGATCCAACAGCTCGTGCGCCAGGTGCCCGCCTCGCAGCACATGATCGACTACGCCGTGGACCTGGTGCGGGCCACGCGGCCTCGGGAAGCGGCCAGCCCCGATTTCGTCAAGAACTGGCTGGCATGGGGGGCTGGCCCTCGGGCGGCGCAGAACATCATTCTGGGGGCGAAGGCGAGGGCGATCCTGCACGGCCGCTACGCGGTGGCGGCCGACGACATCCGCGCCTTGGCGTTTCCGGTGTTGCGGCATCGGATCTTCACCAACTTCAACGCCGACGCGGAAGGAGTGGACGTGGATCAGGTGATCGAAAAGATCCTCGACACCGTGCCGGAGCCCACCTATGGCGAGGCGGTCGGGGCCAAGGCGCGTCCGGGCCGGGCTTCGGTGGCGGCGCCTCCGTCGTCGGAGACGCCGTCGCCGCCCGCCGTCGCCGCGCCCCCGGCAGCCTCTCCCGCGGCCGCGGGAGTTGCTGCCCCGCCCGCCCCCGCGCCGGCGCGGATCGCCGTGCCGGGCGGTCCCCGGCCCGCGAACCCACCCCCCGCGGCGCCGCCACGCGTCGGCCCCACGCCACCTCCAGTGAAATAGGACGATCGTTGAACGGGCTGACGGTTCTCGGCGTGGCGTTCGGGCTGGCGATGGACGCGTTTGCGGTGTCCGTGGCCGCGGGCCTGAGCTTGGAGCAAGTCACCGCGCGGCATCGTTTTCGCCTGGGATTTCATTTCGGCCTGTTTCAGTTTCTCATGCCGATTCTCGGCTGGCTTGCCGGAAAGGGAATCGCCGGTCGCGTCCAGGCGTTCGATCACTGGGTGGCGTTTGGCCTGTTGTGCCTGGTGGGTGGGAAGATGATTTGGGAGTCGCGGACGCCGCACGACGCCGAGCGAGCGCCACGCGCCGATCCCACGCGCGGCTGGTCCCTGGTCACGCTCTCCGTGGCCACCAGCCTCGACGCGCTGGCCGTGGGGTTCAGCATGGCGGCCCTGGGCGTCTCGGTCTTCAGCGCGAGCGTGGTCATCGGGTTGGTGGCCGGGGCCATGACCGTTGTCGGTCTGGGGCTTGGCCGCCGCCTGGGAAGCGGTTGCGGCCGTTGGGCCGAACTGGTTGGCGGCCTGGTGCTCTTGTTCATCGGGGCCAAAATCCTGGTTTCCCACCTGTAGGCGTCGGCCCACAAGCCCCGAAAACCCGGAGGTTCGCATCGCGGGCATGGATCGCGTCAAAAGGCGAATTCCAGGCTCGCCGTGGCCCCGTGGAGGAAGGCCGAACCCAAGTCGAGTTGGGCCGAGGCGTCGCCGAGGTCCGTCTTGCGGCTCTGGTCCGGCGCCAAGGCGACCTGGCTGAGCCAGATCAACTCATAGCCGCCGCGGAGCGCGAACGAGCGATTGATGCGGTAGACAATCGCCAGCCCGGCTTCCCCCGCAAACGCCGCTACGTCGCGCCGCGCCGGAACGCTTAGGCCCAGAACGGGCGACACCGTGGCTTGCGAGGCGTGATTGCCGTAGATTCCTGCCTTGATCAGCCCGTCCACGCGGAGCGCCCCGCCCGCCCCCATCAAATACGGCTCCGCCCCGATTTGGAAGCCGTAAAGATAGTTGTTCGCGCGGTTTCCCAACGCCAGGGCCTTGGGCAAGGGGTCTGTCTGCCACAGCTCGAACCGCTCGTGCAACTGAAGGCCGCGAAAGCCGAGCACCAAAGGCACTCCCTCGGTCACCAGCGGCAACACGTTGATTTCCAGACTGTAGAAACGCGAGGCGTAGTCGAGTTGCTCGGAGACCGCCGGGAGGGTTGCCCCGAAGCCCTCGAACTGGACGCCGCCACCCCAGGGGTCCGTGACCCCGCGCGAAGCTCCCCAGTCGGTCACCCCGAAATAACGCGTCTCAATGCCCAAGGCCTTGTTCAGACGCACAATCGCCGTCACGTCCAATCCGAACGAAGTCCCCAGGTCCAAATCGCCCGCGTCCAGCAAGAGATCGCCGCTGCTCTGGCTGAACAGCTTGCTGGTGGGCGCGGCCTTGGCGCGGCTTCGCGTCGCAAACAGGCCGCCGACCTGAAAACTGCCGAACAGGGCGGGGACGCGCACCCCCTCATTGCAAAAATGCAGTTCCCCCTCCGGCATCGCCGTTTGTCGTTCCCAGAATGACGACCGCTCCAACGGAACGCCGCGGAGGTCGATCGCTGCGGCCATCCCCAAATCGTGATCGCCGGCAATGGCGCGCGACCCGACAACCAGCCAAGCGGTCAGTCCTGCAACGACGCGAATCATGGCGAACGGCCCTTGATGAGGCCGCGGATGATACCGGCCAGGTTACGTCGGGTCCAGTCAAAATAGGCAAGAGCAGAGAAGTGGAAAGACTTGACGCCGAACCCCGACCGATTGGAAAGTCGTTCAGAAAAACCTTGCCCAGACGTACACGGCTGCCAAGATGCCCCCTCCCAGGGCAAGGACCACCATGAGGACGAAGAGCTGGGCAAGCGTCGAAGGGGCTGGACTGGGCGCGCCGCGCAAGGGCGGTCCAAGCGTGGCATCCTCGCTGGGAAGGAGCGGGGCCAGTGCGGGGAAAGTATCGGGTGCCACGGTTGGGGGAAAGAAGGTGGCAGGAAACACTTCCGCGGCGGTCTTCCACTCGACCCAGCCATCGCGCCAGACCATGCTGTCGGGCGGAACTCGCCCCTCGGCAAGCCACGACCGCATCACCTCGTTCGTGGCTGGGCCGAACTGTCCGCCGGTCGGCGGACAGACATACCAGATCGCGTTGGGCGATTGCTCAAATGGGTCCCGAGGGCCGGAGGAGAGAATGGTCGATGGGGGGGGCGAAGGGGACGCGGCTGGCGGGAAAACAGGCTCGACCGGGAGCAACTCGGGGGTGACCATCGATGGCCCAGCCATCGACCCCGGCAAGGGCGGCGGCGGCTGCATTTCGAGCGAATTCGGGGCGGGGCTTGCGCTGCGAGGATGAGGGGCTTCCGAGGTACCGGGAAGGTTGCTCGATCTCGCCTTGGGTCCGCCTGGTTTTTTGGCCTGGTTCCCTTGAGGCGGAGGCTTGATCTCCTGGGGACTGGCCCGAGGCTTCTCTTTCGAACTGCCCCGCGTGCTCTGCAAAGGGATATCGACGCTGCATCCGCAGTGTGGGCAAATCCCCCGCTTCCCTGCCTGGAAAGCCTTCACGTGGATCTTGCACCCGTTCGGACAATAGAAGCGAATGCCCATAAACGCATTATAATCTGGGCACGAATTACCGGAACGGACTTGAAGAACTCACGCCTCGCCAGCCAACGCCAACCCGTCGGCCAGGCTACCTTGGGCCACCATGCAGACTGGTGCGGGTGCCGAGCGGGGGTGTGCGCCAGTGCCTCGAGGTTTCGAGCGGGTCGGGATCCAGGCCTCTCACGGGTTGAGATGAAGCGCATTCCGGTCCCACCTCGCACGGCCGGCGCGCTCGATAGCGCGGCTGCTACGTGCCAGGTTTCCTGGGGATTTCTGGCGGATCGAGCCGGAGCGTGTCGCCATTTGGCCGCTGGATCCCGTCCAACGTTCGAGCCTTGGGCACGACCTCGGCCAAGAGGACCGCGGCGAACATCCATGCTGCTCCGAACCACTGGATGGCAGTAAGCCGGTCGCCCGCCAGCCAATGTCCGAAAAACGCGGCGAAGACCGGTTCCAAGCTGAAGATGACGGCGACGCGCGCGGCAGGCAACTGGCGTTGGGCCAGGGTCTGCAAGTAAAACCCGCCCGCCGTGGCCACCACGCCGGTGAGCAGCAGGGCCAACCAGACCGGGCCGCTCGGCCAGTGAAACGGCTCGGCCAACGGCCAAATGCACGTCAGAACCACCGCTGCGGAAACGACCTGGGCGAAGGCGAGGCCCAGCGGGTCGTGGCGGCCCGCGTGCCGATCGAGGATCGCAATTTGCAGGCCGAATCCGACGGCCGCTCCCAAAGTGACGAGGTCGCCCCAGGCCCAGGGCGAGGCCCCCGCCCCCATCAACAGCGTCAGCCCCAAGAGGCTCGCGCCGATTGCCGCCCAGAGCACGCGCGGCGTTGGAGCGCCGAAGAGCACGCGATTGGCCAGCGGCGCGAAGAGGACAAACAAGCTGGTCATCAATCCGCTGTTGGTGGCCGTCGTGTGCCGCAAGCCGAACGTCTGGAAAAGGTAAGCCGCCGCCAGGATCAAGCCGATCAGCCCGCCCAGCAACGTGGCCGGTCGGGTCAACCTCCGTCCGCCCACCACGCCGAGGCACGCCGCGGCGATTCCAAACCGCACGACCAGGAACGACACGACGCCGTAGGCCGCCACCGCATCCTTCACCACGGTGAACGTCCATCCCCAAACCGCCGTCAGCAGCAGCAACAGCCCGGAAAGCAATCGTTCGTTCATGGACCGATCCGTTGGCTGCGCTTGTGTCCGGCACGTGCAAGGGTACAATCGTTTGATAATACCACGGTCCGAAGCGTAATACTCTGCCTGGAGACGTTTTGATGAGCCGCCTCGTCTTTTCCTGGTTTGTGTTGGGTTGCGGCGCGCTGGCTTGGGGGGAAGAACCTCCGCCGAGACTCCCCCAACCCGATTTCCAGCCTCGGCCGTCCGACCCGGCGTGGTTGGCAGCGGTCGTGCAGCTTCACGGGCATCTCGGGCCGGCGGTGATTGCGGGAGCGAGGTTGGGAATGGCTGGCCTGCGCGCCGTCGGGGCGCACGGGTATTTCGATGTTGAAGTCACCTGCAAGGGGCCGTTGGCCAGACCGCCGCAATCGTGCCTCTTGGACGGTCTGCAAATGGGAACAGGGGCCACGTTGGGCAAACGAACGCTGCACTGGGTCGAGGCCGACCAGCTCGTCGTGCGGATCAAAAACACCCGAACCGGTCGAACCGCTGAGCTGCGTCCAGCCCCCAGCCTGGCGGAGCTTTTGGCCGGCTTCAAGGGCCAAGCGAAGTCCGCCACTTCGCCTTCGGCCGAGCACCGGACGGCCGACGAGCATCTCGAAGCGACCGCCCGAAAAATCGCCGCCATGCCCGAACATCAAATCGCCGTGATCCACGTGACGGAGGAGGGCAAACAACCCTGAGTCGGCCGAGAGATCCCCGACCGATCCGTCGCCCTTCACCGCCGCCCCTGCGGCCCCTTCTTGCCCGGCGGCGGAGGCCGGACGGGCCAATCCGGCGACTCGGTTCGGGCCGACTTGAGGTAGTGGTCGATCTGGGCGACGATGTGTGGGTGTTCCGCGGCCACGTTGCGCGTCTCGCCCGGGTCGGCCTGAAGGTCGTAAAGTTCCAGCGGCGCGTCGACTCGCTGCAAACGCACCCCTTTCCAGCGTCCCTGGTACAGCGCGGCCTGGCTGAACCCCCGCTCGTGGAACTCCCAGTACAGGAATTCGTGCTTTTTCTGCTGGCCGTCGCGCCCCTCGAGGGTGGGCACGAAGCTGATCGAATCGGTGTTCGCCCCAACGGCGGCGCCGGCCAGTTCCGCGGCCGTGGCCATGAAATCGCCGAAATAGGCGACGTGGGCCGTGGTTCGGCCTTGCCCAACGGCGCCGGGACGCCAGGCGAGCATCGGCACCCGAATGCCGCCTTCGTACAAGTCCCGCTTGGAGCCGCGCAAGGGGCCGCTCGGCCGGAACAGGTCCGGATCGTGGCCGCTCTCCTGATGAGGTCCGTTGTCGGAGCTGAACAAGACCAGCGTCTTCTCGGCCAGGCCGAGCTTCCGCAGATGGTTTAGCATCCGGCCCACGTAGCCGTCCATGCGCGTGATCATCGCGGCGTGGCCCTTGTTTGGCCGGGGCCAGTCGGCGTCGGCATAGGGACCATAGTCCGGCACGTCCGCGCCGTCGCCCAACGCCCTCGTCCGCTCGTTGTTGGCGTGGGGAATGACCATCGACCAGAACAGGAAAAACGGCCGATCGCGGTGCTCGCCGACGAATCGGATCGCCTCGTCGGCGAAAAGGTCGTCGGCAAACGCCACCGCCTTGGTCGCGTAGCCCGCCCCGCTCGTCCCGACGGCCACGATCTCGTTGGGCAGCGGCGATTTGGTTTCGTTCCGCCAGAGATAGTCGGGAAAATGGTTGTGGGCGTGGAGTTGGTTCAAGTAGCCGAAAAAGAAATCGAATCCCTGCCGGCGGGGCAGGCCGGTGGCGGCCTCGCCCACGTCGCCCAATCCCCACTTGCCCACCAAGGCCGTGGCGTAGCCCGACTCCTTGAGCACGGCGGCCACCGTCCGATCTTCGGGACGCAGGGCCTGGGCGGCGGGGTTTTCCGGGCCGGCGTTGCCTCGCACCCGCGTGCGCCCCTGATGCTGGCCGGTCATCAGCACGGATCGCGACGGGGCGCAAACCGTGGCCCCGGCGTAGAACTGGGTGAACCGCAACCCCTCGCGGGCCATGCGGTCCAGGCATGGCGTCTTGATCTTCGCCTGCCCATAGCAGCCCAGCTCGCCATAACCGAGGTCGTCGGCGAGGATCAGCACGATGTTCGGCGGGCTGGGATTCGCGGCCCCCGCCGCGCGTTCTCCGGCGGCAACGCCGGCAGCCGCGGCGAGAAAGACCACAAACCAACCGCCCGAAACCATCAACCGTGCGGCCGAAAAACACAGCCGCGACAACAGAAAAAAACGCCTCGAAACCGCCGCGGGGAAGGATGCCGGAAAACCCATGAGCGCACCTGTTTTCAACGAACGTGTCTCACCCTCGCTGGGTAACCGTTCCCGGGGACTGTCCCGATTTTCGCGGCGAAGTCCGCGAAAATGGGAGTGTCCCCCTTGGCCGGTCAGGGGGCAGACGCATTTTTCGGCGCGAAACGGCCCGAAAAACGCGCCAGTCGCTGGCCTGTGAACGGTTACGTCGCTGGCGACCTGTTGGTCCGCGACGGCCTCGACGGCGCACGCCCCTCTCAACCAAGCCACGAGAACGCCCTCGGGCAGAGTATCCCATCCCCTCGCTCGGCGGTCAACTTGGTGCGGGCCGGCGACGAGATCTTCGCGTCTGATCCGCCGCGAAGGGATGGTTGCTCCGGCCGGTCCACGTCGGGCGGACGGCCTCGACCGACGCCCGCGGTTGGCCGACAACGCGACCGGCGTTGGATCAGGCGTCGAGAGCCGCTTCAGCCACTTCGCGAGAAGCCTCTGCGAGGTAGGGGATTCCGGTCGCCTCGGCGCAGGCTCGCGTCAGGCTCGCGAGATCGCGGCGGCGGATCGACCCAAGGTTGGAGCAGCGGACCCTGGCCATCCACTGCCGCAAGCCGCCGCTCAATTGACGCACAAAGGCATACACGCCAATCGCGCCCAACGGGATCGTCGCGATGGCGTCCTTGCCCACCATGCCGGCCACCTCGTTCCAATACGGGAAGCACTCGGGCAGCGTCTCGGAGTGTTCGCCTGCGGTCGGAGGGAAGCCGCCGTGGTCCACCCCGGCCCCGACCGCGCTGGCCTGGTTCGGGATCGTCATGGGCAGGCCTATGCCAATTGCCTTGACGTAAGGCGAACCGAGGGCGAGGGCCTTGAACACCTGGGCCTCGGTGTTGAACCCGCCCGCAAACGCCAGGTCCGGCACGCGGTGGCCTTGGGCCGCCAGGCGGTCGGCGCATTGGACCGCGGCGGCATGGAGAAAGATGCCCCGTGCGCCCCGTTCCTGCCTCGCAAGAGGCCCGCCGATGTCCTCCCCAGCCGAGAAGTCGCCAACGGTCACCAGGTCGAGCCGGGCCTTGCTGCCCCACGTCACGGCCCTGGCCAGCTCGCGCGGCCCGCACGCCCCGGCGTGGAGCGTGATCCGCCGGAACCCCAGCCGTCGCAGTCGATCGCATTCGGCCAGGAAACTCGATTCGTCGACAAATCCAATGCGGTGGTGGCGCTCGAATTGGCGGATTGCGCCGCACCGGTACGCGGCTTGGATCATGGGGTCCGAGGGATCGGGGATGACAAGGCAGCCGCGGCGCTGAAGTTCCAGGGCCCAATCCAACGAATCGACCGTGGCTTGGCCGTCCCCGAAACCGGCCCCAGCACCCCACTTCAGCTCGATCGTCTCCAGACCGTGCTTGTCGATCAGGTACTCGGGCACCCCCAGCCGGGCGTCCTCGACGCTGATCTGCACCAACAGCTCGCCCAGCCCGCGATGGTATTGCCGGTAGGCGCGAATGCGCCGGTCCATCTCCGGAGCCGCGAGGATTTGTTTGCGGGGTCCGAGTTCCAACCGCGGGTCGGCGCCGCAGACGTTGTCGCCGCAGACGAGCGTGATGCCAGCCAGCGCCGCGCCCACGGCGAGGTGTTCCCAATGCTGTAACCGTTCACGGGGACTGTCCCGATTTTCGCGGCGAAGTCCGCGAAAATGGGACTGTCCCCCTTGGCCGGCCCGGACGATCTCGGTCGACCCCAAAGCGGCAGCGAACACGGGAGCGGCCATCGCCACCTGGATGTCCCAACCGTATTGCGTTTCGACCGACGCCGCGGCTACCGTTCTGGCGTCGGGCCTGGCCATCAGCCCCGCCAAGCTTCCCTGGTCGCTCGTCCCATGCCCTCGGATCACCAAATGGGAATAGTCCACGCAGCAAGCCTTGCCGTCCGCGGCAAGCTCGTCGAGGGCGACGGCATCCACAAGGTCTCGCCTGGAAAGCGGGTTCTGCAACGTGTCGCAATGACCCGGACAACCATCCACGCCGCCGGAGCCCATCCCTAACGGTGGCGCGGCGCCGCGCGGCCCGGGATGTTGCCGCACTGGATCGCTGGAATGGGGGCGTCGGTGATTCATCCGCCGAACTCCATGAAGATCCACGAGACCCGTTCGCAAGCCCCCATTCTAACAGCAGCCAGTCCATTAGATAATCGGCATTAAGCTTATAGATATCATTAGAATACGTTATACTTGACGTCCGCGCCGCGGTCTCTCGGTTTGCCCAAGAATCTGCATTCAAGACGCAAACGATCCGTTCACCGAAACCGTCAAAGAGCCCCTGTCGGGGGCGCGCGGATGCCATTAGAGCATCTAATGATAGAACGGCGCTTCGATCAGCAATGCCTGCCGTCTGGCGATAGGCCGTTGCTCAGCCGAACAGCCAGCCAGTGTTCATCGTGCGCAACTGCCCGTGTGGGGGACAGAAACTCGCGGGACACGATTCGCCGGGAGTCATTTACAGGAAACCTCTCCGCCGCCGGGGGCGCACTCGCCAGTTGCAAAGAGCGTTGTTGCGGTTCTTGCCCACTTCCTGATGCGTCAGCCAGGTCGAGCCAAAAAAACAGAAAACGGGACGAGCCTTGCGCAAGGCCCGTCCCGTTTGGCAAAGTGCCAACGGGCGGCTTGGTACGGCGACCCGTCTTCGACCACCAAACGGACGGCCACGGCAACTACGCGGTCCGTGCAATGGGCCCCTGGCAAAGCCATGTCCGGCATGTCGGCGTTCGAGTGTCTGTCGCATTCGGTGGAATCATGGACGGAATAGGTGAGGTCGATGTCGTGCGGACGACCAGACTGCTAGTCTCCCAAGCCGTGCACCATCCGCCATGCCCGACGATTCCGGTAGGAACGGCGCCCGCGTAACCGTTCCCGGGGACTGTCCCCCTGGCCAGTAAGGAGACAAGCCCATTTTTCGGTGTGAAACGGCCCGAAAAACGAGCCACTCTCCGGCCTGTGAACGGTTACCGAATTTGCGGTCCGAAACGGCCGGATGAATCAGCCAGTCCCGGACTGTGAAGGGTCGCTCGAAGCCGACGCGCGTCGGAAAGCCAAATGACTCCCGGCCGGCTGGCGTTGGCCGTATACTTGCGGATGGATTCCGCAACCCGCCGAGGGACGTTTCGAACCGTCTTCCTTCGACTCCCCTAGCGCGATGTTGCCTTGCCTGCGCCGAACGTTGACCAAGGTCTGGGGCACGCTTGCCGTGTTGGACCGTGCCGTGGACCGGTGCTACCGCAGGCAGCCGTTTACAACTGAACGCAAGCGGGTGAAGCTCCTTTTTGCCCCCGAAGAGAAACGGACCGCCCCGCTCCTTTCCGAACCCCGCAAGAAGAAATCGTCAATCGATGGAGGAGAAAGGCTTCATGTTTTCCGATGCATGGGACATCCGCGGTCGGACGCTGTTTTGGTTCGCCTGGTTTGTTGGGGTGATGACGGCCGTAGCCGGCGCAGTCGCCGATCCACCATCGTCGAAGCCCGCGGATCTCGCCGCGGCGACGGACGGTGTCGATCTCCGGCCGCAATTCGAGGCGTGGGGGCTCGCACCGAGGTCGCAGGGGGCTCGGGGGACGTGCTCGGTGTTTGTCGTCACCCAGGCGTTGGAATACGCGATGGCCAGCCGGCCGGGACGCGGCACGCGGTTGAGCGTCGAATTCCTGAATTGGGCGTCGAACAAGGCGATTGGCCAGAAAGCGGACGGCGGGTTCTTTGCCGATCTTTGGTCGGGCTATGCGGCCTACGGCATTTGCCGGGAAGAGGAAATGCCGTACGGGGGCGCGTTCGATCCGAATCTCCGCCCCAGCGACGACGTGATCGAACACGCCCGGCAGCTTCGGGACATCGGCCTGAGGCTGCACTGGATCAAGCCGTGGGACGTGACCACGGGACTGACCGAGAAGCAACTCCTGGCGATCAAAGACGCGCTTCGCCGGCAGTGGCCGGTGTGCGCCGGGTTGCGCTGGCCGAAGCAGGAGCGTTGGGAAAACGGCGTCTTGAAGATGGCCCCGCCCGATGGCGTCTTTGACGGGCATAGCGTGCTGTTGGTCGGCTTTCGCGACGACCCCTCGCGGCCCGGCGGCGGCGTGTTCCTGCTCCGCAATTCGGGCAGGGGCCCGCGCGATGGATGGATGAGCTACGAGTACGCCCGCGCGTACATGAACGACGCGGCGTGGATTGACTGCGTGGGTTGTGCTTCCGCATATCCGGACGCCCCAGGGATGATGCTGAAGCATGGCCTGCTTGGAGTGCCCGCTCCCGTCGGCCGAAACCGCCGCGTGTCGAGCAATCAGCAGCCGCAGTGGAATTCCGAAAACCTGGACATGAACTGGCTCATGCCGGGCCAGTCGGTCGACATACCGGTCCTGGAAGGGCCTGGGGTGATTACGCACATCTGGATGACCAGCCACGCCGGTTGGGTCGGCGAATTGAACGCCTTGAGCCTGCGGATCTACTGGGACGGAAACAAGGAGCCCGGCGTGGAAGTCCCGCTGGGCGATTTCTTCGCCGTCGGGCAAGGGAAGCCCGCCGCCGTCGAGAGCGTGCCCGTCCAGGTCTCGCCCACCGGCTCGCTGACGTGCTACTGGCGCATGCCCTTCCGCAAGTCGGCCCGCATCGTCGTGACCAACGACAATCCGGACCGCTCGACGGGCCTGTACTGGCAGGTCGATTGGGTGCAGGTGCCCGACATCCCGCCCGACACCCCCTATTTCTATGCCCGCTATCGGCAAGAATACCCGGCCGCGATGGGCCGCGACTATACGATCGCCGATCTCGAAGGCCGCGGCCAGTACGTGGGCAGCGTGCTCTCGGTCACGCTGGCCCAGGACGGCTGGTTCGGCGAAGGCGACGATTTCTTCTACATCGACGGCGAAAAAGTGCCCAGCCTGCAAGGCACGGGCAGCGAGGACTATTTCAACGACGCCTGGGGATTCCGGCCTCGCACCGGCCCTTGGTTCGGCCAGCCCCGCTGGCAAGGCGACTCGGCCGGCGACAGCGGCGTGGCCTATCGCTGGCACGTGCTCGATCCGGTCCATTTCACCAGGTCGCTCAAGCTCACGATCGAGCACAAAGGCAACCGGCTGGATGACACCGAAGGTTTCTACCTGGAGCGGCCCGACTTCTTCTCCAGCGTGGCCTTGTGGTACCAGGAGGGCGAGCCGAAGCCGTTCGGCAAGCTGCCGCCGTGGCCCGAGCGGCGCGTGCCTTGGCAATATCATCATCTGGTGCGGGCGTTCCGCCAGGCGCAAGCCACCGGCCCGGCGAAGGCTGCCGTGGAAACGACCGGCTTTTTCGGGGCCCGGCCGGTCCTTTCCTGGCCGAACAAGGCGCCCGGGGCCGTGCTCACGCTTCCCTTTCAAGTCGCCGAAGACGGCCGCTACGCCGTGCGCCTGACCGCGGCCAAAGGGCCGGGGCTGGGGCTGTATGACATCGAGATCGATTCCAAGAAGGCGCTTGAGGCCGATTTCCGCGCCCCCGAGGATTCCGAAGCCGACCTCTTGCTCGGCGCCCACGTCATGTCGAAGGGCAACCACACGCTCGCGTTCCGGGCCTCGTCAAGCGCCGATCGGGTCGGCCCGTTGGCCGTCGAGATGCTTCGACTACTGAAGCTGCCGCCGGAAGCCAATCGCACCGAGCGGACGCACAACGAAGCGCATTTCATTCGCCTCGGGATCGGCCGCGCCGTGTACGCCTATCGCCTGGCCTATGGCGAACTGCCCGATTCGCTGGAGACGCTCGCCAAGTCGGGAATCATGCCCCAGCGCTATTTGAAGGACGAGAACTTCCTTCCCTTACGATCGCGGCGGGAAGGCAATCACCTCGTCGTCGAGAGCCCGCGCCCCGGCGGCTGGAGCCACCGGTGGCAAGGGCTCGACGCCCGACGATGAAATCGAAGCCCACGCGGGATAGGCTTCCAGCCACCGTTTGGCGCCATCTTCGCCACGTCCGGCCGGGGCCTACCGGACGAGGTCGTCGTCAGATCCACTCCCACGTCTTTTCACGCGCGCATGTTTTCGGAGACGTCCGCGATCAGGCCGTCGCGGAGGCGGACGACGCGTTGGGCGCGGGCGGCGATGCCGGCTTCGGTCATCACAAATTCGGGACTGTCACGAATGGCACTATCGGGTTTTGGGGTGCGGAATGGGCGCAGAAACCGACCGTGTGCCTGCCGGAGAAGTTGGGAAACATCGCACACTCACCGGTTTTCGGGTAGTATCATGCCAGCCAACAACCGGCGACTGTCCGGCATTTTCCCTCGCCTGACGCCCGTCTGCCCCCTTTTCGTCCCTACAAGTCGATGCTCTCTTCCCGGCAATTCGGGTCGGTGAATTCCCCATAGCGCTTCATGATGGCTGCCCGTCCCTTCCACCAAAGCCTCGCCAGCCATGGGCGCAACTTTTCGTAGAGCGCGTCGGCGTCCGGGCAGGTCAGGAAAATCCGCAACTCGCCGTCCACGCGGTCGTCGCCTTCGACGCTTCCGAAATACGGCGCATCCGGCCTGGGATCGTACAACAAGCTGTCCAGTTCATCCATCATCTTCGCCAGCCGTTGTTTTTCCGCCCTGCTGGCCTTTGCCTTTGCCGTTTCCAGCCGGATCACGACCGTGTTGCCTTTCACCGGCAACGGGCCCCGCGCCGTCTCCACGAGCAAGTTCTTCTCGGTTTCCTTCTGGTCCTCCTCCTGCGAGCTGACGCCCGGGGGCAGCGGCCACAGCTTGATGAAATGGAACCCCTGCAAGCGATGCAGACGCACGCGGTCCACGAAGGTCTGGCTCACGAAGGCGGACGATGGCTTGTCCGTGATTCGAAAGATCGACAATCCGGCCATCTTCTCAGGAAAGCACTCGTAACGCTGAATGGTAATCGGGACACGAGGCTCGTTGCTGGTCCACACGAATTCTGATCGTTCGACGTCAAGGATGTCCGCCACCGTCGTGATGTTGTAGGCGTAATACTCGCCGACGCTGGAGATCAGGGGCAGCAATTCGCCGTTGGGCTCCAGAAAGTCCCGCAACGCATCCACCGCGCGACGGCGGAACGCCGGCACGAGCATGGCTACGGCCGGATAATCGTTATATGGGCGCACACGGCCTACCACGCGTTGCGGCGTCCAAAAGGGAGCCAGCGGCGGCACAGCAAGGTGTCGCCTCTTAGCTGGGCCTTGAGGGCCGAAGTCCGAAATAAGGCTGGTGCCCTTTGCCCGAAGGGACTCTTTGCGAACGAACACGAATCCCTCGTACTTAGGGTTATCTGTTATCGGTTCGAGCTTGTATAAGGCGTTCTTGGTCATTGTCTCGTCCTTCAACACCCTTCGCAACGAACGTAACGCAGACGGGTCGACGTTCTCCGTTGGCGGAGAATGGCACTTTCCTCCATACTTCCCCGCGCACGAGAAGCCACAGAGACCGTCATCTCGCTCGGCCAACATGCCACTTCGAAAAGAACTACAATAGCGGATTGTGGCCACTCCGCAACTGCTTCAAGATGCCTTCAAAAACCGTTGGTACGTTACCATTCAGCTCGGCATCACGTAACACGTCTCGGAGTCTAATGAAGTGAGCGTTCCGGTGGGTTCCAAGATGCCCGACCTTCGCCCAGAAACCGTTCTTCTTGAAATCATTGAGCTTGATGCCTGCCCTCGCCAGTATAGCCCTCGCTTCTCCCAGGGCGACTCGGGCCACGGGATTTCGGTTGGAAAAGGCTCCCGTCGGTGCGGCGTGCGCTGCTTGCCACCCGCTTCCGCTCGGCCTTGATATGCCGCTCGATTCCGTGCTTTCGGCAAACGCGCGTGAGCCACACGCCGTGTTATGCGACCAGACGGAGAAGCCCCAGGCGGGGGCGCCGACGAAGTAGGTATGGTACTCCGCGATGCGGAGGTTGTAAACCGTGGCCACTTCGCCGTGGGACTCGATCGACTCCAGCGGCAGCCAGCGGCCGTCGTGGCTCCGCAAAAGGTCGCCGGGCGCAAGCAGCGAGGCTTGGGTCCAGCCCTTGTCTTGGACGTAGAACGGGTGTTCGTCGGTCGTGCGGATCGCTTGTCCGCCAACCTTCACGGTCACCAACGGACTGGTCCGCTGGAAGACTTCCTCGACCCGCCACCCAAATTGTCAAAGATCAAACGCGACGATTACGAGACAGGTGACCGTACCTATTCCGTCCCGTCAGTGGCCGGAAAGCCACGCCCGTCGAAGACTCCGGGCGTGCCACCCGCCCGAGTCTCGAAAGCGAAAATTGGCCGGTTGTTCTTCAACCCCCGAAGCGATCCTTGCTGGGTCTGTTCGCGTCAAGCCCCGAAGGGGTGGCTGTCAATAGCCAGGGGCGTCAGCCCCTGGGCCAAAAGCCCCAACCCACGGCCAGCCCCGAAGGGGCGGCAGTACCTCCCAGGAACCCACGCATGCCCCAGTCGTTCGTCTCGTTGCACGTGCATCTGGTGTTCAGCACCAAGAGCCGCCAGCCCCTGATCACCGCCGACCTGCGGCCCCGCCTGCACGACTACATCGGCGGCATCCTCCGCGCCGAAGGCAGCGTACTGCTCGCAGCCGGCGGCATGCCCGACCACCTGCACTTGCTGGCTTCCC
>Ga0073932_1001425_pt1 | contig 45040 bp, 35 predicted proteins | sample DewCreD2012metaG_FD_76967 | JGI IMG/M metagenome (GOLD analysis project Ga0073932, IMG submission 76967) | Hot spring sediment bacterial and archeal communities from British Columbia, Canada, to study Microbial Dark Matter (Phase II) - Dewar... ...
TCGCGTACTGGGCACCCACCGTCGCCCGCCACCAGAACTGCAACTGGCCCCGGATCGAGGTCGGGCGGATCGGAAAACTCCGGTCGTTGACCCGCGTTTCCACGCCGCCGCCAAACAGCGGCGTGATCAATTCGATCTCGTAGCTGCGACCCGCGTCGCACGGGGGCGACCGCCAATTCGCTGCAACGTTCGGGATTTCTAACGGCATGTGCGACTCCTGCGGTCTTTGCAGCGTTCGGAACGACTTTCTCCCCGGACGGCGCGCGGTCAAAGAACACCGGCGAGCGGATGTGCTCGCGGTGCCCACGCCGCACAGGCCACGATGGGGGTTGGTGGCGGGGATAGCGTGCCACTGAAGGCGCACTAACGGCGGTTGCGTCACCGCGTCCGACTTTTTCCGAGGCGCCTCAGGGACCTTCCGCACGGTCGGACGGTCGCACGGCTGGGATGGCCTCGGTTGCGTGGGATGGCCTGGGTTGCGGTCATTCTGTGCGGCATGGCATCATACCGGCGCTGCACGTCCATGGTTCTTGCTTCGGGGAGACTGCCATGTGGAAAAGCTTGCTGGCCGGCGTGGTGTTGTGCGCGGCAGTGATGGGTCAAGCGCAGGACCGGGACACCAAGGTGCGCAACGACAAGAAGCTGCTCGAGGCCAGCGAACATTGGATCTACAACGATTTGCCCAAGGGGCTGCGCGAGGCCCGGCGGCTGAATAAGCCGCTGCTGATCGTCTTTCGATGCATTCCCTGCGAAGCCTGTCACGAATTCGACGAACAGGTGGTGGAGCGCGACCCCGCCGTGCGGCATGTGCTCGATCAATTCGTGTGCGTCCGCATTCCCCAGGGAAATCACCTCGATCTGTCGCAGTTCCAGTTCGATTACGACATGTCGTTCGCGGTGATGTACCTGCATCACGACGGCACGATTCTCGGGCGCTTCGGCACGCGCACCGGACAAAGCAACGAGCACGAGGACATGCACCTTCAGGGCTTTGCCGAGTCGATGACGCGGGCCGTGGCGCTGCATCGCGACATCGACCAGCACCGCGCGGCGTTGGCGGCCAAGAAGGGTCCGCCGTCGCCGGTCCCCTACCCCGAGGAGTTTCCGTCGCTCAAGGGCCGTTATTCGGACCGCCTTGATTACGAGGCCAACACGGCTCGAAGTTGCGTCCACTGCCATCAGATTCGCGAGGCCCAGCGGCTGATCTATCGTTCCCGCGGAGAACCGTTGCCCGATCGGTTGATGTTCCCCTGGCCCGGTTTGAGCGTGATCGGTCTCAAGGCCGATCCCAAAACGGCCGCCACCATCGCCGCGGTGGAACCGGGGTCGATCGGAGCCCAGGCCGGAATTCGCCCCGGCGACAAACTGCTGGCGATGAACGGTCAGCCGCTGGTTTCAGTGGCCGATGCCCAGTGGGTGCTCGATCAAAGTGGCGATACCGCGACGATTGACGTCGAACTCCAGCGCGGCGACCAAAACCTGCACGTGACGCTCAATCTGCCGTCCGGTTGGCGGCGCACCGCCAACATCGACTGGCGCGCCACGAGTTGGGATTTGCGGCGCATGGCCTTTGGCGGCATGAAGCTCGATCCGCTCGGCGACGCCGAGCGCGCGAAACTCAAGCTACCGCAAGGAAAAACCGCGCTGCTCGTCCGCCATGTCGGCGAATACGGAGAACATGCCCGCGCCAAACAGGCCGGCATCCAAAAGGGGGATGTCGTCGTCTCCTACGATGGTCGGACCGACCTGCTCACCGAGTCGCAAATGCTGGCCTATGGCATGCAACGGAAGCAGCCCGGCGACAAGGTGGAGATCGGCATCCTGCACAACGGCCAGCGAAAAACCGTGACGATCACCTTGCAATAGCCCATGATCACCTTCTCATAGCAAACGATCACTTTCTGATAGCGAACGATCACCTGCTGATAGCCAACCGGCGGTCCCGGCGGTCGGGGCTGGAAGCCTTGGCCGGGTCTCAAGCTTGTGCCAGTGAACTATGGGGTTCGGGGGGGCGGAAAGAACTCCGGCTTGTGCCTCGGCGGTGCCGCCGCGGCTCGCGGCCCGGCTGGCGCGATGGAACGTCATGGCGTCCATGCAACTGCAAGAAATCGTCGACGTCCTCGAACAACTTGCTCCGCCGGAGTTGGCGGAGAGTTGGGACAACGTCGGTCTGCTGCTGGGTGATCGGAAGGCGGATGTCGGCCGGATTCTGACCTGCCTCACCCTGACGCCCGATGTGGCCGAGGAAGCCGTGCGGCGCGGAGCACAGTTGGTGGTGACGCACCATCCGGTGCTGTTCAAGGCCGTCCAACGGTTGACCACGGACACGGCGGAAGGCCGGGCGATGCTGACACTGTTGCGCGCGGGGGTGGCGGTCTACAGCCCGCACACGGCGTGGGACAATGCCCCCTTGGGGATCAACCAGCAACTTGCGGAGCGGCTGGAGTTGTCGGCCGTTCAGCCGCTGAAGCCGCTGAACAAAGACGAGGTGAAGATCGTCACCTTTGTTCCGCCGGAACAGCTCCGCGCGGTGCAGCAGGCGGTTTGGGACGCCGGCGCGGGGATCATCGGCAACTATCGGCAGTGCAGTTTTGTGCTGGAAGGAACCGGCACCTTTTTTGGGGAGGAGGCGGCCAACCCCGCGGTGGGACAAGCGGGGCGATTGGAGCGGGTCGCCGAGGCCCGGCTGGAAGTCGTTTGCCCAACGATGCGCCTGTCCGGGGTGTTGTCGGCGTTGCGCTCCGCTCATCCCTATGAAGAGCCGGCGATCGACGTTTATCCGCTGCGGGGGCTGCCGGCAGCGGGCTGGGGCAGTGGCCGCCAGGGGGCCTTGCCCGCGCCGCTCACCCTGTGCGAATTGGCCCGGCGCGTCGCCGCGCGGTTGCCCGGTGCCCGCGTCGAAATGGTGGGACCACCGGAGCGCTCGATCGTTCAAGTGGGGATCGCCTGCGGCGCGGCGGCCGAGTATTGGAAGGAGGCCCAGCGCCAGGGCTGCCAGGTGTTGCTTACGGGGGAAGCCCGCTTTCATACCGCCGTCGAAGTCCGCGACGCCGGTTTTGCCCTGATTCTCGCCGGACACTATGCCACGGAACGGTTGGGGATGGAGCGGCTGGCGCAGCTTCTCGCGGAACGGTGCGCGGGCGTCTCGGTTTTCGCCAGTGCCGTCGAGCACGATCCCCTGCGCGCGTGCCCGTAGGGCTATCTGTTCAGGATGCCGAGGTGAATTCCCGGGTGGCCCAATCTGGCGACCACGTCGCTGTCTGGCGGCGGCGTCGCTAAGTCTGGCGAAAAGCGTTGGGAGCCGCTCCCGTTGCGAGGAGCCGTGTTGTGCTCAATCGATCACTACTCTGGGGGTTTCTGGTCCAAGGGAGGGGCGTAAACTCCAAGATGGCTGCCTGTCACGCGCTCCTTGCCGGGCCAGCCGCCGTGCACTGGTCGGTTAACGACCCGCACACCCCCCGGATGTTCGATGGCGAGGGTGGTGGTTCCGCCTCCATCGAGATTGATGCCGTCGTGAGCCCCCAGAGCCGCCAGCCACTCGCCGACTTCCCGGGTGGTGGCGCCAAGGCTGTACAAAGGCTGCCGGCCGTCGATGACCAGCAGGTACAGCGTGTGCCCATCCTGGGACACGCCGGCCGCCGTGCGCGGGTGAACATCCGGGCCTCCCTCCCGCACCTGGCCCTGTTGCAGGACGATGCCGAAGCCGCAGACGGCATGCTGCACGTCCTCCAGCGCGAACGGTGGAGGGGCGATGGCCACCCGATTGTCGCGGGAAATCAGCAAGGCGGGATAGCCCGCGCGCTCGGGCGACACGATCCGTCCCTCCGAGACCGTCAAGCACTCGATGTGCTGCGGGAGGTCTTCCTCGGCGTGAATCGGACTGAACGGCGAGGCGTTGATCGCCACCTGGCACTGGTACCGCGTGAGAAACGTGCTGGTTTTCAAACCATCGGTGTGCTGGGGACGCTCGCCGTTGTCGGGCGTGGCGAGGAACCGCAGACCCTTCGTCCGGAGGGCGATGCGCACGACATGACCGTGCATCAACCGCGGTTCCTTCGCTTCCAGTTCCAGCAGTTCGATCCCCTGGAAGACCGGTTTCCAGTCGCCCCGTTTTTGAAACGGCTCGTCGGCCCAGACCCGCGGGATCATCGCCAGACAGAGGACCGCCGCGACCCGCCACCCGGAAGAGGGACGACGCTCCCCGGCCAGTTCCCCGCCCCCTGTCGAGCGCGAGTCGTTTCCCGATCCGTGGTTGGTGCGCCTCCACGTCGTGCGGCCGCGCCAACCACGCCCAGGCAGCTTCTTCGGGCAGAGTCTCATGGGGCGTCTCCCATCTCCCGGCGCCACTCCGATCCCGCGGAACTCAGCCGGACGGATTCGCCAGGCCCACGGATGCGTTCCTTGCGGCCTATTTTTTTCCCAGGGCGCGTTGCTGAGCGAAAAACGCTTGCAGCACGGCCTGACAATCGGCTTGCAACACGCCTCCCATCACCGTCGCCCGGTGATTCAAACGGGGATCAGCGGTGATTCGATACAGCGAGTGGCAGGCCCCCGCCTTGGGATCGGTGGTGCCGTACACCACCGTGGGAATCCGCGCCTGGACAATCGCTCCCGCGCACATTGGACACGGTTCCAAAGTGCAATACAAGGTGCAGTCGAGCAGTCGCCACGAGCCGAGCACTTCGGCGGCCTGAGTGATGGCGATCATCTCGGCATGAGCCGTGGGATCGCGCAACTGTTCCCGCTGGTTGTAGCCGGTGCCGATGATGGCGTCCTGGTGCACGATCACCGCTCCCACCGGGACTTCCCCTTCGTCAAAGGCCTGCCGGGCCAAATCGAGGGCGGCCAGCATCCACCGCGCGTGCGGTTGCAAGGGATCGGTCAGGGGGTCGAGCATCAAACGGTTCCTGCTGCGAGGTCGGGCCTTCCATCCACCGGGTCGGTTCGCCGCGCGCGAGTGTTTCGCGGCCGCCGCGGAAACTTCCCCGCCGTGTCCGCGCTACGGCCGTCATGCCGAGGAACACATTCCCCACTCGACAACCGCCCGGCGTTCAGGAACCGGCTCATTTCAGGCTGCTTTCCCGAGGGGACGGTGTGATCGTCTGGAAGGTTTCCCGACTGCGCGGGCCGCGTCATTGAACGGCGTGTTGGGCCAGGCGCACCGCCTCGGCGCACAAGGACCGGGCTTCCGCCTCGGTGGGCGCCTCGGCAATCACGCGAATGATAGGCTCGGTGTTGCTGGCCCGGACTTGCACCCAACGATTCGACCAATCGAGCCGCAAACCGTCGCCGTCGGTCGGCGCGGCATCACGGAAGGCCTGGCGGAGCGCGGCACATGCCGCCGCCACCCGGTCGCGCGGACAATGCAGTTTGTCTTTCACGATCGCATAGCGCGGCAGTTCGTCCACCCAGGCGGACAGCGGGGATTGCCGGGCGGCCAGCCCGTCCAGCACATACGCCATGCCGACAAAACTGTCGCGCACGTAGCCCACGCGCGGCTCGATCACGCCGCCGTTGCCTTCTCCGCCAATTCGGGCCTGCACGGCGCGCATCACGGAGACCACGTGGGCTTCACCCACGGGGGAGCGGTGGAAGGGGCAACCGTGCCGGGCGGCCAGGTCGGCGGTGGTGCGGCTGGTGGATCCGTTGACCACCACCGGTCCTTTGTCGCGCGACAGCACGTGATCCACGCACAACGCCAGCGTCAGTTCCTCGCCGATGTACCGCCCGCGCTCGTCGACAATCGCCAGGCGGTCGGCGTCGGGATCCTGGGCGAAGCCGACATCCGCACCCGTCTGCTGCACCGCCGTCACCAAGGCATCCAGGTGTTCTTTCAACGGTTCGGCCGGATGTTCAAAACAGCCGTCGGCCGTTCCGCCCAGCACGATCACGGAACAACCCAATTCTTCCAGCAAGCGCGGGCCGAAGACGGCCCCCGAGCCGTGATTGACATCGAGCACCACACGAAATCGGCGGCGGCGAATGGCCGCGACGTCGATTAACGGCCAGATGCGGTCGCGGTGCACGTCGGACGCTCCGGAGAAATCACTCACGCTTCCCAGGCCGTTCCACGGTTTCCAACTTAAAGGCTGTTGCAGGGCGGCAAGCAATTGTTGTCCCAGCGCGGCATCGAACACCCCGCCGTGCGCCGCGAACGGCTTCAGGCCGTTCCATTCGATGGGGTTGTGGCTCGCCGTAATCTGCAAGCCTCCCGCCGCCGACAGGTGCGAGACCAACACCCCGCACGTGGGCGTGGCGGCGATGCCCAGATCGACGACGCGGCAACCGGTGGCCAGCAGCCCGGAGAGGACGGCGTGCCGCAGCATCTCGCCGCTGCTGCGTCCGTCGCGCGACAACACCACCGTGCCTCCCGCGCACAGTGTGCCCAGTGCCGCGGCGAAATGAGCGACATACTCGGGGTCCAACCCGTCCCCCACCACGCCCCGCAAACCCGAGATGCTCAGAATCCGTTCCGGCATGATGCTGCTTTCCCTGGACTGGAGCACGGCCGGTGCGAACCATCAACGGCCGGCATTCACTCGTCGTCTTCCCATTCCGTCGACAGCGAGGCGTCGTCGAACGCGTCGTCGGCCTCCAGGTCGGTTTCGTCCCAGGCGGGCGCACGTCGACCGGTTGGCGTTTCCGCCGCCGCGTCACGCGAACGGTAATACACCTTCAAGGGCACTTCCTTGAACGGCAACTGCTCCCGCAACACTCCCAAGAAATAGCGTTTCCACGATTCGTCGAACAGCACGGCGTCGTTGACCTTCAGCACGATGGTCGGCGGCTCCGTCGCCACCTGCGTGGCATACAGCACGCGCGGCGTCCGATTCTGACGCATCGGCGGCGGCCAGTGCTTCACCGCCTGCCGCACCACGCGATTGAGCACGCCCGTCGGCACCCGCTGCCGCGCCTGCTTGGCGATCGATTGGGTGAGATTGATCAGCTTCTTGATATTGCGCCCGTCTTTCGCCGTGATGAACGCCACCGGGACGTGCCGCATGTCGGCGAACGTCTTCATCAGATACTCGGACCACGCGTCGGTCCGTTTGTCGGCCGCCAGGTCCCACTTGTTGACCACGAACACGCAGGGCTTGAATTCGTCTTGAATTTCCGAGACCAGTTGCTTGTCGACGCGGGAAATCGGCTGCGTGCAGTCGAAGAACATCAGCACGACGTCGGCGCGGCGGATGCTGCGCTTGGCCCGCGCCAGCCCGTACCATTCCACGTCGTTGGCCAGACTTTTACGCTTGCGGACGCCCGGGGTGTCGATGGCCACGAACGCTTTGCCGTCCAACTCGAACCGCACGTCGACGCTGTCGCGCGTGGTGCCGGGAATTTCGCTGACGATCATCCGTTCGGTCTGCGCGAGTTGGTTGATGAACGTGCTTTTGCCCACGTTGCGCCGGCCGACGATGGCCAGTTTGAGTTCCGGCTGGGCGACCCAGCGTGCGCCGGCCTCGGCTTCATCGGGCCGGGGCGGGGGCAAGTTGCGCACGATGGCGTTCAGCAGTTCGTCCTGGTGGCGGTTGCCGCGGACGCTGGTGATCACCGCCGGGCCATCGCACAGGCCGTAGAACTCGGCCACTTCATGATCCAGCTTGGGGGAGTCGCACTTGTTGATGACCAGCAGCTTGGGCTTGTCGATTTTGCGGAGCCGCTGGCTCACCTGACGATCGAGGGGGGTGATGCCGGCCGGCCCGTCGACGACGAAGGCGATCAGGTCGGCCCGATCGAGGGCGATTTGAATCTGGCGGTCGATTTCCTGCGAGAGTTCGCCGACATCCACGATGCCGATGCCTCCCGTGTCCACCAGTTCGAAATACCGGTCGTGATGGTGCATGAGGTAGGTGACGCGGTCGCGGGTGACGCCGGCCATGGGGTCGACGACCGACACGCGCTTGTGGGCCAGCCAATTCAGCAGCGAGCTTTTGCCGACGTTCGGCCGACCAACGATGGCCACCTGCGGGACCGACATGCCTGACGCCTTCCGAGCGAAATTCCCAAAACCCGATCATACCCGCAGAATCAGCAGCAGACATACTGTGGGCCGCAGTTTCGTCCGAGTCCAGGAACGTCCACAGCCACCTCGTGTGCCGGCCTTCCTTCAGCGACACGATCTCTTGGCATTGCTCGACGGGGATCAACGGCCGCTCGTGCTGGGCATGGCCGGGCTGTCCACCCTGCTTCCGGCGCGACTTGGGCTTCTTGGGAATCGGCTTGGCGTGGGGATGCTCGCTCGACGGCGGCAGCGACGAATTGCGGGGCGTCTTGTTCGTCGCCGCGAGTTCTTGCTTCGTCACGGCGAGTTCTTGCTTCGTCGCCGCCAACTCGGCCTCCAAGGCCACGATGCGACGCTCATCATGGTCGATACCGCCTGCAGCAGCGCCCGCAATTCAGGCGGCAGGGTGGCGATCTGTTCCGGCGTAACGGGCGACGACCTGCGCGTGATGTCGCCGATTTTCGCCCTCGCGCGAAGACCAATACACCGCCATCGCGACTTCCGGGTGTGAACGGTTACCCAGGTCTCCCCACGGAAAAACCCGACAGAACCGAAAGTCGGTATTGACTGTTCACAAGGGGGGGTACTCTGAGCAGCGTGCGAGCGGTTACTCTGCCCCCAAGCCATTACGGGAGGTACGCCGTGTTTCAGGTCGTCTGCACTTAAGGGCTGTTTGGTATCGGAGCCGCACTTCTCTGTGCGGCCATGGCGACGGAACTGCACGCGTGGTACTGGTGGTATTGCCAAGAACTGCCGTACGCCCATTGCGGCTACCATCCTTGCACGTGCGAGGAGGGATCGACGGAATACGGCTGCGAAGCGGGCTACTACCATGCCCCGACGGGGGTTTGTGATAGAACCATCAATCCGTTCAGTTCCTGCCAAGCGCCGGCTTTGAGCTGCGGCAAGAGAGTGTCGTATCAAAGCGGAAACTGCTCGGACTGCGGAGTCTATTCAAAGGTTACCTTCCTGGATGTGGACTGCGTTAAGCGGCACGGCTGTAGCTGAACCTGGTAGGAACACCTGGTGATGGAAGTCCCACCGTCTATCGCGCTCCTTGCAGTCTGCTGCCTGGCCGGGCCAGCCGAAGGCGGGGCGCCGTCCCTGGCGGAGGCCCAGGCTCATCTCGATCAATGGCAAAAGACTTTCGTCTCGATTCGCATTCATTCGCGGAGAACGTCGCGGGCGGAGTCGAATGTTGCGACCGCAGAAGCGAACCACAAAGTTTCCGTCTCGGAACTCGATTTTGTCTGGGAGGATTCGGGCCGGTTTCGCGACGCCTCGCAGCTCTGGCATGACGGCCGGCCCGGTTCGTACAGTTTCCGTTCGGCGGATTCGCGCTATTACTACCCTTGTGTTTTTGCCGCCGGTTCGGCGAGCGAGTATCCGGCTGTCGTCAGCATTCTCCCGCGGACGAGCGAATTCACTTCGCTGAGGGCGTTGAACCAGCCCTTTTGGGTGCTCTGGGACGACGATACCAGAACATGGCTGGGGGACCGGTTGCGAAACGTCGCCGCCGCTGAAGTCACAACCGAAGGGTTGCTGGAGATCGACGGAGACGCCGTGAATCTCAAGGAGCATACCGTGCGACTCGATCCGCGGCACGGATATCTGCCGAAGTCGGCGAAACACCGCTCTACCGGCATTCTTCGTTACCATGTCGAAGAGTTTCAAGAAGTGCAACCTGGCTTCTGGTTCCCCAAACGCGGTACGATTCTGACAGTCGTCTCCAAGGGCGATCTCTGGCAGACGTGGGAAGTAGTTAAGGTGGAACTGAATCCCGAGTTGCCGGATTCCCTGTTCGTCCCTTCGATGAACGCAGAGACGAGAATCTTGGACTCGATCACGGGGAAGAAGTATTTCGCCGGCGGGAAGCGGCGGCCCGGGCAGGCCGCGGCGGCCACTCAGCGTTCCGGCGCACCGCCGACCAACCCGAATCCGCTGACAAGCCGGCCTGAGCGTCCGACCAACTGGTCGTTGTGGTTCACCATGGCGGGCGTGGCGTGCCTGGCCCTCGCCGTCTGGTTCCGTCGGCGGGCGAGGCATCCTTGAGGCGGACAGGGGATCGCCATGACGCGCTGCATCTTGATCGTGCTGTCGGCGGTCGCAGCGATCACCATGGGTGTGTGGTGGATGCGGGCGGGCAGCGCCATGGCCGATCCGTTGTCGATCCGCCGCCTCGCGCCAACGGCGCCTGTGCTCCGCGGCAGCCCGCATCATCCGGTGCAAGTCGAACTGGCAGTGACGAACACGACGCCCCGGCCGATCAAACTCGCTCCGTTGAAAATGGCCTGCAATTGCCAGATCGCCAAAGCTCCCGACCCGGTCATTGCCCCCTACGGAACGCCGCATGTGTCGCGCGCACTGCGGTACCCGCCGGCGCGGCAGGCACTGGTACCCGTGGAATTCCGATCCCCGGCTGGTGAACGGCTCGCCCGGACCGAGATCGTGCTGGAAGCGGATCGGAGGGTACCGTATTTCGTCCGCTGTCCCGAACTCGTTGAGATTTTCATTGTCGACGGAGTCTCCGACGGCGCGTGGACGACGAGTGCGACCTCGCTCGAAGCCGTAGAAGCCCCGCCGTTTGTGACAGGAGCGCGCGTTGCGACGGGGGCCGATCTGGTCACGGTTTCCATGACCAGCGGCGAGCAGTCCGCTGCCGGTGTGTCTGAATGCCAGCGGACGTATCAACTGCGATTTGAGTTGTTGGACGCCGCGCGAAACGCTCCGCGGGAATCGCCGTCTCTCCGCGGGACGGCGGTGTTGGAACTGCGCGATGGCACCGAGAAGAAGATCGCCTGGACGATCGTCCGCAAAGCGCCGTTAGCGCTGACTTTCGACGCCGCGTCGGGAAGCGTTCGAGGGACTCGGCGGGGCGGGGCGCAGGGGGTTGTTTCGCTGCGGTGCGTGCCCGAAGGGAGCGGCGCACGATCGCCGGACCGGTTCGAAGCCGGACAACCGATTGTGGCGAAGTTGGAACGGGGGCGAACCCAGCCGCAATTCATTGAAGCGCGCTCTGAGGGACCGTCTGGCGTGGTTGCGGTCTCGGTGCCAGTACCGTAGGAGCAAATCATGGTCCGCCCCAGAGAGAAAGGGCGTCCTCCTGAGGGCTTCACCGTGGTGGAGTTGCTGGTCGTTCTTGGCGTGTTCAGCTTAGTGATGGCCCTGGTCGTACCGGCCGTGCAATCCTCCCGCGAGAACTCCCGCCGCCTGGACTGCGCGAGCCGTCTCAAACAGATCATGCTGGCTACGGAGGCGTTCGCATCCCAGCACCTGCACTACCCGGAATACAGTAGCGGCGGAATCGACGGGCAGGGCGTCAAGCATTGGAACGTCTGTCCCTTCGTAGAAATCCTACCGTTCATTGACCAGGTGGACGTGTTCCGTCGCATAAATCGCGATCGGTGGATCGGAAGCTATGACTCCTACGGATCGGGCCAACTGTACAGCGGTCAGAATGCGGAGTTCGTGAAACTCTCGATTCCGCTCTATCAATGCCCGCGGATCGCAGACATCCCGGCAGTTGTAATTACCGCGCGAACCTCGGTTCCGGAGCGGATTGGTACACCACTCCCCCGCCGCCAGCGCCTGACTGCTTTGACCCGAAGAACGGCAATGGAGCCTTCCAGTGGATGAAGCCGTTGTACCCGCAAGACTTTTCCGACGGCCTCTCCAACACCGTGATCTATAGTGAGCGGGTCGTCGGGGATGGGAATTGGACAAGTTACGACCCGTGGCGGGACTACAGCCAGGTGGGCGATGCCTGGCCCAGTTGCACAGCGGAACAGCTCACGTCGACCTGCCGCACGATTGCCGGAATCGCGGACAAGCATGCGTCCTTTGGCGGATTCACCTGGTTGTTTGCCTCCAAGGCGCACACAGCCTACGACCACATCCTGCCGCCGAACTCCCTCATTCCCGACTGCGCAAGAGACAGTCATGTCGAGCCGAGCGCGTCGAATTCGGCGATCGCCGCGCGCAGCCAGCATCGCGGCGGCGTCAACACAGTTCTGGGAGATGGTTCCGTGCGGTTCGTTTCCGAAAATGTCGCAATCGACGTTTGGCGAGCGTTGGGTTCGCGGAACGGCCGTGATTAGATTTGCCGGTGGGACGGTGCCCACCACACTTCGGAAGCAAGGCCCCAATTCAGGGACCACCAGTGTTCGACGCCTGGCAGCGACGCTACAAAGTCGAGGACGTCGCGCAAGATTCTTAACCGCAGCGATTTGTGGATACGCATCAGATCCCCCGGCGCGTGACCGAAATTCCTGGAATGAAGTTCCTCCCGCAGCTTCAATCCCTACCTGGACCCCAGGTCCGTCCTGAACGCAACAATCGCTTCCAACGTCGTGTGCCAGATCAGTTCGTGCAGAACCAGGCCGCTTAAGACAGATGCCGGCGAGGATCCATGGACCATGCCACTATCTTTCCTCGACTTATAAAAAAATACATAAATACGCCTCCAGAGGGGGGCGTTCGCGGAACATACTCCAATAACAAGCGGTGACCGGCAGTTTCGTTAGAGGTTCATCACACGGCCGTCGGCGGATCGTCACACTCCGGGCGCCGGCCGGGCAGGGGCCTGCGCCGCGGCCTTGTTCAGCGCCTTCAGATACGCTTGCGCGCTGGCTTCCAGAATATCGGTGCTGAGCGCCTTGCCATGGTAGCGCTTGCCGTCCACCACTACTTCCACCAACACTTCTCCCTGGGCGTCCTTTCCGCCGGAGACGCTGCGCACCTGAAAGTCTTGCAGCGCGGCCCGCACGTTCAGGATGCGATCGAGTGCGTTGCAGACCGCGTCGATGGGACCATCGCCGATCGCCGCGTCGCAAGTGGTCGTCCCCTGTTGTTCATCCCGCAGCTCGACCGTCGCCGTGGGGATGGTCCCCGTGCCGGCCGCAATGTGGAACCGCGTGAGCACCCATCGGTCGGCGGTCACGTTCACCCGGTTGTCGATCAGGGCGACGATGTCGGCATCGAACACATCCTTCTTTTTGTCGGCCAGGGCGATGAAATCGTCGAACACTTTCTGGAAGGTGGCCTCGTCGAGGTGGAAGCCCAGCTCGGTGACGCGGGTGCGGAAGGCATGCCGGCCGCTGTGCTTCCCCAACACCAGGTTCGCCCCCACGAAACCCACGTCTTCCGGCCGCATGATCTCGTAGGTCGACCGCTCTTGCAGCACGCCGTGCTGGTGGATGCCGGCTTCGTGCGCGAAGGCATTCTGCCCCACAATGGCCTTGTTCCGCTGGACCATCATGCCGGTGATGCTCGACACCAGCCGGCTGGTGGCACACAACCGCGTGGTGTTGATCCGCGTGCCCACGCGGTAGTGGTCGTGGCGGGTCTTGAGGGCCATCACGATTTCTTCCAGCGCGGCGTTGCCGGCCCGTTCGCCCAATCCGTTGATGGTGCACTCCACCTGCCGGGCGCCGGCTTCCACGGCGGCCAGACTGTTGGCCACGGCCAGCCCCAGGTCGTTGTGGCAATGCGCGCTGATCACCGCCTTGTGGATGTTGGGCACGTGCTGCTTGAGGTGCGCAATCACCTGGAAAAAATGAGCGGGCGTGGCATAGCCCACCGTGTCGGGAATATTCACGGTGGTGGCGCCGGCGTCGATGGCCCGCTCGACCACCTCGCACAGAAAATCGAGTTCCGTGCGGGCCGCGTCTTCGGGGGAGAATTCCACGTCGTCGGCGTATTGCCGGGCCATCCGCACATGCTCGACCGTCGACCGCACGATTTCTTCCTTGGCCATCTTCAGCTTGAACTGACGATGGATGGCGCTGGTGGCCAGGAACACGTGGATGCGGCGGCGCGCGGCAGGTTCCAGGGCCGCGGCCGCCCGCTGAATGTCCTCCTTGCGGCAGCGAGCCAGTCCGCAAATCGTGGTGCGGTCGCCGAACTTTTGGGCAATCGCCCGCACGGCTTCAAAGTCGCCCGGCGAGGCGATGGGAAATCCCGCCTCGATGACGTCCACACCCAAATCGACGAGCGCTTCGGCGATGGTGAGTTTTTCGGCGACGGTCATGCTGCATCCGGGCGATTGCTCGCCATCGCGCAAGGTGGTATCGAAGATCGTCACGGTGTCGGTGGACATGAAAACCGCTTTCATCAGCCGGCACGGACGATCCGCCACGCCTGGGGAATCGCCGAGCCGGAAGGCGACTGTGTTGCCGGTCCAACAAAAAAACCCCGAGACCGGGAGGTCTCAGGGCTGCGATGGATGATCGAGTCTCGCGACTGCGTGCCCCAAGCCGTCCCGCCTAGCGGTCGGGCAGTAGGCCCAGCCGTCGCAACACGGAAAACACGGGGTGGCTTTCACACTCGGGTGCTGACAAACCTCTGCCAGGAATGCTGCTGGCATTATCGTAGTCCAGACACGGACGCCGGGTCAAGGTTCGGCCTGCTTCGGTGACGGCGCGACGGCTCCGCTCTGGGCCGTGTGGAAGGCGGGCGCAGCCTTGAGCGAGAGGCTCCGCGTGGGTTACAACAACGACCATCGATCCAAGAGGACCGCGAACGGGCGGTGCGACAATCCGGCGCGAAGACCACCAAGGGGAGGGTGACTGATGTTGCGGCTGCGGTGGCTGGCATGGGGCCTGGGGACGATTGGTTGGCTGTTCACGGCGGCGGCGATGGCGGGTGACGTCGAGTTCCCCGACGAAAAACTCGACACCGTGATCCGCGAAATCCTGAAGAAGAAGCAGATCGACAAACTCGACAAAAGCAAGAAAATCACCGACGAGGACGTGGCGACCATCTTCTTCCTGGAAGCACCCAATCGGGAGATCGCCAACCTCTCCGGCTTGGAAAAGTGCCGCAATTTGGCCTTGGTCCGTTTGACCGGAAACAAAATTCAAGACGTCACGCCGCTGGCGGAGTGCGTGAACATTCAATCGCTCGATCTGGCGAAGAATCAGATTTCCGACATTGGCCCCCTTTCCAAACTGGTCAAGCTGCAATACCTGCAACTGGAAGACAATCAGGTCAAAGACCTCTCGCCGCTGGCACCACTGAAGGCCCTGACATCGCTCTACCTCAGCCGCAATCAGGTGGAATCGGTGGGACCGCTGGCCGAATTGCCCAAGTTGACCTCCGTGTATCTCGAGAAGAACCGCGTGTCCGACATCAGTCCGCTGAAGTCGGCCAGGTGGCTGGCGAATCTCGATTTGCGCGACAATCAAATCAAGGACGTGTCGCCGCTCGCCTCACTCACGGAGTTGCGCTGGACGTTTCTGGATCGAAACCAAATCAGCGACATTTCCCCTCTCGTGGAAATGGCCGCCAAGGATGCCGCGGGAGAAAAACGCTTTGCTCCCTATTGGAACCTGCACCTGACCGGCAACCCGCTGAGCGACGCCAGCCAGGCGAAACTGGCCGAATTGAAGCAAATTGGGGTCCGCTTGAAGGTGGACTAGTACAGCCCCGCCGCGCGGACCAGGTCGGCAGGTCAGCAGACGGTCGGGCGGAGAGTTCTCCGCGTTGGAGAGAGAACGCCCCGGCACGGTCGGCGGTGTGTCACGGCTGGAGTTTTCCGCGCTGCCGATCGCCGGACGGCCGACGACCCATTCCGCTGGCAGTCTTGCCGGTCGTGTGCTCCGTGCCGTCGTGCCGTCGCGCGGCGGGTAACCGCTCTTGACCAAAACCGGCACCGCGGAAATACTTCGCTCCCCTTCTCCCGTGGTTGTCCCTTCGTCTGCCGTTCGAGGTGCGCATGTTCCTCCTTCGTCCGCCGCGCTGCGGCTGCGGAGCCATTTTCCTCCTGGCGCTGGCGGCGGCGGTGGTTTTTGCCCAAGAACCACGGGGCCAGGTTTCGAACCTGGTGACCATCTCCGCCCGTTCGGAGTACCCCCAGCCGCTGGGCGCGGCGACAAATGTCTCGGCGGACAAGGCGACAAATGTCTCGGCGGACAACACGGAGTCGACCTCGGCCGCCGCCACGAATTACTTGCAGTATGAACCGCAGAACGCCCCCCTCGCCGAGGAACCGCCACCGTTCACCCACGAAGTGCCTCCCGTGGCAGCGCCCCCGGCGAAGCCGATGCCCCCGATTGCCCCGTATAGCACGCAAGTCGTGATGACGTGGAATTCGGGTACGGGCGACACGTTGGGGATCGTCGATCTCGATCTGCGTGAAACGCTGGTCTTTCCCAAGGTGCGGGGATTGTTGCTGACGCCGGGGTTTGCCAGCCACATCCTGTCGGGCCCCGAGTCGACCGACCTTCCACCGGTCTTGTACGACACCTGGATCGAACTCCGGTGGCTGAAACCCCTCAACGAAAATTGGACGGTCGACGTGGCGGTTACTCCCGGGGTGTACACCGATTACGACAATTTGAGTTCCGATGCCGTCCGCATCCAAGGGCGTGCGCTCGCCGTGTGGAAGGCGCGCACCGACTTGCAGATCGCCTTCGGCTTTGTCTACCTGGATCGCGAGGACATCGCCGCACTCCCGGCGGCAGGGTTGATTTGGACGCCAAACGCCGACTGGAAGACGGAACTCTTGTTTCCGCGTCCGCGGTTGTTGTACCGGCTGAAGGGAAACGGGACCGACAACCAATGGTTGTACCTGGCGGGAGAATTCGGCGGCGGGTCGTGGGCGATTCGCCGGCCAGGAAATGCCGGGGGAGCGCTCGTGCCTCCCGGATCGCAGAGTGCCAGCGCCTGGGACGACATTGTGACGTACAGTGTGATGCGAGTGCTCGTTGGCTGGGAAGTCCAGCGCGCCCAGGGTTTTTCGCCGCGCATCGAAGCCGGTTTCAGTTTCAATCGTTCCATCGAATACCTGTCGGGACTGGGCGACTTCGACCTCGATCCGGCCGCCATGGTGCGTGTGGGAGGCAGCTTCTGAGCGGTCAGGGTGTGCAAGGGCGAATCTCCCGCTGGCCGGTCCATTTGGGGGTGATCAAAGGCGCTCGTCCGCCTTGCCGAACCGCTGGGTGCGACTGGCCCTCGCTGCCACTGTGCTGACCGGCGGGCAAATAGTAGCCGGCGAAACGCTGGCGAACCCGTTCCACGCTCGCGCGGGATGACGCTACCACGATCGCTCGGAATGACGTATGGTAGCTCCATCCGGCAGTGCGAAACGGGGAGTCGGTTGTGTTTGCCGCACGCATGCCTTTGATGCCCTTGGCGAGCCTGTGCCGGTCGTTGGGGACCATGCTCGATTCGGGTGTCAGCCTGCTGAATGCGCTGAAGGTCGTCGAGCAGCAGCAACGGACGGAGTTGTCGCGGCAGTCGCTGCGGCAGATTACGGACCAGGTGCGGAAGGGGACCGACCTGGCGGCCGCGTTCCGGGAGCAGCGGCCCTACTATCCCGACCTGCTGATCGACATGCTCGAGGTCGCGGAGCGGACAGGCGCCCTGCCGGAGGTGTTGCTGGGGCTTGCCGAACATTACGAGCAGCTTGTTCGCTTGCGGAGGACGTTTCTCGGGGCCATCGCCTGGCCGATCCTGCAATTGATCGCGGCGATCTTCATTGTCGCTGGTCTGATCCTCGTGCTGGGACTGCTGGCGAACAGTCCGAGCGGCCGGCCGGAGTTCGATCCGCTGGGCTTGGGCTTGTTCGGCGTGTCCGGGGCGCTCGCGTGGCTGGCGTATTGCTTCGGGACGGCACTCGTGCTCATGGCCGCTTACCTCGTGCTGACGCGGGGTTTTCGTCAGGCCCAAGCCGTGCATTCGCTGCTGCTGGCGGTCCCGGTTGTCGGTCCCTGCATGCGCTCGTTTGCCGTCGCGCGGTTCGCGTGGGCCTATGCCCTGACGCAGCAAGCCGGCATGGATGTCAAACCGAGTCTGGAAACGAGTCTGCGGGCCACCAGCAACGGCGCCTTCATGGCCGCGGCACCGCAAGTCGTGGCCGCCGTGATGGCCGGAGAAGACTTCACCACCGCCTTGGAACTCACCCGACTGTTTCCGCGGCAGTTTCTGGAGATGGTCCGCGTGGGGGAAAGCTCCGGCACCGTGCCGGAAACGCTGCAACGGCTGAGTCCGCAGTTCGAAGCGCAGGCGCAGCGGAGTCTGAGCGCCTTGACGACCGCCTTGGGGGTTCTGATCTGGTCGTTGGTGGCCCTGATGATCATCGTGCTGATCTTCCGCATCTTTGGTTCGTATGTGGACATGCTCAACAAGGCGGCCTCTGGGCAGTTTTGAATGGGTGCTTCCCCTGCCGTGCGGTCGGCGGTTCCGCGCGGCAGTGTCCGACGGCAGACCCGCATCGCCGGTCGCCTGTTGAGACCGCCTCTGCGCAGCCGCTGGGTCGCGTCGCCCGGCGAAGGAGGGCACTGGCTCCCGCCGGACATTACGGAGCGCCCGCCGCCGAACGTTCGGGCGGCCCGGCGACTGTCGGCCGCGGCAGCCGGCGTGGTGCGACCGTCAGGGTTGGCGCGGCACGTCGGCTTTGAGGGATTCCGGCAACCGCTGGATGTTGCCGTGGCGGTCGACGCACGCCAGCACGCTGTGGGCGGTGGCCAACAGGGTCTGGTCGCGATAGAGTTCGTAGCTGTGTTCGATCTTCACGGCGGAGACGCGCGTCACGCGGGTCCGCAGCGTCAGCAGATCGTCGTATCGGGCGGGAGCGTGGTAGCGGCATTCCAGCTTGACCACCACCAGAAACAGCCCCGCTTCCTCGATGGCCCGGTAATTGCCGCCCTGGGCCCGCAACAATTCGGTGCGGCCCATTTCAAAGTAGTTGAAGTGATTCGCGTGGTGCAGAAAACCCATGGCGTCGGTTTCGCAGTACCGCACGCGGATCGTGATTTCGTGTTCCAGCAACATATCGCCGCCCGAGTGCTCCCTTCCTCCCGCCCGCGGGAAGACGCTTACCGACAATCGGCGACAGCCAACGGCGCTTCGTAGGTCCGCCGCGCGGGACCATTCGTCGACTGCCGCGCTTCGGCCAGCGCGAGCTGATACAGGCGCTCGCCGGCCGGCGTCGGATAATCCCCATTCAAGCAGGCCTGACACAAGGCATTGGCCGGCATGTCCACGCTGCGGGCGATGGCCTCCAACGACAGATAGCGCAAACTGTCGGCCCCCAGCGCCCGGGCCATTTGCGCTTCGCTTTCGGGCGTCAGCACGCCGTCGCGCACATACCGCGGCGCAAACAATTCCCCCACCGTCGACATATCGATGCCGTAGAAGCACGGCGCCACTATCGGCGGACAGGCCACGCGGACGTGCACTTCCCTCGCGCCGCCGCGCTCTGGATCCTTCAGTTGGCTGATCAGCGCCTGCATCGTGGTGGATCGCACGATGGTGTCCTCCACCAGCAGCACGCGTTTCCCGCGGAGCACGTCGGGCAGCGGCGTGTACTTCATCCGCACCCGGTCTTCCCGCCGGTTGCCGCCTTCGATGAACGTGCGGCCCAAATAGCGGTTGCGGATCAGTCCTTCCAGCACCGGCACACCCAAGGTGTAGGCCATGGCGTCGGCCGCCGCCTTGGCCGTATCGGGAACCGGCACGACGATGGTCTCGGCATCGATCGCCAACTGTTCCTGCCGGGCCAACTCTTCCCCCAGCCGCTTGCGGGTGAGGTACACGCTCCGCTCATCGAGGGTGCTGGCCACATTCGCGAAGTAGATCCACTCGAAAAAGCAATGCGCGTGGCGGGCACTGCGGGCGAACTGATGCACCTCCAGTTCTCCGCGGCGAATCAGAATCGCGTGGCCGGGCGGCAAATTGCGAATCTGCGCGGGAGCGAACCCCATGTTCGCCAAGGCCACGCTTTCGCTGGCGGCGGCGAACATCGGCCCGTCCACCGCATAGCACAGCGGCCGAATGCCCAGCGGATCGCGGGCGACAAACATGTCCCCCGCGGCATTCAAGAACACGATGTTGTAGGCGCCGTCCAACCGCGCGCAGAGCCGCTCCAGCACGGTTTCCAGCGACGGCCGGCGATCCCCCGAAAACTGCTGGGCCAGCAGGTGCATCAGGATTTCCGTGTCGTTGTTGCGCGACAAATGAAAATCCTGGCGGGCGAGAATCTCCGCGCGCAACTCCTCGAAATTCGCCAACTGACCGTTGAACCCGAAACTGAACCACTTCGACTTTTCGATATGGGGCCGCTCGAACGGCTGGGCATGGTGGCGATCGTCGTCGCCGCAGGTGGCGTACCGCACATGGCCGATCGCGGCCACGCCCTGCAAACTCTCCATCAACGCTTCGTGATCGGCCTTGCGATTGAGCCGAAACACCTCCGTGACGATTCCCACCTCTTTGTGGGTGTGGATCAATTCGGACCGCCGCGGGTCGTAGGCGGTCATCCCCGCGGCCAGTTGACCGCGATTCTGGATCTCCAGCAGCAGGCGGGGCACGTGCCACGCCGACAAATTCGGATCTTGCCGAGGCGCCAACCGACTGACGCCGCGCTGCGGCAAATGGTAGACGGCAACGATTCCGCATTCATGATGCAAATCGGCCATGTACTGCGTCCGGGCGGAGGAAATGGGCGGGCGTTGACACCTCGCGCATCATAACCCATGCGCCAGGCGCAACCAACCCGCCAAGGCGGATTGGGCGCTTGGCGATTCCAGCGGCCATGTGATGCGCGCCATCCGCGGCACATTCCGCGGCGGCGGCAAAACGTGAGCCGTCACCCCGCCGCGGCCGCCACGCACTTTTCGGCGGCCCACGGACCCTGCATCATACCAGAGACGCTGCGTCGTCGGTGCACGGTGCGGCGGGGAAACGGTCCCACGCGTCGCGCCGTCAGCCGCGGCGTGGGTCGGGGTGCATCGCGTCGGTCGGGGTGCATCGCGTGGGTCGGGGTGCATCACGTCGGTCGGGGTGCATCACGTCGGTCGGGGTGCACAGCGTCGGTCGGAGTGTATCGCGCCGATCGAAGTGCCTCGCGGCAGCCGTCGTGCATGGCACCGGCCGATCGACCAAGCCGCTCCTGTTACGGTCCGGCCGGCCGCGGCGTGTGCCTGTCCGTGCGTTCCGCAACTGCCCACCGAGAGGAAAAGGCTGTCCGATGCAGAATGCCGCCATCGCCGCTCTGTTCGACGAGTATGCCGAGCTTCTCGAACTGCAAGGCGCCAATCCGTTTCGTGTGCGTGCGTACCGCAATGCCGCCAGAACCATCGAAAACTTGCCGCAATCCGTGGCGGACCTCGTGGCCGCGCCCGACCACGATCTCACGGCCCTGGCGGGCATCGGCAAAGACCTGGCGGAGAAAATCGAGACGATTGTGCACACGGGACGGTTGCCCCCCTTGGAAGAGCTGCGCGGGCAGTTCCCTCCCGATGTGGTGCAGATGCTCCGCATTCCGGGGTTGGGGCCGAAAAAAGTCGCCGCGCTGCTCGACCAACTGCACATTCGCTCTGTGGGCGATCTGCGTGCGGCGTGTGAAGCCGGTCGCGTGGCGGCCTTGAAGGGGTTCGGCAAGAAAACCGAGCAGTCGATCCTGGAAGGGCTGGAGCTGGTCGAAGCGTCCGGACGGCGGGTCCTGCTCTCGGTCGCCACCGCCGCGGCCGAGGCCATCGTCAACGATTTGCGGCAGCTCGCGTGTGTGCGGCAGGTCGAGGTGGCCGGCAGTTGCCGCCGCCGCAAGGAAACCTGCGGCGATTTGGATGTGTTGGCCGTGTCGACCGATCCCGCGGCCACGATGGTTCGCCTGGCCGCTCACCCCGAGGTGGAAAAGGTGCTGGCCCGCGGCGACACCAAGCAGCGGGTGCGACTGCGTTCCGGCCTGGAACTGGACCTGCGCGTGGTCCCGGAGCCATCTTACGGAGCCGCGCTGCAATACTTCACCGGTTCGAAGGAGCACAACATCGTCATGCGGCGGCGGGCGCAGGAGCGGGGGCTGAAGCTCAACGAATACGGCGTGTTCGAAGGCGAGCGGTATGTGGCCGGCCGCACCGAGGCCGACGTGTATGCGGCCGTCGGTCTGCCTTGGATCCCCCCCGAGCTGCGCGAAAACCGCGGGGAATTCGAACTCGCCGAGCAGGGCCGATTGCCCGCGCTCGTCTCTCTGGAAGACATTCGGGGAGATTTGCACATGCACACCACGGCGACGGACGGCACGGCTTCCATCCGCGAAATGGCCGAAGCCGCCAAGGCCCGCGGCCTGAAATACATCGCCATTACCGATCATTCCCGCCGCGTCACGATGGCCAACGGGTTGGACGCCGCGCGGCTGCGGCAACATTGGAAGGACATCGAAAAGGTCCGCGCTCAGGTGTCCGGCATCGAAATTTTGTGCGGCATCGAATGCGACATCCTCGAGGACGCCACTCTCGATCTCGAGGACGACGTGCTCTCGGAGGCCGATTGGGTGATTGCGGTGCTGCACTACGGCCTGAAGCAGCCGCGCGCGCAGATTCAAAAGCGGTTGTTGCGCGCCCTGCAAAACCCCCACGTGGACGTGATCGGACATCCCTCCGGCCGCTTGTTGGGCAGCCGTCCTGGTGCCGATGTCGATTACGAGGAACTGTTTCGCGCCGCGAAAGACCACGGGGTGATGCTGGAACTCAACGCCAGCCCCCAGCGGCTCGACCTGGACGACGTGCACGCCGCCGCCGCCAAGGCCCACGGCATTCCCATCGTGATCAGCACCGACGCGCACAGCGAACACGGTCTGGATGCCATGAAGTTCGGCGTGGACCAGGCTCGCCGCGCCGGACTGACCAGGCACGATGTCGCCAACACGCGGACGTTCGCACAATTTCAGAAACTGCTGGCCGCGCGCCGGTCATGATGGCGACCCGTTCGTCAAACTCTCCCCGCGCGACGGCAGCCGCGCTGCGAGGGCCGCGGTGCGCATGCCGTCCACCGCGAGCTGGACGACCAGTCCGCCGGGAGACGGACGATAAGTCCGCCGGGAGACGGACGACCACTCCGCCGCTCAAACCGTTTGCGCCAGCGCGCGGAAGGCGTCGCGCGCCGCGTTGAGCGTCACCTCGAGATCGGTCTCCGTGTGTGCCGTGGACACGAAGTTCGCCTCGAACTGGCTGCACGCCAGGTACACGCCGCGGTCGAGCAGCTCATGGAAGAAGCGGGCGAACAGCGCGGTGTCGCAGCGCAGGGCGGAGGCGAGATTGGTCACGGGTTCGGCATGGAAGAACAGCGTGAACATGCTGCCCAGATGCGGGCAGGTATGGGGCAGTCCAGCGGCGGCGGCCTCGGCCGACAAGCCGATCGCGAGCCGCCGCGTGTAGTCGCGTAGCGCCTCGTAAGGGTTGGTGTCGCGCAAGGTTTTCAAGGTGGCGATGCCGGCGGCCATCGCCACGGGATTCCCCGAGAGAGTTCCCGCCTGGTAGACGGGTCCCACGGGAGACACCTTTTGCATGATGTCTTGCCGGCCGCCATACACGCCGACTGGCAGGCCGCCCCCCACAATTTTGCCGAGGGTCGTCAGATCGGGTTTGATGCCGAACAGTTCTTGCGCGCCGCCGTAGGCCAGGCGGAACCCGGTCATCACTTCGTCGAAAATCAGCACGGTTCCCGTGCGATTGCATTCGCCGCGGAGCGTTTCGAGGAATTCGCGATGGGGAATCACCAGGCCCATGTTGCCGACCACTGGTTCGAGAATCACCGCCGCCAGCCGGTCTCCGTGGGTGCGGAACAGATCGCGCACTTGCTGGGCGTCGTTGAAATCGAGAACCCACGTGTCTTGCGTGCAACCCGCGGGGACTCCGGGACTGGACGGATGCCCATGCGTGAGCGCCCCGCTGCCCGCTTTCACCAGCAAGCTGTCGACATGCCCGTGATAGCACCCGGCGAACTTCACGATGGCGTCGCGCCCCGTGAACCCGCGCGCCGCGCGGATCGCGCTCATTGTGGCCTCGGTGCCGGAGTTGACCATCCGCACGCGTTCCATCGACGGCACCGCGGCGATGATCAGTTCCGCCAGTTCCGACTCGGCGACCGTGGGTGCTCCAAAGCTGGTGCCGCGGGCCAGCGCCTCCTGAATCGCCGCCAGGATGGCCGGGTGCCGATGTCCCAAAATGTGCGGTCCCCACGAGCCGATGTAATCGATGTAGCGGTGGCCGTCGATATCGAACAGGTAGGCTCCTTCCCCGCGTTCCATGAACACGGGCGTGCCTCCCACGGCTCCGAAGGCCCGGGCGGGACTGTTTACACCGCCGGGCATCAAGGCTTGGGCCCGTTGAAATTCGCGAGCACTGCGGGGTCGAGGACGGCTCATGGTGTCCACGCTTTCTGGCTGGGACGACGAATTTTCGCGGTGCTGGTGCTTGCTGAATTGTTTCTCGCGGCGCTGGTTCTCATCGCACTCGTTGTCATGGCGCTGGGCGCGCGTGCTGCCGCTAACTGGGGACGGCGATCACCTGCCGGGGGGCGGCGATCACCTCCCGGGGGGCGGCGATCACCCGCCGGGGGACGGCGCCACATTCGCGGGGGGATGGCGGCACATTGGGGGGTAGGTGGCGGCACATTGGCGGGGCAGACCTCGGAAAGTCGCGCGGCATCGGTCAGGCCGGCATTCGGCAGCGGAATCGGCGGGGGATGAGGAGGATGCGGCACGGGTCGATGCGGAATCGGCACTCGATCACGCGGACGTCAAGGTAGTGAACTCCACGCGAACGACAAGCTATTGCAGATCACGCGGACGTCAAGGTGTTGAAGCGAATCGGTACGCCCCGTTCGGCGAGATACCGCTTGGTTTCGGCAATCGGGTAGGTTCCGTAATGAAAGATGCTGGCCGCGAGCGCGGCGTGCGCGTGACCCTCCGTCAACACCTGATACAAATGCTCGGGGCACCCGGCGCCGCCGCTGGCCACCACGGGAATCTGCACGGCATCGGCGACGGCACGGGTCATCGGCAAATCGTACCCGTTTTGCGTGCCGTCGGCGTCCATGGAGGTCAACACGATTTCACCCGCGCCGAGCCGCTCGACTTCCCGCGCCCAGGGGACGGCTTCCAGTCCGGTGGGGATGCGGCCGCCGTGAATGTGCACTTCCCAGACTTCGCGTCCGTTTTTCCACACCCGCCGCGGATCGATGTTCACCACGATGCATTGGCTGCCGAATTTCAGGGCGGCTGCGCGCACGAAGCCGGGATCCTTCACGGCGGCGGAGTTGATCGACACCTTGTCGCAACCCGCGTTCAGCAACTGACGGATGTCGTCGAGCGTGCGGATGCCGCCACCCACGGTGAGCGGCATGAAACACACTTCCGAGGTCCGTCGCACCACGTCCAGCAGGATGCCCCGCTCCTCATGGCTGGCGGTGATGTCCAGAAACACCAGTTCGTCGGCGCCGTCTTCTTCGTAGCGCGCGGCAATTTCGACGGGGTCACCCGCGTCGCGGAGGTTCAGGAAGTTCACCCCCTTGACGACGCGCCCCGCGTGAACATCCAGGCACGGAATGATGCGTTTGGCGAGCATGAATTCTCTCAGTGGGACTGTTTCAACCTTACGGCGATCGGGAACGTGCCGTCAAATGAGGGCCGGCCGGTTGACGTCGGCCGATGTCACCCGAAGTCGGCGGCGCGGATCAGCCGCGGAGAGGCGCCACAAGTCGTCCAGGCCAGAAATTTCGCGGCGACGATGCACGAGAGGCATCCGGCAGGCATCCAACCTCGGAATCGGCCGTGGCCGGCAAGCCGAATGGTTTGGGAATGAGCAGCCGCACGGCTGGTTCAGTCGGCGGCGCACCCGGTCCCCATGGTTTGCCGGTGCGGTCCTCGCAGAGACTCCTGAGGCGCTGAAGCGATTTTCAAGCCACACCCCGTTTTGCAGCGTGACGCCAGTCGGTTATGATCGGGAAACAACGACCCTACTTCTCCATCAGGAGTTGCCCATGCGTTGCGGAATGGGAGCCGTGCTGGCGTGGATGGCGGTTTCGGCGGCCGCCGCGGAAACGTCTGTGGGACCAAATGCGGAGCAACTCGCCCAGTCGCGGCAAAAGGCCGTGGCCTTCTTGAAGACGGCCCAGGCCGACGACGGCAGTTGGACCTCCCCCCAGGCTCCGGGGATTTCAGGGTTGGTGACATACGCGCTGCTGTCGGCAGGGGTGTCGGCCGATGATCCCACGGTGGTGAAGGCCTTGCGGCATCTTGAATCGTTCGTGCAGCCCGACGGGGGCATTTACAATCCTCAAGGCACGAACGCCAATTATGAAACGGCGATTGTTGTGCTGGCGTTTCGGGCGGCCAACCAGGACGGCCGCTACACGGCCTTGCTCTCCAAGGCGGACCAGCGCTTGCGCCAACTGCAATGGGACGAAACCGAACAAACCGATCGCGGCGACGTCAAGTTTGGCGGGGCCGGTTACGGACGCACGGGAGATCGTCCCGATTTGTCCAACACCGCGTTTTTCCTCGAGGCCCTCGTGGCCGCTGGAGCCGCGAAAGACGATCCCGCCATTCAGAAAGCATTGGTGTTCGTTTCCCGCTGCCAGAATCTCGAAACGGAGTTCAACACCACCCCCTTCGCGGCCAAGGTGAATGACGGCGGCTTTTATTACACCCCGGCAGCCGGCGGCAATTCCCAGGCCGGGAACACCCCCGAGGGGGGATTGCGCTCCTATGGCAGCATGACGTATGCCGGGCTGAAAAGCATGATTTACGCCGGCCTCACCCCCGACGACCCTCGGGTGAAAGCCGCCATCGACTGGATCCGCAAGTTCTACACCGTGCGGGAAAACCCCGGTTTGGGACAGCAAGGCGTCTTCTACTACTACCAGACGTTCGCCAAGGCTCTGGCCACCATGCAGTTCGACGTGTTCGAAGACGCGCAAGGCGTCAAGCACGACTGGCGGAAAGAACTCGCCGAACACTTGTTTGCGTTGCAGCAGCCCAACGGCAGTTGGGTGAACACCAATGCTCGCTGGTTCGAGGGGGATCCCCATCTGGCGACCGCCTACGTGCTGATCGCCTTGAAGTACTGCGAACCGCGACCCGCCCGTTAACAACTCCGTCATTGTTTCGAGAACAGCTCTGTCTTTTTTTCGAGAATCCGATCGTGTTCGACTTTCTCGCTCGATGGCCGCGGGGGCTGGATTATGCGGCGTTCCTGGAGCGCTACGCCACGGAAGAACAACGCCGGCGGTGGGCCGCCGTGCATCAGCAAGTCCGCTTGACTCCCGAGCAAACGGCCCTGCTGCAATCGTTCCGGCGGAAAATGCTGGTGCCGGTCGTGGCGGGCGCCTGGTGCGGAGACTGCATGCAACAATGTCCGATCTTCGAGCATTTCGAGCGGGCGGCGAAGGTCCTCGAAATTCGCTATTTCGACCGGGACGAACACGCCGACCTGGCCGACGCGGTGCGGATCTGCGGCGGACGACGCGTGCCAACCGTCATCTTTCTGGCCGAGGACGGAGCTTTTTGCGGATTGCTGGGAGATCGCACCCTCACCAAATACCGGCAACTCGCGGGCATGCTCGATGGACCGGCCTGCCCCACGGGGGTGTCCCTGCCGCAAGACGACCTGCTGAAGTCGGTCATTCAAGACTGGTTGAATGAATTCGAGCGCATTCAGGCCATGCTCCGCACGTCGCCGCGGTTGCGCGAACGGCACGGGGATTGAATCCGGCTGGCCTGCCGCGATTCATGGGCCGCCCACGCGCGGGCGGGATCGGCCCGAGCAGCCGCCTCACGCGGCGGACACAGCCGCCGCGTGATCCATCTGAATGCGGGGTGTCGTGGTTATCGTCAGCCGCTGCATGTCGTCACCCGCCGCGTGGCGGAAGCGGAGCCGCGGAGCCTACATTGCCGATTGCCTCGTGACGGGCATCCCGCGGGGATGGTAGAATCAAAAAGCTCGGCCTCCGGGGAGGGAGCGTCCCGGGCGCACGGGAATACGTCAGGGGGGAACGGATACTGTGTCCGGGAGATCTGGCCCGGAAAAACAGCGTCGCTGACGGAAGGACGATTTCCGAACTGGATCGGTCTCGGGAACAGACCCAGGCACTCAAGGTCGAGGTGCCCGCGGAGACGACTCGGCTGCAAAGAGGAAAAAGAGGAAGCGGAGGAAGTTCGTGGTGGGTTGATGCAGCGTTGGAACGCCGCCGTGTTCGGAGCGTAACGCCATGCGGTCCTTCTTCCAGCAGAATGCCGGACAACTCCTCTCGCCGACGGAAGACTTTTCGGCGAATGCCGCGACGGGCGATCGCACGACGAAATTGATCGTCGCTGGATCGGCGGTCAGCCTGCTGTTTCATCTCTGGCTGATTGGCGCGTTGCACAGTTTGTATTTTCAGGAACCGATCACGCTGGAAGCAGGGTTGATCGAGTCGCGGTTCCGCCATGTCGAGCCGGAGGAGGAACCGCCGGAGCTGCTGGAACTCGAACTCGCCGATCCCAGCGAGGACGAACTGCCTCGGCAGGTCACCACGCTTGCCGCCAGCGTGGGTCTGGCCGCGAGCGATCGTCCGCAATCCCAGACCGCGCCCGTGCCGCCGATTTCACTGGATGTCCTCCGCCCCCACCGGCCGATGTACGACATTCCGGAGGGATTGCGGGTGGATCAGCGGTTGGTGGTTCCCGGCACGACGGGGGAGGGGTTGATCCAACTCGACGCCGCGTTGGACCGCATCACCGTGGAAATCGCCAGTCATTTGCAGGAGCGGAAGGTGCTGCTGGTGTGGCTGCTCGATCAGTCGCTCAGCGTGGAGGGTCAGCGGCAAGCGGTGGCCCGGCGGCTGAAACGGATTTACGGCGAGTTGCAGGCGCTGGAACAGCAGTCGCAGTTCGCCAAGCGGGACCGGCCGCTGCTCACGGGAGTGGTGGGCTTCGGCCATCAAACGACGTTTCCGCTCCGCGAGCCGACCGACGACTTTGCGGAAATCCTCTCCGCCTTTGAAGCCTTGCCCGTCGATACGACCGGCGTGGAGTACGTGTTCACGGCCGTGGGGCAGGTGATGGACCGCTGGCACAAGTACCGCGTCGATCATGGCCGACGGATTTTGATCGTGGTGCTGACGGACGAGGCCGGAGACGATCACGGCACGCCGCTCGACCTGGCCATCGCCAAGTGCCGCAAATGGGGCGCCATCGCCTATGTGGTGGGTCCCGCGGCCCCGTTCGGCAAGCGGCACGGGTATGTGCCCTACCGCGCGCCAGAGGACGGGCGGACCTATCCACTCCCCGTCGATCTGGGGCCGGAAAGCGTGGTCGTGGAGAACGTCGACTTGCCGTTCTGGTACGACGGTCCGCAGTTCGACAACCTCTCATCCGGATTTGGTCCGTATGCCCTCTCGCGGCTGGTGCGGGAAACGGGCGGCGTGTATTTCCTGACGAACATGACGACCATGGCGGGGCTGGCGACGGTGGGTACATACGATCCCCACCTCATGAAAGCCTTCGAGCCGGATTACCGTTACGGCGCGCCGCAGGAGTTTCTGGCCGACCTCGCCCGCCATCCGCTGCGAGCGGCCGTGTTCGCGGCCGCGCAACACAGCCAGACGACGGCCCATCGGGCGGCGGGAACGCCCCGGCTGGAATTTCGGATTGCGCCCAACAATTTCCGGCAGGTCTTTTCGGACGCGCAGAAATCGGCCGCCGTCACGCAGTACGCCGTCGACAGCATCTTCGCCAAGATCCCCCCGCAGGCCGAAAAAGCGTATGCCTCGGAACCTTCCCTCCGCTGGCGGATGGCCTTCAGCCTGAATTACGGCCGGCTGTTGGCGCAAAAAGTCCGCGCGGTGGAATACAACACAGCCTTGGCGGAGTTGAAAACGAAGTACACCGAGGCCGACGTGCAAACCCGCGTCAACCACGTCATTTTGCGCCCCGATCGGCAGGTGCATTACGCCGTCACCTTGGCCAAGCATGCCCGCACCGCGGAAGAACATTTGCAGCGGGTGATTGCCGAGGCCCCGGGCACGCCGTGGGCCATTCTGGCCGGCCGGGAATTGAAAGACGGTTTTGGCATTCGGGTCGTCGAACGGTTTGTGCCTCCCCCTCCACCACCGTCCCAAGCGGCCAGCCAGCCGCAGGCGGCCCCCAAGCGGCCGAAGTTCGCCCCCGAACCGACCAAACCCGCGGCGCGGCCGGCGCCGCCACCCAAACCCGTGCTCCCCAAACTCTGACGCCGCGGGAAATCGAACGTCGCTCCGTCGGCCAGCCTGTCGTTCTCCCCGGGCAAGATGGTTCACGTCGACGGTCGGTTCGCTGGGGAAGACGGTCCCGCGACAGAGGCATCACACGGACAGACGGATTGCCGCGACAGAGGGCAATCACGCGCCCTCGGCAATCGCCCGCATCTTCTCCAACCCGATTTTCGCCACCTCGCGGGGGTTTTGCCGCCACAAGGTCTCGTTGAACAGCTCGAGCGACAACCAGCCGTCATAGCCAATTTGTTTCAGCAGCGCGACCCAGCGCTTGAGGTCGAGATGGCCGTCGCCGGGAAGCACACGATGGTGATCGTGCTGCTGTTCGCGGGGAGGCGTCGCCGGAGTGTCGTTGAAGTGCGACATGGCGATTTGCGCCGGGCGGAGCTTCGTCAGCGACTCGAACGAGCCGCCACCGCGAAAGGCGTGGAACGGATCGATAATCACCGTGCCGCGCGGGTGATTGGCCCAGTTGAGCACCTCCAGGGCCGCTTCGAGAGTGTTCAACTGTTCGACGAAGCCCAGGTATTCCATGGCGGGGAATACGCCGTTGCGGGCGCCCAGGTCGAGCAACTCGCGGTAATTGCGTCCGGCGAGGCGGACGTCGACCTTGCCGGCGGCCGGACTGGCGATGCAATGCGGCGCGCCCAAGGCGGCGGCGTCATCCATCCGCCGGCGGCACTCATCCAACGCCGTCTCGTGCGACTGGCCGGTGGTATCGCACCAGTTGCGTAAGTAGATGGTGGTGGGCACGGCCAGACCGTGGTCGTCGAGCGCGCGGCGGATGTCGGTCAGTTGTCCGCCGGTGGCCAGATAGGCTTCGATTTCGTCGTGCCACAACTCGATGCCCGCGTAGCCGACGTCCGCCGCAATGCGAATCTTCTCCAGCAACGGCGCGGGACGAATCGTGCTGGCGTTGAGGCAGTAACGGAAAGGCATGGCTGGCTCCGAAGGAACTCCGGCGGATAGGCGGTGCCGCTGGTCCAACGTTTCCGGGCCGCATCCCACCGGCCGAACCGCCGGAAATCCGCTAGGCCACGGGTTCGCAGCAGGTGCTGCACGCGCCCGGCAGAATACGTTGCCGTCCGCGCAGGAACAACAATTTCCTGCTACGATGCCCAAAAATTCCGTGCGGCGATGCGACCGACCGTGTGGCACCGCCACCGACGAATGATGTCGGCGATCACCAGTTACCTCGGAACCGGAATTGCCTCGGAACCGGAATTACGTCAGAACCAATTGTTCCACAGGACCAACGGTTGCCCCGGGAAAGGAATAGCGGTGCGATGCACGGGCGGCATGGTCGGCTGCCATGGGCGAACATCGGCGCGCAAGAGGGCGTGTTTCCTTGGGACCGCCGGACGGCTTGGGACCGCCCGTCTGTTCGCGGGACTGATCGTGTCGATGGCCGGACTGGTCCTGTCGATGGCCGGTTGCACCCACGAAGCCCCGCCCGATCCGTCCAAGCAATCCCGAACGTCCATAGCACATAAGCCCCAGCCGCGAAAGCCGCCCGCGCCCGCTCCCTCAACCACCGACTCCGTCGCCAACGCTCCGGTGGAACACCGTCCCGCGGAGGAAAACCACCCCGCGGTGGCGGCGCCCATCACCCCCCAACCGGTGTATCGTCCCGATGATCAACGCCCGCCGCACGACGACCAGCGACTCGCCGCCTTGGGCATTCGCAAGCACGAATCCCAACGGCTGCGGCTGTATACCGACATTCCCGACGCCGATGCCCGCCCCCTGCCGGAGTTGATCGATCGCGCGTTCGACGCCTTGACCGCCTATTTCGGCCCCTTGCCGCCGGCCAGGGACGGCAGCGAGTTTCAAATGACCGGCTATCTGCTGCGGAGCGAAGCGTTGTTCCGCGAAGCCGGTTTGATTCCCGAAGACTTGCCGTTGTTTCAGCACGGCCGCCATCGCCGCAACGAATTCTGGATCCGCGATCAGGAGTACGACTACTATCGCCGGCACTTGCTGATCCACGAAGTCACGCATTGCGTGATGACCTATCTGCCCGATCGCCGCGCGCCGGTGTGGTACTTCGAAGGCATGGCCGAATTGTTCGGCACGCACCGGCTGGAGGCGGACGGGACGTTTGCGTGGGGCGTGATGCCCGACTCGCCGGAACATTTCGCCGGGTTGGGACGCATCACGCTGGTGCGGGAAGACTACGGCGAGGGCCGCGGCCGCTCGATTCCGCAGATCCTGCGGATGCGGCCGGAAGAATTCTTGCAGCCGTCCCCCTATGCGTGGTCGTGGGCGCTGTGTCATTTTCTGGCGCGGCACCCGCGGTACCGGGAGCGGTTTCAAGAATTGGGGCAGCACCTCACCGGCGACCAGTTCGAAGGGGCGTGGCGGCAACTCTTTGGCGCGGACGCCCGCGATCTGGGGACCGAATGGGCGCTGTTCGCCTTGAATCTGCAATACGGCTACGACATGGAGCGGTCCGCCATCGAGTTTCGCACGGGCACGCCCCTCGCCAAGGACGATCCGCCGCGCGAGGCGGCGGTGCGTGCCGATCGGGGCTGGCAATCGGCCGGCGTGCTGGTGGAAGCCGGGGGCGCGTACCACTTGGAAGCCCGGGGGCGCTTCACGCTGGCCGATGTCCCCAAACCGTGGGAAAGCGAGCCGCAGGGAGTCTCCATCCGCTACTTCGACGGCTTTCCCCTCGGCCAGTTGCTGGCTTGCATCCGGCAAGAAACCCTGCCCCAGGGAGATGATCGGGAAACCATGTTGAAGGTGCTGCCCGTCGGCCGCGCCCGGCGGTTTGTCGCCCCGGTGACCGGCACGCTGTACCTGCGCGTCAACGATTCCTGGAGCGAACTGGCCGATAATCGCGGCGAGGTGCAGGTGCTGATCTGGCGCGGAGATTGAATGAGGACGACCGCGGAACATCCGCCGCTTCGGACCCGCCACCCGCCATGTGAAAGTCCCGCGGCGTGCGGCAGGAGTCTTCGCGGAATGCGTCCCGGCGGCATGAGTGCCAGCGGCGGGCGAGAGAACCGGCCGCGCGCGACCGTCTTAGCGGCGGAGTGTGACCGTCTAAACGGCGGAGTGCAACTGTCTTAGCTGCGGAGCACGACCGTCTTAGCGGCGGAGTGCAACTGTCTTAGCTGCGGAGCACGGCAGTCTTAGCGGCGGAGCACGACCGACTGCCGCGTGCACCGCTCCAAGCGCCCGGGCACCGGTTCGGCAAGCCGCTGGAGCACGTCCATCGCTGGGCAACCCTCTGGATCGCGGCTGAGCACCAACGGCGGATCGGACAGGTCTTCCACGTAAAAGCGCTCGCTGGGAAACAAATCGGCGGGATAGGTGCAGTTCTCCAGCGTCGCCAAGGCCAGGCAGTGTTGGGCACCCGTGGCACTTTCCAACATCCCTCCTACCCAGCAGGGAATCCCGGCCGCCCGACACACGTCGTGAATTTCCCGGGCCACGGTCAATCCGCCCACGCGGCCCGGCTTGATGTTCACGAACCGGCACGATCCCCAGCGGATCGCCGTCCGCGCTGCTTCGACGCTGGTGATGCTTTCGTCGAGACAGATCGGCGTGGCGAGCACGTTTTGCAGCACCGCATGGTCGGACAGGTCGTCGTGACGCAGCGGTTGTTCGATCATCGCCAAATGCTGCTGATCGACCCATTGAAACAACGGCAGATCGCGCAGTGTGTAACCGCTGTTGCAGTCGATATGCAGCGTGGTGTGCGGAAAGGCGCGGCGCACCACGGAGAGCATCTCGCGATCCCAACCGGGTCGAAATTTGAGCTTGATGCGGCGAAACCGGTCGCGCACCGCGCCGTCGATGGCGGCCAGCAAATCCTCCAGGGAATCCATCACGCCGAAGTCGGCACCGACCGCCACTTGCCGGCGCGTCCCTCCTAGCAGTTCGGCCAGCGATTTGCCCGTCCGCTGGGCTTCAAGGCTCCACCAGGCCGTGTCGAACGCCGCCTTGGCGAACGGATTCCCCTTGAACGCCGCCAGCCGCCGCTGCAACTCGGCTCCCGAGGCGATGTCCGCTCCCAACAAGGCCGGACCGAGCCACTCGCGGGCCACGGCAAACACGCCCCCCGCCCATTCCGGGCTGTAGCACGGGGCGGCAAATGGCGCCGCTTCTCCCCAGCCGGCCAGCGAACCGCTCGTCAGCCGGCACAACACGGCCTCGATCGCCGCATCCTCGCCGTAGGCCGTCCGCCAGGGGGCTTTCAGCGGCATGGCCACGTGGTACAAATCAATGCGGTCGATGCGCATGGAATGCTGCTGCCGCGCGGAGGCGGGGACAGGCTTCCCTACCCCCTCTCAAGGGGTATTTACCGCCGGGGAACGAAATTCCGCAAATAGGCCGCGCACTGCCGCAGCGCGGCAATGCGGTCGGTCAGCGAACCCTCATAGGCCCGGTCCTCCACTTCCACGCAGACCGGGCCTTGATAACCGACATCCGTAAGCACCGAAAAGAACTGCCCCCAATTCACGTCCCCCAGACCCGGCAGCTTGGGCACATGATATTCCAGCGGATGGGCCAGTATGCCCACGTCGTCCAACCGCTGACGGTCGATCCGCGCATCCTTGGCGTGAACATGGAACAACTTGTCGCGGAACTCCCGCAACGGCTTGAGGTAGTCCATGTGCTGCCAGACGAAGTGCGACGGATCGAAATTCAGCCCGAAGGCCTCGCTGGGGATGTCGGAAAACATCCGCCGCCAGATCGCCGGAGAAATCGCCAGGTTCTTGCCCCCCGGCCATTCATCGCGGGTGAACAGCATCGGGCAATGCTCGATGCCGATCTTCACCCCATGTTCTTCCGCCCAGCGGATCAAGGGCCGCCAGGTTTCGAGAAAGCGGGGCCAGTTGTCGTCGATGGACTTCGTCCAGTCGCGTCCCACGAAGGTGTTCACCCGCGTCAAACCCAACAAGGGGGCAGCGGCGATGACTTTCTTGAGATGTGCCACCGCCAGTTCGGCTTCCTGCCGGTCCGGACTGAGCGGATTCGGATAATACCCCAACCCGCTGATCGCCACGCCGGCTTCATCCATCGTGGAGCGGACTTCGTCGGCCTTGGCCGCGGTGAACTGCGCGACGTCGACATGCGTGACGCCGGCATAACGCCGCTCGGCCTTGCTGACCGGCCAGCACATCAACTCCACGCAATCGTAGCCCAGGTCGTGCGCATGCCGCGCTACCTCCTTCAAACCTAGATCAGGCAGAATCGCGCTGACGAACCCGAGTTGCATGGCCTGATTCTCCACACCAACGACCGGCAGTGATCGTGGCAGCAGCCTACCGCCCCCCGCCACCGGACGCAATCACCCCAGACGCCCGCTCCGCGAACTCAATCCCGGCGGCGACCCCGCGAACGATCTGCCGTCAGCCACGTTCCGAACTCCCCCACCGATGCGGCAGGACTCCCCGTCCGGTGGAACATTCGTGCTGCTCCCCCTCGCGGCGATGGTGCCGGGCTATTGCCGCGGCCCCGCCGCGCGGGGAGATGGGACCGCCAGTCCATGCCGGCCGCGTTCATGTTTGTTCCCGTGGCATTCGCGGAGTATTCTGCACGCAGGCAGCAGCGCTGCATCGCCTGCGCCTGGCCCCTGCGCGCTGCCCCAGCACCCGCATGAAGGACTCCTCATGAGCGAAGTGGTTATCAAAACGCGCGAGAATGGTCCCTTCGTGGTGACGGGGCCGGTGACGCTGGTCGATCACCAGGGGCAGAAGTTCGAAACGCCCGCCAGCGGCAATATCGCCCTGTGCCGTTGCGGGCATTCACAGAAAAAACCTTTCTGCGACGGTTCCCATCGCGCGGCGAACTTCCAAGCCGCCGAACTGGCCCCGCCACCAGCCTCGACGTAATCTTCCGGCGGTCGCGAACGCCGCAACCCCGCGGCTTCTCTCGGAGTGCTGCAATGCTTCGCCTTGGCTTGGTTGGGTGGTGTGTGGCGGGCCTGGCGTGGACGGCTTGGGCGGCTGGTCCGTCCGAGGCCCAGCGGGAAACCTGGCAGCGGGAAGCGCAACGGTTGCGCGACCAGGCACGGCAGTGGCGTGCCGCGCACGACGACCACCGCGCCGCGGCCGATGTCGAGGTGTGTGCCAAGGCCGTGTTATGGATCGTCCGGCACGACGAGTTCTTCAAGCCGGAATACGTCTCCTGGACGGACGACGTGCTCGCCTTGGGGAAGCGGCGGCTGGAAGCCCTGGAACGAGGGACGGCCGATTGGTGGGATCGGGCGGGGAAAGCGGCCGGCCTGGGGTACTATTCGGAATTGGATGGTTCGGTGCAGCCGTTGGCGGTGACGTTGCCGGTCGATTTCGACCGTTCGGCCCGCAAGCGGTGGCCGTTGCACGTGGTGCTGCACGGCCGCAATGCGAATTTGACGGAGGTGAGTTTTCTCCACGGGTTTGAGGGGCAGACACCCAAGCCACCCGTGGAGTGGATTCAACTCGATGTCTTCGGACGGACGAACAACGCCTACCGCTGGGCCGGCGAGGTGGACGTGTTCGAGGCCTTGGCGGCGGTCAAGCGGCTGTACCCCATCGATGAGCGGCGAATCACCCTGTGGGGCTTTTCGATGGGCGGAGCCGGGGCCTGGCATCTTGGTTTGCATTACCCCGATCAGTGGTCGTCGGTCGGGGCGGGGGCCGGTTTTGCCGACACCGTGAAGTACCTCAACCTCAAGGAGCCGCTGTCTCCGCTGCACGCGCGGCTGGTGCGGATTTACGATCCCGTGGAGTACGCCCTGAACGCCTTCAACGTGCCGACCATCGGTTACGGCGGCGAACTCGACAAGCAATTGGCGGCGGCCCAACTGATGCACGCCCGCGCCCAGGAGCTGGGTGTGGAGATCAAGCTGCTGGTTGGTCCGCAGACGGAACACAAGTTCCATCCCGAAAGCTGGCGGGAGTTCATGGCCTTTCATCGGGCGGCGGCCGAACACGGCCGGCCTTCCTTTTTAGGTCCGCGGGAAATCCGCTTCACCACCTGCACCGTCAAGTACAACTCCTGCCATTGGCTGACGATCGAGGAACAGCTTGTGCCCTACGAACCCTCGACGGTGCACGCCACGGTGGCCGATGACGGCAGCACGGTGCGGGTGACGACCACCAACGTGGCCATGCTGCAACTGGCCCGCGACGTGGCCGACACGGTGTCGCTCGATGGCGGCCCCCCCTTGCCTTTGACCGAGGCGGCCGACGGCTTGCTGCCCGGTGTGTATTACGAACGCCGCGGCGACCGCTGGGTGGTGCTGAACTATGCCGAATCGCACGACTACCTGACTCGTCCCGAGGGACGCAAGCGGCGGCATTTGCAGGGACCAATCGACGACGCCTTCACCCGCCCGTTCGTGTGCGTGCGGCCGACCGGCCGTCCGTGGAACGAGCCCCATGCCGCCTGGGTCGAATGGACTCTCGACCGCTTCGCCCGCGAGTACGACAAATACTTCCGCGCCGAACTGCCGATCGTGAACGATAACCAGGTCACCGAGGACATGCTCGCAGGAAAACACCTCGTGCTGTTCGGCGATCCAGGGTCGAATTCGGTGCTGGCCCGCGTGGTGGACAAGCTGCCGCTGGAATGGACCAAAACCTCGCTGGCGATCGCCGGCAAGAAAGTTTCGCCCGATGAACACGCCGTGGTGCTGGTGTATCCCAATCCCTTGCAGCCGTCGCGATACGTGGTGCTCAATTCGGGTCACACGTTCCACGAAGCCGAGTTCAAGGGATCCAATGCCTTGCTGTACCCGCGGCTGGGTGATGCGGGCCTGATCCACTTTCAGCCGCGCAGCGCCGGCGGCTATCACGAAACGGTGATCTGGTCGGACGTGTTCGACCGCTTCTGGGAGCTGCCGTAGCGTCAACCGCTGGTGGCGTTTCCGGGGCGTCAACCTCGACGGCGTTCCGTCGTCCCCGCGACGCGGTCGGAGCTGAGGCGAGCAACCGCCGGGCAAACCGGGGCGCAGGCAACGGGACGGCAACACGCGGCGGGGGCCATGCCGGTGTTCCCCGTGCGGTATTCAGCAGACCTTCAGAAGGCCTTCAGACGACACTTCTGCGGCTTGGTTTCGCTGGAGGGTACCGCCAGGTTCCGCTGGAGGGGAACTGTTCAGGTCCACTCCTCAGAGCCACTCCGCAGGCGGGCACGCGGCCCTCAACCGGGGCCGGTCTTGGCCGACCCCCTTGGCGGCGCTTTGCCGCGATCCATGGCGGACCGCGGAACTTCACGCCGCTGCCGTCTGGCACAACAGAAAAACGCAACAGAAAAAGAAGAAGCCTCCGCCTGTGCCGTTCGAGCGTTGAGGTTCTGAACCCATAGAGTTCAGGGGGTTGCCGAGGGTTTGGGTTGTGTGAGCCGTCGATTTCCCGCGGGAACTCACGGATATACACGCGGCCAAACCCGTGTGGCATCCATAAACGGAATTGTCGGGTCAACGCACAAGGCTCGTCTCGAACACCGCAGAGGCTCTTCAGAATCCTGAAGGACTCTATTCCCCACGGTATCGACCGCGGGGCGGGTTCGCAAGACCGGTTCGCCAGGTTCCCCGAAACTTCATCCAGCGGCGCACACCCGGCGGGAGCCACCCGGCGTCAACCACCGCGGCGGAACACCCTCGCGGTCTCGCACGGGCCTTGGGGGAGGCCTGGTGGGGGCGCGCCCGCGCCAGCCGGATCGCTGCGGGGCGATTAACCGTCAGTCCTCGCCATCTGTCAATGTGCTTAATATTCGTGCGCTTCGTCCGCCGGCTGGTCGAAGGCCTGGAACGCGGATTTCTTCACCTGCCGGATGACCTTGTTGTCGACTTCCGCGCGCAACCGGGCGATGGCTTCCTCCACCGGGAGAGCGCCGAGTTCTCCCTCGATTCGGTCGCGCACGCTGACCGTGCCGTTCTCCTGATCGCGCCCGCCGACCACAAGCATGTAGGGAATCAACTCGACCTGAGCATCCCGGATCTTGGCGTTGATTTTGCTGCTCCGCAAATCGCTGGTGACGCGGAAGCCGGCGGCCCGAAAGCGCTGTTCGATCTGCCGGGCGTAGTCTTCGAATTTCTCGCCGATCGACAGCACCCGCACCTGTTCCGGGGCGAGCCACAGCGGAAAAGCGCCGGCGAAATGTTCGATCAGCATGCCGGTGAACCGCTCCATCGATCCAAAAGGCGCGCGATGGATCATCACGGGACGGTGGGGATGGTTGTCGGCGCCGATGTATTCCAGTTGAAACCGTTCGGGGAGGTTGTAATCGAGCTGCACGGTGCCCAACTGCCATTCGCGGCCGATGGCGTCGCGGACCATGAAATCGGTTTTGGGACCGTAGAAGGCGGCCTCGCCGGGACATTCGCTGAACCGCAATCCGGTGCCGGCCAGGACGCGGCGCAGGGTGTTCTCCGCCTTGTCCCACAATTCGGCGGAGCCGACGTACTTATCGGAGGCCGGGTCGCGGGTCGACAATTGCACGCGGTAATCGTCGAGTCCCACGCTGCGGAGCACAAACTGCACCAGGTCCAGCGTATCGGCGAACTCCTGCTCCACCTGCTCGGCCGTGCAGAACAAATGGGCATCGTCTTGCGTCAGGCCGCGGACCCGCAGCAGGCCGTTCAACTCGCCCGATTGCTCGTGGCGGTAGACGGTGCCGAATTCCGCCAGCCGCACCGGCAAGTCCCGGTAACTGCGGGGCTGGGCTTTGTAGATCTGCACATGATGCGGACAATTCATGGGCTTGAGCAGGTAGCGCTCCTGCTGTTTCTCCCAGGCGCGCAGGGCCGCAATCCGTTCTTCCGGCGGTCCGCCGAGGGACACCCGCGACACGTCCACCCCCAACACGCGGGCCGATTCGTACAGCTTTTCCTCGTCCGCGCGGCTGAGGGCGCCGTCCTGCAACCGGCGAATCCAAAAGTCGACCAGTTGCCCGCCGTCGTGGCCGAACAACGGCGAAAATTGAGCCTCGCGGTAATAAGGGAAATGGCCGCTGGTCTCGTACATGTCGACGCGGCCGATGTGCGGCGTGTACACCGGCTGGTAGCCCCGCCGCAACAGTTCCTGCCGGATGAAGTCCTCCAGCAGCGAACGGACGGTGGCCCCCTTGGGCATCCACAAGCACAATCCCGCCCCGACCTCGCCGCTGATGGTGAACAGCCCCAACTGCTTGCCCAACACGCGATGATCGCGCCGCCGGGCCTCGTTGACCTGCTCCAGATAGGCGTCCAGGTCCTTCTGCGAAAACCAGCAGGTGCCGTACAACCGCTGCAACTGCCGGCCTTTCGCGTCTCCCTTCCAATACGCCCCCGCCACCGACAACAGTTTGAAGGCCTTGATCCGCCGGGCATCGGGCACGTGCGGACCCCGACACAAATCGACGAACTCCCCCTGCCGGTAAAAGCTGACCGTGGGATGATCCTTCAGCCCCGTTTTCACATGCTCCACCTTCAGCGTTTGCCGCATCCCTTCCAGCAGGGCCAGCGCCTCGTCGCGGCTGGTCAGAAACCGCTCGAACGGCTCCCCTTCCGCCGCCAATCGGGCCATCTCCGCCTCGATCCGCGGAAAGTCGTCCTCGCTGATCTGATGCGGGAGGGCCATGTCGTAGTAGAAACCATGCCCGGTGGTGGGACCGAAGGCCAACTCCACGCCGGGAAACAACCGCATCACGGCACGCGCCATCAAGTGCGCGCAGGAGTGCCGCAAGATGCCCAGCGCCTGCGGGTCCTTCTCGGTCAGAATCCGCACCGGCAGCGGACGCTCGTCGGAAACTTCCCGCAGCGGCTTCATCAAGTCGATGACCGTCCCGGCGGCCACCGCCCCCAGCGCCTGTTGCGCCAACCGGGAACTGATTTTCTGGGCCACGTCGAGGGCGGTTGCGTCCTCGGCGAATTCGTGCACTGTTCCATCAGGCAGTTGAACGGCGAGCATCGACACAGCCTTCGCGAAACGGCGAGGAACACCGGCCTGAAACACACGGGGAAGAACACCAGCGCCCCTTCAGGACGCCGCACGCCGCCGGGACGTTCCGTCGCCGTGCTCCCACAATTTATCGCCAAACAGGTGGCCGCGAAATCCACCCCCTGCCTCTGGCCGGCGCGACAGCCTCTGGCCGGAGCGACAGCCTCTGACCGGAGCGACAGCCTCCGGCCGGCGCGCATCTGCCTCCCGCGAGCGCGACAGCCGGGAAGCGTAAAGGCGGCCGCGGTGCCTCATCGTTCCGACGGCGCCAACAAATGGGCTGCCAGACGACATCCCAGATACGGCTCCGGTTCCAGCAGCGTGGTCACCTGCCAGCCGCTGCCCAGATCGGCCTGTAGCCGGAGGTCTTGCCGGTTCCATTCCACCACCACCATCCGTGAACGAGGTTGTTCCCGTTCCCGGACCAGCGTTTCGGTGATCTGGGGATCCCAGCCCGAAGCCTGCGAATACACGGCCCGCGGCCACAGAGAGCGCAGCAAGTAGCGCAGCTGGGGGGAATCGCGCCGATCGGCCACAATCAGCGAAGCCAAGGATACGTCCTCAACCGTCCGCAGCCGCTGCTCTAAGCGGTTCCAGGCCGAACCATTGGTCTTCGGTTGCGTGACCTGCCAGCTCAAAGCCGCATGCCCGAAAAACGTGGCCAAGGTGGCCGCGACCACCCACCGGCGGATTTCCACCTCGTTCCATCCCAGGCTCGCACGCCGCAACCCCGTGATCACAGGGGCGCTGACGAGCACCAGCGCGGCGAAGGCGGCGGCCAGCATCACGCCGAAACTCAACCGCCCCGATAACAGCCAACCCGCCTGTCCCACCAACAGGCTGAGCGCCGCGAGCACCCACCGCCACGACACTTCACGGCGCAGCGTGCGGTCGAGGCCGTAGGCCGCCAACCACGTGGCGGGCAGAATGGCGAACGTCTCCCACAACCGCGCCATCGACGGGTCGCTCGCCGGAGCGTAGCTCACACCGCAACGAAGCAACGCGGCCACGCCATTCCACACCAGCAGCCACCGCGCGAAGTCGCCATCGGGAGTCGTCCCGCGCGAGCGCGCCAGACGCACGGCCAACACCACCCCCACCACCCACCATCCCCCCAAAAACGCCGAGCGATTCAGCCAGCCCGCCAATCCACCCGCGGGGGCGTCGCCCCAACTGACCGCCGAGTCACCCGACGCCCCAAGGCCCAGGCGACCCACCAGCCAGGCGGACAAAAACGGCAAACCGTGCTCCGTCAGCATCATCGCCAGCCACCAGAACCCGAGCGCCCCACCGGTGGCAATCAGCACGCTCAGCGTGAACAGGGCCGCGCGAACCGGCGTCTCCGACGACCGCGGGTAGCGCGAGCTTGCCTCGCTCCGCCGCAGTCCATTCCACAACCACCAGCCGCCGAGCACCACAAGATACGCCAGCGCCAGCGGACCTCCCGCCAAGAGCAACAGACCCCACGACACCCCCGCGATCAACAGCCGAAAGGAGATCGCCTCGGGATTCTCCACCCAGTGGCCCCACAGCCCCCAGGTGACGAACGCGAGCAAGCACAAGCACAGGGCATCGGGACCGGCCGACTGCACCAACATCAGCATCTGCGGATGCAAGGCCAGGCAGGCCGTCGACAGAAACGCCCACCGGGTCCCACCGGCCTCATCCGAGAGGCGATAGAACAGCCACGTCGTCGCCACCACGCTCAACGCCGGCACCACAAACAGCGGCCACACCGCTCCCGGAGCGGCAATCCGCAAGAACACGGCCGTCAGCCAGGCCGGCAGCGGCGGCGCCCAGTTCAGCGGCCGTTCGGGCCAGCCAGTGCTCGGCTCCAGCCAGCCCGCGAGGCGATCGGCCCGCACGATGCCCAAGGCCCGCAAACCCCACCACGCCGTCTCTTCGTCGAGCACGCTCCGGTGCCACGCCAACCACACCGGAACCACTGCCAGCAACACCACCAACGGTGTGAACCAATGCGCCCGACGCAGCACCGGCGCCACATCGCGCGGCGGGGCCGCGGCCAAACGCAGCAACTCGGCATCATCGTACACGCGGACCATGGTCTTCTCGCGCCGCACAACAATCGGCAGCCCCCAGCATAGCAGAATGTCACCCCGCCGAAATCCGCCTCCGCCAGAGGATCATGGGAGCGGGGGAATGCTCTGGCGGCCGTACCGCACTGGATCGCTTCCGCAGGCGTTGGCCGCGTCCGCCAACCCCTTCCGCCAACCTCCGAATCCATGAATCAATCCCCGCCCCTCCCCGGCCCAACCTCTCCCGTCGGCTCCACGCCCAACCCGCATGTTCGGTATTTTTGACACAATCGTTAAATCCGGTATCGCCGCGCTTCTCGCGCGAATCACTCCCACCGGCACAACCAGACCCTTCACGTTGTGATGTATTCAGCACAACGTATTGGACGACAATATCTTGCGAAAAAAGTCCGGTTGTAACGACGAAACCGGTTCTGCCATTGGCATGGATTCTGCGAGTTTCGCCAGTGCCGCGGGTCGTGTCGAATGTGACGATCATCCAACCGACCGGTCCGTGGCGGTCGGGGCCTCCTCGGGACTGTTCCCTCGGGCCTCGTCCTGTTCCCTGGCGTTTGAGCGTGTGGGGCGACCTGAGAGACCGCTCCTGCACGAAAGGTGAGGGTGCCGGCCTGGTGTGTGGCCAGAACCGACACCCAGGCGATTCGCCCCCGGAGGTGGCGACCGGAGTGCCACGGGTACCACCGGCCGACGTCTCCGGGGGTCATCGACTACCGCATTCGACGTCCCCTTCAGCGGACGCATCCCCAGCGATGGAGGCCCCCATGATCCGCAGCGTCAGCCAATTGATCCACGATGAAGTCGGAATGGTGTTGTCGGCAGAACTGGTGATCCTGGCGACCGTGGTCGTCCTGGGATTGATCGTCGGCTTGGCGCAAGTTCAGGATGCCATCGTCACCGAACTGCAAGACACGGCGATGGCGTTCACGGGGCTGAATCAGTCTTACGGCGTAAGCGGCTACGCCGGCTGCTGGAAGTTCGGCCGCCGTCTCAGTTGGACATCCGGTTCGTTCTTTGTCGACGTGTTCGACTCCTGCGTGGGAACCGCGGCGATGGGGGGCGGTGCCGGCGAGATTATGGCCGGCCCCCAGATGGCTCCCGCCGGTATCCCGACGGTCGTGACTCCCTTGCCAGGACCGGCCCCCACACCCTGTGTTGAGTGTGTGCCTTCGGCTCCCGCGGTCACCGAACCATGTCACACGTGTCCGCCGTTGCCCAGCGGTCCGCAACCCGCCGTTCCCCAGGGACCTGTGCCCCAGAACCTGCCGCAGCAATGAAAGCCATCCACTCGCTGTTCACCGCATTCCTCGCACCGCAAACAGCCGCCGCCAGCGCTTCGTTTCCCTGACATTTTTGGCGCTAAAACCCCATCTGGTTGTATCAACGGCTTAACCGGCAAGACCCCTCTTGTCGGTTCAGCCGTTGATTTCTTGGCAACCCGCTCAAGTTTGCAGCGACCTGAAGCCGTTGCGGATGAACCGGTTGCGTGTCATGCCTGGCGGCTGGCGAGGATTTTGCGGACTCGGCTCAAAATTCCAGCGGCACGAATCCTGCCTCGCTAAACGCCCCGGTGTCTCCTCCCGGCAGGATGTCGGGAACGGTGGACGCCGCGCTGGGATCCCGCGGCAACATCCTGGCTTGGGCCTGTCCCTGGCTGGGTTCCTCTGGAGGCTGACTGTGGCCGCAGTCGGCCTTCTTTCTGTGGACCGCTCGCCGGCAACGGCGAGGGTGCGTCGGCGTTCGGGCGGAGGACCGTGTCGCCGCTTCGGCGGAGCCGTGTCCCGTCGGCAGGCCACACCCTGTCGTGCGGGGTTCGCTGAAGTTTGTGTCACCTTTCGTGTCGTCTCTCAGTCTCCAGAAAAAGGTCGTTTCCATGCTGCGCAAGTTCCTGCAAGATGAGAGCGGAGCCGTGATCTCCGCGGAATTGGTGTTGGTGCTCACCATTCTGGTGATCGGCGTGATCGTCGGCCTCAGCGAAGTGGCCGTCGCGGTCAACACCGAACTCAACGACATCTCCAACGCCATCGGCGCCCTCGACCAGAGCTACTTCTTCA
>Ga0073932_1001427_pt1 | contig 45009 bp, 33 predicted proteins | sample DewCreD2012metaG_FD_76967 | JGI IMG/M metagenome (GOLD analysis project Ga0073932, IMG submission 76967) | Hot spring sediment bacterial and archeal communities from British Columbia, Canada, to study Microbial Dark Matter (Phase II) - Dewar... ...
CGCCGCGGCGCCACCGAGAAACGCCCTTCGAGAGATTCCGCGGGACCCTGGCATGGCTGGTGACCTCCCAGGACAGCTTCCAGCACGGACATTGCGGCGCGGTTGCCTGAAATCCGGCGTCTCCCCGGCGCCGGCCGAAGCCGATGCAGCGGCCCAGTTCCGGGGATGTACACGCCCCGCGCAGGCGAGTATACTGCCCGTTTTGGTCCGGTGTCCACAGGGTGGGTCCGCCGGGGTTTGGTGGGATTGGGTCCAGGGGCGTCACCTGCGCGCCCGCGGCCCTCGTAAACAAGGAGATCGTGTCTTGGGTAAGCGGTTGTATGTGGGGAACCTGCCCTACGGCGTGACCAATTCCGAATTGGAACAAGTGTTCTCGGCCTACGGATCCGTGCAAAGCGCCCAGGTGGTGACGGACCGCGAGACGGGCCGCAGCAAGGGTTTCGGCTTCGTCGAAATGGCGACGGACGACGAGGCGCAGGCCGCCATCAAGGGCCTTGACGGCAAGGACATGAGCGGGCGGCCCCTGACGGTCAACGAGGCTCGTCCGCGCGAGGATCGGCCGAGCGGCCGGGGAGGCGGCGGACGCCAGGGCGGCTACGGAGGCGGCGGACGGCGATACTAACGGCAGGCCGCAAGGCCGCCAGGCGATGGAAAACACCGCCTGGGGTGGCAAGCCTTTGCCTGCCTCGCCGCCGCGAACCCTTGCCCGCTGGGCTCTACCCCTGCCGCCACATCGTCCAGGCCCGTCTCAGGACCACCGGGACGGTGTGGGCGATCAGCGAAAACCAGCTTCGAAACGGGGGGCGATAGTTGGGAGTCGCCGACATGGCGATCGCGCCCGGCTGCGGACAGGCCACGGCGCACAGCCCGCACCCGATGCACCGCGACAACGAGTGCTCCCGCGTCCTGTCTCGCAGCCCGATCGTCAGCGCCCCCATCGGGCAAGCGGCCGCGCATTTGCCGCAAAACGTGCAGCGGTTGGCGTCGAACTGGGGCAGGAAATGGGGCGGCGCGACCAGGCTCGGGGCGTTGAACTCGCTCATCGTCCGCATCGCCTTGCAGCAGCAGCCGCAACACGAACACGACACCTGGCCAGGGGCTGAATCGACGTTGAGCACGAAGCTGACCAGGCCGTGGGCCTCGGCCTCGCGCTTCGCCTCCAGCACGTCCCGCCGACTCGCCTTCTTCAGCCATCCCTCCCGGATGCCTTGCTTCGCCCACTCTCCCATCACCGTGCAGTTGCCCAGCGGCTTGCCGCAACCGTGCCCCAAGGCCGCCATGGTCGTCCGGCATTGGCACTGCCCGATCCCGAACACCGTGAACCGCTCGAGGACCGATTCCATGTGGTCCGACGGGAGGGCCATGGGATGGGCGTCGGCCACGCGCGTCACGGGGAGGTAGCGGATGGTCCGCGTGGGGCGGGGGCTGAAAGCCGCCGTGTAACCCGTCTCGTACAGCGCCTCGACAAGCTCCACGAACCGGCGGTGCCAGTCCGAGAGGCTCTCCGGCGTCTCGCTTACCAGGACCATCTCGAAAATCCCGGGCATGATCCCCAGGAGCTGGTAGCGTCTCCGGCCGTCCGAGCCGCTCCAGCCAATGGCCCGCTTCTTCAAGGCCACGCGATCGAGGATCGCTTCGACCTCCTCGACGGACCGACCTTCCGCCCGCGCAACCTGCATCGCCGACTTGCTCCGCAACGGGGCCAAGTGGCGCACCACGGCCGCCTCTTCCTCGGTAAACAGGTGCTGCACCAAGGCCATGAGTTCATCGCAGACGGGCGGGCCGAAGAGGAGGGGGCTGGAAAGCCGTCGGGCCACGTCGCGATGGGCGGGAGCGACGTGCGCATAGTCCTCCAGCCTGCGGACCCGCACCGCACACGGCCGCGGCGCGACCGGCCCGACAATCCCCCGATGCACTTCGATGATTCGCCGTGGACCGGCGGGTTCTGTCATGAAGCCCTCCTGAAAAGAACCACAAAAGTCCAATCTTCCGCTGCCCGGCCACGGGCTCATGGTCCTGCCCGACCGGCGACCCGAACAGGCCTGGCTCAAATCCCAGGTGGCCGTTCACAGGGGACTGTCCCGATTTTCGCGGCGAAGCCCGCGAAAATGGGACTGTCCCCCTTACCCATCACAACTTTTCATGCCAGGGGACACGCCCATTTTTCGGTTCCAAACGGCCCGACACATCAGACGGTCCCCGGCCTGTGAACAGTCACGATTCCAGCGGCCAATCGTCGCCCAAGGCGCGCCGCTGGAGTTCCAGCAGTTGCTCGATGCCCGACCGGGCCAGCCCCACGAGCGCGGTCAGCTCCTCTTGGGAGAACGTGGCGCGTTCGCCGGTGCCCTGGACCTCCACAAAGCGGCCGGCGGAAGTCATCACCACGTTCATGTCCACGGCCGCCGCGGAATCCTCGGCGTAGTCGAGGTCGAGCAGGGCCTGTCCCTCCACCAGGCCCACGCTCACGGCGGCCACGGTCCCGCGGAGGGGAGATCGGGCGGGGTCGGGCAGTTCGCCGCGCACGGCGCGGAGGGCGTCGACCAGGGCCATCAGGCCCGCCGTCACGCTCCACGTCCGCGTGCCGCCGTCGGCCTCAAGCACGTCGCAGTCGATCGTGACCGTCCGCTCGCCGAGGGCATCCAGGTCGGCCACCGCGCGGAGGCTGCGGCCAATCAGACGCTGGATCTCGTAGGTCCGTCCTTCCACGCGGCCGGAGCGCTCGCGGGCCTTGCGCGGCGACGTGCTTCCCGGCAGCATCGCGTATTCCGCGGTGATCCAGCCCCGGTTTTGGCCCGCCATCCAGTCCGGCACGCGAGGCTCGACGCTGGCCGTGCAAAGGATCGTGGTCCTGCCCGCCTGAACCAACACGCTCCCCGGCGCAGAAGCCGTGAATGACCGAACGAACCTGGCGGATCGCAATTCATCGGGCCGGCGGTGGAGGCGCATGGCGTTTCGGCGTTGGGTTGCATGGGCAATGCCCCGACAGTCACCGAGACTATTATACCGATTCCATCGCGACACGCGATGAATCTGTTTAGCCGTTCACGGCGACGGTCCGACCTTGGGGGGAAGACGGCGGCCTTGCTCCCGCTCCGCAATCGCCGCCGCCATCGCCGTTCGCGCCGCGGGCGCCTCCTCGGCCCGCCGCGCACCCGGATCGGCGGACTGCTGGTTCCGCTTGTCTTGATGGGGTATCATGGAAAGGGACGCCCCGAATGGTCCTCTCTCGGAAATCGCTTTGCAGGGAGCCATGTTGTGTTCGAGGACAGAAGCTCCGTCGCGATGGAAAGCGGGCCGACGCCACGGCGGCGGGCCACCACGAAGCCTGAGGACGTCGCGCCCAAACGGCAGCCGCCCTACGCGGTGGTGTTGTTCAACGACGATGAACACTCGTTTCTTTACGTCGTCGAAACCTTGATGAAGGTCTTCGGTTATCCCTTGGAGAAATCCTACGCCCTCACGCTCCAGGTCCATAACGACGGCAAGGGAATTGTTTGGAGCGGGGTTCGGGAAGTGGCGGAACTGAAGCGGGACCAGATCCGTTCGGCAGGTCCCGATTTCTACGGCCCCAACAAAGTCGATTTTCCGCTTCGCGTGACCATTGAACCGCTGCCCGGCTAGGTGGAGCACAGGCCATGCGGGACGACCTCTTGAAGGCCATCGATTGGGCCCTCGGCGGGCAGTGGGACCCGGCGCATCGCATGGTCCAGCAGCATGAGGCCGACCTCACCGCCTGCTGGATTCACGCGGTGCTCCACAAAATCGAAGGCGACTTGGGCAATAGCCGTTACTGGTACCGCCGGGCGGGCAAATTGGAGTTCATCGATTGGGAACCTGGGGACGAACTCCGCGAGATCAAGACGCTCTTGGCAGGCCCCGAGCCGGATAATCAGGCCCTCAACCCGCAATAATCGGTCACGGCACCTCTGGAGGGCCACGCTCCGTCGTGGCCGAGACCGACACCATGACGGACGCCACGCAGCGAGTTCCCACTTCCTGCGCCCCGTCAGGGCGAACCGGGCAACCCGATTTCAGCAACTTCGCTCCGCAAACTGGGAGAGTCTCCGGGAACGGTTACAACCAGCGAAGATCGGCGATCGAATCGAGATGATTCCGAGGCGCAACAACCGACCGTGCCCCGGCGGACAGCGGCTCGAACAACTTCTGCTCGTTGGCGGGTTGCTTGATCGCCGGCCTGCGCCCGGCCAACTTACCGTGATGATGAAGATACCGTCCGGCGCAAGCATCGCCTGGCTGAAGTCCCGCCGCATCGCGTCACGCATCGCGCGTCACCCGACCGTTCCGCGATCCCCTTGACGGCCGCAATTCCATGGCGCAAAATGATGGTGCGCAAGCAATTAGGGAGGGTACGCGAACGGTTAGCAGCCTGACTCGAAATCAGGTGCCGGGCAACCGGTTGAGGGTTCGAATCCCTTGCCCTCCGCTAATGATTCGTGACAGGTCGGGACACGACGTGTCAGGAATGCACAAAACCCCAAGTTAGTCTTGGGGTTGTTTCATTTCTTGCGAATCTCGCCGGTTGGCGGTCGAAGCCGTCTGGGCCACTTCTCGGGCCTAATCTTCACAAAACTACATAGGATTTTGCGGGGTTTCCTTCGGCGCATCGCCGAGCTCCCGCGCCCGCTGGGGATCCGCGTCGGCGACATGCTAGAGTGACGTCCAACGGCGCCTTTGGGCCAAAGAATTTACAGAAATAGAGGGGTTGGCTAGCCGAAGGTCAGGGAGGGAGTTGGCGGCCTCCAGGCGGTCCTTGAGCCGGCTTCCAACCTTATTGCTTGCCTTTCATCAGACCGCAGACGCCCAGTTTTCGGGCCTTGAGCGTTGGATCGGCGGGCAACGGCAGGGCCACGGCGCGGCCGGTCTCGGCCGCTTTATAGACGGCCAGGATGAGTTCCACGGAACGGCGGCCCTCGGGGCCGTCGATCAGCGGAGCGCGGCCTTTGTGGATCGCCTGGAGCACGTCGCGGAACTGCCGGGCGTGGCCATGGTGGCCGATGGCCGCCGGGTCGGCCGCCCCGCCTCCGCCGCTGACGCGAGCGGCCATTTTCTTGTGAATCTCTTCGTCCCGGGCTTTCTTCTTCAGGAAGTCCCACTTGATGATGTCTTCCTCCTCCATCACGGCCGAGCCTTCCGAGCCGTGGATCTCGATTCTTTTGAGATAGCCGGGATAGATGGCGGTGCTCGCCTCGATCACGCCCATCGCCCCGTTGGCGAATCGCACCGTGGCCATGGCCACGTCTTCGACGGCGATCCGCTCGTGGGCCAACAGTCCGGTCTGGGCCCGCACCTCCACGGCCGGACCCATCAGCCACAACAGCAGGTCCACGCTATGGATGGCCTGATTCATCAAGGCGCCGCCGCCGTCCAGCTCCCAGGTGCCGCGCCACGCCCCGCTGTCGTAATACTGCTGGGTGCGATACCACTTGACGTAGGCGTCGCCCACGGTCAGCCGCCCGAAACGCCCCTCTTCCACGGCCCGCTTCAACTGCACGCTCGAATCGTGGAACCGCGAGGGAAAGATGGTCGCCAGCACGACGCCGGCCTTGCGGCAGGCCTCGATGATCGCATCGCAGCGTTTGAGGGTGATTTCGAGGGGCTTTTCCACGATCACGTGTTTCCCCGCCCGCGCCGCGGCCACGGCGGGTTCCATGTGCGCCCCGCTCGGGGTGCCGATCGTGACCACATGAACCGCCGGATCGGCCAGCATCGCCTCCAGGGTCGGATACGCCTTGCAGCCGGTCGACGCGGCCAGACGTTCGGCCGCGGCGGGCACGGCGTCGTAGCAGGCGACGAGCTTCGCCCCGCGCGTATCGGCAATTGCCCGCGCGTGAAAATTCGCAATCATCCCGCAACCAATGATCCCGAAGCCGGTAGCCATCGAGGGAGTGCTCCTTGTTTCGTAACCGAGCGGGAAACGGTGGACCTCCGTCGGTCAGGGCGGCGGCGCATCGCCAATCCCCCCGGCGGCGCTGAGCGGAGTGCCCGCGGCCAGGCCCGCCCGAGCCAACCTGTCCTTCCCCGGCCGGCGCCGCGCCGTAGTTTATAAGACGGCCCACGCCAGCGCCAAGCTGGCGGCGTTCAGCGCCATGTGCAAGACGACGCAGGGGACGATCCGGTGCGTCCGATAGTAGAGCAGCCCAAGGACCATGGCAAAGGGGGTCAGCGTGAAGGGGTCGGGCGAGACGGTCTCGGGCAGCAGTTGGGTCAGGGCCCACTGGAGCACGTAGATCCAGGGGATCGTGGCCAGGGCGGCGCCGAGTCCCAGCAGGAGATCGCGGCGGAGTTCGCCGCGTTGGAACCCCAAATCCTCCCACGTCGCCCCCACGCGCCACCGCACCCAAGCCACGGCGAAGCCGGTCGTGCCCAGCTTGACGATCGAGCTGCACACCAGAACGTGGAAAAGCACTCGCGGACTCGGCGGCAAGCTGGCGGTCCGGCTATGCAGGGCCGCGAACGCCACCGAGGATGCAAGCACGGGCGCCCAGCCGCGCATCAGCCCCCGCGCGATCCGGAAAAATCCCCGCCACGATCGTTCGGCCCTCTCCAGCCAGCCCTGCAACAGGAGCCGGAAGAAGACCTCCTCCGTAACCGGCGCCACCACGACCGCCGCCAGAAGGCAAACGACCAGGGCCGCCAGGCTGGGCTCCTCGCGGAGCAGCACGAGGACTTCGTGTTCCGTGGTGGGCTTGCCCTGGTCGCCCGCCTGGGCCGCCAGCGCGGCGACCTCGGGAAACAGGAATCGGTCCAGGTCGACCACCGCCCCCGCGACAACGACGTGGACCGCGAAGATCGCCAAGAGGTCGACGGCTCGCCAAGGCACGGGCCTTCGCGGCTGCCAGGGGACGACCGGCTGGCGGCACAGCGCGCGGCGCGCTATCCAACCCCAAAGGGCCAGGCTGGCGCAAAAGGCGGTGAGAATCAAGAACGCGAGCGACGCGCCGACTTGGGGTTCGGCGGGTTGTTTCATCGGTTGCTCCGCACCAGGCGGGAGGCCGCGACGACGTAGGCCAGCCCCGAGTAGACCGTCGACAAAACCGCCGCCCAGACCGACGCCACCATGGTCCAACGCACCCACGCCGGCGCGCCGCCGATCGCTTTCCCACAGTCCAGATACACCAGGCAGGCCCCGGCGGCCACGCATTGCAGGACCATCTTCAGCTTGCCGGAAAACTGGGCGGAAAAGTCGGCGCCCTGGTCTTCCAGAAAACTCCGCAACGCGGTCACCAGCAGTTCCCGGCCCACGATCACCACGACCATCCACGGGCGGAGGCCGAAGCGGACCTCGAGCAGCTCCGGCACGGCCACCAGGAAGATGAACGTGCCGCAGACAATCACCTTGTCGGCGAACGGGTCGAGGATTCGGCCCAATGTGGTCACCTGGCCGTACTTTCGGGCGAAGTAGCCGTCGAGCCAGTCCGTGCCCGCGGCAATCACGAACAGCACGAAACTCGCCAGGAAGAAATCCCAGGCGATCAGGCAGAACATCACCACGGCCAAGGCCAGTCGGAGAAACGTCAACTGGTTTGGCAAGTTCAAGGCCGACGCCCACAAGCGTCTTGCCCGCTCAGCGCGGACGGCCTTTCGATCGCTGGGCAGGTTGATTGGCATAGGCTGCAATTAAATCATAATTCTGCGCGGCCACAATCTCGCAGGGGATGATGCTTCCTGGCCGAATGCCCTCTCCCGAAACGTAGACCACGCCGTCGACCTCCGGGGCATCGGCGTAGGTCCTGCCCACGAAGGCGTTTTTTTCCCCGGGAATGTCACGGTCCACGAGAACGTCCAACGATTTCCCCACCTGAGAGCGGTTCCACTCGAAGGCAATCTCTTGCTGGGCGGCCAACAGGGCGTCGCGCCGGCGTCGGGCGATGTCGGGGGGGACGTGGTTGGGGAGGCGCGCGGCCGGCGTATTGGGCTCGCACGAATAGGTAAACACCCCCAGACGCTCAAAACGCCGCCGCACCACGAATTCTAAAAGCTCCTCGAACTGGGCGTCCGTCTCGCCTGGGAACCCCACAAGCATCGTCGTCCGCAGCACCAGACCGGCAATGCGCTGGCGAAGCCGATCCAGGAGTTGTTCGATCTGCGCCCGGGTTACTTGCCGCTTCATTCTCCGGAGGATCTTGTCGTTGATGTGCTGCAACGGCAAGTCCAAATAAGGAAGCACCTTGCGGCTGGAGGAAAGGACCTCCACCAGTTCGTCGGTGAAGTGCATGGGATAGAGGTACATCAAGCGAATCCACTCCAGCCCGGCCACCTCTTCCAGCCGCGCCAACAGTCGCCCCAGCTCCGCTCGGCCGTACAGGTCCAGACCGTAGAAGCTCGTGTCCTGAGCGACCAGGATCAATTCCCGAACGCCGTCGGCGGCCAACTGCTCGGCCTCGGCAACGACCTGTTCGATCGGCTTGCTGACATAAGGCCCCCTCATGCTGGGAATGGAACAAAAGGTGCAAAGCCGGTCGCAACCCTCCGCAATCTTGAGGAAGGCGAGATGGGGCAGGGTGATTCGCAGGCGATCGGAGTCGGGCAGGGCCTTTTCGGCGGGGGGAGGAAAAAGGCCCTGCTCGCCGGGCTGGGAGCGGGACAGCCGCTCGGCGACCTGGACGATCTCCTCCCGACCAAACACGCCCACGACCTGATCGATTCCCGGACACTCCTCCAGCAGTCTGAATTGATCGCGCTGGGCCAGACAGCCCGCCACGATCACCCCGCCGACGAGTCCCCGCTCCTTCAACCGGATCATCTCGCGAATGGTTTCCAACGACTCCTGCCGAGCCGATTCGAGGAAACCGCAGGTGTTGACAATCACGAAGCTTGCGCCTTCGGGCTTGGGCTGGAGCTGGTAACCCTGGAGATTCAGCAGCCCGAGCATGCGCTCGCTATCGACGAGGTTCTTCGGGCAGCCAAGGCTGACCATCGCGCACGTCCGACGGTTCTTCAAGCTACGGATGCCTCCCGAGGGCGAGAACAAAACACCCGACCGGCGAAAACATCGTAGCCCGGTCGATGAAATGCCCAAGCGGACCACGCCCCCGATTCTATCCCGCGGGCGCGTCGTGCGCAAGGCCGCGCTTCAAGACTGGAGCGGCCCCGCCAAGTGGGGTGCCGCGCCTTCCGCACCCAAGCGACGAACCGCCCGGCGCTGCGCTTGCCGCTTGCCATGCAACGCCGGCAAGCTATACTGTGCATAAGTTCACTATCTCCCTCGCATCGCGGGAACTTGGAAGGAGGTGGCGTCGTGTTTTCCAGCCTCACCGTGGAGGAATGGGCGGGCGGTCTTGACGCTGTGGCGACCCAGGTGCTCCAGGCCGCGGGGGTCGACGGCCCGCCGGTCGATGCCATCGGCGTGGCTCGGGCCCTGGGCTTGAGAGTGGCCGTCGATGACGGTCAGCCGTGCCGGGCGCGGTACGTGCGCTTGCGGGGCCGCCGCGGCGGCCCCTCGCGGCCCGCGATCCTGGTTCGGTCCGATCCCCGGCTCGAGCGGCGGCAATGGGCCGTCGCCCACGAGATTGGCGAGCACGTCGCGCATCGCGTGTTTCGCGTCTTCGGCGTGGACCCACGCACGGTCTCGCCGGCGATTCGAGAGGCGGTTGCCAACCAGATGGCCGGGCGGCTGCTGCTGCCGACCGCCTGGTTCGCGGCCGCCGCCGCATCGGCCGACTGGGACCTGGGGGCGCTGAAAGACCGCTTTTCCACGGCCAGCCACGAACTGATCGCCCGCCGCACCCTGGAACTGCCCTCGCCCGCCATCATTGCCGTCTTCGACCAAGGGCGACTCACGTGGCGCCGGGGCAACGTGCCGGGCCGATTGCCGCCGCCGTCGCCTGACGAAATCCGCTGCTGGAACGTGGTGCATCGCGAGGGCCGGCCCGAGCAGACGGCGCACGCCGTTGGCCGGATTCGCGGGTGGCCCGTCCACGAACCCGGCTGGAAACGGGAAATCTTGCGAACCGAGATCGCCTGGGAATCGGCATGGGCCTAGCCGGCCGACGCGGCTTGCCCGGCGACGGCCGCGGCAACCCGGCGGCATCTCCCCCCCGAAAGCAACAGCTCAGCGGCCAAGAAAACGCCCCAGCTTGCGGACGGTTTCCGGGCTGTCAAGATCGTCCTTGCCGAATCCCTGTTCGGCCCCGGCGGCAATGGCCGCGGCCTGGGCCTCGGCATAGTTGCTGATCAGCATGACGGGCGTCGCGGCCGAGGAGGGCGACTGCTTCAAACGCCGCACCAGCTCGATTCCCTCGCTGCCATCGCCGTCGATCCGGCGATTGACAAGCACCAGGTCGATCGAACGCGAGTCCATCGCCTGGATCGCCTCTTGGGCGGTGGCCGCGCGGAGCACCTCCACGTCGAAATGCGATTTTAGCGTCGCGGCGATCCAGGCGTGGTCGCTGCGGCAGTTTCCCACGTCCAATACCGTCTTTTTCATGCCCGTATTGTATGCCCTCGACCGCGATTCCGGCCAGCAGATCGTTCGCCATCCGCCAGGCGCCGCGGCTTTGGGAACCCATGCCGCAATCTCTCGTGCGGGGCGGGGACGAGGTGGAGCGGGTTGCTGGCGGGACCCTCGCAGGGGTGCTATGATGGGCCGCTGGCCGTTCACGCGGACCGTCCCGATTTTCGCGGCGAAGTTTGCGAAAATGGGACCGTCCCCTTGGCTGGGCAGGGGGCAGGCACGTTTTCCCGCCCGAACGGGCCCGAAAAGTGAGACCGTCCCCGGCCCCGTGAACGGTTCCATGGGCCGCACCGCAAAGCGGGAGGATTCGGGATGAAACGCTTGACCCGAGGGATCGCTCTGCTGGCCACGGCCTGGGGCGCGGTCTTGGCCGCGGCCTGGGGTCCGGCGGCGGAACGGCCCGAGGGAAAGACCTTCACCAACGCGCTGGGAATGCGGATGGTGCGGATCGAGCCGGGCCAGTTCGTCATGGGGAGTTCGCAAGGCGGAGACTTCGACGAACGCCCCGCCCATCCTGTGCGCATCACCCGGCCGTTCTATCTCGGCGCGACCGAGGTGACCAACGCCCAATACGAGTCATTCGATCCCGAGCATCGCCGCCTGCGCGGCAAGTTGGGCTGGTCGAAGGCCGACGACGAGGCGGTGGTTTTCGTCAGTTGGGACGACGCCCAGCGGTTCTGCCGCTGGCTGTCGGAGAAGGAGGGCCGACCGTATCGCTTGCCGACCGAGGCGGAGTGGGAATACGCTTGCCGGGCGGGCACGACGACGGCGTTTCACACGGGCGATCGGCTGGACGACAAGGCGTTTCACAAGAACGTCGGCGTGAGTTGGTTCCCGGACCGCGAACAGTCGCCGCGGTTCGGGACGGTTCCTCTGGTCGTGGGCCGAACCCCGGCCAATCCTTGGGGCCTGTTCGACATGCACGGCAATGTCGAGGAATGGTGCCTCGACTGGTACGGGCCCTATGAGTCGGGCGAACAGGTCGATCCCGTGGGCCGCGCGGACGGCGACTTCCGCGTCACGCGCGGCGGGAGCCATTCGACGACGCTGGAATACCTTCGCTCGGCGAACCGGTCGGGCACGCTGCCGGAGGACAAGAGCTGGCTGATCGGCTTCCGCGTGGCGTTGGGCGAAACGCCGTCGGGCAAGCCGCTTCCCGTGGCCGCGCCGCAACGGTGGCAGCAGGACGTGCGCCAGGATCGTCCGAGCGACCTCGGCTCGGGTCCTGATCCGGCCAGGCCGTATTTCAAGGGACCGCGGCCCTACGTGAAAATCCCGCCGGGCTCCAACGGCCCGCTGTTTTCCAGGCACAATCACGATCCCGGCATCGTCGCCTGTCCCAACGGCGATCTGCTGGCGATTTGGTACACGTGCCAAAGCGAGCCGGGCCGCGAGTTGGGAATCGCCGCCAGCCGGCTTCGCCGGGGGCAGGAAGCATGGGACGAGGCCGCGCCCTTCTGGGACGCGCCGGACCGCAACGACCATGCCCCGGCGATTTGGCATGACGGGCACGGCACGCTGTTCCATTTCAACGGCCTGGCGGCCGCGGCCACCTGGGGCTCGCTGGCCACCATCCTGCGGACCTCGACCGACCACGGCGCCACCTGGTCCAAGGCGCGGCTCATCATGCCGGAGCATGGCCTGCGCCACATGCCGGTGACCACCGTCCTTCGCACGCGCGACGGCGCGATCCTGGTGCCTTGCGACGCCGTGACGGGAGGCCATGGCGGCACCGCCGTGTTGATAAGCCGCGACGGGGGAAAGACGTGGACCGATCCCGGCGAGGGAAAGCCCAAGCCCGAGTTTCGCGACGGCGCCCGCGGGGCGTGGATCGCCGGAATCCACGCGGGAATCGTCGAATTGAAAGACGGCCGCCTCATGGCCTTCGGCCGGGGCGACAGCATCCAGGGGCGCATGCCCAAGAGCGTCTCGTCCGATGGCGGCGCGACCTGGACGTATTCGGCCAGCCCCTTCCCGCCCCTCGGCGGCGGCCAAAGGCTCGTCCTCTTGCGCCTGGCCGAAGGACCGATCTTCTTCGCCTCGTTCGCCCGCGATATGCTGCTTCGGGACGCGGCGGGCAAGGAATCCAAGGCCTCCGGCCTCTTCGCCGCCCTGTCGATGGACGAGGGCGAATCGTGGCCCGTGCGCCGCCTGGTCACCGACGACGGCCCGGAGCGCGAGATCGACGGGGGCGGCAACACCGGCCGATTCCGGCTCAGCCGCACCACTGCCGAGCCTCGCGGCTATCTCGCCGTCTGCCAGGCCGCCGACGGCGTGATCCACCTGATCACAAGCAAGAATCACTACGCCTTCAATCTCGCCTGGTTGAAGCAGTAACGCGTTGTTAAGGAGGTTGTTCACCATGGCGTGCGCAAGACGGTCTTCTCGCCGAACGTGGCTCCACCAGGTTGGGGCGGCGGCAACCGTGCCCTGGCTGGTTCCTTCCGGCGTGTTCGCCGCGCCGGGGCGACCGGCGCCCAGCGAACGCGTGACCGTGGGCTTCATCGGCGTGGGAGGCCGCGCCCGCCTCCTCATCGACCAGTTGCCCGAAACCGCTCAGATCGCCTCGGTTTGCGATTGCTTCGTCAAGCGGGCCGAGGAACACGCCAAGGCCAAGCAGGCCAAATGGCGCATCCACCAGGACTACCGCAAGCTCCTGGAAGAAAAGGACCTCGACGCGGTGGTCGTCGTCACCACCGACCACGGCCGCGTCCTGCCCTGTATCCACGCCTGCCAGGCCGGCAAGGACGTCTACGCCGAGAAACCGCTCACGCTCACCATCGGCGAGGGCCGCGTGCTGGTCAACGCCGTGCGCAAGCACAAGCGCGTCTTCCAAGTCGGAAGCCAGCAGCGCTCGATGGAGATGAACCGCTTCGCCTGCGAGTTCGTGCGCACCGGCAAGTTGGGCAAGATCCTGGAGGTCCGCGGCATTTGCTATACGGGTCCCAACCGTTATCAGGGGCTGCCCGAGCAGCCCGTCCCCGCCGGCCTGGATTGGGATATGTGGTTGGGCCAGGCCGAAATGCGACCCTACCATCAGGCCTTGCATTTCGGGTGGATGGGGTGGCGCGACTTTTCAGGCGGCGAGATGACCAACTGGGGCGCCCACGGTCTGGATCAGATCCAATGGGCCCTGGGCATGGACGACACCGGCCCGGTCGAAATCTGGCCGGTCTCGCCCGGCCCCCACGGAAAGGTCCACTACCGCTACGCCAACGGCGTCGTGGTGAAGCTCGAGCTGGAGCGTGGTCCGCACGGGGGCGGCATTTTCATCGGCGAGCGCGGCAAGATGGAAATCAACCGCAACAAGTTCACCACCAACCCGAAGGACCTCGTCAAGGACCCGCCACCGGAGTCCGAGGCCGACAAGTGGCGCGACGAAGTGGCCCTCTGGCAGGCCCGCTACCACATGGAAAACTGGCTTTCCTGCATCAAGACCCGCCAAAAACCGGTCGCCGACGTGGAGATCGGGCACCGGTCGATCACCGTCTGCCACCTGGCCAACATCGCCCGCGAACTCGGCCGCAAACTCCAATGGGACCCGGCCAAGGAACAGTTCGTCAACGACGACGAGGCCAATGCCTACGTCACCCGCCCGCGCCGCAAAGGATATGAACTCCCCGAACACGTCTGACGGCCTGTCCCGAAACGGCGTTGGCAGGGTTCGCGGCACGACCTGGCGGGCCAGGCTCCGTCGTGGCCGAAAGCAACACCATCACGGACGCGACGGAGCGCGTCCCTCCACGGGCCGTAACCGTTCACGGGGACTGTCCCGATTTTCGCGGCGAAGTCCGCGAAAATGGGACTGTCCCCTTGGCCACATTTTTCGGCGCGAAACGGCCCGAAAAACGAGCCAGTTTCGGCCTGTGAACGGTTGCCACGGGCCCCACACCAACTTGCGTCGAGCGCCGCGGGGCTCTACAATCACCCGGCGAATCGTGAAAGACGGTTGCCTTGCGTCCGTTCCCCATCGAGAGGAGACAGCTATGCTCGCGCGCAAGAGGTTTCGCTGCCTGGCGATTGCCGCCGCACTGCTGGGTGGAGCCTGGCTTGCAGGCCCCGCCCGCGCTGAAGAGTCGCTTTCCTACGCCGATTTGGTCCAACGGCTCACCAACCTGGAACGCCTGGCCGTGCTGCCGCGGCCGGGAAACACCTGCCAGCAGTGGTCGAGTTACGATCGGGCCAGCCGGTACGATGAAAAGACCGGCAAATACGTGCGTTGGGACGCCAACGGCGATGGCAACGGAATCATTCGCCGGGAAGGCAACCAGCAGGTGTTCGCGGAGATGGAGGGACCGGGCTGCATTTGGCGCATCTGGTCGGCGCTGCCCGAAAAAGGCCGCGTGAAAATCTACCTCGACGGCAACCCCGACCCCGTCGTCGACATGCCGTTTGCCCATTATTTCGACGGCAAGCACGCTCCGTTCAATTACCCCACGCTTTCCTACCGCCTGGAGGACGTCGGCTGCCGAGGCCAGAACCTCTACTTCCCCATCCCTTACCAGAAGTCCTGCAAGATCGTGGCCGAGGACAAGTGGGGGGCGTACTACCAGTTCGTCTACGAGACATTTCCCCGGGGCACTCGGGTGCCGACGTTTTGCGCGGCGTTGGCCCAACAGCACGCCAGCGCCTTGAAGGCGGTCGATGACTTCTTCGCCCATGCCCTGGGCACGGACCCGGCCGGCAAGCGAGAAGGCCAGGAAACGATCCGCGACTCCGTGTCCATCGAGCCGGGCAAGACCGCGCGGCTGGAGCTGAAAGGTCCGCGGGCGATTACCGCCATTCGCGGAACGGGGAGCTTCCAGGATCGGGAGGACGAGATGGCGGCCCTGCGGCAGATCGTCCTGCGGATCGCCTGGGACGACGAGGCCCAACCGGCCGTGTGGTGTCCGTTGGGCGATTTCTTCGGCACGGCGCCCGGCGTGAACCTGTACAAGTCCCTGGCCACGGGTATGACGCCCGACGGCGTCTACGCCCTCTGGTACATGCCCTTCGCCAAGCGAGCGGTCGTGGAACTGGTCAATGAGGGACCGACCGCCCGGCGCCTGGAGTTTCAACTCACCCATGCCCCGCTGACGCGCCCCTTCGAGGAGCTGGGCCATTTCCACTGCAAGTGGCATCGCGACGTGTTTCCGCTCCCCAAGGATCGCTGGCCCGACTGGACCATGTTGCGGACCGAGGGCCGCGGACGCTTCTGCGGCGTGATGCTCCACGTCTGGAACCCGCGGGGCGGCTGGTGGGGCGAAGGCGATGAGAAGTTCTTCGTCGACGGCGAAAAGTTTCCCTCGACGATCGGCACCGGATCCGAGGACTATTTCGGCTACGCCTGGTGCCATCCGGGACTGTTCCAGAAGCCGTTCCACTGCCAGACCATGACCCAGAACAACCGCGGACACCAATCGGTCCTCCGCTGGCACATCGCCGACAACGTGCCGTTCCAAAAATCGTTCGAGGGGTGCATCGAGAAATACTATCCGAACGCGCCCGGCACGCTCTATGCCTGCACCGTCTGCTGGTATCTGGCCCCCGGCGGCGTCGATCCCTTCCAGCCGGTCCCCGTCCAGGAGCGCCACGGCTACTACGTGCGCCTGCCGCTGGAACTGACGGGATTCGAGGTGCTGGGCGAGCCGCCCGGCAACCTGGAAATCCAGGACATGACCGGCTTCGGCGCGGGAACGTGGACGAACAACGACCATCTGTGGTGGACGGGCGCCAAACCGGGCGACAAACTCGAGTTGGGCATCCGCGTGCCGAAGACCGGCAAGTACAAGGTGAGCGCGTTCCTGACCAAGGCCGTGGACTACGGCATCGTGCAGCTCTATCTCGACGGCGCGAAGCTCGGCGGCCCGATCGACCTGTTCAACAACGGCGTCATCCGCACCAACCCGCCCATCCCCCTCGGCGTGCACGAACTGACCGAGGGCAAGCACAAGCTCACGGTTGAGATCGTCGGCGCCAACGAAAAGGCCGTCAAGGCGTACATGTTCGGCATCGACGAGCTGAAATTGGAAAGGCTTCCCTGAGGCCGTTGGGCAAGGGGCGGCTTCCGCGGTCGGACACGGACCGGGGCGCGGCGGAGGACGGCGGCGCCGCGTTCGCGCCCCGGGGGCGCGAGCCCCGCGCCTGGCACGATCGCCGGTTTCGTCGAACGTTCCCGCCGCGCGATCACCCCACCAGGCACACCAGCAGGCGCTTGGGCCCGTGGACGCCGAGGATCAGGATCTTCTCGATGTCGGCCGTGCGGCTGGGTCCGGTGATGAACACGAATTCCCCTCGGGTTTGCGGGTCCGCGATGCGCGGGGCAAGCTGGGGCCAGGCGGCGGGCAGATGCTCGACCAATCGATCGACCGTGGCCACGATGACGCAGGCAGGAGGCAAATAGCACAAGAGCCGTTCCTCGGCGCGGCCGCAGGCGACCATCGACGTGCCGGTGTCGGCCAGCAGGCAGTCGGCCTCGACGACCCCGGCCGAAAGGCCCGCCATCGACTCCGGCGACCCGTCGAGCCTCTGCAACGCGTCGTCCGCCCCCCCGGCCCATAAAACGCGGCCGGGCTCCAAGTCCCGGCAAATCTCCCGGCAAAGCGGCCGGTCCATCGATCCGATGGTCTCCCACGATTCCTGGGCGGCCAAGGCGGCCAGCGCGCGGCTGGCCTGGTGCATGTCCGCGCAGCGCATCACCTCGCCGTGAACGGCCTCCAATTCCCGCTGGAATCGTTCCGCCATGGCGTCGACCGAAGGGTTCTCCCGCGGCCAGACCTCCGGCGTCGGAGGAACCGGCCGGTGCTGGTCCCCGGCCAAGGCACTGCGAATTCGGCTCAAAATGGCGTCTCGGCTGCTCATCGTCGTTTCTTTCTCGCCGCTGCGGAACCGTTGCGCTAGCCGCCGCCTCGCCCCACGAGCGGCGAAACGCGGAGTTCGGGGCGCAAGCGGCAGGGCGCCTCGGCTGACCGTTCAGGGTTCTCCGTTCTCTTGTCCCTTCGGCGGGGCAACCTCTTGCCGCGAAAGCCCTTGCCCCGACGCTTCTTTTCGCCACCATGTACGGAACGCCGCTCGGGGGGGCACGTCGGGAAGCTCGCGGCCGCGGGTCCAGGCCCCGAGTTTGCCCGGGTGCCAGGGAAGGAACCGGGCCAGGCGCACGCCGATCCGCACCGCCCACATCGCCATGCGGTAGCGGAGCGGGCCGCTCATCGCCCAGGCCCAACCCTTCCACAAGAGCCGCTCGGGGATCGAGTTGACCGGCGACGGTTCGTTGACCGCGCGGTGCCGCAAATGGACGAGCTGGTGGGGAATGTCGATTTTCACCGGGCAGACCTCGCCGCACGCCCCGCACAGCGACGAGGCGAAGGGCAGCGTGCCCGCCTGGTCCAGGCCGACCAGGTGCGGGGTGATGATGGAGCCGATGGGCCCTGGATACACCCAGCCGTAGGCCCACCCGCCCGTGCGCCGATACACCGGGCAGGCGTTCAAGCACGCCCCGCAGCGGATGCAAAACAGCGCCATGCGCGCCGCCGGGTCCTTCAGCACGTTTGTCCGGCCGTTGTCCAGGATGACCACGTACAATTGGCGCGTCGGCGTCGAGCCGTGGAACAGATGGGTATAGGTGGTCAATTTCTGACCCGTCCCGCTGCGGGCCAGGAGGTTCAAGAACAGCGGCAGGTGCTGGATGCTGGGGATGACCTTCTCGATGCCCATCAGGGCCACGTGGACCCGCGGAGCGGAGGTCGACAACCCCGCGTTCCCCTCGTTCTCGACCACGCAGATCGTGCCCGTGTCGGCAATCGCGAAATTCACGCCCGACATCCCCATGTCGGCGCGAAGGAACTCCTGGCGGAGGTGTCTTCGGGCAATGTCCGTCAGTTTGCGGTGTTCCTCGGTGAACGGCTCGCCGAGTTTTTCCTGGAACAACCGACCCACGTCGGCGGCCGACAGGTGCAGGGCCGGCGTCACGATGTGAACGGGGCGCTGGCCGGCCAACTGGACCAGGTATTCGCCCAGGTCCGTCTCGACCGCGCGGATGCCGGCGGCCTCCAACTTGTGGTTCAGCTCCATCTCCTCGCTGACCATCGATTTCGCCTTGACGACCGACTTCACCTGGTGCTCGCGCGCGATCCGCAGCACCACGCGGTTGGCCTCCTCGGCGTTCTCGGCGTAGATCACGGTGGCCCCGCGCGCGGTGATCTTCCGTTCGAACTCCACCAGGAGCTTGTCGAGGTTCGCGATGGCGTAATCCTTGATCCGATTGGCCGCCTCGCGCCAAGACTGCCAATGCGGGATTTGCGCCTGGACCTCCCGGTTGTGCTTGGTGGATCGTTCCGCCGACTCGCCCAGGGCCTTCGAGCCCCGCGGCTCGTACAGCCCGGCGGTCTCCTGCTTGAGAAACGGGGCGCCTTCGAGATGGAGTTCGTGCTCGGTCATGTCTTGGCTTTCGTAGCCGTTGGCGGGGACGGTCCCTGTTTTCGCGGCGAAGTCCGCGAAAACAGGGGGCTTTCCCCTTCGCCGGCAACGGGGACAGGCACATGTCTCAGTCCGAACCGGCCCGAAGAATCGAGCCGTCCCCGCCCTCTGAACGTGCTGGGTCAGGTCGCGGCTTTGCTCAGTGCCGTCCGTATTCTAAGCGGGCAGTCCCGCCCGCTCAAGCCGCGAAAAAGGGCGAAGGCCTCTTCGCCGGCTCGCCGCGTTACGCCTTGGCGCCGAGCAGCCAGGCGAGGATTCCCTTTTGGACGTGGAGGCGGTTGGCGGCCTGTTGCACCACGACGCTTTGGGGTCCGTCGATCACTTCGTCGGTGACTTCCTCGCCGCGCCGGGCGGGCAGGCAGTGCATGAAGACGGCGCCCTTTTGCAGGCGAGCCATGAGTTGGGCGTTGACCTGGTATTTGGCGAAGTCGCGGCGGCGGCGCTCCATTTGCGATTCCTGCCCCATGCTTGCCCAAACGTCGGTATACACCGCGATCGCCCCGCGAACCGCCTCGGCGGGATCGGCGGTGACGGCCAGATCGAGCTGGGGGACCTGGCGGGCGAGCAGGTCGAGAAACGCCTGGTCGAAGCGGTAGCCCTCGGGCGTGGCCATCGCGAACCGCATGCCCAGCCGCCCGCAGCCCATCGCCAGGCTCCGCGCCACGTTGTTTCCATCGCCGACCCAGGCAAGCGTGCGGCCCTTGAGATTGCCGAACAATTCACGGAGCGTGAACAGATCGGCCATGGCCTGGCACGGATGGCTGTAGTCGGTCAGGCCGTTGATCACCGTGCAGGAGGCGTGGGCGGCGAAGGCCTCCAGGGTTTCGTGGCGCTTGGCCCGGACCACGACCACGTCGACGTATTCGCTCAGCACGCGGGCGAAATCGGCCAGGCTTTCGCGCGAGCCGAACCCCGCCTCGTCGCCGAGGAAGATCGCCGACCCGCCCAGATGGGCCATGGCCACCTCGAAGCTGACCCGCGTGCGGAGCGATTTCTTCTCGAACAACAACGCCATGACGCGGCCGGGCAAGAGCGGTTCGCGAATCCCCTCCTGGAACTTGGCCTTCAGATCCTCGGAGATCGAAAAAATCCGCTCGATTTCGGCCGCGGTCAGATCGGCCATGGCAAGCAAGTGTCGCATCGCAACCTCGTGGGGTGTTCCGCCTTCAGGCCATCGGTCCCGGTTCTCGCAATCGACGGGAGCGGGAGTCGCAACGACGGGCGGCGTCCTAACCCGTTTGACTCTTCAGGACCTCGGCCAGGATGTCGCAGCCTTGATGGACCTGCTCCTCGGAGAGGTTCATCGCCGGCAAGAGCCGGATGACCGTGCCGTGGGTGCAATTGACCAGCAGGCGCCGCTCCATGCACGCCCGGACCGTCGGGGCCCCGTCGATCGCCAACTCGACGCCAATCATCACCCCCGCCACGCGAACGTCGCGGACGAGTTCGCATTGCGCTTTCAGTTCGTCGAGCCGCTGGCGGAACAGTTGGCCGATCCGCCGGGCGTTTTCCAACAGGTTTTCCTTTTCAATCATTTCGATGGCCGCCAGGCCGGCGACGGCGGCGATGGGATTGCCGCCGAAGGTGCAGGCGTGCATGCCGGGGCGGAGGCTGGGGGCGATTTCGGGGCGGGCGAGCATGGCGGCCCCGGCCAGCCCCCCGCAAATCGCCTTGGAAAGCGTCATCACGTCGGGCGTCACGCCAAAATACTGGTAGCCGAACCAATGACCCGTGCGCCCGCACCCGGTCTGCACTTCGTCGAACACCAAGAGCAGCCCGTGCTCGTCGGCGAGCCTTCGCAGGCCGGCCAGGAAGCCGTCGGGCGGGATGCGCACGCCGCCCTCGCCCTGGATCGGCTCGATCATGATCGCTGCGGTCTCGGCGTCGATCAGCCGGGCCACCGCGTCCAGATCGCCGAACGGCGCGTAGACGAAGCCGGCCATCAGCGGCCCGAGCCCCTCGTGATACTTCGGCTGCGCCGTGGCCGACGTGGACCCCAGCGTGCGCCCATGAAATCCGCCTTCGAAGGTGATGATCTTGTAGCGAGGTCGGGCCGCGTGGAGGCGGACCAGTTTGATGGCCGCCTCGTTGGCCTCGGTGCCGGAGTTGCAGAAGAACGCCTTGCCGCCGAAACTCCGCTCGCTCAACGCTTGCGCCCACCGGCCCTGCGCCTCGGTGTACCAGGTGTTCGGCACGTGGATCAGTCTGCCCAACTGCTCGCGCACCGCCTCGACCACCGGCGGCGGACAATGGCCCAGCAGGTTGCAGCCCCAGCCAGGGAAGAAATCCAGATAGCGGTTCCCCTCGTTGTCCCAGACGTAGGATCCCTCGCCTCGCGCGATCGCGACGGGGAACCGATTGTAGTTCGGAATCACGTATTTCTGGAACTTTTCGATAATCTCGGCCGAACTCAGCGGCTGCTCGGAACTCACGCGCGTCGCTCCTTCCTGCGAAACCTCGCCTACTGCCTCACAATCTCCGTTCCCACCCCGCGGCTCGTATACACCTCCAACAGCAGCGAATGGCGGAGCCGCCCGTCGATGATGTGGATCTTGCGCACCCCCTTGGCGAGCGTCTCCAGGCACGCCTGGAGCTTGGGAATCATGCCCGCGTCCACCTGGCCGTTGTCAATCATCGCTTGGGCCTCCTCGGCGGTGAGGGAGTGGACGAGCGAGTCGGGATCATTCTTGTCGCGGCGAACCCCGTTCACGTCGCTCAGAAACACCAGCTTCTCCGCGTCGACGGCCTGGGCCACGGCGGTCGCCGCCGTGTCGGCGTTGACGTTGAGTTTCTGGCCGTCGCGGCCCTCGCACATCGACGGGATGACCGGCACGACGCCCTGATTGCACAACGCGGTGATCGCGTCGCGATCGACGCGGGTCACCCGGCCCACGTAACCGAGGTCGATCGGGCTGCCGTCTTTGCCGTTGAGCTGGATCGGTTCGCCGAAGAGCAGGTTGCGGGTCCGGAAATTCAGCGGTCGGGCCTGGCCGCCCAGAGATTCGATCTGCGCGGCCAACGACTCGTTGATTTCGTAAGCCAGGACGCGCTCGACGATCTGGAGCGTCGCCGCGTCGGTGTAGCGGCGCCCCTGGACGAAGCGGGGCTCCAGACCCGCCGCGGCCATCGCCCGGCTCACCGCCGCCCCGCCTCCGTGGACGAGCACCGGACGCATGCCCACCGTCTCCATGAAGACGATGTCCAAGAGGAGGTGCGTCAGCGCGCGGGAATCCTCCATCACGCTTCCCCCGAGCTTGATCACCGTGATCTTGCCGCGGAACTCGCGGATCCAGCGGAGGGCCTCGATCAACACGTCGGCTTTGGCGATGGCTTCTTCCAACAGGCGTCTCCCACGTCAGGCAATGGGTCCCTTCTCCGGCTCGATCCCCGCCCCCCGGCCCACTTCAGGGCTCCCCTTCGCGGCCGTGCCTCTGGTGGGGGATTGGAAGCGGGAAAACCTATTATTGTAGTCCCCCGCAAGGCCGTGTCAACGCGGGCTGCCGCCCGGCCAACCCCCGCCTCGGTCGGCTGCTCTCATGCTCGCTTGCCGACGCGTCGGGCGGGAGGTAAACTCTTGCGGAATTGTGCCTTGGGAGACATCGCGATGGATCTGATGCCTTCGCCCGAGGAGCCGAGCGTTTTCGTGATCGACCGCGATCCGGCATTCGCCCTGACCCTCAGGAGGGTGGTGGGCGGATTGGAGGTTCGCGCGGAGTGGTTTCAGTCCGGCGAAGACTTCTTGCGCACGGTAGATGGCGATTCGCGCGGCTGCCTCGTCATTGCCCCCGATGAGTCCCCTTGGACCTTGGCCCAGTGGTTCGGAAGGCTCGCCGCGGGCAACATTCACTTGCCGGTGATCGTCGCCTCGATTCGGGGCGACGTGCCGCGGGTGGTCGAAGCCATGCAGGCCGGGGCCCTGAATTACCTTCAGAAACCGTGCGACGAGGAACTCCTGGCCGACGCCTTGCGCGGCGCCATGGCTTGGGACGCGGAGCATGGCCGCCGCCTGGCCGAAGCCGCCCGCGCCCGAAAACGGCTCAGCCGCCTGACGCCGGGCGAGCTTCAGGTCCTGAAAATGCTGATCGAGGGCATGACGAATCAAGAAGTGGCCGACGCGTTGGGCCGGAGCGTACGGGCGATCGAGGTCCGCCGGGCGAAAATCCGCGAGAAGATGCGAGTCCGATCCCTCGCCGAACTGGCCCGACTTTCGCTGGTCGGGCAAACGCCCAGCCTCGCCCGCTCCAAGTAGCGCGGTCTCCGCGCCGCGAGGCGTATGTTTTTTTCGTGGCCAAGCGAACCCCCTAACGTAGGCGTCTTGCGCGCCGTATCGCCGCCGAGACCGGCGCTCTTGCCGGATTTTGGGAAAGGCCGGCGGAATCCGCTGGTTTGATTTTGCGCCGTGCCCAGACTATAACGGATTTCGCTTTGGGAGTTCGTTCACACTTTGATCGTTGAGGGAATGCAGCATGCGCCGTGCCTTGATGGGTGGATGGTGGTTGGTGGTTTGGGTTGCGTTGGCGGGGATCAGCATCGAAGCGGCCCGGGGCCAGGTTCGCGAAAAAGCAAAAGCCAAGCGGGGCGAAAAGGCCAAGACCGGCCCATCGGCCACCACTCCCGTCCCGCGCAAGGACGCCTGGTGGATCAAACGCCACGAGGAAATGAACGCCCGGGTCAAGAAAGGCAACGTCGACCTGATCTTCATCGGCGACTCGATCACCCAGGGATGGGAAGGCGGGGGCAAACAGGTTTGGGACGAGTTCTATGGGAAGCGCAACGCCGTGAATCTCGGCATTGGCGGCGACCAGACGCAGCACGTCCTTTGGCGCCTGGCCAACGGAAACATCAAGGACATCTCGCCGAAACTGGCCGTCCTGATGATCGGCACGAACAACGTCCACGCCTTCAAGCCCGAGGAAATCGCCGCCGGCGTCAAGGCCATCGTCCAGAAGCTGCGCGCGGAGTTGCCGGAGACCAAGATCCTGGTCCTGGCCATCTTTCCGCGCGGCCCCAACAAGGAGGATCCCCTCCGTCAGGCGGTCGTCAAGACCAACGAATTGTTGGCGAACGTCGGCGACGGCAAGATGGTCCGCTTCCTGGACATCGGCCCGAAGTTCCTCCAGGAAGACGGCACGCTGAGCAAAGAGATTATGCCGGATTTGCTGCATTTGAGCACCAAAGGCTATCGGATTTGGGCCGAGGCGATTGAACCAGTGGTGGCCGAGGTGCTGGGCGCGAAGTAGGACTTGGTGTGGAAATCGTGGAGCGGCCTCCGCGGTCCGGGCCCCCGGGCCGCGAGGAGCCGTTCACGGGGAGTGCCCCCTTTTCGCGGCGAAGTCCGCGAAAAGGGGACTTTCCCCCTCGGCCCGCATGGGGACAGTCGCGTTTTTCGGTCCGGAGGGGCCTGAAAAATCAGCCGGTCCCCGGCCTGGGAACGGTTGCGCGGGCCGGGAGGAGTGGGTACGTCCTTTCACGTTCGACCAAGGATCCTCGCGATGTTTTTCAAGACCGGGTTTGTTCGCACGCGCCTTTCGGCGATGATGTTCATGCAGTTCTTCGTCTGGGCCACGTGGTGGGTCCCGGTCTTCACCTACGCGGTGCGGGGACGACCGTTTCTGGACGGCTCTCAGGCCGCCTGGCTGGTGGCGACGACGGCCCTGGGCGCCATGATTTCGCCGCTGCTGGTCGGCCCGATCGCCGACCGGCTGTTCGCCACCGAACGGGTGCTTTGCGTCCTGCACGTGGTGGGCGGGCTCTGTTTGTTCCTGGCGGCCCAAGGGGAAGGCTTCTGGTGGCTGTTCGGATGCCTCATGGTGCACACCCTCTGCTTCATGCCCACCTTGGCCTTGGCCAATTCGCTCACTTTCCGCAACCTCCCCAATCCGGATTTGTTTCCGCGGATCGCCTTGTTCGGGTCGATTGGCTGGGTGGTGTCGGGCTGGATCGTGGGATTTGGGATCGGGGAAACCAACCCGGGAATCTTCTATCTCGCCGGGGCCGTCGAGCTCCTCTTGGCCGCCTACTGCTTGAGCTTGCCGCACACTCCGCCTAAGGGCGAGGCCAAGACCGTCGCCGACATTCTCGGGTTGAAGGCCGTGACCCTGCTCAAGGACCCGGCCTTCCTGCTGTTCGTCGTGTGCGCCTTCCTGATCGTCATTCCCGCCTCGTTCTATTTCAACGGCTGCAACCTGATGCTCAAGGAGACGGACCGGCCCGCCCCCACCGCCTTGCAAACGCTCGGCCAGATCATCGAGATGGGCGTGATGTTCACCATGCCGTGGTTCATCAGCATGATGGGGCTGCGGGCGATCCTCGCGGTGGGCATGGCCATTTGGGCGCTGCGCTATGTATTTTTCGCCACGCTGTCGTTCCCGTTCATCGTCCTGGGGCTGCTTTTGCACGGATTCGCCTATGTGTTCGTGTTCGTCGGCGCGTACATCTACGTGGACAAGAAGGCCCCGGCCGATCTGAGGGCCAGCGCCCAGAGCTTCATCGCGTTTCTCATGCTGGGCGTGGGCATGTTCCTGGGATCGCTGTTGAGCGGCCGGGTGATCGACAGCTACCCGCCGTTCGTCGGAAGCGCGCCGGCGACCCGACAGATCGTGGTCGAGAAGGACGGCGTCGCCAAGGCTCAGCCGGTGGAAACGCTCGAAAGGGCCCCGCTTCCCGATTGGGACGAAATCGCCGAGCGGCTGGACGCCGACGGCAACGGCCAGATTTGGTTGAAGGAACTCGAGGCGATCCAGGAGCCCGGCTTCCAGGTCGTCGACGAAACGCCAGCCCGGGGCGGCGCCGTCAAGCGGCGCACCGTCACCTACTCGCGGGGCGACCTGATCCGCGTGTTCACCAAGATCGACGATCATAAGCCGATCCGAACCCGGGGCGATTTCAAGACGGCCAAGATCGGCGAGATTTCCGTGGAACGCGCCGACTGGCTGGCGGCCCAAGTCCACCACTGGCCGCCGATGTGGTTGTGGTTTGCGTTTGTCGCGGGCGTGATTTGCGCGGCGTTCGCGGTGGGCTCGGTGTTCACCCCCGACGACATCCCGGCCGCGGCCAGCGCGGAACCGCCGCAGCCTCCACCGGCCGAGCCTGCGACGGACGAGGAAGGCGAAGATCTCGCCCTCGCGCCCCCGGAAAGCCCGTTGCCGGCCTGAGCGGCCGCGAGACGGGCCGCCGTTCGCACCGGGCCGCCGCGCCTGCAATCCGCCAGATCGCGGCAGGCAAACGGCCATCACGCCAGACGCGCAAAGCCTCCGTGGCGCACGGGCCCGCCGATCCGCGCGGCGGCGTCGCCTCGCGCGGCGGCCTCGGCCAGTTCGGGGAAGATCGCGTCAGCCGCGGCGAGGTAGCGGTCCACGTGCTCCGCGGTGTGGGCTAAAGACGCGTAGAAGCCGCTTCCGGCCAGGATGCCGTGAGTCAACATGCGCACCGTCAGCAGCGTGCCCAGGGCCGCGGCGTCGGGATGGTCGAAACGCAGCGTGGTGATCGCCGGATGGCCGGCGAAGACCAGCGGCAATCGATGGCGTCGGGCGGCCGATTCCAGGCCGTCGCGCCAGCGCCGGCCCATGGCGGCAACGTGGCCGGGAACGTCGATCGTTAGCATCTTGCGAATCGTGGCCAGGGCCGCGGCCGGGCCCACGCCCTCGGTCCAATAGGTGCTGGAGATGAACGACTCTTGCGCGGCCTGCATCACGTCGGCCCGGCCGATGATGGCCGCCATGGGATGGCCGTTGCTGATCGCCTTGGCAAACACCGCCACGTCGGGCGTGACGCCGTAGCGAAGATGCGCCCCGCCCAGGCAAAGGCGCCAGCCCGACGTGATCTCGTCGAACACGAGCACCACGCGGTGGGCGTCGCATAGTTCGCGCACGCCTTCGAGGAATCCCGGCGCCGGATCCACCGCCCGCGTAGGCTCCATGACCACGGCGGCCAGTTCTCGGCCGTTCTCGGCCATGATGGCCTTCAGGCGGTCCAGGTCGTTGTAGGCGAAGGGGATCGCCGTCCCGGCCAATGGCGACGGCACGCCGCCGGGATCGAGGCCCGGCAAGAGATGCCCCTGGAGCGGATCGGCCGGACCGTCGGCCAGGCGATTGGCCGCCAGGTACCAATCGTGCCAGCCGTGGTAGCCGCAGAAGGCCACCCGATCGCGCCGCGTCCTCGCCCGGGCGATGCGCACCGCCACGGCCATCGCCTCGCCGCCGGTGCGGGCGTAACGCACATTTTCGGCCCAAGGGTGGATCTCCAGCAGCAATTGGGCCAGCTCGACCTCCTCCGGGCAGTTGAGCGTGCACATCGACCCGGCCTGAACGCGGCGGACCACGGCGGCGGTCACGTCCGGGTCGTTGTAGCCCAACAGGCACGAGCCCACGCCCATGATCGACATATCCAACCACGTTCGCCCGTCCAGGCCGACGATCTCGCACCCGCGGGCCTCGCGGTAATACGGAGGCCACTGGTCCGGGGCGAACATTTCCGGCCGCTTCGACAAGAGTTGCGTGCCGCCGGGAATCAGCCGCTTGGCCAGCCGATAGAGTTCCTGGGGGTCGAGCGAATTGATTTCGGGATCGATCATCTCAGACATGCCCCGTTGGCGAGTCCAAGGGTCGCCCCGCAACCGAGGACCGGGGCTTAAGAAACGAGTGCAAGGTCTCGATCCGCAGCGGTTTGACCAGGTGGTCGTCGAAGCCAGCCTCGATCACTCGCTGGCGATCCTCGGGCCGGCCATAGCCCGTCAAGGCGATGAGCCGGATGCCGTCGAATTCGGGTTGGGAACGGATTTGCCGTGCAAGCTGATAGCCATCGAGGCCTGGCAGGCCGATGTCGATCACGGCCACGTCGGGCCGCTGCTGGCGAATGGCCTCGAGGCCTTCCACGCCGTCGCTCGCCGCCGTGACCGCGAAACCGTCCAGCTCCAGGAGGGCCTTCAACATGTTGCGGCTGTCGGCGTTGTCCTCCACGATGAGGACGCGGATCCCGGACGGGCGGTCAAGGACGGGAGGGGGCGGCGGAGGCGGCGGAGCGGCAACCGCCAGCGGCAAAGTGACCAGGAATTCGCTTCCCCGGTCGAGGCCCGGGCTGTGGGCCGTGATCGTTCCGCCGTGCAATTCGACCAGCGAGCGGGCCAAAGTCAATCCCACGCCCATTCCGCCCTCGGCCCGATCGAGCGTGTTGTCCGACTGCACGAACAGATCGAAGATCGATTGGAGCATGTCGGGCGGAATTCCCCGGCCGCTGTCCCGCACGGCAATCACGGCGTTGTTCCCTTCGCGGCGCAGCGCGACGCCGATCCAGCCGCCGTCGGGCGTGTACTTGGCGGCGTTGGAGAGCAAGTTCTCCACCACCTGAGACATGCGGACCCGATCCGCTTCGACGATCAACGGCTCCGCCGGGCGATCCAAGCTCACGTGATGGTGGTGGGCTTCGAGGGACGGACGCACGGTTTCCAGGGCGTCGGCCACCAATTCGCCCAGGTCCAGGCGCTCCTTGCGAATCGCGATCTTCCCCTGGGTGATTCGCGAGACGTCGAGCAGGTCGTCCAAGAGCCTGGCCATGCGGTGGGCCTGGCGGTCGATCACCTGGTTCGATTCGGCCTCGGCCGGGGTGTGGTCTCCATGGGCTTGCAACAATTGCGACGCGTTGAGGATCGCGCTTAACGGATTGCGCAGCTCGTGCGACAAGATCGCGAGGAATCGGTCGCGCTGGAGCAACGCCTCGCGGGCCTGGGCCTCGGCGGCCTTCAACTGGGTCACGTCCGTCTTGACGATGCCGATCGAGCGGATCTGTCCGGTTTCGTCGCGGATCGGAAATCGCACCGACAGGTAGGTCCGAGGGCCGTCGGCAAGGGCGAACGTCTTTTCGGTGGTCATCACGATCCCTTCGCGCACGACCTTGTCGTCGTATTGGCTCAGTTTTTCCGCGAGCGCCGGGGGGAAGATTTCCCGATCGGTCTTGCCGACGACGTCGGCGCTGGAAACGCCCAGGAGGTTGCAGAACGCCCGGTTGATCAACAGGTAGCGGCCCTCGGCGTCTTTGACCGACACCAAGGTGGGCGAGTTCTCCAGGATTCCGGAAAGCAGCCTTTCCTGCTGTTTCGCCTCGGCCTGCGCCCGCTTCAGGCCGGAAATGTCGATCAAGGTCAAGACCACGCCGTGCACGCTCCCACCCGACCGATACGGCAAGATCCGCATCAAGAACCACCGCCCGCGCCGATTCTGCACCTCGCATTCGAATCGCTTTCCCGTCTCGAGCACGCGGCGCAAGTCGTCCATCAAGGCGCCGTACTGGATATGATGCGTGAAGTTGTCGATGCGGCGGCCCACGTCCTGCGGCAGCAGATTGAATTCCTCGGCGACCTTGGGAGTGAACTTGCGGATCGCCAAGTCGCGGTCGAGGAACACGGTGTGGACCTCGGTGCTTGCCAGCAGGTTTTCCATGTCGGCGTTCAGTTCGGTCAACTCGGAGATCTTCTTCTGGTACTCCGCGTTGACCGTGTAGAGTTCCTCGTTGACCGAATGGAGTTCCTCGTTCGTGCTCTGAAGCTCCTCGTTGGACGCGACGAGTTCCTCGTTCGTCGCCTGGAGTTCCTCGTTGCTGGTCTCCAGCTCCTCGATCGTCGCCTGGAGGTTCTCCTTGGTGTAGCGGAGCTCGGTTTCCAGGGTCTGAAGTTGTTCGTCGGAGGCCTGGCGGAAATCGATCTCGGTGGCCGACGGCATCGTGGCCTCCGACAGTTCTTCGATCGACACCAGGGCATAGGGCCGGCTGGATCGCCGGCTGCGGATCGGCTTGACCGTCAGGTTCACCAAACGCTCGCCGTCGGATAAGCGGACGCGCAACCCCTTGTAGACGATCGGCGCCGTGTCCTTCCAGGCCCGCTGCAACGCGCCGGAAAGCGCCATGCGGAGATCGGCGTCGACCATGTCGATCAAGTCGGTGGAAAGCCTGCCGTCGCCGATGTGCAAGTACCGGCTCGCTCCGCCAAACGACTGGATCAAGGTCCGGTTCTCGTCCACGAGGAAGCTCGGCGGCATGTGTTCGGCGAGGATCGCGTCGTACACGCCCAACAGGTGCATCTCGCCCGGCGTTGGCGCCGCAAGCGGCGACGCCCCGGCGGCCCGCGTTCGGCCGTCCGCCACCGACAAGGGAATGCGCAAATCGGCCGGCAGCCGGACGTCGCGCCGTTTGCGATAGATCTTCCAGTGGGGATCGACCGGGTCGAACTCCTCGATCAACTCGCCCGGGCTCTCGCTCGGCCCGAGAAACAGGATCCCCCCGGTCTTCAATCCGAAATGGAACAGGGAGAGGACTTTCTTTTGGGCCAGCGGCTGGAAGTAGATCACCAGGTTGCGGCAACTGATGAGGTCGAGCTTGGTGAACGGGGCATCCTTGATCAGGTTGTGGTGGGCGAAAACCACCATTTGGCGCAATTCCTGGGAAATCTGATAGCCGTCGGGCTTGTGGGAGAAATGCCTCTCCAACCGTTCACGGCCGACCTCGGCCACCGCCGCCTCGCCATACACTCCCTGGCTGGCAAACTCCAGCGAGGCCCGGTGCACGTCGGTGGCGAAGATCTTGACCCGCACCGGGCGGCGCATCGCCTCCATGCGCTCGGCCAGCAGGATGGCCAGCGAGTACGCCTCTTCCCCCGTCGCGCAGCCCGCCACCCAGGCGCGAAACTCCTCGCCAGGCGGGAGGGCCGCGAGGGCCTCGGGAAGGATGTCCTTCTCCAGGCGGTCAAAGGCCTCGCGGTCCCGGAAAAACCGCGTGACTCCGATCAGCAGGTCCCGGTAGAGCAAGTTCAACTCGTCGGGATCCTCTTCCAACCGCTTGACGTAATCGTCCAAGTCCAGCGACTGGTTCAGCATCAGCCGCCGTTCCGTGCGCCGCGCTACGGTGTTCGGCTTGTAGTAGCTGAAATCGATGCCGTACCGGTCGCGCAGCAGCCGGTGAATTTTCTCCATCGCCGTTTCCCGCTCTGCGTCCGTGCGCGACGCCGGATGAATGCCTTCCGCCAGAGGGTGGCAGATGTAGCGCATCAGCGTGCCGGGCATCTCTTGAACGGGCAAGACAAAATCGGCCACGCCGGTCTCCACCGCGCTTTTCGGCATGCCGTCAAACTTCGCCGTATCCACACTTTGGACCAGCACAAGCCCGCCCGCGTCGTGAATGGCTCGAATGCCTCGCGACCCATCGCTTCCCGTGCCCGACAAAATGATCCCAATCGCTCCCTCGCCCAAATCTTGGGCCAGCGAGCGGAAGAAATGGTCGATGGGGAGGGTGAGCCCTTGGCCAGGATCCTTATCGGTCAACAGGAGCTTCCCCCCCGAAATGATCATCTCCTTCTTCGGGGGCATCAAATAGATCGTATCCGGCTCGACGATCATCCCGTCGTGGACCCGGCGAATGGGAATCGCGGTACGCCGGGCGAGCAGCTCGTCCATCAGGCTGCGAAAATCGGGAGAAAGATGCTGGATAACCACGAAGGCCAGCCCGCTCTTGGCAGGCATCTTCTCGAACAACTGCTCAAGGGCCTCAAGCCCCCCCGCAGACGCACCAATTCCCACGACATAGCGTGGTCGCGACGGGCTGTCCCCCATTGAGTTGGGAATCGCGTGGTATTTCAAGGAGTGATTTGAACTGCCTGTGGGCCGAGCCGTTTCCATCGCAGTCAGCCTCCGGGAAGCGCGGCATGCGCCCCATAACCCCGTTCGCTCGCCTTTTTGGCGCTCAAGACATTGTATACGCTTGGTCGACCCGCCAATACCGCTTGATGCCTGGCGACCTGTCTGGGACGGATATTCCCACCGTAGAGGGGGCGCCATGACCCGGCGTGGCGTTCCCTGATTGGTTTTGACGCGCGCGTTCGGTCATCGGTGTGGCATGCCGTCGCGCAAGCGTCGGCATGTTGAGGCTTCCATGCCGACCCGCGGCTAGCGCCGCGTGACGGCATGCCACCCGATCCGCTTCTTTTTTGGGGAAAGAGAAGGGGTCGGGAGTCTTTTTCCGTGTCGGCTACAGCGTCTGGCTGGTCGGAAAAAATCTTCGGCCGACACGGAAAAAGACTCCCGACCCCGTGGCGCGTGAAACCGGAAAAGAAAGCGGTGTCCAGCCGCCGCGCTCCCCGTAGGAGCCTCCGGTGGATAGGATGAGCATCGAAGGAGACCATCTCGTGGGCAAGACAGTCTTTCGCGTACTCAGCGACGGCGAAATCGAAGCCCTTCACGAAAAGACCCTCGAAGTCCTCGAAACGGTTGGCGCTCGGATCACGCACGACGAAGCCCTGGCGAAACTGGCCCGGGCCGGCGCGAAGGTGGACACGGCGTCCGGGACGGTGCGTTTTCCGGCCCAGCTCGTCGGCGAGCTTTTGGACCTTGCACCGCCGGTGGCGGTCTATTCAGGACTCAACGGACGGCGGCTGGAGGTCGGCGGCGAGAACCGCTACTTCCTGTCGCTGATCCTCGATCCGTTCATCGTTGATTACGAGCGCGGCCTGCGTCGCCCGGTGCTGGAGGATGTGCGGCGGCACACGATCCTCGGCGAGTCGCTCCCCCGCGTCCACGCCATGATGCGGATGCAGTATCCGGTGAGCGACGTGGCCGAGCCCGACTGCTACCTGAAGACCATGGAGGTCTTCCTCTGCCACACGACGAAGCACGTGTCGGCGTATCCGGCGTCGGTCGAGAATTGCCGGGAGTGGATGGACGCGATGGCGGTGATCGCGGAGGCCGCCGGGCTGGACGTGCTGGCCGAACCGCTGATGAGCGTGGCCATGGCGGTGACCAGCCCGCTGGTGATCCACGGGCCGAACGTCGAGATCATGAAAATGGCCATGGAGCGATCGTACCCCGTCATCTCGACGGTCTGCCCGATGGCCGGCACCACGTCGCCGTATTCGGTGGCGGGTACGCTCCTGGCGGCGAACGTCGAGGCCCTGCTGCCGGTGCTCGTCGCCCAGGTGTTCAAGCCGGGGCATCCGGTGCTCTACGCGATCGGCCCTTCGGCGACCGACATGCGGACCGGCCACGATCTGTACTACCGCGCGGAAAAGGCCCTCTTCAAGTTAGCCGGGGCGCAAATGGGCCGCTTCTACCGCCTGCCCGTGGCCGGCGAGGCGGGCGGCACGCTCACCTGGCGGCCCGACGTGCAGAACGGCGCCGAGGGGATGCTCTTTCTGTTGGCGTCCTTGGGCGCGGGCCAGAACCTGATCGGCGGCCTAGGCAGCCTGCACAACGCCAATGGCATGAGCGCCGAGCAAATCGTCATCCAGTGCGGCCTGGCCGACATGGCCGAGTACGTCGTGCGTGGCATTGCGGCCGAGGATTTCCGGCTCGGAGTGGAGTCGATCCGCCGCGTCGGGCCCGGCGGCAATTTTCTCACCGATCCGCTGACGCTCCAGCGCCTGCGATCCAAGGAGTTCTTTCACAGCCCTTACCTGGACCTGAGCGGCGGCTATTTGGAAGCCGCACCCGGCATGGCCGAAATCGCCCACCAGACGGTCGAGCGGACGATCGCCGAGTACCGTCCGACGGTTCCAGAAAACGTGCAAGAGGCCCTGCGGCGGTTCTTCCGCGACAAATACCGCGACCCGGCCGTGGCGTTGCCTGAGCGGTTTTGAGAAAGAGAAGGGGTCGGGAGTCTTTTTCCGTGGCGGCCGAAGGTTTTCTTCCGACCAGCCAGACGCTGTAGCCGACACGGAAAAAGACTCCCGACCCCTTGGCGCCGCCGTGCGCCGCCGACCGAAGGGATGGCATGTCGGTCGGGCCGACAAAGTCTCGCCAATGCTCGCCGCCGCGGGGTATAATTTGGACGTCGTTGCGACGCCCGCGTTTTCAGTATTCCGAGACGGAAAGGTCGGCAAATCTGATTCCCTCGCGCAAGATGCTCGGATCGGACGTTTCTGGCCGGCTTGGTCGCTGGACGGTGGCGGTGCTGGCGGGCGGGGTTTTGTGGGCGGCGCATCCGGCCGCGCGCGGCGACGAGCTGATCCGCGCGGCTCGGGAATTGCACACCAACTACGCGGCCCAGCTTCTCGATCTGGCCGCCTGGTGCGACCAACAGGGACTGGCCGAGCAGGCCAAGATCACGCGTCAGTGGACGGGCAAGCGGGATCCGAACAAGCTCTACGTGGCCGATTTGCCCCGCGCCATTGGCCGGCCCGAATTGCCGCCCGACACCCCACCCAACGTGGCGGAATGGGATCGCCGTTTCTGGCAGTTGCGCCGCCAGCAAGCCAAACTCCTGGAGGCTTTGGCTCGCCGGGCGGTGCGCGCGGACCGCGCCTCGCTGGCCTTCGATCTGGCGATGGGAGCGATTCGCGAGGATCCGGATTTCGAATCCATTCGCCGGCTGCTGGGCTATCAGAAGTACCGCAACGGCTGGTACACGCTCTACGAGGTGGAGAAGCTCAAGTCCGGTCAGGTGTGGCACGACCAGTTCGGCTGGCTGCCCGCCAAGTATCTCCGCCGGTATCAACAAGGCGAACGATGGTCGCCCAAGGGCTGGGCCAGCGCCGAGGAAGACGCCCGGCTGCGGCGCGACATCACCGTCGGTTGGGACGTGGAAACCGAGCACTACGCCATCCGCACCAATCACAGCTTGGAAGGCGGCGTGCAGCTCGGGGTGAAACTGGAGCAACTATTTCGGGTGTGGCGGGAGCTGTTCATCCGCTACTATGCGACCCCGGCCCAGGTGGCCGACCTGTTCGACGGCCGCTCGCGCAAGAAGCAAGCGCCTTTTCCCCGCCTCCACGTCGTGTACTTCCGCGACCGCGACGACTACGTGCGCGGCCTGCCGATCTTGTTTCCGCAGTTGAAAAAGGAAGTGGTCGGGATGTCGGAGGGGGTCTACATCGCCGACGCGAAGCGGGCCTTTTTCTTCGCCAGCAAGGAGCAAGACGACCGGACCGTCTACCACGAGGCCACCCACCAGTTGTTCCACCAGACGCGCCCCGTGGCCAACGACGTGGGCTTGCGGGCCAATTTCTGGATCGTCGAAGGGATTGCGATGTACATGGAGACGCTCCGCCGCGAGGACGGATTCCTGGTGCTCGGCGGCTTCGACGACGCCCGGATCCTTGCCGCCCGCTACCGCCTGCTCAACGACCGCTTCTACGTGCCCCTCGCCGAGTTCGCCGCGTTCGGGCTGGAAAAGCTCCAGTCCGACCCGCGCATCGGAACCCTCTACAGCCAGGCCGCCGGTCTCACCCAATTCCTCGTCCACTACGACGGCGGCCGATACCGCGACGCCTTGGTGGCTTACCTTTCCGCGGTGTACAGCGGGGCGGACTCGCCGACCTTGTTGTCGAAACTCACCGGCGCGACCTTCGCCGAGTTGGACGCGCAGTACCGCGAGTATCTCCAGAGCGCCGGGCCGGTCGTGGTCCCCACCCCGCAAGAACCCGCCGAGAAATAGGGAGGGATTCGCAAGCCGTAAAGGCCGCGGAGGCGGGAACGGTCACCGCGGCGCGGCCATCGCCTGCTTCATCGTCTGGCGCATCAGGGCGATGGGCGCGTCCTGGCCGGTGAACCACTTGAATTGCATGGCCGCTTGACGCACGAACATGTCGACGCCGGTGACGCAGGTGCAGCCCGTCGCCCGGGCGTCCTGGATGAACCTGGTTTCCTCCGGGTTGTAGACCGCGTCGAAGACGACCATCGAGGGGCGCATGTGCCGTTTGTCGAAGGGGGTGGCGTCGACGTTCGGGTGCATGCCGATGGGGGTGCAGTTGACGACGATGTCGGCCGGCGTGGCGTGGCGTTCGGCCCAGTCCACGGCCTGGCAGCGGAGTTCGTCGGCAAGGCGGACGGCCCGGCTGGGCTCGCCGTCGCAAAGCACCACGCGGGCGCCGCGTTCCACCAGGCCGAAGGCGATCGCCCGCCCCACCCCGCCGGACCCAAGCACCAGCGCGGTCCGGTCGGCCAGCGTCTGGCGTCCGCGGAAGGAAACCCCGATGGCTTCCTCCAGGCTTCCCATCGCGGCGGCGTAGTCGCTGTTGTATCCCGCGCGGCGGCCATGGGCGAACACCACGGTGTTCGCCGCGCGAATCCCCCGCACCGCCTCGTCGACGTCGTCGAGCAATCCGATCACGGCTTCCTTGTGCGGAATCGTGACGCTCAGGCCGCGGATGCCCAGGTCGGGAGCCGTGTCGAGAAACTCCGCGAGATGCTCGGGGGCCACGCGGATCGGCAAATACACGCGGTTCATCCCCATGGCGCGAAACGCGGCGTTGTGGATCAGCGGACTCAAGCTGTGTCCGACCGGATCGGCGATCACGCCGTAGACTTGCGTCTGGGCGTTGATCTCGTCGTAGCGGTAGAGCTCCACCATCTGCCGGTACGTGAACTGTCCCGGCGCCAAGGGCAGGCCGTCTTGAAAGGTCGCATACGTCCAGGGCGAGCCAAACTTGCCGCACAACAGCCGCGTCGGCGCCCCGGTCTCGCCCATGCAAAACCCGACGGTCGGCGTCTGGCTTGCCTGCACCAGCCGAAGCATCCGCAGGTTGTCGGCGGGGCGATTGGCCGTGGTGCAGATTTTCACCACGTCGGCATCCAGCGAGGCGAGCCGCCGGTGGATCGCTTCCACATCGTCGGGCGTGCGGTGGAAGTCGTGGAAGCTGACAATCCTTTTCGATGCCCCGCAACGCGGGATGCACCGGGCGGCGTCCTCCTCAAGATCCACGTAATCGGCCCCCGCCGCGATCGCCGCGCGGAGCAGGGCCAGGCGGGCCTCCTCGCTGTCCCTATACCTGCCGCCCTCGTCTTGGCGCCGACAGGTGACAATGACGGGCCCGGGACGGTTGGCCAGAAGGCGCTTCAGGTCCACTTCGCCGTGGAGGTAGTCCACGCGAAGTTCCACAAGCCGCGCCCCGAGTTCCGCCAGCCGGCGATGTTCCGCCATCATCCGGTCCTGCTGCTCGCAGCCAATGCTCACGCAGATCATGTTGGGTCCTCGCGAGTTCGTAACCGTTCTCCGGCCGGGGACTGGCCGATGGTTCGGGCCTTGCAAACCAACACTGTAACCGTTCACAGGCCGGGGACTGGCACGTTTTTCGGGCAGCTTCGCGCCGAAAAACGCGTCTGCCCCCTGACCGGCCAAGGGGGACAGTCCCATTTTCGCGGACTTCGCCGCGAAAATCGGGACAGTCCCCGTGAACGGTTACCCAACACGGCGACTGTCCCCCTGCCGGCAAAGGACTCCGTCCCATTTTCGCGGACTGTGCCGCGAGAATCGGAACCGTCCCCTGGCGTCGGCGGGCCAGGGTCGGATTCGCCCGCCCGTCGATTTCGCCCGCCTTCGGCTTGCCATCCTACGGCATTTGGAACCGTTCGGCGAGGGGCGGCCAGGCCAGGATCCAGGCCCAGGCGAGCACGAAGAGCCACAGGCCGGGGCTGGTGCGTTGGAGGGCCGGACGCCAGGTTTTCAGGGCCTGGATCGTGGCATGAATCGCCACGACGAGCAAACCGAGCGCCAGGATCGCTTGCCCACCGAGAAACAGCCCGGCCACCCCCAGTCCGTGCGGCAGTTCGCGGCCCTCGCGAGGTCCGACGGACCAGCGCGCGGCATGGCCCAGCAACAGCCCGGCAACCGCCCCCGCAACGCCCTCCATCCATCCGCCCATCGGCCCGGCCAGGCCCCTCACGAACGGCCGTGGATACAAATCCGGCCATGCCGCGGCGGCGAGGAGACCGACGACGATCGCCGGAACAAACAACCGCGGGGGGAGCGGTTGGCCATCGTAGCGGATCAAGGCCGCCGCCAGAAGCGTGGCGAGGAGCGTCCCGTGCGAGGCCGCCAGCCCGGCCATCGTTCCCAGGCTCTCCCCGGCTGCCGCCGCGCGTCCGTCGGCCGCGGCCACGGTGAGGAAAAGCACGGCCGTGACCGCCTCGATCAGCGGATAGCGAAACGAGATGCTCGTCCGGCAGTCGCGGCAGCGCCCGCGGAGCAAAAACCATCCGAACACCGGCACGTTGTCGTACCATCGGATGGGGTGCTTGCAGAGGGGGCAATGCGAGCCGGGCGTCACCAGGCTCATCCCCCGGGGGAGGCGATAAACGACGACGTTCAGGAAGCTGCCCACGGCTCCGCCGACCGCCAACAGCCACACGGCCAACACCAGAGCCATGGAAGGAGGGAAAGGGAACGCTGGGATGTCGCCGACCGCTAGTTCGCCCATCCGTCAGCCCTCGACCGTTCCCCAATCCTTCAGAGGATTCCCTCCAGCGGGCCGCCGCGACGGGCCAAGGCGTCGACGCGGCGCGCGACGTGCGGGTCTTCCACCAGCGGCGGCGCGTGGTGCGGCTTGGCGCGGGCGTCGATGACCAGCGAACCGTGGCAACCCCAGTGCTTGTCGCGAAAGAAGGAATCGATCCCGTGAACGTCGGCGGCAGGATCGCTTCGCGTGAACGCGACCCAAAGGAAATTGCTCAACGTGCGCGCGGCGAAGGCGCTGTCGTCCACAATGACGACGAGGGGGAAGTGATTGATGGCGTCGTCGCGCGCATAGCTGGCGCAAAACCTCTCGACCGCCCCGTCGCGCCCGGCGCGCTGGGGCCCGTACCGCGGCCCCTCGACCACGAGGATTCCCGGCAGGCAGACGCGAGGCCCCTTGAACCCCAGGTCCTCCGGCAGCCAGAGGCGGCTGTCGATGGCCACCGGCAAGATCCGCCGCGGGGCTCCCGTGGCCGCAATCACCAGTTTTGAACCCTGATTGAGCCCCTCGCCGGTGTAGTCGAGGGTGTCGATCGTCGTGCAGGTCTGGAAATGGAGATCGCGACGCCAATCGACGCGCTCCAGCATGTGGCGGAGGAATTCGGGCACATTGTGCACGTCGAGGCGGGGGTTGTCCTCGGCGGCCGCGATGAGCAGGTATTTGGTCAGCGAGAGTTGACCGTAGCCAAGGATCGCGTTGGCCAGGGTGAGCAGTTCGGCGGGCCGGTAGCGATCCTCGTAGGGCATGTAGCGCTCGCTGCCGATCGCCAACAACAGGGGATGCACGCCCGCCGCGTCCACCGCGTGGACCGCTCGAACCCCCGGAATCGCCTTGGGGACCACCGGGCCGGTGATCTCGTGGATCAGCTTGGCGAACATCGTGTCTTCCTGGGGCGGGCGCCCGACCACCGTGAACGGCCAGATGGGATCGTCGCGGTGATAAACCCGCTCCACACGCATCACCGGAAACGGGTGCTTCAAGCTGTAGTAGCCGAGATGATCGCCGAAGGGCCCTTCGGGCAGGAGGCGGTTGGGCTCGATGAAGCCGGTCAGGGCGAAATCAGCCTCGGCCAGGATGGGCAACTGACCCGGCAGACAGGCCATCGCCACGCGGCGCCGCCCCAGCAGCCCGGCGAAGGCGAGTTCGGTCATTCCCTCGGGCATGGGCATCACGGCGGCCACGGTCATGGCCGGCGGCCCGCCCACGAACACGTTCACCGCCAAGCGCTCGCCGCGGCGGATGGCCGCGGCGTGGTGGGCGCCAATCCCGCGGTGGATCTGATAGTGGATCCCCACCTGGCGGCCCGGCTCATACTCGCCACCCGAAATCTGGATCCGGTACATTCCCAGATTCGAGCGGCCGAAACCCGGCGCGTCGGGGTCCTCGGTGTAGACCTGAGGGAGGGTGATGTAGGCCCCGCCGTCGTCGGGCCAGGACCGCAGGTGCGGCAACGCCTCGAGCGTGGTCTGGTTGGCGAGGACCGGGGCCCGACGCACCCGCTTCGGCCTCGCGTACCACGCGGCCCAAGGGGCGCGCAAGTCGAGGTGCAGGCGCGGACGCCGCAGCACGTCCGAAGGGTCCACGGCCAGCCGGACCAAGCGCTCCAGCCACGCCAGCGAATCGCGGAAGATGTACTCCATGCGCTGCATCGTACCGAACAGGTTGCTGACCATCGGAAACGAGCAGCCTTTGACGTTGGCAAAATAGATGGCTGGCCCCTCGGCGCGAAACACCCGGCGCTGGATCTCGGCGGCCTCGAGGTCGGGATCGATGGGCTCGCGAATCCGCACCAGTTGGCGGATCGACTCCAGGTCGTCGATGCACTCGCGCAGCGTGCGGTATCCCATCGTGGAAGGGTCACTTGGAGTGCCGCGGCGGAAGACGCGCGCCGCGCCGCTCCGACTGGCGCAGCCGTTTCTGGAGGTGGCCGAACCGCGTCGCCGGCATGCGCACGATCCGACTCGTCTTGCGCGACATCTGCTTTTTCTGGCTCACGGGACGATCCTCCCCCTTTGATTGTAATCGCAACGCGGCGCTTGGCGAAATGATTTCCGCGCACCGGGAGCGTACGGGGGCGCGGCGCCGATCGCCCCGCCCCTGGCGGCCCCCGGGCCGGGGGAGATGTCCTTGCCAGCCTTCCCGCACGGGGTTACGATGGGTAGTTTGGGACATTCCCGATCGGGCAAACCGGGGAAAGTATGGCGAAGGACGTGACGGCGGCGGGAGAGGGGCGAGAGGGGGCAGCCGGCACGGCGGAGGCGATTCGCATCCGCGGGGCTCGCGTCCACAACCTCCAGAACCTCGACCTTGACATCCCCCGCAATCGACTGGTCGTGGTGACCGGCCCGAGCGGCTCCGGCAAGAGTTCGCTCGCCTTCGACACGATCTACGCGGAGGGCCAGCGGCAGTACATCGAAAGCCTGTCGGTCTACGCGCGGCAGTTCCTCAATCAACTGGAACGGCCCGACGTCGACGCGATCGAGGGGCTCCAGCCGACCATCGCCATCGATCAGCGCGCCGGCGCCGGGAATCCCCGGAGCACGGTAGCCACGATCACCGAGATCTATGACTATCTTCGGCTTCTTTTCGCGCGACTGGGCAAACCGACTTGCTATCGGTGCGGCGAGCCGATCCGCCAGCAGAATCCGGGCCAAATCCTGGACGAGCTTCTTGCCCTGCCCGAGGGCACGAAGCTGATGATCCTTGCCCCCATGGTGCGGGGGCGCAAGGGAGAACACCACGACGTTTTCGCGACGATCCGCAAGGCGGGCTTTGTTCGCGCCCGCGTCGACGGCCAGGTCGTCGACGTCGAGCACCCCCCGCCGCTGCCGGCCCAGAAGGTTCATCATATCGAGGCCGTCGTGGACCGGGTCATCGTGCGCCACGGGATCCGGCCGCGCCTGGCCGAATCGGTCCAGGTGGCGGTTCGCCACGGCGAGGGGCTGCTCGTCGCCCTCTACGAGGAACGCACCGGGGGCAACGGGCCGTGGCGCGAGCGCTTGTTCAGCACTCAGCACGCCTGTCCACGGTGCAAGATCAGTTACGAAGAGATCGAACCGCGGACCTTCAGCTTCAACAGCCCTTACGGCGCCTGTCCGACCTGCGAGGGGTTGGGCGTCCGCGAGGAATTCGATCCCCAACTCGTGGTGCCCGACAAGACCCGGTCCCTGGCCCAGGGGGGCGTGATGCCGTGGAAGGACGGTCCGGGGCCGGATCGGAAAACCAAGAACCAGGTGCGGGCGTTTTTGGCGGCCGCCGGCGCCCGTTGGAACACCCCCCTGGAAAAACTCCCGCCGGCGACCTTCCACGCCTTGCTTCACGGAGACGCGACCTTTCCGGGCATTCTCGCCCTCTTGGAGCGGGAATATGAAACGGCCAGCAGCGACAACGGCGGGGAACGGTTGGCGGCGTTTCGCGGGCAAGTCGTGTGTCCGGATTGCGGCGGCGCTCGGCTGCGTCCCGAGGCCCGCTCCGTAAGGGTGGCGGGCAAGGCCATCCACGAAATCACGCGATGGACCGTGGCGGAGGCCTCGGCGTACTTCGCCGACCTCCGCTTCGCCCCGCACGAACAGCCGATCGCCCAGCCGCTGTGTTCGGAGATCGCCGCCCGGCTGGCGTTCATGCAGCGGCTCGGCCTGGACTACCTGACGCTCGACCGGCCCGGCGATTCGCTCAGCGGGGGCGAGGCCCAGCGCGTGCGCTTGGCGACGGGCCTGGGTTCTGGCCTGGTCGGCGTGTGTTACGTGTTGGACGAGCCTTCGATCGGCCTCCACGCGCGGGACAACCAGCGCCTGATCGACGCCTTGCGCGATCTTCAGGCGCGCGGCAACACCGTGCTGGCGGTGGAACACGACGCGGCGATCATGCGCCAGGCCGACTGGCTGATCGACCTTGGGCCGGGGGCGGGGCGGCAGGGCGGCCGGATCGTCGCCCAGGGTCCGCCCGCCGCCGTCGCCGACCAGCCCGCCTCGCTTACCGGCGGCTATCTGAGCGGGCGGCTCGCCATTCCCGTCCCCGTCCAACGCCGGAAAATCGCCAAGACTCGCATGCTCACGCTCGAAGGCGCGACCGCCAACAACCTGAAGAACGTCACGGTGCACTTTCCGCTGTCGGTGTTCACGTGCGTGACGGGGGTGAGTGGTTCGGGAAAGAGTTCGTTGCTGAACGAAACGCTGTGGCGGGCGATGGTGCGGCGGCTGGGCGGGGTCGCGCCGACGCCGGGTCCGCACACCGCCCTCCGTGGCGCCGCGTCGATCGACAAAGTAGTCCGCATCGACCAGTCGCCCCTCGGCCGAAGCCCGCGCAGCAACCCCGCCACCTTCACCGGCATCTTCGACGAAATCCGCAAGGTGTTCGCCAATACCCGCGACGCCCGCCGCCTCGGTTACAAGGCCGGCCGGTTCAGTTTCAACGTCAAGGGCGGGCGGTGCGAGGAGTGTCAAGGCCACGGGCTGCAACGCATCGAGATGAACTTCCTCCCGGACCTGTATCTCCCCTGCCCGGTGTGCGCGGGAAAACGCTTCAACCGGCAAACGCTCGAAATCCGCTACCGCGAGAAAACCATCGCCGACGTGCTGGACATGAGCGTCGACGAGGCGGCCGAATTCTTCGAGAACTTCCCCACGCTCGCCCGATGGCTCCGCAGCCTGCAAGAGGTCGGCCTCGGCTATATGGCGCTCGGCCAGCCGTCGATCACCCTTTCCAGCGGCGAGGCCCAGCGCGTCAAGCTGGCGGCGGAACTAGGGCGGGTGGACACGGGCAACACGCTCTACCTGCTCGACGAACCCACGACGGGCCTCCACTTCGACGACATCCGCAAACTGCTCGACGTGCTCGGCCGCCTGGTCGACCTTGGCAACACGGTGATTGTCATCGAACACAACCTGGACGTCATCAAGACCGCCGACTGGATCATCGACCTGGGCCCCGAGGGCGGCGAACGGGGCGGCTACGTCGTGGCCACCGGCACGCCTGACCAGATCGCCGCCCTCGACGACAACCACACCGGGCGATTCCTTCGCGAGGTCTTGGCGACCGCCTCGATGGCCGGCCAGCCCTCGTGACGCCGTCGCGGCGTCAGGTGGAAATCGGCGGCGAGGCTTGCGACCAGGCGAGGCGAACACGAGCCCCTCGCCCTCGGGGGGCTTCCGACGATCCGCGAGAACCTGCCCTGCCCACCCCTGAACCGGCGCGGCAAATGTCTCTACAATGGCCCCAGGGGATTGGCCCTGCGAGTAACCGTTCACAGGCCGGAGACTGGTTCGTTTTTCGGGGCATCTCGTGCCGAGGAATGTGCCTGTCTCCTTTCTGGCCAGGGGGACAAGTCCCGTTTTCGCGGAGTTCGCCGCGAAAATCGGGATGGTCCCCGTGAACGGTTACGCCCTGCGAAAGCATTGTCGTACGAGTCTCGAGGAATGGATGATGAGCCGTGATGTTCGTTGGCGTCTTTTGGTCCCCCGCGCGGCGGCCGCCGCGCTGGCGCTCTGGGCAGCATGTTTAACGGGCTGCCAGCCCTGCGGCGATTGCGGCCGCTGCCAGCCCAAGGCCGCAAGTCCCGCCCCGGCCCGCGAATTCGCCATCGAGGGCATGACCTGCGAGGGCTGCGTTCAAACGATTACCGCGGCGCTCAAGGCGGTCCCCGGCGTGAAGTCGGCCGAGGTCTCTCTCCAGGACAAAAAGGCGACGGTCGTCGCCGACGAGGCGGAGGCGCCAGCATCGCGGATCGAGGCCGCGGTCAGCCAGGCGGGCTACAAGGCGACCGCGCTGCCGGCTTCGCCCGCCCCAAAATGAATCCCCGCGGGAGAATCCTTGGTGGATAAACTGTCCGGCTCGGCCGGCAAAGCGAGAACTTTCCGCCCGCGCAAGCCCGTCCCATAAGCCCTCTACGCGTTCGATGACCCATCACGCGAACTCACCACTGCACCGTGGCGACGCCGCCGCGGTGCTGTTTGCCCTCGGGTTCCCAAGCCTGCTGACGTGGGTCTATTTCGCATGGCTGCCCGAGGCCGCCCCCGCCTGGCAGCAGCCCGTCTACGCCTTGGGCAAGACGATCCAGTTCGGCTTCCCTGTCGTGTGGGTGCTGGCGGCGCAGCGGCGACGTCTGGCGTGGTCGCGTCCCCGTTCTGCCGGTCTGGCCGAAGGGCTTGTCTTCGGCGCGGTGGTGTTCGCGGTGGCGGTGGGCGTGTACCAGGCGGTGCTCCGGCCCGCCGGGACCATCCAGTCGGCGGGGCCCGCAATCCAGTCCAAGATCGCCAGCTTCGGCGTGGGTACGTTCGCCGCCTACGCGGCGCTGGGGGCGTTCTATTCGCTGGTCCACTCGCTGTTGGAGGAATACTATTGGCGGTGGTTTGTTTTCGGGCAGCTTCGCGACCTGATGCCCTGGCCCGCGGCGACGGCGGTGTCGAGCGTCGGGTTCATGGCCCACCACGTGATCCTGCTGGGCGCGTATTTCGGCTGGTTTTCGCCGTGGACGTTGGTGTTCTCGGTCGGGGTGGCTTTGGGCGGGGCGTATTGGGCCTGGCTCTACCATCGGAGCGGTTCGCTGTTCGGCCCCTGGCTGAGCCACATGTTGATCGACGCCGCGATCTTCGCCATCGGCTACGACCTGGCCCGGCCCTTGTTCCGAAGTTAGCCGCCGCCCGCCCGCGGCCTCGCCAACGTGGCCCCAGCCGCGGCGTTTGGCCGCAGGGGGGACGGGCTCATTTGGGGAGCCGTTTCGGATTGAAAAATGGTAACCGTTCACAGGCCGGAGACCGGCTCGTTTTTCGGGCCGTTTCGCGCCGAAAGATGGGCTTGTCTCCTTACTGGCCAGGGGGACAGTCCCATTTTCGCGGACTTCGCCGCGAAAATCGGGACAGTCCCCGTGAACGGTTACGAA
>Ga0073932_1001432_pt1 | contig 44690 bp, 35 predicted proteins | sample DewCreD2012metaG_FD_76967 | JGI IMG/M metagenome (GOLD analysis project Ga0073932, IMG submission 76967) | Hot spring sediment bacterial and archeal communities from British Columbia, Canada, to study Microbial Dark Matter (Phase II) - Dewar... ...
CTCGTCCACGGGTTCACGGCGCAGGCGCTCCAGCTCGGCGTCCATGGCCTGCTCCACCGCCTCCAGCGATTGGCCGGCGCGCACCGTGGCGAAGACCGTGTACAGGTAGGGGTCGACGGTGGGCGCCAGGCTGCCGCTCACCCCGGCGGCCAGCCCGGTCTGCACCAGGGCCTTGTACAGGCGCGACGACTTGTTGCTGGTGCCGCCGCCGCCGAAGACATTGAACGACGAGGCGCCGGCCAGGATGCTGTCCAGCGCCACCAGCGGGTAGAAGTCCGGGTCGCCGGCGGCCGGCGCATGATAGGCGAACGTCACGTAGGCGGTCTCGCCTTCGTCCGGCACCGTGATCCGGCGCTCGCCGCGCTGGGGCGGCTCCGGGCGCGGGCGGATGTCCGGGAGGGGCGCCGGCTTGTAGCCCCCGAACAGCGCCCGGATGCGGGCCAGCATGGCCCGGGCATCGAAATCGCCCACGGCGACGACAATGGCGTTATTGGGCGCGTAGAACCGGCGATAATGCTGGTAGAGGTCGTCGCGCGTCATGGTCTGCAGATCGGCCAGGTCGCCGATGACCTCGTGGTGGTAGGGGTGGACGCGGAAGGCGGCGGCCTGGACCTCTTCGTTGAGCCGGAAGGTCGGCTCGTTTTCGTACATCTGCCGCTCGGCGATGATGACCGAGCGCTCCGACTCGACCTCCCTGGGCAGGAAGAGGGCGTGCCGCATCCGGTCCGCCTCCAGGCGCAGCGCGTAGTCGATCTTGTCGGCCGGCATGGTCTCGAAGTACGTCGTCCAGTCCAGAAACGTCATGGCGTTGTGGTAGCCGCCGTCCCGGGCGATGACGCGGTCCGGCTCGTGGGCCGGAAAGCGCCGCGTCCCCTTGAAGAGCATGTGCTCCACCCAGTGGCTGACGCCGGTCAGGCCCGGACGCTCGTAGCGCGAGCCGACCCGATACCACACCCACCACGAAATGACGGGGGCGACGCGCAGCGGCTTGAGGATGACGGTCAGGCCGTTGCGGAGGCGGGTCCGGGTGACGCCGTGCGTTTTCATCCTCGTCCCATGCCGCGGTACTGGAAGCCCAGGTCCTGCATGCGCTTGGCGTCGTACAGGTTGCGGCCATCCACCAGGACGGGCTGCCTCATCGACTGCTTGATCCGGGCCAGGTCGAGCTGCTTGAACTCGTTCCATTCGGTGCAGACGATCACGGCGTCGGCGCCCTCGGCCACCTCGTACGCGCTGGCGCACATCGCCACGCCCGGCATCATGCGCTCGGCGGCGTGCATGGCGACCGGGTCGTAGCCCTTCACCAGCGCGCCCTCCGCCTGGAGCGCGCGCGCGATCTCCACCGACGGCGCGTCGCGCATGTCGTCGGTGTTGGGCTTGAACGCCAGGCCGAACAGGCCGATGGTCTTGCCCTTCAGGCCGCCGAGCATCTCGCGCGTCTTGAGCACCGCCTGGCGGCGCTGGTACTTGTTGATGTCCATCACCGACTGGAGCAGTTGGGGATGCTTGCCCTGCACGGTGGCCATGTAGGCCAGGGCGCGCACATCCTTGGGGAAGCAGCTGCCGCCCCAGCCCAGGCCGGCGTTCAGGAAGTGCTTGCCGATGCGCGGGTCGTAGCCCATGCCGGCCGCCACTTCTTTGACGTCGGCGCCCAGGGCCTCGCAGATATTGGCGATCTCGTTGATGAACGAGATTTTGGTGGCCAGGAAAGCGTTGGACGCGTACTTGATCATCTCGGCCGTGCGCAGGTCCGTCACCACGATGGGGGCGCGCAGCGACAGGTGCAGGTCGGCCACCTGGTTGGCGGCCTCCCGGTCGGTGGAGCCGAGCACGATCCGCGCCGGGTTCATGAAGTCGGACAGGGCCGAGCCCTCGGCCAGGAACTCCGGGCAGGAGACCACGCTGAAGGCGATGGGCCGGGGCTGCTTGGCGCGCACGATGTCGGCCACCCAGTCGCCGGTGCCCACCGGCACCGTGGACTTGTTGACGATGATGAGCGGCTGGGTCATGTTCTCGGCGATGGATTCGGCCGCCGCGCGCACGTATTGCAGGTCGGCCTCGCCGTCCACGCCCTCGGGCGTGCCCACGGCGATGAAGGCGAAATCGGCGCCCCGGAGCGCCTCGGCGTACGAGGTGGTGAAGTCCAGGCGCCCGGCCGCCACGTTGCGCTTGACCATCTCCTCCAGGCCCGGCTCGTAGATCGGCAGGATGCCCTGCTTGAGGTTGGCGATGCGCTCTTCGTTAATGTCCAGGGCGACGACGCGATTGCCCAGGTCGGCGAAACAGGTGCCGGTGACCAGGCCCACATAGCCGACGCCAATGACGCAGATGTTTCTCACAGTTGAGACTCCTTGGTGTGGGATGACGGACGACGACAGACAACAGAGGACAGATTACAGAGAATGGCGCAGGAGCGACAGTCGTCCGTTTCTCCCAAATGACCCGGTTATTATCGCATAGATTATGTCCCGTTTTTGACTGCCCGGCCCTGCGGCGGGTCGGGGTGAGCGCCCCCCGGGCCGAGGCGGCGCGCGCCGGACTTCTATAACATCAGCGCCCGGCCGCCGGCCGCCGCCTCACTCCCAGCCTCTCTCGCGCAGTTCGTCCTCGTCGAAGCCGAAGTAATGGCCGAGCTCGTGGATCAGGGTGACGCGGATCTCATGGCGCAGCTCGGACTCCGAGTCCACGCACGCGGTCAGCGGCTCGTAGAACAACGTGATCCGGTCCGGCTGAAAGAGCACGTCATCCGGCCGGCGCTCCACCAGCGGCACGCCCTCGTACAGGCCGAGCAGGTCGCCGTCGCCGTCGGGGTCCTGGGCGCGCGTCGGCCGGTCGGCCACCCGCAGGACCACGTCGGCGGCCAGGGCGCGCAGGTCCTCCGGCAGCTGGTCGAGCACCGACTGGGCGATCTCGTCCACCAGTTTTTCAAAGCGCGGTCGTGACATCTGCATGGAGCGATTGTAGCGGCGAGTATAATCTTCTCCAAGCGAAGCGTGGACGGGGAATCGGTCAAGTCAACGGAGGCCGTTATGACCCATGAACGCGTTGTCCTGATCACCGGCGCGGCCGGCGGTCTGGGGCCGGCGGTCGCGCGCGTCTTCGCGGCCGAGGGCGCGCGGCTGGCGCTCGCCGGCCGGCGCCCCGAAGCCTTGCAGACGCTGCTCCACGACCTGGAACTGGACGAGACGCGCGCCTTCGGTTTCGCCGCCGACCTGACCCGGGCCGCGGACGTCTCGGCCTGGGTCGAGGTGGTCAGGGCCAAATGGGGCCGCGCCGACGTGCTGGTGAACGTCGCCGGCGGCTACCAGGCCGGCCGGCCGGTCCATGAGCTGGAGGAAGCCGACTGGGATTTTATGCTGAACCTGAACGCGCGCTCGACCTTCCTGGTCTGCCGCGCGGTGGTCCCGCTGATGCTGGCGCAGGGCGGCGGCAAGATCGTCAACGTCGGCGCGCGCGGCGGGCTGACCGGCGGCAAGAACAGCGCCGCGTACGCCGTCGCCAAATCCGCCGTGCACCGCCTGACCGAGTCGCTCTCCGCCGAGCTGCGCGAGCACCACATCAACGTCAACGCCGTCCTGCCCAGCGCCCTCGACACGCCCGCCAACCGGGCCGCGATGCCCAAGGCCGACCCGGCCAAATGGGTGACGCCCGAGGACCTGGCGGCCGTCATCGCTTTCCTGGCCTCGGACGCGGCGCGCGCCATCCACGGCGCCCTGATCCCGGTCTACGGCCTGAGCTGACGCGCGGCCATGACCCGACCCGACCACCCGAGCCTGACCAATCCCGCCAACCCGCACATCAAGCAGGTGCGCCAGCTGCGCCAGCGCAAGGTCCGGGATGAGACCGGCCTGTTCGTCGTCGAGGGCATCCGGCACGTAGGCGAGGCCGCCCAGGCCGGCGCGCCGATCGAGTATCTGTGCTACGCGCCCGCGCTCCTCAAAAGCGCCTTTGCGCTGGAACTGGTGCGCGCGCAGGCGGCGCGCGGCCGGCGCTGTTACGCGCTGGCGCCCGAGGTCTTCCGCTCCCTCGCGGACAAAGAGAACCCGCAAGGGCTGCTGGCCGTGGTCCGGCGCAGCCGGGCGGGCCTGCAGGACCTGAGGCCGGAGACGCATCCCTGGCTGGTGGCGCTGGTGGACGCCCAGGACCCCGGCAACGTCGGCGCGGTCCTGCGCACCATCGACGCGGTCGGCGCCGACGGCCTGATCCTGTTGGAGGGCGGCGCCGACCCGACGCACCCGAACGCCGTGCGCGCCAGCCTGGGCGCGCTGTTCTGGAAGCCGGTGGTGAGCGCGTCGTTCGCGGACTTCGTCGCCTGGGCGCGCGCCGGCGGTTACGGTCTGTATGGGTCGTCGGCGAAGGGCGCCACCGACTACCGGGCCGCGCGCTACCCGCGCCCGCTGGTCCTGCTGTTGGGCAGCGAGCGCGAGGGCCTGACGCCGGACCAGGCGGCGGCCTGCGACGTGATCGTGCGCCTGCCCATGACCGGGCGCGTGACCTCGCTCAACCTGGCGGTGGCGGCGGGGGTGTTGCTGTATGCGCAAATGGTGTGAGTCACCCAGACCGCGCTGCGTGATTTGACCCAGGACACGGGCGACGCACAGCCCACCTCCCGCTTGTGGAGGTGGGTTTTTTTTGTTGTCCGGGGCGTAGGGGGGCGCCCCAGCGCTCGACCCAAACGGCTGGCGCGCTGGATGGATGAAACGTCCCCGGTCCTGGGTGATTCCCGCCAGACGCGCCGGCGCGCGAAATGGTGCGCGCGCCGGATTTACGCCGGAGGCGGGCGAGCCTAGAGTAAGAATGCGCCGGCGGTTGTCGTCGCGCAGAGGAGGTCGCTATGTTGTTCGGAATCACGGTCCTCACGTCGATGTTCGTGCTGCGCCTGCTGCTGCCGCTGGTCGCCATGGTGGTGTTGAGCGGCCTGCTGCGCAAGTTCCTGGCCTAGCAGGGGGCCTCATGGAAATCGTCGCCATCCTGGTCGGCCTCCTGCTGCGCCTGGGCGCGCCGATAGGGGTGATGGCCCTGCTGGCGTGGTGGCTCAAGCGCCTGGATGCGCGCTGGCAGCGCGAGGCGGAGGCCGCCCGCGCCGGCCGGCGCCTCCCGGCCGCCGGGCTGCCGTGCTGGGATCAACGCGGCTGTGCGCCGGAGCGGCGGTCTAACTGCCCGGCTTTCCTGCGCCCCGAGACGCCGTGCTGGCAGCATTTCCGCGCCGCCGACGGCCAACTGCGGGAGGACTGCCTGGTCTGTCAGGTCTTCCGCAACCTCACCCCGCCGGCGCCGCAGCCCGCCTGAGCGACCATCCCCGGCGGCCGTCGGCGACGGCCCGACCGCAGATAAGGAGAACCTATGAAACGCTGGATGATGTGCTGTCTCGTCGGACTGGCGTTGGCGCTGGTCCTGGCCCTGCCCGTGCTGGCGCAATCCCAGAGCGCCTCCGGCCCGACCGCAGCCGGCCCGACGCCGGATGTGTCGGACTGCCAGTCCTGCCATGAGAGTTTCGGCGCCGCCTGGCAGAGCGGCGCGCACGGGCCCGACGCCACGGCCGGCTTCCAGGCAATCTGGGAGAAGCAGGGCGAACCGCCGGCGTGTCTGAGCTGCCACACGCTGGAGGGCATGCAATGCCAGTCCTGCCACAGCCCGGTCTTCGCCGAGCATCCGCTGTCGCCCGGCACAGTCAACCGCGGCTCGCGGACCTGTGGCGAGTGCCACGCCGCCACGCTCGTCGGCTGGCAGGTGAGCCAGCACGGCCAGGGCGGCCTGACCTGCGTGGACTGCCACGACCCGCACGCCGCCGGCGTCCACATGAAGGGCGGCCAGGTCTCGACGCTGTGCGCCAACTGCCACAAGGACTCGGACAGCAACTTTGCCCACGAGGCGCACCTGTCGCTCGCCGACCTGGTCTGCACCGACTGCCATGTCACGCACGCCGGGGACGCCGTCGCGCCGCACAGCATGGTGGACCACAGCTTCGACGTCAAAGTGGAGAGGTGCAATGCCTGCCACGCCGCCGGAGCGCTGAACGCCGAGCCGCTGGCGGCGGAGGGGCCGGCCCCGGTCGACGCGATGGCCTCGGCCCTGGACGTGCAGGCCAGCGATACGCCGACGCCTCTCAACCCCTGGCCCTTTGTGATCGGCGCCGTCATCGCCGGTTTCGGCGCAGGCGCAGCGACGCCGTGGCTGCGCCGCACGCTGGAGCAGCGCCGCGGCCGGTCGCAGCCGCGCGATCCGCAGGGGAAGTAAAGGAGACGGCGATGAAGCGCAACAAACCTCTCTCACGCCGGGCTTTCCTGAAGACGGCGGCCGCCGCCGGCGCGGCCACGGTCCTCGGCCTGCAATACGCCCGCTGGGCGCGCGCCTCCGGGCCGGTCGGCGCCAGCAAGCACCGCTGGGCGATGGTCATCGACCAGTCCAAGTGCACGGGCTGCGGTTACTGCACCGAGGCCTGCCGCGCCCACAACGACGTGCCGCCGACCATCGCCTGGAACCGCGTCATCGCCTCCGGCGAGGTCGCCGGACGCCCGACCTTCCTGCCCCGGCCGTGCATGCACTGCGAACACGCCCCGTGTGTGGAAGTCTGCATGGTGGGCGCCAGCTACTACCGCGCCGACGGCATCGTGATGATGGACTACGACAAGTGCATCGGCTGCCGGTATTGCGAGGTGGCCTGCCCGTACGGCGCGCGCGCCTTCAACTGGGAGACGTTCACGGGCCCGAACCCGGCCGTGCCGGAGTGGGGCCAGCCGGAGGTGCCGCGTCGGCCGCGCGGCGTGCCCGAGAAATGCTCGTTCTGCGTCCAGCGCATCGACCGCGGACTGGCCCACGGCCTGATGCCCGGGGTGGACCCGCAAGCGACGCCGGCCTGCGTGGTGGCCTGCCCGGCCAAGGCGCGCGTCTTCGGCGACCTGAACAATCCCGACTCCGAGGTCAGCCGCCTGCTGGCGACGCATCCCTACTACCGGCTGCGCGAAGACCTGGGCACCGCGCCGCGCGTTTACTACCTGCCCGCGCGCCAGGAGGCTGAGTCATGACCGCCCGACTGCAACAACTGCGCCGGCTGCCGCGCTTCTGGCTGTGGGTCGGGGCGCTGGGCGTCGTGCTGGCCGTCGCGGCGGCCGCCGGCGTCATCGTCCTGTGGAAGGGCCTGGTCGTCACCAACCTGAACGACCTGGTGCCGTGGGGCCTGTGGATCGCCATCGACCTGTCGTCGATCGCGCTGAGCGCCGGCGCCTTCCTGTTGTGCGCGGCCGTCTACCTGCTCGGCCTCAAGCGCTACCAGCCGGTGGCGCGCACGGCCACGTTTGTCGGCCTGATCGGCTACAGCATGGCGATGCTGTGCCTGTTCATGGATATCGGCCAGCCCTTCCGGTTCTGGCACGCCCTGATCTACTGGAACACGCACTCGGTGCTGTGGGAAGTGACCATGTGCATCATGAGTTACTTCACCGTGCTGGTGTTCGAGACCATGCCCATCGTGGCCGGGGCGGGCTGGTTCAAGAGACGCTGGCCGCGCCTGGCCGGCTGGATGTCCGGCGTCCATCACTACGCGCCGTTCCTGGCCCTGATCGGGCTGGGCCTCTCGTCCCTGCACCAGTCGTCGCTGGGCGCCACCTACGGCGTGCTCAAGGCCCGGCCCATCTGGTACAAGCCGGATCTGTCGGTGCTGTTCATCCTCTCGGCGGCGGCGGCCGGCCCGGCGCTGACCGTGCTGGCCTCCATGCTGGCCGCGCGGCTCACGCCCAAAGCTCGCGTGGACGACAGCCTGCTGGAGCGTATCGCCCACGTCATCGGCTGGGTGCTGGTGGGTTACCTGTACTTCCGCTTCTGGGACGCCTTCTCGATGACGTACACCTACTGGCCGGGCCGCAACGAGGGCCTGGACATGCTCACCGGCGGCCAGCTCGCCTTCAACTTCTGGGTCGGCGAGATCCTGCTCGGCGCGCTGGTGCCGGCGGTGCTGCTGCTCGTGCCGCGCTTCCGGCGCCTCCCGTGGCTGCGCATGGTCGCCCTGGCGCTGGTGGTGGGCGGCGTGGTGGCCTACCGCTGGGACATCAACCTGGTCGGCCAGCTGGTGCTGCTCACTTACCTGCCGACCGAGATCGCGGCGCGTTATACCACCTATACGCCGGCCCTGATCGAGTGGGCCGTCGGGGCCGGCATCGTGGCCTATGGCCTGCTGGCCTTCTCGCTGGGCGTGCGTTATCTGAACATCGTCGATCACGGCCAGCCGGTCGAGGCCGAGGCGCATCCGGCCCCCGCGCCTGCGCTCAGCCCGGCCGCCGGCGACTGACGCCAACCGGTTCTCCCCCCGACATGCCGCGCCTGGCTCAAGAGACCCGGCGCGGCTTTGGTTTGCGCCGCGGCCAGTTTTAAGCCGCCAGTCCGGATCGGTGCGCTAAACTATAGCGGACTCCGTTGGCATTGACGCCCCCCTCGACGGCCGGCCGCGCTCCGAGGCAGACCGAGCCGCGAGCGGTCGAGGCCCGAGGGGCGCCGCCCGTCCTGAGCCTGCCGAAGGATCGGGTGCTCAGCGTCAACCGAACAGGAAATCGCTCTCCTGGCGCTACACGGGTTATGTGGCGTCCTCTCTGGTCTGAATTCTGGACTGAACTGACCCAGCACGTCGAGTGGTTCTGGTGGAGCGTCGGGCTGGTCGCGGCCGGGCTGGCCTGGATGGTGTGGGTTGGCCAGGTGAACACGCTGACCTGTGTGCGCGATGAGGCCCGGCGCGGCGTGTGCACGCTGACGCGCGTCACCGTCTGGGGCCGGTCGGTGACGGAGTTCCCGGTGGGCGAGCTCCTGGGCGCCGAGGTGGAGGTGAGCGAGTCCAGCGACTGGACGGGCTACCGTCTGCGGCTGCTGCTCGAGCGCGGCCCGCTGCCGGTGGCGACGTCTTTCGACACCGTCACCGGCTCCGGCAGCCATTCCGCCCGGGCCGCGCAGATCAACGCCTTCGTGGCCGACCGGTCGGCGCGTTCGTTGACGGTCCAGGACAACACCTGGGTCCATCAGGGCCTGTGCGGGAGCGGCGTGGCCCTGCTCGGCGCCGTCTTGCTGGCGCTCCTGTTCCGCCAGAGCGTCCGGAGCGCGCTGCGGCACCGGCCGAAACCGCCCGTCGCTCGGCGTCGGAAAAAGCCTTAGCGCGCCGGCCGGAATAACGCCCGTGCGGAGGAGGCCCCATGCTCGGCGCACTTGGACGCACTGTGGGACTGTTTCTTTTCGGCCTGATCTTTGTGGGGGTCGGCCTGGCCGTGATGTGGTTCATGGGCGCGCGGACCACGCTGGCCTGTGCGCGGCCGGGGCCGCGCACCGGGACATGCACGCTCACTCAGACCAACCTCTTCGGGCGGGTCAACCGCGCGGAGAGCCTGCGCCTGACCGAGATCGAGCGGGCCGAGGTGCAGGTCTCCACAGACGACGACGGCAGCGACACCTACCGCGTGGTCCTGCGCACCGAGCGCGGGACTGTGCCGTTCACCGATTATTACAGCTCGGGGCGCGCGGACAAACGCGAAACCGCCGACCGGCTGAACGCGTTTCTGGAAGACGACGCGGCGCGCGAGCTGGAGGTCAGCCAGGACGACCGGTTGTTCGCGTCAATCTTCGGCGGGGTCTTCTCGTGCGCGGGCGGGCTCATGGCGCTGGGCGGCCTGTTGTCGCCGCTCGGCGCCCTGCGGCGCGGGCGGTTCGGCCGGTGACGCACCCCCGCGTCACCGCAAGCGGGTCCCTGGCACCGCCTCGCCCAGCAGCGCGCGCCGCACCAGGCCCGGCTCGGCGCCGGAGAAGATCAGGGCCTCGCAGCCCGGCGCCGACGCGACCATCGCCAGCGTCTCGCGGACTTTGGCTTCCATCCCGCCGGTCACGTCCGCGGCATGTGAACCCGTGAGGCGGGCCGGCCGATCGGGCGGCCGGTCGGTCGCCCCGGCGGATCGCGCGCCGCCGCTGTGGGCCCGCGGCAAAGACGCCGCGCGCGGCGCCCTGACCTCCGGCACGATTTCCCCGTCCGGCCAGTGAGCCAGCACGCCGCGTTCGATCCCGGCCAGCAGGATGCGCGCCGGCAGCAGGCGCGGCGCCAGGTAACGGAACACATCCTCGGTGGAGACGATGGTGCCGCCGCGCACCGAGTCCACGGCCACGTCGCCCTGGACGAGCGGCACCAGGTCATGGGCCAGCGCTGCCTCGATCGGGGCCAGCGCCAGCGTCTCGATCAGGCCGTCCCGGCACACGGCCGAGGCCGACGGCGGGCAGTTGACCACCGGCAGCCCGGCCGCCCGGGCGGCGTCCACCACCAGCCGGTTGAGCTGATTGGCGACCCACTGTACCTCGGCGAAGCCGCGCCATTGTTCGGGCGTATGCACCCCGGCGCGCGTCCCGTGCTTCTGGCCCTCGGTGTGCCCGTACGAGCCCGAGCCGTGGCCGAGCACCAGGCGCAGGCCCGGCTGTTCGGCCCGCGCCGCCGCGATCTCGGCCATCAGGCGGGCCAGCGTCTCCGTGCGCGGCGTGCGCGGCTGCGTCTTGTCCGTGATCAGCGAGCCGCCCAGCTTCAAGAAGACCAGGGACGCGGGACGAAGGGCGGGGGCGGCGCGCTCGCCGGGCTGGCTTTCGTCGGTCATCATCGGTCCTCCGCCCCCACGATCGTGCCCAGCACGCGTTTCGCCCCGGCCCGCAGCAGCGCGGCCTCCACGCCCGCCGCCGTCTCATCCGTCACCAGCGCGAGCATGTTGCCGCCGCGCCCGCCGCCGGACAGCTTGGCGCCCAGCGCCCCGGCCGACTGGGCCGCCTCGACGAGCGCGTCGAGCGCCTGGCAGGAGACGCCCAGCGCGCGCAGCAGGTCGTGGTTCTGGATCATCAGCGGCCCGAGCGCCCCGGCCTGTCCGGCCTCGATCAGGCCCCGCGCGGTCCGCGCGAGCTGGCCGACCTGTTCGAACAGCGCGTTGTAGCGCTCCGGCTCGCGCTGCCAGCCCGCGCGCACGTCGCCCACCGTGATCCGGGTGGGGCTGGGCAGGCCGGTGTCCGCGATCAGCAGCCGGAACGGCGCGGCGACCGAGAACGGTTCGGGCGGCCGGCCCTTGACGAAGTACACGGGCCGCGCATAGGCGATGACGGTGTTGTCAATGCCGGACGGCGTGCCGTGCAGCCATCGCTCCGTTTCAAAGACGATGGCCGACACCTCGGCGTCGGTAAGCGGTTGACCCAGGAAGGCGCTCAACGCGCGCACGATCGCGGTGCTGACCGCCGCGCCCGAGCCCAGCCCGGACGCGATGGGAATGGTGGAACGGACGGCGACGGTGAAGGCGCGCGGCGCCTGCGGGCCGCCGCAGCGGTCCAGCACCAGGCGGACGGCCGCCGCCAGCGGGTCGTTGGGGCGCGCGGCGTCCAGCCGGTAGCGGCGCCGGAGGTCCTGCGCGTCGATCCAGATCTCCCCCCCTGTCCCCCACTCCCCTTCCCCCTCTCCCGCAGAGAGAGGGGGGAAGGGGCGCGAAGCGGGGGAGGGGGGTGAAGGGTGCGGTTGGACCCAGGCCTCCGCCTGCACCTGCGTCACCGGCACGGCCAGGGCCGGCTGGCCGTAGACCACGGCGTGCTCGCCGAACAGGATGATCTTGCCGGGTGCTGAGGCGCGGACAGGCTTCATACGGGCGGGCTCAGATAGAGGATGAGCACGGCCGCCAGCCCCCACAGCGCGAACGTGACCTGCAGCGGCCGGTCGGTGAGCACCAGTTCGTCCGGCGCGCCGCCCTCGCCTTTGATGTGGATCAGGTACAGATAGCGAAAAACCCCGTACAGCACGAACGGGATCGTCAGCATCATGGCGTGGTTGGCGGGCAGGTTCGCGGCCGAGAACGTGTACAGCGAATAGGCCACGACGGTGGCGGTGGCGACCAGGTTGATCAACTCGTCCAGGAAGGGCAGGCTGTAATCCTGCAACACCCGGCGCGAGTTGCCGGTCTCGTTCTGCATCAGCAGCAGTTCGCCGCGCCGCTTGCCGAATCCCAGGAAGAGCGCCAGCAGGGTCAGGCAGATGTACAGCCAGGGCGAGATGGCCGAGGCCACCAGCCAGGCGCCGGCGATGGCGCGCAGCAGATAGCCGAGCGCCACGATCAGCACGTCGATCAGCACCACGTGCTTCAGCCAGAACGAGTACAGCAGGTTGGCGGCCAGGTACACCAGGGCGATGAGGCCGAACGCCGCCTCGAGGGCGAACGAGAGCGGCAGCGCCACCAGCAACAGCCCGACGGTCGCCGCCACGGCGACGCGGGGCGCCAGCCGGCCGGAGGCCAGCGGCCGGTGACGCTTCTTGGGATGCTGGCGATCCTTATCCATGTCGGCCAGGTCGTTGACCAGGTAGACGACGCTCGACAGCAGGCACAACAGCGCAAAGCCCGCCAGCGTGCGCGCCAACAGGTCGGTTTGCAAGAGCTTGTGGTCGAAAATGAGCGCCGCGAAGATAAAGATGTTCTTGATCCATTGCCGCGGGCGCATCGTCTTGAGCAGGGCGCTGAGCATTGGATGATTATAGAAGGTCCTTGGGGTAAATATCAAATCCCACAACCCAGGCGCAGCGCGGGGCGCGATGTTAGAATGAAGTAGCCAGGCTGACCGCTCACCACTCGCCGGTCAACGGCGGAGGACGCATCCGTGGCCGAGTATATCGATCTGACAATCCGTATTGGAGCGTGGGAGTCCGCCGGCGGCGCCTACCCGGTGGAAGCCTCGTTGAGCGACGGCAGCCGTTACCGGGACGGCCAGCTCAAGCTGGATTGGGCGACGTTGCGCGCCCAGGCCCTGAACCCGGCCCTCTACGGCCAGACGCTGTTCAACGCGCTCTTCCCCGCCGGCGGCAAGATGCGTCAGGCGTACGATACCGCCACCGGCCAGGCCCGCCAGGCCGCCGACGGACTGCGCGTGCGCCTGGAGATCGACGCGGACGCGGCCGAGTTGCACGCCGTCAACTGGGAGCGGCTCTACGACCTCACCCGCCCACAGCCGGGGCCGCTGGCGACGGCCGACCGGTCGCCGTTCTCGCGCTACGTCAGCCTGGAGATGCCGGAGCCGCCGCCCGTCGCCGGGCGCCCGCTGAAGATGCTGGCCGCCGTCGCCAACCCAACCGGCCTCCCGGCCGGGTTCACGCCGGTCGAGGTCGAGAAGGAGATCGAGATCCTGCGCGCCGCCCTGGGCCCGCTGAGGCGCGGCGGCCAGGTGGAGGTGGCGCTGCTGCCCGGCCGGACCGGCCTGCCGGCGGCGTTGCAGGCGGCGCTTGAAGCCGAGGGCTACCAGGTCCTGGCCGGGCCGACGACCCTGGAGGCGATCACGCGCCATGTGCGCGGCCGGCATCTGTTCCACTTCGTCGGCCACGGCCAGTTCAATCGCAAGGACGACCACGGCCCCGGCCGGACGACGCTCTTCCTGGAGAACGAGGCCGGCGGCCTGCAGATCAAGCGCGACGACGAGATCGTGCCCGATTTCGCGGCGATGGAGGCGACCCGGCCGCACCTGATCTTCCTGGTGGCCTGTGAGACCGCCGTCCGCGAAGTGTCGAAGACGCCCGAGGCCGCGGCGGAGCATCCTTTTGTTGGGCTGGGCCCGAAACTGGTGGCGGCCGGCGTGCCGGCCGTGGTGGCCATGCAGGACCGCGTGCCGATCGACACCGCCCGCCAATTAACCGAGGCGTTCTACCGGCGGCTGGCGGAGGGGGGCGTGGTGGACCTGGCCCTCAACCAGGCGCGGCTCCAGATCCACGACCAAAAGCGCACCGACTGGGCCATCCCGGTGCTGTTCATGCGGCTGCGGACAGGGAAACTGTTTCTGAAAGTGGGCGAGACGCCCGAAGGCGAGGCGCCGACCGTCGTCAACCAGACCACCATCATCCAGGGCGATTTCGTCGGCCGGGACAAGATCACCCAGACCAACCAGATTAACACCGGCGGCGCGCCGGTGGACATCTCCATCGGCGGCGGGCGGCAACAGACGCCGCCGCCTGGCGGCGGCCGGACGACGGCGGGCGGCGGTGATGGCGGCGGCGTGGTCTTCAACGTCAAGGGCGACGTCAGCGTCGGTGGGCACGTCGCCGGGCGCGACATCACCGGCGAAGGCCGCGCCGAGGGCGAGGACGGCAAGCGCTGGGTCGTCCTGGAGCAGCGGATCGAAAAAGCCTACGAAACGATCAACGCGCTGGGCCTCGGCGACGGCGACAAGGACGACCTGCGCGGCCTGGCGGCCAACCTCGAGACCGAGGTCAAGAAGGGCGAGGCCGCCGACCTGCGCCGCGTCGAGCGCAACCTGACGAACATGAAAGCGATCTCGACCGAGGCGGCGGCGGCCATGGCCAGGGCCCTGACCCATGTCGCCGCCCGCGTGCCCGACGCGATCCAGGCCGTGGCGCGGAAATTCCTGTGATGGGCCTCCCCCGACAACGTCTGGATCAGCGCTTGGTGGCCCTCGGCCTGACGCCCAGCCGGGAGCAGGCGCGCCGCCTGATCATGGCCGGCGCGGTCCTGGTGGACGGCCAGCGCGCCGACCGGCCCGCCGAGCCGGTGGCCGAGACCGCCGTCATCACGCTCAAGGCCCGGCCGCGCTTCGTGAGCCGGGGCGGGGAGAAGCTCGAGGCGGCGCTGGCTGGATTCGGGATCGACGTCGCCGGCCGCGTGTGCGCGGACGTGGGCGCCTCCACCGGCGGCTTCACGGATTGCCTGCTCCAGCGCGGCGCCGCGCGCGTGTACGCCATCGACGTGGCTCGCGGCGTGCTGGATTACCGGCTGCGCGCCGACCCGCGCGTGGTGGTCATGGACGACACCAACGCCCGTTACCTGGCCCAATTGCCGGAGCCGGTCTCGTTCGTTGCCATTGACGCCGCCTTTATCTCGCTGAAAATCCTGCTGCCGGTGGTGAAAGGGTGGCTGACCTCACCCCCTGTCCCCCAGCCCCCTTCCCCCTCTCCCGCAGGGGGAAGGGGGAGCGAAGCGGGGGTAGGAGGCGAGGTCATCGCCCTCATCAAGCCCCAGTTCGAGGCCGGCCGCCGGGAGGCGAGCCGCGGCGGCGGCGTCATCCGCGACCCGCGCGTCCACCGGCGCGTGCTGCTCGAAGTCCTGGAGTTTGCGGCCGAGACCGGCTTCGCCGTGCGCGGGCTGCGGCCGTCGCCGTTGCGCGGCCCGAAGGGCAACGTCGAGTTTCTGGCCTGGCTGGCCGGAGGGCCGCCGGCCCCGGCGGCCCTGGCGGAGGTCGTGGAGGCCGCGCTTTTGGCCGCTGGCGCAGGACGCGGACCCGAGGTATAACAGGCGCACACGTCGGCCTCGCGGCCGTATCTGCTTTACCCGCGCTCAGCACAGGAGACCCTGATGGCCGATGATGTCGAGACCTCCCTCAAAAGCGTCGCCCGCAAAGTCGCCGGCTACATTGAAGACGCCGCCACGTTGACTGTGGAGACCCGCGTCGTGCAGGTGGACGCCGCCGCGGCCGCCGACTTCGCCCAGGCCCGGCCGGCGGCGCGCACCGTCATCAAGCTGGACGGCGACAGCGAGGCCGTGGTGCCGCTGCAGGCGGGCGAAGCCGGCCTGGTGGTCGACAAGTCGCTGTTTGAACTGCACGAGCGCAACGTCAACGCCGCCATCGAATACCGGGCCAGGCTGCTCAACGCCCTGCTCGGCGTCTTCCGCGGCTCCGCCGCCTGACCATCCGTCGTCCGTCCTCTGCTCCAAGGAGACCCCTCATGGCTTACGTACGCGGCATCGACGTGTCCAAATGGCAGCCCACCGTTGACTGGGTCAAGGTGCGCGGCGCCGGCGTCGCCTTCGCCATCCCCAAGGCCTCGCAGGCTAACTGGCCGGACCCGGTGTTCCCCAAGCACTGGCAGGGCGCCCGGGACGCCGGTCTGCTGCGCGGCGCCTATCACTTCTTCACGCCCGACGTTGATCCGGTCAAGCAGCTCGACGCTTATCTGAAGGCGCTCGGCGACGACCTGGGCGACTTTCCGCCCGTGTTCGACATCGAATGCAAGACCACGACGCCGGCCAAGACCGCCGACGCCGCCTTCAAGTGGGTGACCGAGGCCGAGAAGCGGACCGGCCGCAAGCCCATCATCTACACCGCCGCCTGGTACTGGAACAACACCATGAACCTGGGCGGCAAGTTTCCGGCCTGGGCGGCCGATTACCCGCTGTGGGTGGCCGCTTACCCGCTCAAGGATACCGCCCCAGCCCTCGAAGACCTGGCCAAAGGCAAGTTCAAGCCGTTGCTGCCCAAGAGCTGGACGAACTGGGTGATCTGGCAGTATTCGGAGAAGGGCCGCGTGGACGGGGTGGTCACCGACGGCCGGCCGGCCAACACCGATCTGAACGTCTATCAGGGCTCGCTGGCGGACCTGGGCCGATGGCTGGGCCTCGATCCCATGCGCCTGGCCGACCTGCCGGAGTATGCGCCGCCGGTGTCCTTCGGCCTGGAGTTTGTCGAGAGCACCTACGGCGAGGCCAGCGAGACGAAGGGCCGGTCCGCGCACGCCATCGAGGCCGACAAGGACGCTAAAGCCCGGGCGGCCAGGAAGGCCCCGGCCAGGAAGAAGCCCGCCGCGAAGAAGCCGGCGGCCAAGAAGAAACCGGCGGCGAAGAAGCCCGCGGCCAAGAAAGCGGGGGCTAAGAAGAAACCCGCGGCCAGGAAGAAGACGGCTGTGAAGAAACCGGCCGCCCGGCGGGCACGGTAGCGCCTACATTTCAGCCGCGGATTTTGCGGACGAACGCGGATGGGCGCCGACCTCTCCGTGAAATCCGCGAAATCCGTGGCAACACGAAACGCTTCAAAGATCCTGGCCGCCCTCATTTCCAGCCGGGATCAACACACCCAGGAGGCCCCGGATGACGCTGGCGCAAGGCATTGACGTCTCCCGCTGGCAGCCCAACGTGGACTGGGCGCGGGTGAAAGCGGCCGGGATGGCCTTCGCCTTCATCAAGGCGACGCAGTCCAATTTCGCCGATCCGCAGTTCGCGCGCCACTGGGCCGCGGCCCGCGACGCCGGTCTGCTGCGCGGCGCGTACCATTACCTGGTGCCGGACATGGACGGCCAGAAGCAGGCCGCCGTCTACCTCAAGACGCTCGGCGCCGACCCGGGCGAGCTGGTCCCGGTGCTGGACATGGAGGCGCGCAGCGCCAACCCGGCGCTGTACGCCCAATATGCCAAGACCTGGCTGGACACGGTCGAGGCGGCGCTGGGCCGGCGGCCCCTGATCTACACGGCCGCCTGGTTCTGGAACTCCAACATGCTGATCGGCGGCCGGTACCCGGACTGGGCGCCCGCGTACCCGCTCTGGGTGGCGGCCTATCCGCTGCGGGACAGCTTCCCGTCGGTGGCCGATATTATGCAGGGCAAGTACCGGCCCGCCATGCCCAAGAGCTGGGCCAACTGGACCTTCTGGCAATACACCGAGAAGGGCCGGGTGGACGGCGTGGCCAACGCCGGCAGGCTGGCCAATGTGGACATGAACGTCTTCCAGGGCACGCTGGCGGAGCTGCGGGCCTGGGCCGGCGCGCCGGCGGCGGCGCCGTCGGGTGGAAACGGGCGCGCGCCATCGGCCCCGCCGGTGGATATCACGCGCGCCACCAACATTCAGGTCATCAATGCCTTCGTGCGCGCCTTCGGCAATCAGGGCGGTCAGCTTCTGGTGAGCACCGGCCTGCTGTCCGACCTCACCGGGCGGCCCGTGGAACGCTACACCGGCCCGCCCATCGCCGGCCTCAACCTGGCCGAGGCGCAGAAATCGGCGCTCAACGCGGCTCTGGCTCAGGTCCTGGCCGAAGGCTGATCGCCGCCGCGGTGAGAGCATCCTATCAGGGCGACCGAAACCGGGTCGCCCTTGTGGTTTAATAAGAACCTGTCTCTAAACCTCAGCAGAGGCGTCGCCGACGGCACTGCCGTCGGCTATCGGGCGGGTTTAGAGATACGCTCTAAAGACGGCCTCAGCGCAGGGCGCGCCGCCTCCGTCGGCGCGTCATCACAATGCAGACGTCATCCGCCGCCCCATACCTCCTCCCGCCGGTCCTGTCGGCCCTGATCCTGATCGGCCTGGGCGTGTACGCGTGGCGCTTCCGCGAAGTCCCCACCGCCCTGCCGTTCAGCCTGGCTATGTGCCTCGGCGCGATGTGGGCGCTCGCGTATGCGCTGGACGTGGCCGCCCCCTCGCTGGCCGAGAAAGTCTTCTGGATGAAAGTCCGTTTCCTGGCGATCGCGCCGCTGCCGGTGGTCTGGCTGGTCACGGCGGCGCGCTACACCGGCCGCGACCGCTGGGCGGGCCGCCGGCGGGTCGCCGCCCTGCTGCTCGTCCCGGCCGTGACCGTCGGCCTGGCCTGGACGGCCGAGGCGCATACCCTCTTTCGTTATGCTTTCCGGCTGGAGGCCAGCGGCCCGCTGGTGATGCTGGCCTATGCCAGCGGGCCCTGGACCTATGTCCATTTTTTTTATTCCTACGCGCTCCAGGTGGCGACGTTTGGGCTGCTGGCGCATTCGTTCAGCGGCGCCCACCCGAACTATGTCCGCCAGACGTTGCTGGCGATGGCCGCGGTGCTGGCGCCGGCCGGCGCCGATCTGCTGTTCTTCTTCGGCCTGAGCCCGCTGCGCGGCTATAACCCGGCGCCGGCGCTGTTCTGGGTGACGGGGCTGGCGTTCGCCTGGGCGCTGTTTCGCTACCGCCTGCTGGACGTCGTGCCCATCGCCCGCGGCCTGGTGGTGGCGACCATGGCCGACCCGGTCCTGGTGGTGGATGCGCGCCAGCGGCTGGTGGACTACAACCCGGCCGCCCGCGACCGGCTGGGTCTGGACGCAGCCGGCGCCCGAGGCCGGCCGCTGGCGGACGCGCTGCCGGCCTGGCCGGAATTGCTCGAGCACGTCCGCGCCGGCGCGGCCCGGGCGGAGGTGAGCCGGGGGGCGCGGACCTACGAGCTATCCGTCACGCCGATCGCCCAGGAGGAGGCGCCCTCGGCCGGCAGCCTGGTCCTGCTCCGCGATGTCACCGAGCGGTCGCAAAGCGAAGCCCGTCTGCGCGAGGAGCGCGAGCGCCTGCGCCAGCTTCTGGACCTGGCGCCCTTCCCCCTGGTGCTGACGCGGCTGTCCGACGGCACCGTCCAGTACCTCAACCAGAAAGCCGAGGCCCTCTTCGGTCTGCCGCGGGCCCAGGTGGTCGGGCGGCCGGCGCCGGATTTCTACTTCAACCCCGACGACCGCGCGCGCCTGATCGACGAGGCCCGGCGCACCGGTTTTATCCGCGAGCAAGAGCTTCAGCTCAAGCGGGCCGACGGCGAGCCGTTCTGGGCCCTGGTCTCGGCGGCCCTGACCACGCTGGACGACCAGGCGGTCCTGTTCGTCGGCCTCACGGACATCACGGCGCGGCGGCAGGCGGAGCAGACCGAGCGCCAGCAGCGCGTCCTGGCCGAGGCGCTGCGCGACACGGCCGCGGCCCTGGCCACCACCCTGGACTTCGACGATGTCCTCGAGCGCCTGCTCATCAACATCGGGCGGGTGGCGCCGCACGAGGCCGTCAACCTGGCCCTGATCGGCGAGCGGGGGCAGGTCCGGATCGTCCAGGCGCGCGGTTACCCGGAGCCGGACCTGGCGCGCGCGCTTCTGTCCACAGAATTCTCCCTGGAGCAATCCGCCCATTACCGCCGGATGGCGGCCACCGGCCAGCCGGTGGTGGTGCCGGACACCGCCGCTGACCCGGACTGGGCCGACCTCCCTGCGTTTCGCTGGGTGCGCTCGTACGCCGGCCTGCCCATCCGGCTGCGCGGGCAGGTGGTGGGCTTTTTGAACCTGGACAGCGCCACGCCGGGATTATTCACGCCCGCGCACGTCGAGGCGCTGCGCGCCTTCGCCGACCAGGCCGCCGCCGCCATCGACAACGCGCGGCTGTACGAGGAGACCCGGCGCCGCGCCGAGCAGTTGGCGGCGCTCAACCGGATCGGCCTGGCCGTCACCTCCGGCCTGGACCTGGACCGCGTCCTGCGCGCGGTGTTCGAGGAATGCCGCCACCTGCTGCCGCTGGATGCCTTCTACATTGCCGTCTACGACGCCGACGCCTGGCGGGTGGAGCACCCCTTCTTGTACGACCGGGGCGAATACATTTCGAGCCCGGCGCGCGATATCCGCCGGCAGCCCGGCCTGAGCGGCGAGGTGATCCTGAGCCGCCAGACGCTGTATCTGCCCGATATGCTGGAGCCGGAGACGGCCCGGCAGCATCAGATCGTGCGCTCGGAGGGCGAGCCCACGCGCTCGTACGTGGGCGCGCCGATGCTCATCGGCGACCAGGTGGTGGGCGTGATCTCGATCCAGAGCTACCAGCCGAACGCTTACACCCCGGACCAGATCGCCCTGCTGGAGACCATTGCGCCGCAGGCCGCCATCGCCGTGGAAAACGCCCGGCTGTACGCCGCCGCGCAGACCGAGCTGGCCGAGCGGCGCCAGGCCGAGGAATCCCTGCGCCAGGCCAACGACCGTCTGCGCGTGCAGCTGGTCACCATCGAGGCGTTGCAGGCCAGCCTGCGCGAGCAGGCCATCCGCGATCCGCTCACCGGCCTGTTCAACCGGCGCTATTTCGAGGAGGCCTTCGATCAGGAGCTGGCGCGCGCCGAGCGCGACGGGCATCCGGTCTGCCTGGTGCTCATCGACCTCGACCGTTTCAAGACCCTCAACGACGCCCACGGCCATCAGGCCGGCGACGCGGTGTTGCGCGCCCTGGCCCGACTGCTCCAGGCCCAGACGCGGCGGTCGGACATCGTCTGCCGTTACGGCGGCGAGGAGTTCCTGGTGGCCCTGCCGACCATGACGCTGTCGACGGCCCACCAGCGCGCCGAGAGCTGGCGCCAGGCCTTTGCGGCGCTGGAGATCGAAGCCGACGGGCGGATGCTGCGCGCCACGTTTTCGGCCGGCCTGGCGGAGTTCCCCGACCAGGGTCCGAATCGGGCGGCGGTGGTGGCGGCGGCGGACCGGGCGCTCTACGCGGCCAAAGCGGCGGGCCGGAACCGGGTGGTGGTGGGGGAGTGAGGCGGGACCTCTTTTCCCCCGTTTCCCCTCTTTTCAGCTAAAATGACCGGGCGGGAGAGCCTACTCTCCCGCTTGCCTTGTATCCCTATGGACGCCGCGCACATCCGCAATTTTTGCATCATCGCCCACATCGACCACGGCAAATCCACCCTGGCCGACCGGCTTCTGCATATCACCGGCACGGTCCCCGACCGCGACACCACCGAGCAGATCCTGGACTCGATGGACCTGGAGCGCGAGAAGGGCGTGACCATCAAGGCCTCGGCCGTGCGGATGCGCTATCAGGCCCGCGCCGGCGGCGAGTACGAGCTCAACCTGATCGACACGCCCGGCCATGTTGACTTCCAGTATGAAGTTTCAAGAGCATTGGCCGCCTGCGAGGGCGCGGTGCTGGTGGTGGACGCCACCCAGGGCATCGAGGCCCAGACGCTCGCCAACCTGTATCTGGCCCTCAACGCCGGCCTGGAGATCATCCCGGTCATCAACAAGATCGACCTGCCCTCCGCCCGCGTGGAGGAGGTGCGCCAGGAGATCGTGGACCTGCTGGGCGGCTCGCCCGACGACATCCTCCCGATCTCGGCCAAGGACGGCACCAACGTCCCGGCCGTGCTGGAAGCCGTGGTCCAGAAGGTGCCGCCGCCCCGGGGCGACCCCGAGGCGCCGTTGCGCGCGCTGATCTTCGACTCGCACTACGACTCCTACAAAGGCGTGGTCGCCTATGTGCGCGTGGTGGACGGCCGCATCCGCAAGGGCGACCGCTTCCACATGCTGGCGACCGGGAGCGAGGGCGACCCGGTGGAGATCGGCATCTTCTCGCCGCAGATGGTGGTCACCGGCGAGCTGGAGGCCGGCGAGGTGGGCTACGTGGCCACCGGCCTGAAGACGGTGCGCGAGTGCCGCGTGGGCGACACCATGACGCTGGCGGCGCGGCCCGCCGACACGCCGCTGCCCGGCTACCAGAAGATCAAGCCGATGGTCTTCGCCGGCATCTACCCCGTGGACGGCGAGGATTATCAGGCCCTGAAAGAGGCGCTAGAGAAGCTCCAGCTCAACGACGCTTCGCTGGTCTGGGAGCCGGAGACCTCGCAGGCCCTGAACTTCGGCTTCCGCTGCGGGTTCCTGGGCCTGTTCCACATGGAGATCATCCAGGAGCGGCTCGAGCGCGAGTACGACCTGGACATCATCGCCACCGCGCCGTCGGTGGAGTACGAAGTCCGGCTGACGAACGGCGAGCTCAAACTGGTCGACTCGCCGGCCGACCTGCCGGATCCGTCCCGGATCGAGAGCATCGGCGAGCCGTGGATGCGGATCGAGATTTTCACGCCGGAGAGTTATTACGGCACGGTGATGGACCTGGTGACCAAGCGGCGCGGCGAGTTCGTGGAGCAGGAGTACCCGGCGCCCGGCCGCGTGCTGCTCAAGTTCGATATCCCGCTGGCCGAGCTGATCGTGGACTTCTACGATCAGCTCAAGTCCCGCACGCGCGGCTACGCCTCGCTGGATTACCACTTCGCCGGCTACCGCGTCCAGGACCTGGTGAAGCTGGACGTCCTGGTGAACGAGGAGCCGGTGGATGCGCTGGCCATGATCGTGCATAAGGACGAGGCCTACGCCAAGGGCCAGGCGCTGGTGACCAAGCTCAAGGACCTGATCCCGCGCCAGCAGTTTCAGGTGCCGGTGCAGGCCTCGGCCGGCGGGCGCATCATCTCGCGCGCCAACGTGCGCGGCATGAAGAAAGACGTCCTGGCCAAGTGCTACGGCGGCGACGTCACGCGCAAGAAGAAGCTGCTGGAGAAGCAGAAGAAGGGCAAACGCCGCATGAAGATGGTCGGCCAGGTGGAGATCCCGCAGGAGGCCTTCATGGCGGTCCTGAAACTGGGGGAGGACTGACTCGGCGACGGCAGACGACAGCCCGATTACACTGCGTCGCTCGTCACCCGTCCTTTGTCGCAACGTGCGCCGTCATTTGCAGTGGGTCATCGGTTTGCTGATCAGCGTCGCCGCCCTGGCCTGGGCCCTGCGCGACGTGCGCCCGGCGGAGGTGGGTCAGGCTTTGCAGGGCGCGCGCTTTTTCTACGCCGCGCCGGCCGTGGCCCTGATCCTGGTCGGCCAGGTGGCGCGGGCGCTGAGCTGGCGGACCATCCTCGGGGGAGGCCTGCCCTTTGGCCGCGTCTTCCGCGCCCTGAACGCCGGCTACCTGCTCAACAACGTCCTGCCCTTCCGGCTGGGCGAGGTGGGCCGCGCCTACCTCATCAGCCGCACCCGCCAGATGACCACCGCCCAGGCGCTCTCGTCGGTGCTGGTGGAGCGCGTCATCGACCTGTGCATGCTGGCCGGGATGCTGACCGTGTTCGTGCCGCTGGCGGCCGGCCTGCTGGGCGGCCCGTTCGTCATCGTCGCGGTGTTCCTGGTGCCGGTCCTGGCGTTGGCGGGGCTGCTCACGCTCGCGCGCCGGCCCGCCTGGCTGATGCGCCTGGTGCGCTGGGGCGTGAGCCTGCCGGCGCGGCTGTGGGGCGGGGCGCAGCGGCTGGAGGACCTGTTTCACTCGTTCGTCGCCGGGCTGGCGGCGCTGAACGACCGCCGCCGGCTGGCGACCGCCGCGGCCTTTTCGGCCCTGGCCTGGCTGTGTGCGGGGTTCAGCGCCTGGCTGCTGATGCTCGTCTTCACGCCGGCCGCCGGCGTGGGCATGGGCTTCTTTCTGCTGGTGGTCACGGGCCTGAGCATCGCCGTGCCGTCGGCGCCCGGCAACCTGGGCGTGTGGCAGGCGGCCGGCGTGGCCGCGCTCGGCGTCTTCGGCTTCACCGGCGGCCTGGCCTTCAGCATCGCCGCCGCCCACCACCTCGTCAACTACGGCCTGAGCAGCCTGCTCGGCGCCCTGGCGCTGGCGCAGGAGGGCGAGTCCCTCGGCCATCTGGCGGCCTCGGCGCGCACCTTGTTGACGAATGACGAACGACGGACGACGGGGACTTCCGGCTAGCGCCCGACTTCGTCATCCGTCCGTGGTCACGCAATGAAAGTCCTTATCGCTCTCACCTACTACCGCCCGCACGTCTCCGGGCTGACCATCTATGTCGAACGCCTGGCGCGCGCCCTGGCTACGCGCGGCCACACGCTCACCGTGCTCACGGCGCAGTACGACCCGGCGCTGCCGCGCCGCGAGCGCCTGCACGGCGTGGACGTGATCCGCGTGCCGGTGGCCGCGCGCATCAGCAAGGGCGTGCTCATGCCCGCCATCGGCTTCGTGGCCTGGCGCCTGGTGCCGCAGCACGACGTCTTCAGCATCCACCTGCCGCAGTTCGACGCGCCCGGCTTCGCGCTGCGCGGCCGACTGCTGGGCAAGCCCGTCGTCGTCACTTACCATTCCGACCTGCTCCTGCCGCCGTCGCTCATCAACCTGGCGGCCGGCGCGGTCATCGAGTTCAACAACCACGCCGCCGCGCTCATGGCCCGCCGGCTGGTGGCCTATACCGACGACTTCGCGCGCCACTCGCGCTTCCTGTCGCGCTACCTGGACAAGGTCACCGTCATCCCGCCGCCGGTGGAGATGCCCGAGCCGGCGCCCGAGGCCGTGGCCGCTTTCCGCGCCGAACACGGGCTCGCCGGCCGGCGCCCGGTCATTGGGCTGGCCGTGCGGCTGGCGGCCGAGAAGGGCGTGGAGTACCTGTTCGAGGCGCTGCCCGCGATCCTGGCGCAGCACCCGCAGGCCCTGATCCTGCACGCCGGCCCGCGCGAGGCCATCGGCGAGGCCGAGTACCGGCGCAAGATCGAGCCGCTGGTCGAGCGCTACCGCGCTCACTATCGGCACGTCGGCACGCTCACGCCGGAACAGATGGCCGTCTTCTTCCGTTGCTGCGACGTCCACGTCCTGCCCAGCATCAACAGCACCGAGACGTTCGGGCTGGTGCAGATCGAGGCCGCCCTGTGCGGCACGCCGACGGTGGCCAGCGCGCTGCCCGGCGTACGGATGCCGACGAAGATGACGGGCATGGGCCTGACCGTGCCGCCCAAGGACCCGCGCGCCCTGGCCGAGGCGCTGCTCGAAGTCCTGGCGCGCCGCGATCAGTACGTGCGTCCACGCGGCCCGATCGCCGAGCAGTTCGCGCCGGCCACGACCGCCGCGCACTATGAGGCGCTGTTTGAGACGTTGCTCCGGCCAAAGGGCGCGGCGTGAGGGCCGGTTTTTCTGTCAACCCTGGCGCGTGAGACAATTGGCGCGATGACGTGTATAACTCCCGATAAACGCCAGGACCCCGGAACATCGGGTCCGCGCTGTCCGTGATCATCAGTGAAATCCGCGTCCAGGTAGTGGCTCTCCTGTGATTCAAAGTGGCTGAACGAACATGACGGCCGTCATTAACGAGGCGACCCATGACGACCTGCTCTGGCGCAACCTGAAGGACCTGCCGGCCTTCCGGGGCCTGCTGCGGGCGGTGGAGGCGCGCTTCTACGCCGATCTCGCCCTGCCCGCGCCGGTGCTGGACCTGGGCTGCGGCGACGCGCACTTCGCGTCGGTGGCCTTCCAGCGCATGCTGGACGTGGGCGTCGATCCGTGGACGCCGCCGCTGCGCGAGGCCCGCCGCCTGCGCCCCGGCGTCTACGGCGGCCTGGTCCAGGCGAGCGGCGCGGCCTTCCCCTTCCCGGACGGGCACTTCGCCAGCGCCCTGAGCAACTCGGTGCTGGAACACATCCCGGACCTGGACCCGGTGCTGGCGGACCTGGCGCGCGTCCTGCGGCCGGGCGCGCCCTTCGTCTTCTGCACGCCGAGCGAGTACTTTCTGGAATTCCTGTCCGTGTCCGGCGCCCTCAAACGCGTCGGCCTGCGCCCGCTGGCGGCGGCCTACGAGCGGTTCTTCAACCGCATCTCGCGGCACTATCATTGCGACAGCCCGGCGGTCTGGCAGGCGCGCCTGGCGCGGGCCGGGTTCCTGGTGGAGAAACACTGGTATTACTTCTCGGCCGGCGCGCTGCGCGCCCTGGAGTGGGGCCACTACTTCGGCCTGCCGGCCGCCGTGGCCCACGCGCTCACCGGGCGCTGGCTGCTCGCGCCGACGCGCGCCAACCTGGCGGTCACCGAGCGCCTGCTGCGACCGTTCTATGAGGAGCCGCTCCCGGACAAGGGCGCTTACCTTTTTTTTGTGACGCGCAAAGCGGTTTAGGTCCGCTTCACACGCTACGGTCGACGTATGAACGACGCCTCGCCCACGCCCTCCCTGCTCGACTGGCTCAAGGCCCAGTGGTCCCAGCCGTTGATCCAGCGCGTCTTCCGCTTCGGGGCCGCCGCGCTGACCGGCGGCTGGGGCCTGTATCTGTGGCTGGCCGACGGGAACGGCGCCGGCTACTTCTTCATCGGCCTGGGCCTCGGCCTGGCGCTGTGGGGGCTCTCGGTGCGCGGCGCCAACACCTGGACCCTGTCGCCGGGCGGGCTGCCGGCCGTCGAGACGCGGCCGCTCGTCTCGGCGCCGGCGGCGACCCGGCCGGCGGCGTCTTTTCTGGCCCCGCTGCGCCTGCCGGCGGCCTTCGTCTTCCCGCTCCTGGGGCAGATCGTCCTCAGTTCCCAGCGCGAGAACGTCCTGCTCGGCCTGGTATTCTACGCGCTGGGCGTGGCGGCCTTCGGCCTGGTGGTCTGGCGCGAGGGCCTGCTGGCGCGCGCGCCGCAGGGCGAGCAGGCTGCGCCGCGCCCCGTGGCCTTCCGCCTGGGCCTGCTCGGCGCGGCCGCGCTCGCCGGCCTGATCGCGTTTGCCACGTCCGGCGGCAACCGGTTCACGACCTTCAACGTCGCGGCGTGGCTGGCGGCGGTGGCGGCGTGGCTGGCGGCCACGCTCACGTTCGGGCGCGTCGGCGAACGGCTGGCGGGCGCCTGGGAGCGGCTCTGGGCCGGGGGCCTGACGCTGCGGATCACGTGGCTGGGGCTGGCCCTGACCGCGATCCTGGCGGTGGGCGCTTACTTCCGCCTGGCCGGGATCGACGCCATCCCGCCGGAGATGACGTCCGACCACGCCGAGAAGATCCTGGACGTCTACGATCTGGCCGTCGACGGCCAGACCAAGATCTTCTTCGAGCGCAACACGGGCCGCGAGCCGCTGCAGTTCTACTGGACGGCCTGGATCGGCGCGCTGTTCGGCACCGGCGTTTCCTACCTGTCGCTCAAGATCGGCACCGGCCTGATCGGCTGGCTGACGCTGCCGTACGTCTTCCTGCTGGCGCGCGAGCTGGAGGACGACGCCTTCGCGCTGCTGGCGACGCTGCTGGCCGCGTTCAGTTTCTGGGCGACCGCCATCAGCCGCGTGGGTCTGCGCTTCCCGCTCTACCCGGCCTTCGTCGCCCCAGCGCTCTTCCACCTGTTTCGCGGCTTGCGGCGTGGAACGCGCAACGATTACCTCTGGGCGGGCCTGTTCCTGGGCCTCGGCCTGTACGGCTACAGCCCCATCCGCGCCCTGCCGCTGGCGATCGCCGCTATCGTCGGCTGGTATCTGCTGTGGCCGGAGGCGCGCGGGCGGCGCCTGGACGTGCTGGCCAACACCGGCCTGCTCTTCGCCACGACGGTCTTCGTTTTCCTGCCGCTGCTGCGCTACTCGCTGGACCGGCCGGACATGTTCTGGTACCGCACCCTGTCGCGCCTGGGCGACACCGAGAGCCGCATCGTCGGCTCGCCGCTGCTGATCTTCCTGCAGAACAACTGGAATGCGCTGCGCGCGTTCAACTGGCTCGGCGACTCGGTGTGGGTGAACTCGCTGCCCGGCCGGCCGCTGCTGGACGTGGTCTCGGCCGCCCTGCTGATCCTGGGCGCGGCCTATGTGCTCGCGCGCCTGATCCTGCGCCGCGACTGGGTCGCCGGCGCGCTGCTGCTGACGGTGCCGGTGCTGCTCCTGCCGTCCACGCTCGCGCTGGCCTTCCCGAATGAGAACCCGTCGGCGGTGCGCATGGGCGGCGCCATCCCCGTGATCTTCGTCCTGGCCGCGTACCCGCTCTGGCTGTTGATCCGGCGCATCCGCCTGGCGCAATTGGGCGCGCCGGGGGTGGGGGCGGCGGCGGTGACGCTGGCGGCGCTGCTCGGCGGCGCGTTCGCGCTCAACCGGCAGATGTACTTTCAGGAGTATCCGGCCCAGTACGTCGGCCCGGCGCAGAATGCGTCCGAGATCGGCCAGGTCATCCACGACTTCGCCCGCACGTTCGGGGACTTCGACACGGCCTGGGTGCGCCCCTACCCGCACTGGGTGGACACGCGCGCGGTGGGCATGTACGCCGACCAGAGCCAGACGTATCACGACTACGCCATCCAGCTGGCGGACCTGCCGGCGACGCAGGCCGACCCGCGCGCCAAGCTGTTTATCCTGCACCCGGAGGACGCCGCGGGCGTCCGGCCGGACGGCGAGCCGGCGACGCTGCCCGAACTGCGGCGCCTCTATCCGGAGGGACAATTGTCGACGTACCCTTCGGCCCGGCCGGACAAGGATTTCCTGGTCTTCTTCGTGCCCGCGCGGCCGGACGCGGACGTGTCCGCGCCGGAACAACCCTGACGATCCCCCACTCTCGGTATGTCTGATCCGACCCCTTCGACTGAAACCACGCTCACACCCGCCGACGGCTCCGGCGACGGGCAACCGGCCGCCGGCCCGGCCCCGGAGCCCGCGCCGGCGGATGACGCGCGCTCGCGGCCGGCGGCCGGGCGCGCCCCCCGGCGCGTCTCGTGGACGGGCCTGGCCGTCGACGTCCTGCTCGTCGTCCTGATCTGCGTCGGCGTGTACTTCCGCTTCAGTTGGACCAACTGGAGCCAGGACACGGACCTGCACCCGGACGAGTACGGCCTGACCGGCACGCTCACCCGGCTGCGGATGCCGGCGACGCTGGACGAATATTTCAACACGCGCCTGTCGCCCATCAGCCCGTACCAGAAGTACGACGAGTTCGGTAACCCGACTGAGCCCGGCCCCGACAACCGCATGCGCTGGGGCCAGTGGCCGATCATCCTGCTCAAGTGGGGCGCGGAGCTGACCGGCAACACCGGCTACCGCGAGCAGCGGCTGTTCGGGCGGCAGATGTCGGCGCTGGCGGACACGCTGGCCCTGCTGGTGGTCGCCCTGATCGGGGCGCGGTTGTTCAACCGCCGCGTCGGCCTGCTGGCGGCTGCGCTCAGCGCCCTGGCCGTGATGCAGATCCAGCAGTCGCACTTCATGACCTCGGACAACTTCGGCACGTTATTCACGGCGCTGGCGTTGTACGCGGCGGTGCGCGTGGCGACGGCCCCCGCCTCCGCCGCTGACGCGGCCGGAGAAGGGAGTCCGACCTCCACCCGGCCTTCGCTCCTCCACGACACGTCGCAGGGGTGGGCGGGGGCGGGGGGCTGGGGATGGTATCTCCTCTTCGGCGTCTTCTTCGGCATGGCGCTGGCCTCGCGCATCAACCTGGCGCCGCTCGGCGGCATGATCCTGGTCGCGTCCCTGATCGCGCATGTTGACCCGCTCCGACAGGGCCGCGACCCGTGGGCCGTGTTCCAGCGCGTGCTCCTGCTCTGCGCCCTGGCCGGGGCCGCGGCGCTGGCGACCTTCCGGGTGACGCAGCCGATGACCTTCCGGGCCGAGATCGGCGACACGACGCTCTTCACCTTCACGCTGAACAAGGACTGGAGCGACAGCATGGCCGTCGCGCAGGCCGAGTCCAATGGTGAAGCCGGCGGCCCGCCGGCCGAGCAGTGGACGAACCGCCCGGCCCTGGTCTTCCCCTGGCTGAACATGGTGCTGTGGGGGATGGGCCTGCCGCTCGGCCTGGCGGCCTGGGGGGGGTTCGCCTGGGCGCTCTGGCGCCTCCTGCGTTCGGATTGGGGCGCGCGCTTCCTGACGGACGTCGCTCCGCTCGTCCTGCCAACGCTGTGGGTCGGCGGCTATTTCCTGTTCATGGGCACGCGCTGGGTCAAATCGGTCCGCTACTTCCTGCCGATCTATCCCTTCCTGGCGCTGCTGGCGGCGTGGGCGTTGGTTGAGTTGTGGCAGAAGGCAGGCGGCCGAAGGCCGGCGACCGGTGGCGCACGGCCGGCCGACCGCCTTCTGCCCTCCGCCTTCGCCCTGTTTGTCTCCGTCGTCGTGGTCGCCGGCACGCTGGCCTGGGCCTACGGCTTCACCCACATCTACCGCAACGACAACACGCGCGTGCAGGCCTCGCGCTGGATCTACCAGAACGTCCCCGGCCCGCTCAACCTGCAGATCGAGACCCCGGACGGCCTGTACACCGACCCGGTCCCCCTGCCGGATGGGCTCCAGCTCCTGACCGGGGCGAGCTACGTCGTCGAGGTCCGGCCGCGCGTGAGCGGCACGCTCTCGGCCATCACCGCCGGCCGGATGAGCAACGCCGTGAACCTGGTTGTGCCCGGCCGGCTGCGTGTGACGGTGGCGGCCGACCCGGACGCGAGCCAGCGGCTGGGCCAGGCCGACCTGCGTGTGGAGGCCGGCGAGGGGCGCGGCGTCGTGTCCGAGGCGCTGTCGATCCCGGTGGAGCAGGACCGGACGTATTACCTGATCCTCGGCGTGCCGGAGGGGGGGCCGCTGGAGCTGCGGGGCGCGGTCGTCTCCAACGAGAACTGGGACGAGGGCCTCCCGCTGCGCGTGGACGGCCGCGACGCGTTCGGGGGCCTGTACCGCGGCCTGACGATGGAGGTCCACTGGCTGGACAACGAGGACAAGCGCCAGATGTTCCTGGCCAACCTCGAGCAGGCCGACTACATCTTCGTGCAGAGCCAGCGCCGCCTGTGGGCCTCGACGCGCATCCCGGCCCGCTACCCGATGACGATGGAGTTTTACCGGGCGCTGTTCGACGGCCGGCTGGGCTTCGAGCTGGCGGCCCAGTTCCACACGCCCATCACGGTCGGCCCGCTGCAGGTCTCCGACCTCACCGGCGCGGCCGCCTGGGGCCGGCCGCCGGACGTGCCCGCGCGCGGCCCGGACTACCCCTTCAACTTCAGCCCGTTCGCGGCCGAGGAGGCCTTCAGCGTCTACGACCACGCCCCGGTCTGGATCTTCCGCAAGCGCGCGGACTTCGATTTCGACCGGGCGGCCGCCATCCTGTACGCCGTGGACCTGAGCACGGTGGTGGACCAGGGGCCGCGCGACGCCACGGCGGCGGCGACCCTGCTCATGCTGCCGCCCGACCTGCTCGCCATCCAGCGCGCCGGCGGCACCTGGCGCGCGATGTTCGACGCGGCGAGCCTGCTCAACACCAGCGCGCCGGTTGCCGTGGTCGTCTGGTATCTGGCGCTGCTGGCGTTGGGCGTCGCCGCCTTCCCGCTCACCTTTGCGGCGTTCGGCGGGCTGTCCGACCGCGGCTATCCGCTGTCCCGGACCGTGGCGCTGCTGTTCATGAGCTGGTTCGTGTGGATGCACGGCAGCCTGCGCCTGTTGCCGTTCACGCGCGCCACCATCGTCCTGGCGCTCATGGTGCTGGCGCTGATCTCGGCGGGCGCGTTCTGGCTGAAACGCCAGGCCATCCGCGACTACGTGCGCGCCCGCTGGCGCCACCTGTTGGCCGTGGAGGCCGTGGGCCTGGCGCTGTTCGCCCTGATGCTCTTCATCCGCGCCGGCAACCCGGACCTGTGGCATCCGTCCTACGGCGGCGAGAAGCCCATGGACTTCTCGTACTTCAACGCCGTCCTCAAAAGCACCTACTTCCCGCCGTACGATCCCTGGCTGGCCGGCGGTTACCTGAACTACTACTACTACGGTTTCGTCGTCGCCGGCCTGCTCACCAAGCTGCTCGGCGTCGTCCCGGCCCTGGCCTACAACCTGATCCTGCCGATGCTGTTCTCGCTGGTGGGCGTGAACGCGTTCTGTGTGGCCTACAACCTGGTGGAGGGGGCGAGGGCGCAGGAAGCCGGGCCGGGGGAAAAGGGCCAGGGGCTGGAAGAAAGCCCCGAAGCCCATCCCCATGGCAACGGCGTGGACGCCCACTCCGTAGAACTGCCGGCCGTCGAAACGGCCCACCGGCCACGCGCCACTCTGTCGCCTGCCGCCCCGTCCCCGGCCCGTCCCAACCCCTATCTCGCCGGTATCGCGGCGGCCTTGCTGATCGTGGTCCTCGGCAACCTGGGCCAGGTCCGCACCTTCCTGGTCGGGTTCCAGCGCTCAGCCGACCGGCCGGCGCTGGCGGACTCGGTCTTCGGCGACAACGACTTCACCGCCACGCTCAACGGCTTCTGGCGCGTGGCCAGCGGCCAGACGGAGCTGCAGGTGCGCCTGGGCTCGTGGTATTGGGACGCCACCCGCATCGTGCCCGACGTCAACCAGTCCGGCGCGGGCGAGATCACCGAGTTCCCGTTTTTCACTTTCCTGTACGCCGACCTGCACGCGCACATGATCGTCATGCCGTTCACGGTCATGGCCATCGCCTGGGCCGTGGCCTACCTGGGCTGGGGCCGGGAGGCGCGGCGCTGGTGGGAGTCGGCGGCGATGTGGGCCCTCGGCGGGCTGGTCATCGGCGTCACGCGCCCGTCCAACACCTGGGACTACCCGATGTACATCGCGCTCGGCGCGTCGGCGATCCTGGCGGCCGTCTGGCTGCGCCACCGGCCGGGCGACTCCTGGCAGGCGGCGTTGCTGGGGGCGGGCGCGCGGCTGGCCGGCCTGGTGGCCCTGACGTTGCTCCTCTATCGCCCGTTCGACGCGTGGGTGGCGGTGCCGCTGACGGAGCTGAAGCTGTGGGAGGGCGTCCACACCTGGCTCGAGTCGTATCTCTATATCTATGGCCTGTTCCTGTTCGTGCTGGCGTCGTTCGTGGTGATCGAGGCGCGGCGCTGGCTGGCCGAGACGCCGATGACGGTGCTGGGCCGCGCCCATCAGTGGCTCCCGCCCGTCCTGTTTATGCTGGCGGTCTTCGTGCTGGCCGTGGGAGCGCTGCTCTACCGGGGCGTGCAGACCGCCGGGGTGGCCCTGCCGCTGATGGCCGGGGCCGGGCTGCTGGCGTTGCGCCGGCGCGAGGCGCTGGCGGACGAGAAACGCGCGGTGCTTTTCTTGTTCGGCACCGGCCTGGCGGCCACGCTCTTCCTGGACACGGTCACGCTCGGCGGCGACCGCATGAACACGTACTTCAAGCTGTCCATGCAGGTCTGGATGCTGTTCAGCGTCGCGGCCGGCGCGGCCCTGGCCTGGGTCTGGGCGGACCGCCCGGCCTGGCCCGAGAACTGGCGCGGCGGGTGGTCCGTGGTCCTGGCCGTGCTGGTCGGCGCGGCGGCGCTGTACACCGTCACCGCCGCTTCGGCCAAGATGCGCGACCGTTTCCCGGCGTTCGCCGTCTCGCCGGAGGGCGCCGGCTGCCAGCCGATCCCGGGCATGCCGCTGCCCTATCAACAGGGCCGGCCGCCGGAGGAGCAGCCGTGGGGCCTGAACGGCCTGGAGTTTATGACCTGGAGCGCCTACTGCGACGAGGGTTACTTCCTGCCGCTGACGTACGATTACGACGCCATCCGCTGGCTCCAGGATAACGTCCAGGGCTCGCCCGTCATCGCTGAGGCGCAGACGTTCAACCTGTACCGCATGGCCAGCCGTTACGCCTGGAACACCGGCCTGCCCAATGTCGTCGGCTGGGACTGGCATCAGCGGCAGCAGCGCGGCGCGGTGCCGACCGGCTTCATCACGGAGCGCGGCGTCCAGGTCTCGGACTTCTATCTCAATCCGGACGAGGCGGCGGCGCTGGCTTTCCTCCGCCGCTACGACGTGCGCTACGTCATCGTCGGCCCGATGGAGCGCGCCTACTATCCGCCCGAAGGCCTGGCCAAGTTCGAGCGCCTGGCGGCAGCCGGCCAGTTGGGCGTGGTCTACGCCAATCCGGGCGTGACTGTGTATGAAGTCAAGACGCCGCTGGCCGGGCAGTGAGGCGGGGTCTTTTGCCCGAAATGCGATTTGACACCTACTACAAGTACGCCGAGCTGACGGCGCTGCTGCACGACTTCGCCGCGCGCTTCCCGGCGCTCTGCCGGGTCACGTCCCTCGGCCGGAGCCACGAGGGCCGCGAGATCTGGCTGGCGACGTTGACCAACACGGCCACCGGCCCGGACACGGACAAGCCGGCTTTCTGGGTGGACGCCAACATCCACGCCACCGAGGTCTCGCCCTCGGCCTGCGTGCTGTACACGCTCAACAAAGTCCTCGCCGGCTACGGCGCCGACCCGCAGATCACGCGCCTGCTGGACACGCGCGCCTTGTATCTCGTGCCGCGCTTCAACCCGGACGGCGCCGAGCTGTACCTGGCCGAGCGCCGCCGCATCCGTTCCAGCACGCGCCTCTATCCCTGGCCCGAGCCGCGCGACGGCCTGCACGAAGAGGACGTGGACGGCGACGGCCGCACCCTGCTCATGCGCCTGAAGGACCCCAACGGCCCGTGGAAGGCCCACCCGGATGACCCGCGCCTGCTCGTCCCCCGCGCCGCCGACGGCTCGGACAGCGGCCCCTACTACCGGCTGTTGCCGGAGGGCTTCATACGCAACTACGACGGCGTCCAGATCAAGGTCGCGCCCAAGCCCGAGGGCCTGGACCTCAACCGCAACTTCCCGGTGGAGTGGGCCTTCGAGAGCGAGCAGTTGGGCGCCGGCCCGTACCCGGTCAGCGAGCCGGAAGTGCGCGCCGTGGTCCAGTTCATCGTGGACCACCCCAACATCACCGGCGCGATCACGTTCCACACCTGGAGCGCCGTGTACCTGCGCCCGTACAGCGCGCACCCGGATGACCATTTCCCGACCGACGACCTGTGGACCTATCAGGAGATCGGCAAACAGGCCACCCGGCTCACCGGCTATCCGGCCATCTCCGTCTTTCACGAATTCAGGTATCACCCCAAGGAGACGATGAAGGGCGACTTCGACAGCTGGATGTACGACCATCGCGGCGTGTATGCCTGGACGTGCGAGTTGTGGAGCCCGGAGAAGGAGGCCGGCATCGACCTGACGACCGGCCCGGACGGGAAAGGGGGGTCGCGTTACATCGAGTGGACACGGACCCACCCGGTGGAAGAGGACCTTAAGCTCCTCAAGTGGAACGACGAGGTCCTCGGCGGCCGAGGTTTCGTGAACTGGTATCCCTTCCAGCACCCGCAGTTGGGCGAAGTGGAGCTGGGCGGCTGGGACATCGACCTGGTCTGGCGCAATCCCCCGCCGCACCTGCTGGAGCGCGAGATCGCGCCGCACGCCGACTTCATCATCTGGCATGCCCTGGTCTCCCCGCTGCTCGAATGGCGCGAGACGACGGTCACGCCGCTGGGCGCGGACGCCTACCACCTCCGCGCCGTGGTCCAGAACACCGGCTGGCTGCCCACCAACATCACCGCCCGCGCCGTCGAGAAGAAGCTGGTCCAGCCGCTGGAGGTGGAGATCACGCTGCCGGACGGCGCAGCGCTGGTGAGCGGCGAGCGCAAGGTGGAGGCCGGCCAGCTCACCGGGCGCGCCCTCAAGCGTTACGCCGATTTCTGGACGCCCGACCCGACCACCGACCGGGCCAGGGTGGAGTGGGTGGTGCGCGCCCCGGCCGGGTCCGAGATCACCCTGACCGCCCGCCACCCGCGCGCCGGCAAAATCACGCGCACGCTCACGCTCTGATCACTGACCACCAATCGCTGTCACCGATTACCGATCACTGCCCTCTGCCGCATGTCCGACCTCCTCGCCTGCCTCTCCTGGTATCTGGCCGTCAGCCTGGCCGGCCTGTTGGCTCTGCCGCTGGCCTTCCGGCTGTTCCGCCTCCTGCCGGACCGCGGCTACGCGCTGGCGCGGCCGCTGGGGCTGCTCGCCGCGGGCTATGTCTTCTGGATGCTGGGCTCGCTCGGCTTCCTGCGCAACGACGCGGGGAGCGTCCTGATTGCGGCGGCGCTGGTCCTGGCGGCCGGCCTGGCCTGGCTGGGGCGCGCCGGCCTCGGGGAATTGCGCGACTGGCTGCGCGGCCATTGGGCCTACGCGCTGGGCGTGGAGGCGCTGTTCCTGGCCGCCTTCGCCGGCTGGACGTGGGTGCGCGCCTACAACCCGGAGATCCTCGGCACCGAGAAGCCGATGGAGTTCATGTTCATCAACGCCATCCTGCGCAGCCCGGCGTTCCCGCCTAACGACGCCTGGCTCTCCGGCCACGCCATCAGCTACTACTACTTCGGCTATGTGATCATCGCCGCGCTCATCCGCGTGACCGGTGTAGCCCCGGCCGTGGCCTTCAACCTGGGCCTGGCCCTGCTGTTCGCGCTGGCGGTCACCGGGGCGCTGGGGGTGGCCGTGAACCTGATCGCGCTGGTGGAGGCGAAGGACGGAGGCCGGAAGACGGAGGCCGCCCACCCCGGCCCTTCGGCCTCCCTCCTTCGCCGAGCGTTCTGGCCCGCCCTGCTCGCGCCGCTCATGGTCGTCCTGGCCGGCAACTTCTACGGCCTGCTCGGCCTGCTGCACGCCAACGGCCGCCTGGCGGACGTCGCGGTCCCGGCGGTGCGCTACGATTTCGGCGACCTCAACGCCGGCGTGCCGCCGGGCGTCCGGGCCGGGCTGGTGAACGTGTGGGACTGGCTGGATCTGAAGTTCCTGCAGCGCCCGCTGCCGGCGCCGCGCGACGACTTCGATTGGACGCTGGGCGCCTGGTTCTTCGGCGCGCGCGTGACGCACGACCGGAACCTGGTCGGCCAGGAGACCGAGGCCATCACCGAGATGCCGGCCTTCTCGTTCATCCTGGGCGACCTGCACCCGCACGTCCTCGGCCTGCCGTTCGTCTTCATCGCCATCGCCCTGGGCCTGCACTGGCTGCTCTGGGCGCGCGGCCTTCCCTCTCCAGTCCCGCGGCTCGAGGCCGTGTCGGCTTCCCGGTTTTGGAGACTGGAGACCGCTGAGTGGGGATTTTCGCTTCGCTCCCTTCTCCCCGACCTGGCCGCCTCCGCCTGGCTCCTGGGCGCGCTGGGCTTCCTCAACACCTGGGACTTCCCGATCTATTTGTTCGTGGTCGTCGCGGCGCTGGCGCTGGGCCTGGGCCTGGCCTGGGGCTGGGGCGGCCTGCTCCGGCGCTGGACGCTGGTGGCCGGCTTCGCGGCCGGCCTGGCCGTGCCCGGCTTCCTGCTCTACCTGCCGTTCTATCTCACCTTCCAATCCCAGGCCGGCGGCCTGCTGCCCAACCTGATCTGGCCCACGCGCTTCCAGCAGAGCGTCGTCATGTTCGCGCACGTGCTCATCGTCAGCCTGCTGTTCCTGGGCTGGCTGACGGTCCGCGGGCGCGCCGCGCTCGACCGCCGCGCCGCGCTCTGGGCCGGCGGCGGGCTCGTCGTCTTCCTGGCGCTGGTCGTGACGGCGATGGTGCTGGGTGTATTTTTCAGCCCGGGCCTCGCCGGTCTGGTGGACCAGTTCATCGCGCCGTTTTCGCGCGCGGAGGCCCTCAGCCTGATCCTGCAACGCCGCCTGGTGGACTCGTTCGCCACCCTCGTCCCGGCGCTCATGATCGGCCTGAGCGTGGGCCTGGCGGTGGGGGCGTTGATCTCATCCCCCACCCCCGACCCCGCCCCTCTCTCCACCGTCGGAGACCGTGAGGCGGGGGACGGGGTGGCGGAGGCCGCACCGCAGCCGAACGCCGGGGCGGGGGGCGAGGTCTTTTTGCGCTCGCCCGCCCTCCTCTTCAGCCTGATCCTCCTCCTCACCGGCGCCCTGCTCTTCATCGGCCCGGAGTTCCTGTACCTGCGCGACAACTTCGGCTGGCGCATGAACACGATCTTCAAATTCTACTTCCAGGCCTGGGTGCTCTGGGGGCTGGCCGGCGCCTTCGGCCTGTGGGTCATCTGGCGCCAGGCGCGGCCGGCGGTGCGCGTCGGCGTCTGGGCCGTGGCGGCCGTCGCCATCTTCGTCAGCCTGATCTACACGTACTCGGCGCTGCTCGGCAAGACCGGCGACTTCGCCAACACGCCCACGCTGGATGGCATGGCCTGGTACGCGCGCGCCCGCCCGAACGATTGGGCCGCCATCCGGTGGCTCAACGAGAACGCCGTCGGCCAGCCGGTGGTGGCCGAAGCCATCGGCGGCTCCTACACCGACTATGGCCGGATCGCCATGGGCACCGGCCTGCCGACCGTGATGGGCTGGGACGGGCACGAGGGTCAGTGGCGCGGGCCCTACTACGGGCAGGTCGGCGGCCGGGTGGGCGACATCGAGCAGCTCTACCAGACGCGGGACTGGACCGCGGCGCTGGCCATCCTCGACCGGTACAATATCCGCTATGTCGTCGTCGGCGACCTGGAGCGCCAGAAGTACCGGGGCGTCTACGAGTTCAAGTTCGAGCAGTTTATGCGCCCGGTCTTCCAGTCCGGCGATGTGACCATCTACGAACGCTTCGGCGGCAACTAACTATGGGTGACCTGTGACTGTCATGACACGCACTGACACCAACCGGCGCGACGCCTCGCCTCGGGCCGCGGCCCTGACCATCGAACAGGCGGCCTACCTGGCCATCTTCGGCCTGGCGCTGGCCCTGCGCCTCTACGGCCTGGGCGCCCATCCGCTCAACGACCCGGAGGCGCGCGAAGCCCTGGCCGTCCTGCGCTTCCTGCGCGGCGGGCCGGAGCTGCTGCCGGCCAGCCCGCTCTATTTCTTCTTCACTACCCTGAACTTTTTGGTGTTCCAGCCCGGTGAGTGGACGGCGCGTCTGGCGCCCGCCGTCTTGGGCGCGCTGCTGGCGCTCCTGCCCTGGTTCCTGCGCCCGGCCCTCGGGCGCGGCCCGGCGCTGGCGGCGAGCGCCCTGCTGGCGATTTCCAGCAGCCTGGTGGCGGCCTCGCGCAGCGCCGATGGGACGAGCCTCACGGTCTTCGCCCTGAGCCTGGCGCTGGCGGCCGGCTGGCGCTTTGCGGCCGGCGGCGCCGCCGGGTGGGGCGTGACCGCCGCCATCGCCCTGGGGGCGGCCGTGGCCGGCGGCGGGGCCTTCTTCACCGGCCTGCTTATCGTTGGCCTGATCGCGGTGGCCGCGGCCCGCACGTCTCTGGTCGAGGCGGTGGATTGGCCGGCCCTCGCCGGGCGGTGGCGGCAGGAGCGCCTGACGCTGTTGACCGCCTTCGCGCTCACGGTCGTGCTGACGGCGACCGTGGGCCTGACGTACCGCGCCGGCCTGGGGGCGCTCGCGCGCAGCTGGCTGGACTGGTTCCTGGGTTTCGCCGTCACCGCCGAGGGGCGCTCGTTGCTGGCGGCGCCGGTCTTCCTGGCGGTCTATGAGCCCCTGATCCTGCTCTTTGGCATCGTCGGCGTCGTCCGCGCGTTCCTCAGGGGCGAGGTGGCCGCGCAGCTGCTGGCCGGGCTGGCCTTCATCGGCCTGCTGTTCATGCTGTTCTACACGGGCCGGACGCTGTTCGACACCGTCTGGATCGTGCTGCCCCTGGCGCTCCTGGCGGCGAAGGCCGGCGTGGAGAGCGTGCAGGCGTGGTGGGCGCCGGACGAGTGGCCGCTGGTCGCGGCGCTGTCCGGCATCCTGGCGGCGCTGCTGACCTTTGCGGCGATCAACGTGACCCGGCACGTGGACGCCGCCCGCTTCAGCGCGGCCCTGCAGCAGGCCGACCTGATCGCCGTGTTGACCGGCGCGCCCAACCTGGTGCTGGCCGGCCTGGCGCTGGTGGTGGCGGGCCTGGTCGCCTATCTGTTCGGGGCCGGCTGGTCGCCGCGGGCGGCCGGGGCGGCCGTCACGCTGACCGCGGCCGCGGCGCTGCTCCTGGCTACGCTGGGCGCCGGCTGGGGCCTGGCGCAGTTGCGGCCGACCGAGCCGGTGGAGTTGTGGTGGGAGCGGCCGACCGCCGACGACCTGCGCCGCCTGACGGAGACGCTGACCGACATCTCCAACTTCTCGGTCGGACAGGAAAACGAAATTGCGGTCACGGTGCGCGCCGAGCCGGACGGCGCCCTGGCCTGGGCGCTGCGCGACTTCACCCGGGCCGAGTTCGTGTCCGAGTTGAGCGCCTTCATCCAGAGCCCGGTGGTCATCGCCCCGGAGGCCGAGCAGAACCCGGCCCTCGGCTCGGCCTACCTCGGCCAGGCCTTCACCATCCGGCGCTTCTGGTTCCCGGAGAACCTGTTCTGGCATGAGCAGCTGGACTGGCTGGTCTTCCGCCGCACGCCGACCCTGGCCGAGCGCGTCATCCTGTGGGTGCGCCAGGATGTCCAGCAGCTTCAGCCCGCCGGCCAGCCCTGAGACACGGCGCCCGGTCGTCACCCGTCGTTCGTCCCTGGACTTTCACCGTCGCATGCCTCTCCCCTCCATTATCGCCATTGACGGCCCGGTCGCCTCGGGCAAATCCTCGGTCGGCCGGCAGCTGGCCGAGAAGCTCGGCTATTTGTTCTTCGACACCGGCCTGATGTACCGCGCCATGACCTATCTGGCACTGCGCGACCGGGTGCCGCTGGACGATGCGGAGGCCCTGTCGGTGTACGCGCTGCGCGCCCACATCGACGTCCTCCCGCCCACCGTGTCCGACGGCCGCGACTGCACGGTGCTGAGCGAGGGCGACGAGGACATCACCTGGGAGCTGCGCAAGAAAGAGGTCGAGGACAACGTCTCCATCGTCGCGGCGGCGCCGGGCGTGCGGCGCGTGCTCACCACGCAGATGCGCCACATCGGCCAGCGCGGGCGGGTGGTGATGGTCGGCCGCGACGTGGGCACCGTCATCCTGCCCGAGGCCGACTGCAAAATCTTCCTGACCGCCTCGGTGGAGACACGCGCCCGCCGGCGCTTCGACGAGGCGCAGGCCCGGCAGGGCGCCAGCCCCCTGAACGACACGCGCACCTACGCCGACATCCTGGCCAACCTGCGCGAACGCGACCGGATCGACTCCTCCCGCCACCTGGCGCCGTTGCGGGCCGCCGCCGACGCCGTCCTCCTGGACACGACCGACCTGGACCTGCCCGGCGTCGTGGCCGCCATCGAGGCCCACCTGGCCGAGCATGCCCGCCGCGACCCCTGACTTCTGGCGGGCGCTGGACCGGCTGGCGGCCGGGCGCCGCGTGGTCATCGACCGGCCACGCGGCTCGCGCCATCCGCGCTACCCGGATTTCGTCTACCCGCTGGACTACGGCTACCTGGACGGCGCGCGCTCCGGCGATGGGGCCGGCGTGGACGTCTGGGTGGGGTCGCAGCCGGACCGCGCGGTGACGGCCGTCGTCTGCACGGTGGATACGCTGAAGGGCGATATCGAAGTCAAGCTCCTGCTCGGCTGCGCGCCGGACGAGGCCCGACTGATCCGACGCCTGCACAACGTCGGCGACCAGGCCGCGCTCCTGATCGAACGGCCCGCGCCATTCACGGTAGAATAACGGCGTGAACCGCGACGCTCGCCCTCTTGACCAGACGGCCGCCACGTCCACCCAGCTCAAAGTCCGCCCGGCCTATGACCACGCGCGCCACGAACCCGTGCGCCGCGTCCTGCGCTGGCTGATCACGAACATCGGCTGGCGTTTCCTGGCGCGCATCGACTACGGCCGCATCGAGGGCCTGGAGTATCTGCCCGCCGCCGGGCCCGCCATCCTGATGATCAACCACATCGCGTTCCTGGACCCGATCGTGGTGCTCGGCAACCTGCCGCGCAACATCGTGCCGATGGCCAAGGCCGAGGTCCACAACCTGCCGGTCTGGGGCCTGTTCACGCGGCTGTGGAGCGTCATCCCCGTCCACCGCGAGGAACTCGACCGGCGCGCGCTGGAGCAGGCGCTGGCGGTGCTGGCCGCCGGCGAGGTGATCCTGATTGCGCCGGAGGCGCACCGCCATCCGGCGCTGGGGCAGGGCAAAGAGGGCGTGGCCTATCTGGCCTACAAGAGCGGCGCGCCCGTCATCCCGGTGGCCGTGGAGGACACGCCCGGCTACCCGACCCTGCTCGGTCCCTGGAACGCGCGCAAGCCCGGCGCTTACTTCCGGCTCGGCCGGCCGTTCCGCTACAAGCCGCAGCCGGGCCGCCTGCCGCGCGAGCGCCTGCGCCTGATGACGGACGAGGCCCTGTACGTGCTGGCCGCGCTGCTCCCGGAGCGCCGCCGCGGCTATTACGCCGATCTCTCGCGGGCGACTACCGAGACCATCGAATTCCTGTGAGGCCCGCGCTTCGACTGCCGCCCGCGCGCCTGCTCGGCCTGGCTCTCCTGATCCTGGCCGCCTGTGGCCCGTCTATGCCTGAGACCCGCCCCGCCGATTTCGCCGTGGCCTACGAGTGGCAGGCCGGCTCACTGCCGCCGCCGTATCACTACGCTTACACCCTGGTGATCGGCGCGGATGGGGCCGGCGTCCTCACCTACGTGCCCGATTACGACTTCAACCAGCCGCCGGTCTGGACCGAGACCTTCACGGTGGAGGCCGCCGACCTGGACCGGTTGTACGCGCTGCTGGTCGAGACAGGCGTGCTGCGCGCGAACTGGTCGGCGGTCGCTGACCCGCCGGTCGGCGGCGAGGTCGAGTCGGCGCAGTTGACGGTCGACGGCCGGACGTACGCCATCCCGTTCGCCGTCGCGCCGGTTGACCACAGCCGCGTGCAGGCCGCCTACGCCGCCATCCGCGCGCTGGCGCCGCCGGCGCTGTGGGAGAAGCTCGCGGCCCGGCGCCAGGCGTACATGGACGAGCACCCGGAGTAGGCAGGAGACCGGGCTATGAATCGCGCGGAGGTTGTCACGCCGGCGAACACGGCCGCGACCGCCGCCCGCCCCGGCTGGCTGACGGCCCGCGTCGTTGCCGGGGCGGTAGTGTTGTTTGTGGCGCTGGCGCCGCCGGCCGTGTCCGGTCGGCTGGGCGGGCGCGCCCGGCTCTTCCGCCTCGGTCGGCAGGGGGAGCGCACCCCGGCGTTGCTTGAGCCTGTGCCGTGGCCGGCCTGACTTTCCACGAGACCGAACCCAGGACGTACGCCGGCGTGATCCGGGCGGTGGCGCCCGGCTCGCTGGCCGCCGCGCTGGGCCTGCGCCCCGGCGACGAGGTGCTAACCGTCAACGGCCACCCGGTGGAGGACGTCATTGACGTGCAGTTCTACGCCGCCGAGGACGAAGTCGAGATCACGTACCGCCGCGACGGCCGCGCGCAATCCGCCCGCCGCCGGCGGCGCTCCGGCCAGGCGCTCGGCCTGGAGTTCGTCCACCCGACCTTCGACATCGACATCCGGCGCTGCAACAACCTGTGCCCGTTCTGCTTCGTTCTGCAGACCGCGCCGCGCATGCGCCGCACGCTCTACATCAAGGACGACGATTACCGCTACTCGTTCCTGTACGGGCACTTCGTCACTCTCACCAACCTGAGCGAGCGCGACTGGCGGCGCATTGACGAGCAGCGCCTTTCGCCGCTGTACGTCTCCGTCCACTCCACCGACCTGGAGAACCGCCGCGCCTGCCTGGCGAACAAGAACGCGCCCGACATCCTGGAGCAGCTGCGCTGGCTGGCCGGGCGCGGGATCGAGACGCACACCCAGCTCGTGGTCACGCCCGGCCTCAACGACGGTCCGTACCTGGAAAAGTCGGTGCGCGACCTGGCGGCGCTTTTCCCGGCGGTGCGGTCGGTGAGCGTCGTGCCGGTGGGCCTGACCCGGCATCACAAGTATGGCCGCCGCCCGCACACCGTGGACGAGGCGCGGGCCGTGCTGGCGTCGGTGAGCGCCTGGCAGGCCGAGTGCCGCGAGCGCCTCGGCGTCCGCTTCGCCTACCCCACCGACGAGTGGTTTCTGCTGACCGGGACGCCGATCCCGCCGAAGACGTATTACGACGGACTGGCCCTGCAGGAGAACGGCCTGGGGATGGTGAGGGACTTTCTCGATGAGTGGCGGCGTTCCAGGCGGGAGTTGCCGACGAGCGACGAGCGACGACCGCCGGCCCGGCGGGGCCTTCCATCGGCGTTTGTCCGCCGTCAGGCCTTTGCCCGCCGCCAGGCCACCTTAGTCACCGCCACCCTTTTCGCGCCGACGCTGGAGAAAGCCGCCCGGGAGTTTGACGCGCTCGCCGGGACGCAATTGCGCGTCGTCCCGGTCCGCAACGAGCGCCTCGGCCACACCATCACGGTCGCCGGCCTGCTCATGGGCCAGGACGTGATCGCTCAGCTTAAGGACCGCGCGTTGGGCGAGTTCGTGGTCCTGCCGCGCGTGATGTTCGACCACCCGGACGGGATCAGCCTGGATGATGTGCCGCCGCTGGCGGTCGCGCAGGCGCTGGGCCGGCCGGTCTTCCTGGCTGATGCGCTCGGCGACGTGCTGGACGCCTTCACCGGCCGCAACGTCCTGGCCTTCGACCCGGCCCGGCCGGAGGCGGCGCCGCGGCCGATGAAGGCCGGCGGCTGGGCGGTGGAGAAGTATCTGTGAGCGCAGCCGGGTAGGTCAGGTTTCCCATTTGCGCCTGCCGGCCCGGATGCGGTATAAGTAAGCCAGGATAGACGGGTCTCAGGAGGTGTTTATCGGGTAATGCACCCGCACGGGGAAGATGAGCGCATGGCCTTGTCGCCCGCGACGTTCGTCGCGGGCTTACGGCGCAGGCTTCACTTGCGCGCCGTAAGTGACGCAGACAGTAAGCGGCATCCTGCGTCCACAAGGTAACGAGGTGGCGGTTCCTGCCGTAGGGCAGTGCTAAGGCCGCACGCGATGCGTGCTTCGGCCGAAAAGCGAGGGTTCAGCGGAAGCCGCCGGGGTCCAGCCATGACCCCTATCTTATCCCCACACGGACTCCCGGTCCAAACAAAGCATGCTCCATAAGACCGGCGGCGAAGGCGGGAAGACA